>ERZ1027188.13-NODE-13-length-97024-cov-23.693510_pt1 | contig 97024 bp, 78 predicted proteins | sample MGYA00519273_ERZ1027188 | MGnify/ENA primary metagenome ERZ1027188 (study PRJEB26926, sample SAMN06164623) | human gut metagenome | biome: ENVO:00009003; feature: ENVO:2100002; material: ENVO:00002003 | host: Homo sapiens | place: USA | collected 2012 ... | reverse complement strand
ATGATGATGGCGTTGCTTTTGGCGATGATGCCTTTTGCAGCAAGCGCACAGGAAACTCCTGTCGTACAGGAACAAGCAGATAGTTTGCTGTCTCCTAGTATAATGGTGAATCGACATTTCTATGTCAAGGATTTGCCTTTGGATGTATCGAAGGTGAAGTATATGTCAGCCATCAAGTATGGAGAAAATGGCAACTTGATGGTTTTTACGATGTATCCCAACTTTACTATGCCTAAGGAATGGGAAAAATATGAGATACCTCGCAGTAGAGTGAAATCTCTATCAGAGATAGAAGACCGAATAGAGACTTATCAGCAGATGTTGTCTTTGACGAGGCATAACGAGAATGCTGACGCATTGAGTGGCAAACCGTTGCCAGGTTCCTTTGTTTTGCACGATTTGAACGGAAAACTTTGGACAGAACAGTCGCTCAAGGGACATAAGGTAGTAATCAACGCATGGTATTCAGGCTGTGGACCTTGTTTGCAAGAAATGCCTATCCTTTCGGAGTGGAAGAATAAGTATCCTAATGTGATATTTCTCTCTGTAAACTTTGAGAAAGCTGATAAGGTAAGGAAGATAACGGAGGTACGTGGCTTCAATTGGACTCATCTTTATGGTGATAATTATTTCGTGAAATTTGTTGGCTCAGGCGGTTTTCCTCTCTTCATCGTCCTAGGTGAGGATGGCTTGATACGTTATATGGTGAATGGTACCAATGAGAAGATACGTCAGGATATTTTAAATGTTATTAATAAGCAGTAAAAGCCAAAGGGGGCATGAACACAAAATGCCCCCTTTGGCTTTTACTACTTATTCTATACTGCTAAGATTATTCTTCGTCATCCTTGTTGTCTGCCACAACCTGCGGACCTCTTACCTTGTCCTTCAGGCTCAGACCTTTCTTGATTTCGATGTTCACACCATCGCTCAATCCGGTGGTTACTTGCTTGCGCTCGTAGGTCTTCTTCTCGCCGCTGCCCTTTACGATATAGACAAAGGTGCTGTCGCCGCTGAATTCGATGGCACTCTCCGGAACGGTGAGAACCTTCAGAGCCTTGGATAATACTATCTCAGCATTGGCACTGTAGCCGGAACGGATCTTGCCGCCCTTTACTGAGCGGACGGCTGCCTTTACCTCAAACTGGTTGGCACCATTGTTCTCTACAGCCTTTGGAGAAATGTACTCCAGGTCGGCATCAAACTTCAGGTCCTGCATCGCTCCGATGGTAATCTTCATCGGCATTCCCACTACCAGATTGCCTACCTCGGTCTCGTCGATGTTGCCACGGAAGATGAGGTCATTCATGTTTGCTACACTGGCGATGGTGGTTCCGTCATTAAAGGTGTTGGCGAGAATCACGGAGTTACCCACCTTGACAGGAATATCGAGGATAACACCCGAAATGGTAGAACGGATGAGGGTGGAAGAGGCGCTGGCGTTGCTCTTGGAAACACCATCACGAACTACTTCGAGCGCATCAAGGGCGGCAACTTTCTCCTCCTTTGCCTGCTGCAACGACTGTTTTACTTTGTCAAACTCATCAGCGCTGACCAGCTGCTTCTTGTAGAGCTGTTCCTCGCGACCATAGTTTACCTGTGCCTGCTTCAGGTTAATTTCGGCAAGGCGCACACGAGCCTGCGCCGAACTGAGCTGTCCCATATCCGGAATCACCTTTACCTTGGCGATTACCTCGCCTGCCTGCACGAAATCGCCTGCCTGCTTGCAGATTTCGGTGATGATACCGCTGATCTGAGGCTTTACGTTCACCTCGTTGCGAGGCTCTATCTTACCCGTAATCACTGTGGTCTTCAACACATCGCCCATCTTTGGGGTAAACTCGGTATATTCCACAGGCTTAGGCTGTGATTTCTCATAAAGGAACACGAAGGTTCCGATGAAAATCAAGGCGACTATCGCCGCAACTATCAACTTTGAATACTTTTTCATATCTTTTATATCTTATTTTTCTTTTATTCGTCTCTCATTGCATCTACCGGCTTGATGCTCATGGCTCGCCACGCTGGGGCAAGTCCGGCTAGGCCGCCAAGGATGCAGATGAGGATGGCTGAAGAGATGGCCGTCCAGAAATCTACCTGGAAGTGGGCGGTGAGAATGCCATCCGTGGTGTTCGCCATTTCCAGCATCTGCAGGATGGCTACTCCGAAGATGATGCCGCTCATGCCTGCCACCAGGGTGAGGAGAATACTCTCTGAGATGATTTGCGAGAGAATCATCTTCGGCGTGGCTCCGATGGCTCGGCGAATGCCTATCTCGGTGGTTCGCTCCTTCACCGTTACCATCATGATGTTGGAAACTCCGATGGCGCCGGCGAGAAGGGTGCCGATACCTACCAGCCAAATGAGGAAGTTGACGCCCTTAAACAGATTGTCGAGCATCTGGAAGAGCACCTCCGTATTGAACACCATGATTCCCTTTTCGTCTGAAGGGTCGATGTTGTGAGCCCTGGCTATGGTTTCACGCATTCGCTGGGCGATGCTGCTCATTACCACGCCCGGCTTACCGGTGGTAGCGATGATGTCGATGGCGGTTCCGCGGTTGTAGGCGGTGCGGAGCACAGATTGCGGAATGGTGATGGTTTCGTCGGCTCTACCGCCGAAGTTGATGCCATTTCCCGAGCGGTAATCTACACCCACCACCGTGTAATAGGTGGAATCCACTCGCACACTCTTGCCGCACGGGTCACCGCCGCCGGGGAAGAGGGTCTTGTAAATCTGTTTGCCGATGACGCAAACCTTGCGCTGGCGGCGCACATCCATCTCGTTGATGTATCTGCCGTAAAACATTTTAGGTGCGGAAACCTGGGCGTAGTCGGGATTCACGCCCTGCGTGCTGCCGCTGAATTTCTTGTCGCCAAACACCACCGACTTGTTGCCTCCGAAGAGCAGCGGGGTAATGACATCGAGTTCGGGTACCCTGTGGCGCAGTCGCTCCAGGTCTTTCTCTTCCATCTGCCAGGAACGCCCCTTGTTGAATCCCTTGTAGGGTTTGGTGGTGTTCTGCGCCCAGATGATGGCGGTGTTGGTGGCGAAGCCTGCGAAGTTGTTTTGCAGCATCTCCTTCAGTCCTTGTCCGCCACCCATTAGGGCGATGAGCATAAACACGCCCCAGAACACGCCGAAGCCCGTGAGCAGACTGCGGCTCTTGTTCCTCGTGATGGTGTCGAGAATCTCTTTATATGTATCTAAATCTAATCGCATAATAATAATTTATAGTTTATTCTGCTCTCAGCGCTTCTATCGGTCGGATTCTTGCAGCCTTGATGGCTGGGATGAGTCCGGCGATGGTGCCTGCGATGACGATGGCGATGGTAGCACCGATGCAGGTGCCGAGGCCCACCGTAGGGTTCACAAACATGGCGGCTTTAAACAGTCCGGTATCTATGGTGGTGTGACCGATGGTTGCGTCCATGATTTCGTTTGCTGCCACGCCGCAGACCATTCCGATGTAGCCGAAGAACGAGGTGATGATGATGCTCTCGGTGATGATGAGCTTCAGTATCGACCAAGGTTTGGCACCAATGGCTTTTCTTACGCCAAACTCTCGGGTTCGCTCCTTCACGGTGATGAGCATGATGTTGCTTACGCCCACGATGCCGCTCAGCAGGGTGAACAGACCTACTATCCAGAGGGCAGTCTGCATGATGGCGATTCCCTGGTTCATCTGGATATTGTCCATGTATCGGTTCCAGAGCCAGATGGTGCGATCGTCATCGGGAGCAGCCTGGTGGTTGTTGTTGATGCTGGCACGATAGTTCTTCTCAAACTGCTCGTTATCTTCCTTGGTCTTCAGATTCTTGATGGTGAACTCCAGACTTCCTGCATCATCGCCCTTGGCGTAGATGGTCTTTATGGTGGAGTAGGCGATGAAAGCATCGGTATTGTTGCGCGATTCATCATCCTTGTAAATTCCTACCACCTGGAAGTTGAGGTTGCTGATCTTTACGTTCTTGCCCACCAGCGAACGGTAGTCTTTGCTGAGTTCCTTGGCCTGGCTTCGGCTCAGCACCACATTCTTGCGCTGGTCCTTCATATCGATTTCGTTGATGAATCGTCCGGCAATCATCTCCGTCTTGTCGATTTTGGGATGTGTAGGAGCCACACCCACCAATGACGGGCTTGCTACATAATTATCGCCGTAGTTGATGTTCACGTTATACTGTTCCAATCTTCCACCCACATCATCCACGTACTGGCTGTATGTCTGGTTGCTGATGAGGATGTCCCTGTCGTTGAGCGTGATGCTTCTGCCTTCCTTCAGTCCCTTGTAAGCCTTGGAGGTTTCGCCTGGGAATACTCGCATGGAGTTGGCAAGGAATCGGGTGCTTTGCTGCAGCTGGGCATTAATCAGTCCGTTGCCGGCGCCCAGCAGGAATATCAGCATGAAGATTCCCCAGGCAACGGCAAATCCCGTGAGCGAAGTGCGGAGCTTGTTGCGCTTCGACGTGCTCCATATTTCTTTGATTAATTCTCTCATGTTCCAAGTTCAAAGTTATTTCACGTAGTCTTTCGATACGAGATGATGGTCTCTGTTGTCTTCGATGCTTCCGATGAGTCCATCCTTGATATGGATAACCTTATCGGTCTCGTTGGCAACACCGCTTTCGTGGGTTACCACCACGATGGTCATTCCCTCTTTCTGGTGCAGTTCCTTCAGCAGGTCCATCACTTCCACGCTCGTCTTGGAGTCGAGGGCTCCGGTAGGTTCATCGGCAAGGATGATTTCGGGTTTGGTGATGAGGGCACGGGCGATGGCTACACGCTGCTTCTGTCCTCCCGACATCTCGTTGGGATAATGGTTGGCCCATTGCTTCAAGCCCAGTTTTTCGAGATATTCCATTGCCAGTTCGTGGCGCTTCTTGCGACTCACGCCCTGGTAGAAGAGTGGAAGCTCCACGTTTTCCACCGCTGTCTTGAACGAGATGAGGTTGAACGACTGGAAGATGAAGCCGATCATCTTGTTGCGATATTCGGCAGCACGGGTTTCCGAGAGGTTTTTGATGAGCACATCATTGAGTCGGTATTCGCCCGTATCGTAGTTGTCGAGAATACCCAATATATTTAATAAGGTGGATTTTCCCGAGCCGGAAGCACCCATGATGCTGACGAACTCGCCACGTTCGATGTCGAGGTCGATGCCCTTCAGCACATGGAGTGGCTGAGCACCCTGATAGGTCTTGTTGACGTCTTTTAGATGAATTAATGACATATAATACGTTTGTTTATTGATATGAATTTTAAACGTTAGACGCTTGCAACCTTCTGAAAGTTGCAAGCGTAGCCCTTTTTTAAAAACGTGATTATATCCACCTTATTATATATAAGGCAAAGATAGTAGTTAAAAATATACTTTTTAAGATAAATAGTGTCATCATATTCTTATCTTTTTGAGATTCTTCTCCAACTCTTCCTTCACTTCATCGATGGAGATGTCGAGAAGCTGCATTTGTCGGGCGAGTTCCGGGAGTCTTTCTTTCATAAACTCCTTCTTGCGGGTCTTTTTGATTTGCTTCTTGGCTCCTGCGGAAACAAAGTAGCCCAGGCCTCGCTTGTTGTAGATGATCTCATCGGTGGCAAGCAGGTCGTATGCCTTCACGGTTGTGTTGGCATTTACCTCCAGCAGCACGGCGTATTCCCTGACGCTCGGTATTCGCTCGTCCTCCTTGTACTTGCCCGCCAGAATCTCATCGCTCAGTCGCTCGGCTATCTGTACGTATATCGCTTTATCATTACTGAAAATCATAATACTTTTGTTTTAAAGTTTTATCATTCTTATCGATATTTTCTTTTCATACTTCTTTTCTTCTCCTAGATGTTGATCCACTTGTTGCAGATTACTTGCATACGGGTGAAGAGCTTGTAGGATGCCCAGAGGCTGAAGGCTGCCAAAGCAAGGAAAACGACCGACCAGAAGATGGCGATGCAGAGAGAAGTGCCCGGATTATCATAGTTAAAATGCTTGAAGAAATCGAAAGCTCCCCATTCTTCAAGTTCGCTGCCACAATAACCTATAATCATGAAAATGATAATGCCAGATACGGCTGTCAGGATGATTGGCTGTTTGCGGAAGAATGTGCCGCCTAGCAGGCAGAAGGAGTAAATCATGGTGAGAAAGCTCCATCCGAGTATGGCTGCATCTATTTTATATTGCCCCGCTAAGATACAGATAGGATTGTCACCGGTATTGGTTGCGGCTTTGTATATTTGACTTAGAGAACTTCCGATGATACTTGCATGGTAACCGGGAGTCATGAAGAAGCTCAATACAAACTGCACGAAGTCGGCTATAAGTGTAGCAATGAGCATCATGAGGATACTGCCTACACTCATCATCAGGAAACGAGCTGCATATTTTTCCAGATTGTTGGCTGGCAACATCATGAAATTCTCACGTTGCAGCTTGGTCTTCATATTGCTAAAGATGTTGCAGGGAGATATGAAGAAAAACAATATGACAATAGCGGCAAGGAATCCTGTCATGTTACCTTCGTAGTAATTACCCAAATCTCCTTCTACTATAAAATGGCTATGAGGAAAAGAATAAAGCATGGAAATGGAAAGCATGATGATGCCGATAGCCAATCCTGCTATACTGTAGAAATAGCTTTTCCAGTTGGTAAGCAAGTCCCAACGCAGCACCATTCCGAATCTATGTAAATCAAAAGTCTTGTTCATAATCGTTGTTATTTAAAGATGATTTTATATTTTTCTAATTCTCGATAATCTTGATGAACTTGATGTGAGCTTGATCAATAGCTCTTACTCGGCAAGTTTTCCGCCAATCACTGCATTGAACAGCAATTCCAGATTCATCTGTGTTTCCTGTTCACCCTCCTGTCGCTTGCAGATGGCGGCATTGCCCTGCAGGGTTGGCTCGGCGTAGAGCACGGTGTCATCCATTTCCTGTGGGTTGCGGTACTCGAAGGTGTATTTCTCGCAGATGTCTGAAACCGAAGCATCCAGCAGGAGCTGGCTCTGGTTCATGATGATGATGTGGTCGAGCAACGACTCTACATCGTGCACCTGATGAGTTGAGATGATGAGGGTGCGGTCTTCCGTCATATTATTGGCGATGACCTTACGGAACTGGCTCTTCGATGGGATGTCGAGACCATTGGTTGGCTCGTCCATCAGAAGAAAGCGGGTACCCGTGGCGAGTGCGAAACTCATGAATACCTTCTTCTTCTGTCCCATCGAGAGTTCGTTCAACTTGAGAGAGAGTGGTAAATCAAAATCCTTGAGGCAACGGTCCAGCACTTCCTGCGAGAAGTTAGGGTAGAACTCCTGGTTCATCTTCACGTAGGTGGCGAGGGAAACGTTGGGCAGTTCAAACTCTTCGGGCACCATGAAGATGTCCTTCAGCATCTCTGCTCTGCGATCTTGTGCCGAAATGCCATCCACGAGAACGGTACCTTGTTGCTGGCGGAGCAATCCGCTGATGAGGTAGAGCAGGGTGCTCTTGCCTGTACCGTTCTTACCGAGCAAGCCATAAATGTTGTTCTCCTTGAGTTCCAAAGAGAAATTTCTAAATACAAGGTGCTTGCTACCTGGGTATCTGAAATCAATGTCTTTAATCTGTATCATAATCTTTAATGTTTTAGTGTACTACTTCAATAGAACACTGCAAAGGTATGCTTTTTTTCAATAAGTTCCAAACTTTTGGGCAATTATTTTCATACTTTAACGTAATGTTAACATTATCACCTTATTATATTAAGAAAGCGGATTGTAATGCTAAGCAGATGGTTATAAGAATATGCAAAAGAAAAGGCCCGATATAGACGAAATATCTACATCGGGACCTGAAGTTTTGGGAATAGCTTTTGCTATTTATTCTATTTTATTAATGTGCTTCTAGCCAGTTTTTCCCCCAGCCGGCATCGGCTACTAAAGGTACACAGAGCTTATAAGCATTCTGCATTTCTTCTACAACAATCTTCTCTACTTTCTCTTTTTCCTCAGGGAAGACAGAGAAGTTGAGTTCATCGTGTACTTGGATTATCATCTTGCTCTTGATGCCTTCAGTCTTGAATCGGTTAAAGATTCTGATCATGGCAACCTTGATGATGTCTGCTTCAGAACCTTGGATAGGAGCATTGATGGCATTGCGCTCTGCGAAGCCTCTTACTGTACCGTTCTTACTGTTGATATCTGGCAGATAACGTCTTCTGTGGAAGAGAGTTTCGGCATAGCCTTTTTCTCTTGCCATTTCCTTAGATTTCTCCATATATGCCTGAACACCGGGGAAGGTACGGAAGTAATCTTCGATTATTTGCTTCGCCTCCTTGTTTTCGATGTTCATGCGCTGGGCAAGTCCGTAGGTAGTAATGCCATAGATGATTCCGAAGTTGGCGGTCTTTGCCTTCTTACGCTGCGTGTCGGTGACGTCTTTGATATCCTCATGCCAGATTTTGGCAGCAGTAGCTGCGTGGATATCGGAACCTTCCCGGAATGCTTCTACCATGTTTGGATCTTCACTCAAATGCGCCATGATACGAAGCTCTATCTGTGAGTAGTCTGCTGAAAAGAATAGACAACCTGGCTCTGGAATAAAGCATCGACGTATCTCCTTTCCGTCATCATCACGTACAGGAATGTTCTGTAGGTTTGGATCGCTTGAAGAAAGGCGACCAGTTGCAGTAATTGCCTGGTTGAAGGAAGCGTGAATATGTCCTGTACGAGGATTGATAAGCTTTGGAAGAGCATCTACGTAGGTGCCGAGAAGTTTCTTTAAACCTCTGTAATTCAGAATCTCATCAATGATAGGACTCTTGCTGCGTAATTGTTGTAGCACTTCTTCGCTTGTCACATACTGTCCCGTTTTCGTCTTCTTAGGCTTCTCTACAATCTTCATCTTTCCGAAGAGGATTTCTCCTACTTGGCGAGGGGAGCCAATATTGAAGGATTCGCCAGCCAACTCATAGATATGGTGTTCTATTTCTGAGAGTCGGTTGGTTAAATTATTAGACGTTTCCTTTAAAGTATCCGTGTCGATGCATACTCCGTTCATCTCCATGTGGGCAAGAACCGGTACCAGTGGCATTTCTACATTCCAGAACAGGTCTTCACAATCTATCTCCTTGAGTTTTGGTTCCAATACATTTTTCAATCTCAGTGTGACATCTGCATCTTCAGCTGCATACTCGTAAACTTCGGATGGAGCGAGGTCGCGCATTGATTTCTGATTCTTTCCCTTTGGGCCAATCAACTCTTCGATGTGGACAGTTTGGTAATGAAGGAATACCTCTGCCAGATAATCCATGTTGTGATAGAGTTCTGGTTGGATGATGTAGTGGGCGAGCATCGTGTCGAACATCTTTCCCTGAATCTCTACTCCATAGTTCATCAAGACCTCGTAGTCGTACTTGATGTTTTGTCCCACTTTCAAGATTTCAGGGTTTTCATAGAGTGGTTTAAAGATGTTTACGATTTTTAAGGCTTCTTCACGATTTGCTGGGATCGCTACATAGAAAGCCTCTTTCTCTTTGACTGCAAAGCTTAATCCTACTAATTCTGCATCGATTGCAACCGTAGATGTGGTCTCTGTATCTAGACTTAAAATTTGCTTTGTAATTAAATAGTCATAAAGAGATTTTGCATCTTCCTCTGTTTCAATGAGTTTGTATGAATGCTCAACAGTTTTAATGGTGTCAAAACTCGTGTTTTTTTGCTCTTCTTGACCATCTGCTAGCTGTGCGCCAAATAAATCGAGCTCTCCCATAGGTTTTGTTTGCACCTTTTGAGGTTTTTTAAGAACTCGGTTAGCGAACGACTTAAACTCTAGTTCTGTGAAGATTTCATCCAACTTGGCGTTGTCTGGCTCTACCAATTTCAAGTCTTCCATTTTCAAGTCAACAGGAACATCCGTTCTGATAGTTGCCAAGAATTTCGAGATCTTGATATCTTCAATAGCTCCTTCTACTTTTTCTCGAAGTTTGCCTTTTACTTTAGATGAATTTTCAATCAAGCCTTCTACACTACCAAACTCATTGATGAGTTTGACAGCTGTCTTTTCTCCAACACCTGGGCAGCCCGGGAAATTATCAGCAGAGTCTCCCATTAAAGCAAGTAGGTCAATTACCTGAAGTGGGGAAGCGATGCTGTATTTTTCTTCAATCTCTTCCACTCCTAATTTTTCATATCCACCACCATGCCTTGGTCGGAACATGTATACGTTGTCTCGAACCAGCTGACCATAGTCTTTATCTGGTGTCAGCATATAGGTTTCAACACCTTTTTCTCCTGCTTGAATTGCTATAGTTCCAATGATGTCATCTGCCTCGAAACCGTCTACCTGTAGGATTGGAATATGGTAGGCTTCCAGGATATTTTTGATGATAGGGACTGAGATTTTAATGTCTTCAGGAGTTTCTTCTCGCTGAGCTTTATATGCAGGAAAAGCCTCATGACGGAAGGTCTTGCCATGGTCGAAAGCCACCGCAATATGGGTAGGTTTCTCCTTGGTAAGTATCTCGTTGAGGGTATTGCAAAATCCCATGACACACGAAGTATTGAGTCCCTTCGAATTGATACGAGGAGACTTCATAAAGGCGTAATACGACCTATAAATGAGCGCATAAGCGTCTAAAAGGAACAATTTATCCATAATATTCATTTTTGTGGTGTAAAATTACTAAAAAAATGCGATATTTCAAGAAGAATTGATTAATTTTGTATCAAAATTTAGAAATTAAGTTGATTTACTCATATTCAATGGACTATTTATCACTTATCAAGCAGCCTATTGAGGCTGAATTGGCAGATTTCATAGATTTGTTCAACAAGTCTTTGATGCATAGTGACGGGCTTCTTTCTCAGGTGCTCGATCACATACGTCAGCGTGCAGGAAAACGTATGCGACCTATGCTCATCTTGTTGATGGCCCGTAATTTTGGTAAAATTTCTACCGTCACACAGCATTCTGCAGTAGGATTGGAGCTTCTTCACACAGCTTCTCTTGTGCATGATGATGTTGTGGATGAGAGTGGGGAGCGCCGTGGCCAAGCTAGTGTCAATGCCACATATAATAATAAGGTTGCAGTGTTAGTAGGTGATTTTATTCTCTCTACTGCCTTGCTTCATGTTTCTTATTCTCATTCTGAAGAGATTGTTCGAAATCTTGCTGAGTTGGGACGTATCTTGTCAAATGGAGAGATACTTCAGTTGAACAGTATCAGTAATGAAGAAATCTCGGAAGATATTTATTATCAGGTTATTAAACAGAAGACCGCTGCTCTCTTTGAGGCTTGTGCCGGTATCGGTGCCATGTCAGCAAATGCTTCAGAATTGCAGATAGAAGCGGCTAAGCGCTTTGGTCAGAATCTGGGTATTATCTTCCAAATTCGTGATGATATTTTTGATTATTACGATTCTAAGGAGATAGGTAAACCTACTGGTAATGATATGACAGAAGGTAAACTCACTCTTCCTGTTATCTATGCTTTGAAAGCTACTGGTGATGAGAAGATGATAAAGTTGGCAAGAAAGGTTAAAGCACATACGGTTTCCCAAGATGAAATAGCTCAGTTAGTTGCTTTCACAAAGGAGAATAGTGGTATTGAATATGCAGACAGGCGCATGTGGGATTTTCATGCTGAGGCTATGGATTTCCTTGATAATTATGTTGAAGACAAGGATGTCTATAATGCCTTGAAGGCTTATCTTGATTTTGTGATTGAGCGCAAAGCATAATTCGCTTGTTGACTCTTATAAAAATAGTCGCCCTGAGAAGACAAAAGCATTGTCTATGAATGCTTTTACCATTTCAGGGCGATTTTATTATTAACCTTATACTTAGGGTTTTACCCCTATTCTAAGTACTTTTATTCTTTCTTGGCGTATTTTTAAAAGTACTTGATTTCCTTACCTACGATTTCGCTCAAAAGGAGGTTTGTCAAGCGTGATGTTCCCAGTCGTAACCACTGGTTGGTCAACCATTTCTCGCCTAAGACTTCCTTTACGATAGTATAGTATACCACAGCATCGTGAACGGTGTTAATGCCACCTGCAGGCTTGAAACCAATCTGGATGCCCGTCTTCTCGTAGTATGCCTTGATAGCCTGGCACATAACGTAGGCAGCCTCTGGAGTAGCAGAAATCTTCTCCTTACCGGTTGAAGTCTTGATGTAGTCTGAACCAGCATACATTGCCAGAACTGAAGCCTTCATGATGTTGCTGCAGTTCTTTAAGTTTCCTGTTTCCAGGATGCACTTCATCTTATGCTCACCACAAGTTTCCTTGAGTTCCTGAATATCATCGCAGAGACCTTCGTAATCTTCACTGAAAAACTTACCGACAGGCATTACGATATCTACCTCTGTAGCTCCATCCTTAATAGCCATGGCTGTCTCGGCAATCTTTACCTCGATGAATGTCTGTGAAGATGGGAAATTGCCGCTTACTACTGCGATTTCTACGCCATCTACCTCCAAACTCTGACTGATAAGACCTGCAAAGTTAGGGTAGGTGCATACGGTTGCTACATGAGGAAGTTCTGGATAATCCTTTGCAAACTGGTTTACCTTTTCAATTATTGCCAGGATGCTTTCTTCTGTATCTTCTGTGTGAAGAGAAGTAAGCTCGATACTGCCGAAGAGGAACTTCTTCACCTCCATAGTCTCATTCTCAGCTACCTTCTCATCGAGAATCTTCTTCACTCCTGCTGCAATTTCCTCATCGTTGAGGTCGCAATTATACTGTTTCAATACAGATAAATACTTGTCGTCCGACTCGCTATACTGTCCCTGCTGTGCAAGAACCTGTTCTTTAATACTGCTCATACTTGATGTTACTTTTTTAATTATTAAAGTTAAGTTATTTATATGATTCCCTTCATTTCGGGTGTTTTATTCCTTTCAATTTCGGGTTGTTTATTCCTTCAATTTCGGGTTATTCTTATGTCTTTCCGAATCCCTTTGGGTCTTTTTGTCGATGCTTTTCTGAAGTTCTTCTGTAAGATCTATCCCCGTTTGATTGGCAAGACAGATGAGAACCCAGAGAACGTCTGCCATTTCCTCTCCTAGGTTAGGCTTTTCGCCCTTCTTGAAGCTCTGGTCGCCGTATGTTCGGGCGATGACACGAGCCAGTTCTCCTACTTCTTCCGTAAGACAAGCCATATTGGTAAGTTCGCTGAAATAGCGAACGCCATATTCCTTGATCCACTTATCTACTGCTTCCTGTGCTTCTTTTATAGTCATAACAGATGATCTTTAATTATGAAATAAGTCAAACATAGCCATAATCCAGTCATGAATATAGCGGCAATGGTGTTATAGATACCGATTTTTCCATTCTCCATTTTGTCGCTGATGAATTCCATATTCAAGCCAATGGTAACGAGGGTTTCACCTGCATACTCTGCCCATGGATTGTTTAAGAACCTTTGAGAAAAGGTAAACGTTATGATTATTCCTATAGCCAGGAACCAACTTTTATATTTTAAAATCTTTTCCATCTATTCTCGAATGTTCGTTTTTTTACTCCTTATTATGGGTGTCCATCATGATGGTTACAGGACCATCATTCAGTAATTCTACCTTCATATCGGCACCAAATTCGCCTGTTCCTACTGGCTTTCCGAGTGCATCGGATAGCTTCTTGCAGAACTCTTCATAGAGTGGAACGCTGATTTCGTGCTTGGCAGCTCTTAGCCAGCTAGGGCGATTACCCTTCTTGTAGCTGGCGAAAAGGGTGAACTGGCTAATCACCAGAACCTCGCCGTTTACATCCATGATGGAGCGGTTCATTACGTGATTTTCGTCGTCGAAAACACGAAGGCCTATGACCTTTCTAACCAACCAATCTACGTCTTCAGATGTGTCGCTTTCCTCAATGCCAAGAAGGATAAGATAGCCTTGTTTGATGGCTGATTTTACTTCTCCTTCGATGGTAACAGAGGCATGGCCGACACGCTGTATTACTATTCTCATATTACTACTTTGAATTTTGAATGTTGAACATTGAACTTTATGAATAGCATTTTGTGGAATCCTGGGTTCTGTTCAATCTTTATTATTATTATTTAGTTTCAACTGCAAATATACGACTTTTATTTCATATTCTCGCTCTTTTCTGTGAAATATTTCACGAGAATCTCGGCTTTATGAGGTCCTAATACCTCTGAAAGCTGTTCCTGTGATGTTTCTTTTATCTTTTTCACGCTCTTGAACTTGCTCAGGAGCGCCTCTTTTGCCTTGGGACCGATGCCTTTGATATCGTCTAGTTCCGAATGCAGGGCGTGCTTGCTGCGCTTGTCACGATGGAAGGTGATGGCGTATCTATGTACCTCGTCCTGTATCTGCGTCAATACCTTGAAAAGCTCGCTTTCCGGCGGTAGAGCGATGGTTTGTGGCGGAAAACCGTAGAGAAGTTCGTTGGTGCGATGGCGGTCGTCTTTGGCAAGACCTGCGATAGGGATTTCCAGGTGCAGTTCGTCTTCTATCACCTCTCTTACCACCTCCATCTGCCCCTTGCCACCATCGGTTATGATAAGGTCTGGCAGGGGAGTTTCTTCCTCTAGCATGCGACTGTATCTTCGTCTTACTACCTCCTGCATCGAAGCATAGTCATCAGGTCCTTCCACCGTCTTGATGTTGTATTTTCTATAGTCCTTTCTTGATGGTTTCATACCTTTATATACTATACATCCAGCTACGGCATCCGTGCCCGATATGTTGGAATTATCGAAGCATTCTATCTGATAAGGCAGTTTTGGCAGCTTTAGTTTTACCTGCAATTCCTTCATCAATCGGGTTTGCTTCTGTTCCGGATTGAGCTTTTCTGCCTGCTTCAGACGGTCGAATTTATACTGCTTGCAGTTCATTTCCGATAGCTCCAGAAGGTGTTTCTTGTCGCCTCTTTGCGGCACGAAGAAGGTGGCGTCTTTTAGTTTCCATTCCATCTCGAAAGGCACGATAATCTCTTTCGAAGTGGAGTGGAAACGCTCTCTGATTTCCGGTATGGCAGTAATCAGAAGTTCCTCGTCACTCTCCTCCAGCTTGCGCTTATACTCGTAGGTGAAGCTCTGGTTGATGGTGCCGTTTTTCACGTGAATATAGTTGATGAAGGCATTCTTCATGGCGTCATCATTAACGATGGTGAAGACATCTACGTCGGTAATGGTATGGCTTACCACCTCGCTTTTTGCCTCAAATTCGTCCAGCAACTGATACTTCTTTTTGTATTCTTCTGCTATCTCAAAGCGGAGAAGTTCGGCATTTTTCATCATCAAGTCATAGAGATATTTGCCAACTTCCCGGGTGTTTCCCTTCAGAATTTCACGTGCCTGGCGCATGTTTTCCTGGTACTCCTCGTAGCTCTGCTTGTTGATGCAAGGTGCTCCGCAGTTGTGAATATGATACTCTAAACAGGGTTTATATTTGCCTTCAGCAACGCCTTGTTTTGTGATGGGAAAGCGGCATGTGCGTGGTTTGTAGAGCTTTTTGATGACCTCTAAAACAGCATACATACTGCCTATATGAGGGTAAGGACCGAAGAATGTTCCCGCCTTTTTATTGATATGGCGAGTCTTGAAAATGCGTGGAAAATACTCGTTTGTAACGCATATAGAGGGGTAGGTTTTGCCGTCTTTCAGCAAAACATTATACCTTGGATTATACTTTTTAATAAGGCTGTTTTCCAGCAAAAGTGCATCTTCTTCGGTATTGACGACGGTGTATGAGATGTCGAAAATCTTAGAAACAAGTACCTTTGTCTTGTATCTATCTACCTCTTTATGGAAGTAGGATGACACTCTTCTCTTCAGATTTTTCGCCTTTCCCACGTATATAATCGTATGGTTTTCGTCGTAATATTGATAGCTTCCTGGCTTCTCCGGCATGCTTAAAACTATACTTTTTAGCCTTGCTAATCTTTCCTCATTTTCTTGTTTCGTCATATCTCTAAGGAGTTTTTAAGGGTAAAAGAGCGTTGCTGTTCCACGTGAAACTGCAACGCTCGTGTATTGTTAAAGTACATTTTTGCTGCCTTAAACAGCATGTTAAATGCTTTTACAACTGTAATAGAGTAGATACTTCTACGTCGTCATCGAAGATTTTTCTACCTTCGAAATTCTCGTTTACAAGCTCGATAATGAAGTTTGCATATACTTTTTTCGGGTGAAATTTCTTCACCAGATTGCATGCTGCCTTCATGGTTCCGCCGGTAGCGAGAAGGTCGTCGTGGAGGAGGATTACATCGTTCTCATTGATGGCATCTTCGTGGATTTCGATAGTGTCCATACCGTATTCCTTTGCGTAACTTTCCTGTACGGTTTTGCAAGGAAGCTTACCTGGCTTGCGGCATAAAACTACGCCTGCACCGAGTCGGATAGCAAGGGCAGAAGACATTACGAAACCGCGTGATTCGATGCCTACGATTTTGGTAATTCCCTTATCTTTGTAGATCTCGTACATCTCGTCACAAATCTCTTTGAGAGAATCTGGATTCTTGAAAAGGGTGCTGACATCGCGGAAGTTTACACCCTTGATTGGCCAATCTGGAATGCAACGCAGATTGTCTAATAATAGCTGATTATTCATTACTTTTTTGTTTATTTATTAATACTTATTCTCTTTCTTTTTTATCTTGTTTCCTATCGTATGAAACGGGTTGTGACTTCTTGGTCTTGTACCTCCATTTTGCCCGTTAATACTACTGTTCTTATTCCTTTTCTTCGGTTTTATCCTCTTTTGTTTCATGAAACATAAAGTTTTACTTTAACTATAAAATACTTGATGTAACCACGTTTAATTGTCTATATATCAAGTATTTTACGCGTGTTGCGTTTCACGTGGAACAATTGGATCTGGCGCAGCTTTCTCCGTATGACCGATTATCTCCCTAGCAGTACCAGCAGTACGTTGATGTCGCTTGGAGAAACTCCTGGAATTCGACTTGCCTGAGCTAAGGTTTCCGGATCGATTCGTTCAAGCTTTTGACGGCCTTCTGTGGAGATTTCCAGTATCTCGGAATACTTGAAGCGTCCTTTGATTTTGATGTTCTCCAGTCGGTGCATCTTGTCTGCGAAGAGTCGTTCTCGATCGATGTATCCTTTGTACTTCATTTTGATTTCTGCCGCTTCTGCAATCTCTTCTTTTCGATTGGCTGGCGCATCCATCGCTGTCTTCAGGTCGGGAATAATCTCCGATAGATTTTGAAGGTTCAAGTGTGGACGAGCAACGAGGTCGATAAGTTTGCAGCCTGCTCGAAGTGGTGTCGTGCCTAGAGCCTCAAGTTTTGGATTGATCTCGTCTTTCTTGATAGGATAGTTTGCGCAGAAGTCAATGATTCTTTCGATGGCATTTTTCTTCTCTATCCACCAGTCGTAACGGTCGCGTTTGGCAATGCCCAGCTCGTATGCTTTCTCGGTGAGTCGGGAGTCGGCGTCGTCTTGTCGGAGTAGGATGCGATATTCGGCTCTTGAGGTGAACATTCGGTAAGGCTCGTCAACTCCCTTTGTTGTGAGGTCATCGATGAGTACGCCGATGTAACTTTCGTCTCGTTTCATTTCGAAAGTCTTGTCGCCTGTACAATGTAGGGCTGCGTTGATTCCTGCAACGGTGCCTTGGCCTCCAGCTTCCTCGTAACCGGTGGTTCCGTTCACCTGTCCGGCAAAGAAGAGACCCTTGATGATTTTCGACTCCAGCGAATGCTTGAGTTGGGTAGGGTCGAAGTAATCGTACTCGATGGCGTAACCTGGTCGGTAAATCTTGGCGTCTCTCAATGCCGGGATTTCATGGAGAGCCTTCAGCTGGATGTCCATCGGCATACTTGATGAAAATCCGTTCAGATACATTTCATTCGTGTCTTCGCCTTCTGGCTCCAGAAATAACGGATGCTGTTCCTTGTCGGGGAAGGTGACGAGCTTGGTCTCGATACTTGGACAATAGCGAGGACCGGTGCTTTGAATCTGACCATTATATAAAGGAGAGTCATCGATTCTGCTTTTCAGAATGTCGTGAACCTTCTTGTTGGTGTAACATGTCCAGCAAGGAAGTTGCTTCAGTATGCGATGATCGCCCATGTATGAAAATTGATGGAAGTCGCTGTCGCCAGGTTGCTCTTCCATATCTTCAAAGTGAACGCTGCGCTTGTCGATGCGGACCGGTGTTCCCGTTTTCATTCTTGCAGTGGTGATTCCCCATCGGGTGATGCTTTCTGTAAAATGATGAACGGCAGGTTCTGCGCATCTGCCACCTTCTACCATCTTTCTGCCCACGTGCATCAGTCCGTTGAGGAAAGTGCCGGCAGTAATGATGATGCTCTTGCCGTAGAACTCAGCGCCCCAGATGGTGCGCACACCGATGGCTTCTCCGTCGGCAACGAGCAACTCGTCGGCCTGGTCTTGCCAGATGTCGAGGTTGTCGGTGTGGTCGAGTATGGTTCTCCACTCCCAGATGAATTTACCACGGTCGCATTGTGCTCTAGGACTCCATACGGCTGGTCCCTTGCCGATGTTCAGCATTCTGAACTGGATGGCGGTCTTGTCAGTGACAATACCCATCTGTCCGCCCAGTGCGTCAATCTCTCGTACAATCTGTCCCTTTGCTATGCCTCCGATGGCAGGATTGCAACTCATCTGACCAATCTTGTTCATGTCCATCGTTATCAAGCAGGTCTTGGCTCCCATGTTTGCGGAGGCAGCTGCAGCCTCGCATCCGGCGTGACCACCACCGATAACGAGAACGTCATAATTGAATCTCATAATCTATATTTTTTCTAATTTTCGGCAAAAGTAAGAAATAAAATCGAAATTTTAGCAAAAATACTTTGATAAATCATTAAAATATAGTAATTTTGCAGCAGACTTGCGAAAATATACCTAGAAATGAGGATTGCAGAATGCCTAAAAATAGGTATTGCAGGGACGAAAAATGTGGAATATAAATTAGTTTCAAACAGTTAAATAATTAAAATTCAATCATTTATGTGGTTAATCAATTCATCTATTGGTAGAAAGGTAGTGATGTCAGTAACTGGTATCGCTCTTATTCTATTCTTGACATTCCACGGTTGCATGAATGTTGTTGCTCTCTTCTCAGGAGATGCTTACAACATGATTTGCGAATTGTTGGGTGCTAACTGGTACGCCGTAGTTGCAACTTTGGGTTTGGCAGCTTTGGCAGTTTGTCACATCGTTTACGCTTTCATCCTGACAGCACAGAACCGTCGTGCTCGCGGTAACCAGCGTTACGAGGTAACAGCAAAGCCAGAGAAAGTAGAGTGGGCTAGCCAGAACATGTTGGTGCTCGGTATCATCATCGTTCTCGGTTTGTTGCTTCACCTCTTCAACTTCTGGTACAACATGATGTTTGCTGAGCTTTTGGGTACAAGCTTCGGCCACTGCCCATCAGATGGCTTCGCATTCATTCAGGACACCTTCGCTAACCCAGTATTCGTAGTTCTCTACATCATCTGGTTGGTAGCTCTTTGGTTCCACCTCACTCACGGTTTCTGGAGTGCTATTCAGACTCTCGGTTGGAGCGGTAAGACTTGGTTCTGCCGTTGGAAGATGATTGGTATGATTTACTCTACCATCCTGCTTCTCCTCTTCATCGTAGTTGTATTGGCATTCGCTTTCGGTTGCGCTCCATCTTTGTGCTGCGCATAATTCGTGTAATCATTTAAGTATTAAAAAAGATTATGGCAAAAACATTAAATTCTAGAATACCTGAAGGACCAGTTGCTGAGAAGTGGACCAACTATAAGGCTCACCAGCGTTTGGTTAACCCAAAGAATAAGTTAAAGCTCGACGTTATCGTTGTAGGTACAGGTTTGGCAGGTGCTTCTGCTGCTGCTTCTCTCGGCGAGATGGGCTTCAACATTTTGAACTTCTGCATCCAGGACTCTCCACGTCGTGCTCACTCTATCGCAGCACAGGGTGGTATCAATGCAGCTAAGAATTATCAGAATGATGGTGACTCTGTTTACCGTCTGTTCTACGATACAGTAAAGGGTGGTGACTACCGTGCTCGTGAGGCTAACGTTTACCGTTTGGCTGAGGTGAGTAACGACATCATCGACCAGTGCGTAGCTCAGGGCGTTCCTTTTGCTCGTGAGTATGGTGGTATGCTGGCTAACCGTTCTTTCGGTGGTGCTCAGGTATCTCGTACATTCTATGCTAAGGGTCAGACAGGTCAGCAGCTCCTCCTCGGTGCTTACTCTTCTTTGAGCCGCATGGTTGAGGCAGGTAAGGTTAAGCTCTTCACCCGTTACGAGATGGAGGATATTGTGATCGTTGACGGTCACGCTCGTGGTATCATCGCTAAGAATTTGATTACAGGTAAGTTGGAGCGTTTCTCTGCCAATGCCGTAGTTATCGCTACCGGTGGTTATGGTAACGCTTACTTCCTTTCTACAAACGCTATGGGTTGTAACTGTACAGCAGCTATCCAGTGCTACCGCAAGGGTGCTGATTTCGCTAACCCATCTTATGTTCAGATTCACCCTACATGTATCCCTGTTCACGGTACAAACCAGAGTAAGTTGACTTTGATGTCAGAGTCACTCCGTAACGATGGTCGTATCTGGGTTCCTAAGAAGATTGAGGATGCCAAGGCATTGCAGGCAGGTACAAAGAAGGGTTCTGATATTCCTGAGGAAGACCGCGACTACTACTTGGAGCGCCGTTACCCAGCATTCGGTAACCTGGTTCCTCGTGACGTGGCTTCTCGTGCAGCTAAGGAGCGTTGCGACAAGGGCTTCGGTGTCAACAACACAGGTCTTGCCGTATTCCTCGACTTCTCTGAGTCTATCAACCGTCTCGGTATCGATGTTATCCTTCAGCGTTATGGCAACCTCTTCGATATGTATGAGGAGATTACCGACGTTAACCCAGGTGAGTTGGCTAACGAGATTAACGGCGTGAAGTACTACAACCCAATGATGATCTTCCCTGCTATCCACTATACAATGGGTGGTATCTGGGTAGACTACGAGTTGATGACCACAATCCCAGGTCTCTTCGCTATTGGTGAGTGTAACTTCTCTGACCACGGTGCTAACCGTCTTGGTGCATCTGCTTTGATGCAGGGTTTGGCTGACGGTTACTTCGTATTGCCATACACTATCCAGAACTACTTGGCCGACCAGGCATTGTGGCCAAAGCTCTCTACCGATCTCCCAGAGTTCGCAGAGGCAGAGGCAGGTGTTCAGAAGGAAATCGACCGCCTGATGGGTATCCAGGGCAAGCGCTCTGTAGATTCTATCCACAAGGAGTTGGGTCACATCCTTTGGGAGCACGTAGGTATGGGTCGTACCAAGGAAGGTCTTGAGGAAGGCTTGAAGAAGATGAAGGCTCTCCGCGAGGAATTCAACAAGAACCTCTTTATCCCTGGCAAGAAGGAAGGCTTGAACGTAGAGTTGGATAAGGCTATCCACTTGCGTGACTTCATCTTGATGGGCGAGTTGATCGCTTACGATGCATTGCACCGCAACGAGAGCTGTGGTGGTCACTTCCGTGAGGAGTACCAGACAGAGGAAGGCGAGGCTAAGCGTGATGATGCAAACTTCTTCTACGTAGGTTGCTGGGAGTATCAGGGCAACGATACAACTGCTCCAGTGCTCAACAAGGAACCTCTCGAGTATGAGGCAATTAAGGTACAGACAAGAAATTACAAGAATTAAAAAGCGAACAAGACAATGGCAAGAAATATAAGTTTCACAGTTAAGTATTGGAAGCAGGACGGCCCTACAGCACAGGGTCACTTCGATACACACGAGATGAAGAACATCCCAGATGATACCTCATTCCTCGAGATGCTCGACATCTTGAACGAGGAGCTCATCGAGTCAGGTCAGGAGCCTTTCGTCTTCGACCACGACTGCCGCGAGGGTATCTGCGGTATGTGCTCTCTCTATATTAATGGTACACCTCACGGTAAGACTGAGCGTGGTGCTACAACATGTCAGCTCTACATGCGTCGTTTCAACGATGGTGACGTTATCACCGTTGAACCTTGGCGTTCTGCAGGTTTCCCTATCATCAAGGACTGTATGGTAGACCGTTCAGCATTCGACAAGATTATCCAGGCAGGTGGTTACACCAGCATCCGTACAGGTCAGGCTCAGGATGCCAACGCTATCCTGATTCCTAAGGAGAATGCAGACGAGGCAATGGATTGCGCTACATGTATCGGTTGCGGTGCTTGTGTTGCTGCATGTAAGAATGGTTCTGCCATGCTCTTCGTCAGCTCAAAGGTTAGCCAGCTGGCACTTCTCCCACAGGGTCGTGTAGAGGCTGCTGCCCGTGCTAAGAAGATGATTGCACGCATGGACGAGCTCGGATTCGGTAACTGTACAAACACTCGTGCTTGCGAGGCTGTTTGTCCTAAGAACGAGTCTATCGCTAACATCGCCCGCTTGAACCGTGAGTTCTTGAAGGCTAAGTTGGCTGACTAATCCACCGTATCTCTTAAGACACAGAAATTTTCTCTCTGCATCTTTACGGATGCGAGAGAATTTTCCAAACAACTCTTCACTCTTCACTTTTTGGGCGTAAGTAGTTGAAGGATAGGTAGTTGGGTGGGTGAAGAGTTGAATTGACTCTTCACCCACCCTTCACCTTTTTATAGGACTGGAGCTTTTTGGGCTCTTCGGCTCTGTAGCTATTCCATTGTGAGTCAGCGATTTACATTTATAGGTGAAGAGTAGTGAAGAGTAGTGAAGAGTCTGCGTCACTCTTCACCTCTCAAATCCCCTGTGTTTATCGGGGTTTCAGGCTAAATGGTGAAGAGTGAAGAGTGAAAACGAGAGTAGGCTTTTTACGACGGAAACGTAAGCTGCCCCGCATTTATACCTTGCATCATTCAAAAATGCAGTAACAGCTGATAAAACTAATGCTGCATCCTGAAGGTTAAGGAGTACATTGCTCGGCAGTAAGGCTATATCCCGATTTGGTTTAGACCTCATTCCAATTATTGCCTAGTGATGGCATCTTTTTGCCCTATAGGAGGGCAATTTATTGCCATTGCTAGGCAATAATCCTTATGTCGTGAGAGAGCTGTAGAATACAGTAACTATCATAGTTAATTCAGTAAATAGCGACTCGAGATGCAGTAAGTATCATCTCGAAATACAGTCAGTATAAAACCAGTTTAAGAGAAGTATTACTCTATAATAAATAAAGTATTATTCTATAAAGATATAAAAAGAGCATAAATGATGAACCAAGCGACTCAAGACTTTATTCGCCAGCATCAGGACGATGATGTCCGCCAGCTGGCTTTTCTCGGAAGCAAGTATCCGGAAGTAGATATGCCTTTCGCTCTCGATCAGATTCGCGGGCGAAAGATGGCTCGCATCAAGTTGCCTCGTTGGGCAAGTCTCGAAGGCATCATCTATCCTCCTCATATTTCTATGGAGCAATGCTCCTCTGAATCTACTGCGCTTTACAAGGCAGAACTGGCTGCGAGGTTGCTCGGCTTGCCAGTATCTTCATCTTCTGCAGAAAAAGAAAATGAGAGCGAAAAAGAAAATGAGATCGCAAATGAAAATGAGGTTGCAAAAGCTTCCGATTCTCATTTTTCCAAAATTCGCGAATTTGCGGGTGATAGGGCGGTTGATTCAGAATTCGCCATAAATGGAGCCACTTCTGAAAATCAACAGATATTAACAAAACCAGGTGAGGATGTTAACGAAACAAAAGAAGATGTCAGCAAAGCAGATTTTTCAGAAGAAATCGGGTTTGTAGATTTGACTGGTGGCTTTGGAGTAGATTTCTCTTATATTGCGGCCCGGTTGGGAGTGAAGTCGATGTACGTGGAGCGTCAGGCTCATCTCTGCGATGCGGCGAAGGAGAATTTCGGGCGATTGGGCTTGAAGAACGCCATCGTGAAGAATGGGGATGGAATAGAGGTTCTTCATTCTTTTCATCCAAAGAAAAAAGATGTAGCATCAGCTGATGATTCTTTAGGCATCACTTATGACCAACCTCTGTCATTACTTAAGACCAACCTTGGTCTTAAGATAATCTTCATTGATCCTGCCCGTAGAGACGATGCGGGCAACAAGGTGGTATCCTTGAAGGATTGCACGCCCGATGTCACCGTTTTGCAGGAAGAGATGCTTTCGAAGGCTGATTACGTCATCGTCAAACTCTCTCCGATGCTCGACTGGCACCGTGCTATAAGCGAATTAAGCCACGTAAGAGAGGTTCATATCATCTCCGTGAACAATGAGTGCAAGGAGCTTCTTTTAGTGCTCTCAGCGCGAAATATGGGCAATCTCCGCATTTATTGTGTCAATGATGCCCAGTCCTTCGTCTGCGAAGAGTCGGATATGGAGGCTTCTTCCGTCAAGATTGCCCCATCCACGCTTGAAGAGATGCAGTATCTTTACGAGCCGAATGCGTCGTTGATGAAAGCCGGCTGTTTCGGCGTTCTTTCCGGGCGCTATGATGCAAGGATGCTTTCCAAGAACAGCCATCTTTTCGTGAGCCGTGAACCTATCGCCGCCTTCCCAGGCAGAAGTTTCCGCATCATCGCCGTATCCTCATTTAATAAAAAGGAGTTGAAGCGTCATCTGTCAGGAATCACCAAGGCGAACATCGCTACCCGCAACTTCCCCCTCTCCGTAGCGGAATTGCGCAAGCGATTGAAGCTGAAGGATGGTGGCGAAATCTATATCTTCGCCACCACATTGAGCGACGAAAGCCATGTGCTGGTAATAACGGAGAAAGCTTAGAAAACTTACGCTTTCACAGAGCAAGGAGTTGCTATGCTTAGTGGAGTTTTGAAGCCTCCGACTGCTGTTGAAGCAAACATCCGCATCATGCGAGCATTCGTATCTATGCGCCATTTTATGGTGAACAATGTGGCGTTTTATCTCTTTAATGAAAAAGTTCCAAGTGGGAGAAATGCCACTTGGAACTTGACGTATTATTTTCTTTTTTCCTTGAAGAACTCCTCGAAGAAGTCCATTTGCTTTTGATTTTGAACAGGACCCAAATGCAGTCCTTCCTTCATAATCATCACCGTTGGTTTACCTTCCTGGTAGGTAGTCCAGAAAGGAAGGCTATCCCCATTTGGATTACCAGTCTTGGTAAAGTTGATCCAGTAGCGTGACATGATTTGCTCCATGTGCAGCTCCGTCTCGGTCATTTTTCCAGAGCCAAACTTATAGCCATAGATGAATGGCATCTCTGCCACATGGCTGGCTCCTCCCTTGCGGCTTTTCACGATGGTGTTCTCTGAGTCTTGGTCAAAGTAATACATATACACCTTGCCCTTGCCGGTCTTGCTCTGCAGGTTAGCCCAGGCATACGTTCCCCATGCAAAGGAGCCATCACGGAAAATGTCGGATTGAGCGAAGTAGGTTTCTTCCTCTGTCTTGGCAGGATAGAGACTGAGAACCTGGTCTGCCCAACTTCCATATATCTCATGGATTCTTTTCTCATAGTCACTTACACTGACAGGGCGGGTAAACATACTTCCTTCGTCGCTGTTGGTTCCTATGACGACATTAACATCATTGTAGTTTCCCTTTTCATAGAGCTTATACTGGTCATCGGTGATGGAGTAGCCGTCAACGTTCGGCCAGAAGGACTCAAAGGCGGTATTCTTCACGATGTCCATAGCCGGAACTTTTCTTAGCTGCTTCAAGTTCTTAGCCTTGAGTTTCTTTTGAAGGAGAAGTCCACCTGCTTCTGCCGCTTTGGAGGTGAGCATGGCTGTGTTACCATTTCTGCTTTCACCCACAGGCCAGAAGGAGCTACCACTTTCGCTGATGGCTCCTCGGAAGAGTCCCTTGGCAAGGGGAGAGGCGCATAGTATACTTACCGAGATACCACCGGCAGATTCTCCAGCAATGGTAATCTTGTCTGGGTCTCCACCGAAGGCAGCGATATTGTCGTGAATCCATTTTAAGGCCATCACTTGATCAAGGATGCCATAGTTACCAGATATGTTCTTGCCTGATTCCTTACTCAGCTCTGGATGTGCCATGAATCCCAAGGCTCCCAAGCGGTATTCTATGCTGCAATAGATGATGCCTTCCTTGACAAAGCTTTCCTGAGTTCCACTGTAGGAGCCAGTAAGAAAGGCTCCTCCATGAATCATCACAAATACAGGGAGTTTGTCATTCTTACTCTTGGCTGGCGTTTCCACACTGAGGTATAGGCAGTCCTCGCTCATGCCCAGCTCTCCACCATTTTGGTTAGGGTCGATGGGCTGTGGTGGACGGTCTCCCCATTTATCTGCTTTGAATACTCCCTTCCAAGGCTTCTTGCTCACTGGGGCTTTCCATCTGAGGTTGCCCACTGGTGCTTCAGCGTATGGGATTCCCTTGTATAGGGCGAATCCTTCATGTTCCACACCTTCAATTTCTCCTTGCTCCACTGTTGTTCTTAGCAGTTGGGCGTTAGCTGCCGATAGGCAAAAGAGTGTCAGGGCAGCTGTCAGTAGATGTCTTTTCAATTTCATTTCAGGTTATTCCATTAATTCCGCAACACTATTATCAATTAAACATTTTAAGCGCCTGAGCAACAAAAAGTTTCTCCGGATTTTGCCATGTCAGAATTTTCACTTATCTTAGTGTTGCGAAAAGAAAACAAGCAAAACTCTGATATGACATGGCAAAGATACAAATTAAATCTGAGAAACTCACTCCTTTTGGAGGAATATTTTCGGGTCATGGAGCAATTTGACTCCATATTGTCTTCTGTAATCGACTCCACCCTCATAATTTCACTACTCATTTGATGAACCATCTCTCGCTTCATCCGACACTTCGCACTTCTCGCCAGTGTTGGAGAGAATAGATGATCGAGCATTTTCTTATTGTGATTCCTTGGAGAATGTTAGTTTTCCGCCAGTGCTTAAAACTATCGGGAAGGATATTTGTTTGTTCAAGATGCCTATTGAGGGTATCTTGAACAAAAATATCCTTGAAATCGTTTTGTTATCTCAATGGAATGTTGTACTTTTGCGCTCATAATGATAATTGCATATTATAATTTAAAACAAACTATAAAGTTATGAACAAATTAAGAACTATCTATCTGTCGTTCATGTTTATCATGGCGATGAACATGGCGAGTGTGTTAAGTGTGAAGGCGGAGAACTATCCCTATCGCAGTGATTATCTTTGGCTAACCGTGCCCGACCATGCCGACTGGCTCTACAAGACGGGCGAGCAGGCTAAGGTGGAAGTAAGTTTCTATAAGTATGGAATTCCCCGTGACGGCGAGGTGAACTATGAAATTGGCGATGACATGCTGAAGGCAGACAAGCAGGGAAGCTTCAGGCTGAAGAACGGGCGTGCCATCGTGAACATGGGAACCCGAAAGACTCCGGGCTTCCGAGATTTGAGATTATTCTATAAGCTCGATGGTAAAACCTACCAGCATCATATAAAAGTAGGATTCTCGGTAGATAAAATTCAGCCTTATACCCAGGAGCCTAAGGATTTTGATGCATTCTGGCAGCAGGCAAAGGACGAACTGAAGAACGTTCCTTTGAGCTATACCAAGGAACTCGCCAAGGAATATTGTACAGATAAGATAGATTGCTATCTCGTTAAGCTTCAGATAGATAAGATGGGTCATGCGATGTATGGCTACCTCTTCTATCCAAAGAATGCCAAGCAGGGCGGTCATCCTGTGGTTCTCACTCCTCCAGGAGCCGGCATCAAAACCATCAAGGAACCTATGCGCAATAAGTATTATGCCGAGAATGGATTTATCCGCTTCGAGATAGAGATTCATGGTCTTGATCCACGCATCCCTGCTGAAACTTTCCTGGAGATAAGCAGGGGATTCAACGATGCAAACGGCGGATATCTGTCTAACGGATTGGAAGATAAGAACCGCTATTACATGCGCCATGTTTATCTGGGATTGGTGCGCTGCATCGACTTCCTGACCTCTCTGCCAGAGTGGGATGGTAAGAATGTGGCTGTGCAGGGCGGAAGCCAGGGTGGAGCCTTGGCTATTATCGCAGCTGGTTTAGACAAGCGCGTTACCCAGTGCGTGGCTAATCATCCTGCGCTCAGCGATATGGCTGCTTATGCCGAGAAGGGAAGAACGGGCGGTTATCCTCACTTCAATAAATATCATGAGATATTGAAGAACCAGGATTGTCTCAACACGATGGCTTATTATGACGTGGTAAACTTTGCCCGCAAGGTAACGGTTCCAACCTATCTTACCTGGGGCTACAACGACATAACCTGTCCGCCGACAACCAGTTATGCGGTATGGAATACGCTGAAGTGTGAGAAGGAAGCCTTGCTCACGCCAATCAATGAGCACTGGACTACCAGCGAGACCAATTACCAGCAGATGGTCTGGATCAAGGAGCATCTCATCAAGTAAGGGATTCCTTTTCCGGAACGAACATCTCGTCAAATAAAGAGATTCCTTTTCCGAAACGAAGCAATCTCATCAGGTAAAGATATTCCGCCAAAACCACCACTAAATGGGTGATATAGGCTAGTTTGGGGGGCTGTAATTAAAAATAAACCCCTAAAAAACTGCAAAAAAAGTAGCAATATTTGGTCATTTGGCGAAATATTGCTATTTTTGCATCCTATAATATTGCAAACTAGTTTGAAATCATGTCATTAATAGAAATTAAAAAGGTCGAAAGCAAGAAGGATTTGAAGACGTTCATCGACTTCCATTACGACCTCTACGAAGGCAACGAATATGATGTGCCTAATCTTTTCAGCGACGACATGAATACTCTGAGCAAGGACAAGAACGCAGCGTTCGAGTTCTGCGAAGCTGAGTATTATCTTGCCTATAAGGACGGCAAGTTGGCAGGTCGCGTCGCTGCCATTATCAATCATAAGGCAAACAATAAATGGGGCAGGAAGTCGGTCCGTTTCGGTTGGATTGATTTCATTGACGACCGCGAGGTTTCCAAGGCTCTTCTCAATGCTGTAGAAAAATATGGTAAGGAGAAGGGAATGGAAGATATTGTAGGTCCGCTGGGTTTTACCGATATGGATCCAGAAGGCATGCTTACCTGGGGCTTTGACCAGCTCGGCACAATGCCTACCATTTATAATTATTCATATTATCCGGAGCACATTGAGACCCTGGAGGGTTTTACCATTGATAATAAGTATGTAGAGTATAAACTGATGGTGCCAGATACCATCCCGGAGAAATATTCCAAGATAGCGGCGATGATAGAGAAAAGATACAATCTCCATGTCCGCAAACTTACCCGTAAGGATATTTATGAGGGCGGATTCGGACAGAAGATTTTCGACCTCATCAATGATACATACAAGCATCTCTATGGTTATTCCGAACTTTCACAGAAGCAGATAGACCAGTACATCAAGATGTATCTGTCTTTGCTCGACCTGAACTTTGTAACAGCCATAGAAGACTGGACTACCGAGGATCATAAGATGATAGGTATCGGCATTACGATGCCTTCCCTTTCCAGAGCCCTGCAGAAGTGCCATAGGGGCAGGCTGTTTCCTTTTGGCTGGTGGCATCTGTTGCGTGCCATCAAGTTCCATAAGACCAAGATTGTCGACCTCCTGCTCATCGGTATCCACCCGGAATACCGTGCAAAGGGTGCCAATGCGCTGCTCTTTGCCGACCTGATTCCTATCTATCAGAAGTATGGAATCGAGTGGGGAGAAACACAGGTGGAAATGGAAGATAATGCTGCCGTGCAGGGACAATGGGGCGCCTTGGCTCCAATCCTTCACAAGCGCCGCAACTGCTATATTAAGAGTATCAGGTAAATAGCAATTGTTGTATTTGGAATTGTCTGATAAACAGAATATTGCAATATCATTTGCTATATTATAAGAAAATAAATAAGAATTACTAAGGAGGAAATCATGGCAGAAGATAAAAACTTAAATAATAACGATTTGAATGCCGCTGATGAGCTTGCCAATGCCCCTCAGGAGCAGCAGCCGGTAGAATATACCGACGACAACATCCGACACTTGAGCGATATGGAGCATGTGCGTACCCGTCCGGGTATGTACATCGGTCGTCTAGGTGACGGTAATCTGCCGGAAGACGGAATCTACGTGCTCCTCAAGGAGGTGGTAGATAACTCTATCGACGAGTTCAAGATGGGCGCTGGAGCCAGATTGGAGATTGATATCGAAGACAATCTGCGTGTCAGCGTGCGCGACTATGGCCGTGGTATTCCTCAGGGAAAGCTCGTAGAGGCAGTAAGCGTGCTGAACACCGGAGGTAAGTATGACAGCAAGGCGTTCAAGAAGAGTGTCGGACTGAACGGTGTGGGTGTGAAGGCGGTGAATGCCCTCAGCTCTCACTTCGAGGTAAAGTCATTCCGTGACGGCAAGGTGCGCCATCTGAAGTTTGAGAAAGGTATCCTGCAGAGCGACAAGACCGAAGATACGGAGGACGAGAATGGTACCTTCATCTTCTTCGAACCGGATAATACCCTGTTCAAGAACTATTCTTTCCACGATGATTTCGTGGAGACGATGCTCCGCAACTATACTTATCTGAACACCGGACTCACCATCATGCACAATGGTCGCCGCATCCTCAGCCGTCATGGTTTGAAGGATCTCCTGACCGATAATATGACCAACGAGGGTCTCTATGAGATTGTCCACATGAAGGGCGAAGACATCGAGATTGCCTTTACCCATACCAATCAGTATGGCGAGGAGTACTATTCCTTCGTGAATGGTCAGCACACCACCCAGGGCGGTACTCATCAGAGTGCCTTCAAGGAGCATATCGCCAGAACCATCAAGGAGTTCTACGGCAAGTATGAGTATGGCGACATCCGAAACGGACTGGTGGCTGCCATTGCACTGAACGTAGAGGAGCCGGTGTTCGAGAGTCAGACGAAGATCAAGCTCGGAAGTACCACAATGTCTCCGAACGGAGGCGAAACCATCAATAAGTATGTGGGCGATTTCCTGAAGAAGGAAGTAGATAACTATCTCCATATCCACAAGGATGTGGCTGAGATTCTGGAGAATAAGATCAAGGAGAGCGAGCGTGAGCGCAAGGCGATGGCTGGCGTAACCAAACTGGCGCGTGAGCGTGCCAAGAAGGCGAACCTTCACAACCGCAAGCTGCGCGATTGCCGCATCCACTTCAGTGACGCCAAGAACGAGCAGAAGGAGGCAAGTTCCATCTTCATCACCGAGGGTGATTCTGCCAGCGGAAGCATCACCAAGAGCCGCGACGTGAACACCCAGGCGGTATTCTCGCTGCGAGGAAAGCCATTAAACTGCTATGGCCTGACCAAGAAGGTGGTTTACGAGAACGAGGAGTTCAACCTGCTGCAGGCTGCCCTGGATATAGAAGACGGATTGGACGGATTGAGATATAATAAGGTGATTGTGGCTACCGATGCCGATGTTGACGGAATGCACATCCGCCTGCTCATCATCACCTTCTTCCTGCAGTTCTTCCCAGATCTCATCAAGAAGGGACATGTTTACGTGCTTCAGACTCCATTGTTCCGAGTGCGCAACAAGCGAACCAAAATCAAGAACAAGCAGGCTGTAGCGGATGCTGATGCCAAGCTGGGACCTAAGGAGAAGAAAGGCGACTTCATTACGCATTACTGCTACAGCGATGAGGAGCGCCAGCAGGCCATCAAGGCGCTGGGTCCTGACCCGGAAATCACCCGATTCAAGGGATTGGGAGAGATTTCGCCAGAAGAGTTTGCCCATTTCATCGGTCCGGATATGCGATTGGAGCAGGTAACGCTGCACAAGACCGACCAGGTGCAGAAGCTCCTGGAGTATTACATGGGTAAGAATACGATGGAACGTCAGAACTTCATCATCGACAACCTGGTGATTGAAGAGGATATTCCGGAGGAAGACTCAGCACTACTGGATTAGGTGAAGTGAAGAGTGAAGAACGAAGAGTGAAGAATTCAAGTGCTTTCGAGGGGTAACCATTGAAAAAAGCGCTGTTAACTGTTAACCTGTTAACTCTTGAAGGATTTCTCTCTTTCATAAGCTTTAAGTTTTTAGGAAATGAAGAAGATAATTTTATTTGCGCTCCTGGCGTTCCTGGCAGTAACTTCTGCCAGTGCCCAGCTGCGCATCAAGATGGGCAAGAACAGCCCGATAGAGAAGTTGGGTAGGGCGGAAATCGCCATTACCAACCTCTATGTGGATAGTGTGGATGAGAACAAGCTCGTAGAGGACGCCATCCGAGGTATGCTCGAGAAGCTGGACCCTCATTCTTCTTACGCCACGGCCAAGGAAACCAAGGCAATGAACGAGCCGCTGAACGGTAGTTTTGATGGCATTGGCGTGCAGTTTAACATGGTAGACGATACTTTGCTCGTCATCCAGCCCGTAGTGAATGGTCCTTCCGAGAAGGTTGGAATCATTGCTGGCGACCGTATCGTGGCGGTAAATGATACAGCCATTTCGGGCGTCAAGATGAGCAAGGAGGAAATCATGAAACGCCTTCGCGGTCCTAAGGGAACAACGGTGAATCTTACTATCGTGCGCCGGGGCATCAAGGATAAGCTCACTTTCAAGGTGAAACGTGACAAGATTCCTGTAACCACGATGGATGCGGCTTATATGATTCGCCCGGGCATCGGATACATCCGTCTGGGAAGCTTCGGCCTTACCAGTCATAAGGAAGTGACGATAGCGATGGATTCGCTGAAAAAGAAGGGAATGAAAGACCTTATCTTCGACCTCGAGGATAATGGTGGCGGTTACTTGCAGGCTGCGGCTCAGATAGCCAATGAATTCCTTCAGAAGGGCGATCTCATCGTTTATACCAGCGGTCGTGCAGCTCCCCGTCAGGAGTATAAGGCGCAGGCTAACGGCAGATGGCGCAAGGGCAAGGTGGTAGTGCTTACCAACGAGTTTACCGCTTCTGCCGCAGAGATTGTTTCCGGAGCCATCCAGGATCAGGACCGTGGCGTGGTGGTAGGTCGCAGAACCTTCGGCAAGGGATTGGTGCAGCGCCCGCTTACCTTCGATGATGGCAGCGAGATTCGTCTCACCATCGCCCATTATTATACGCCTAGCGGCAGATGCATCCAGAAGCCTTATAAGAAGGGCGACAGACTGGATTATGCGATGGATCTCGACAACCGTTACAAGCATGGCGAGTTTACCAATCAGGACAGCATCCATCTTTCAGATAGCTTGAAGTATTATACTTTACGCAAGCATCGTGTGGTTTATGGTGGCGGCGGAATCATGCCTGATTATTTCGTTCCGCTGGATACTACCAAGTACACCAAGATGCACCGTCAGCTGGCAGCCAAGAGCATTGTCATCAACCACAGTCTGAAGTTTATCGATGCTCACCGCAAGGAGCTGAAGAGCCAGTATAAGGACTTCAACAAGTTCCTGGCAACTTACGAGGTTCCTTCTTCGCTCATTGAAGGCATTATTGCAGAGGGCAAGAAGGAGAAGATAGAGCCTAAGGATGAGGCTGAATTGGCTCAGACGAAGAAATACCTGGCTGTGCAGCTGAAAGCCCTTGTAGCGCGAGATATCTGGGATATGAGCCAATACTTCCAGGTTTGGAACGAGACCAATGAGATAGTTCAGCGAGCCGTGCAGCTGCTGACTACGGGGAAGTAGATTAAGTGAAGAGTGAAGAACGAAGAGTGAAGAAACAACGTTCGGCGTCCGAAGGGAAAGCCAATTCAGGTGCTTTGCTCATGTAACTATAGAAAAAACGGCTGTTAACTGTTAACCTGTTAACCCGTAACCCGTGAGGTAATGATATAATAAAAGGTCGTGAGGTTTCTGATAGAACTTCACGACCTTTTATTGTGCATTTATCTTTTTCCGAATTCATTTACTTCTTCTCATGCATGCGATCCCATTTCAGATAGATTCCGGCAAGGATGGTGCCCGAAATACTGTGCCAGGCACAGCTGATGGCGCAAGGTAATACGGCAAGAGGCTGGGCAGCGAAGAAATTGCCCGCAAGTACCGTAGCAAGACCGGCATTCTGCATTCCCACCTCAATACTGATGGTACGCTTCTTGGCGGTATTGAATCCGGCAAGATTTCCGGCGAGCCAACCGAGACAGTAACCCAGCGTGTTGTGGCAGAAAACCACTGCAAAAGTCCAGAGGAAAAGTGATAAGCCACGAGCCACCAAGTCATCGTGAACCGTAGAAATCACACCTCCCACGATGATTGCCAGACACGTAACACTGATGCCCGGCATCAGACTCTGGATGGTAGGGAAGCAATCCTTCTTGCCATAGATATAATTCAAGGCGCAGCCGATGGCCACAGGGATAATCGTAACTATCAGAATGTTGATGAACATTCCCACAGCATCTACATGGATAATCTCGCCTGCCGTAATCTTCATCAGCAGCGGAGTCATCACTGGTGCAAGAATGGTAGAGGCGCAGGTCATTCCAACGGAGAAAGCCACATCGCCATGGCAGAGATAACTCATGATGTTGCTCGAAACGCCGCCCGGACAGCAACCTACCAGCAGGATTCCGAGTGCCAAGGCTGGGTCAAGATGCCACACATGAACCAGGGTATAAGCCACACCCGGCATGATGATAAACTGGGCACAGGCTCCGATGAAGACATCCAGCGGGCGCTGAGCCAGAATCTTGAAGTCGTTGGTGGTCAAGGTCAAGCCCATGGTGAGCATGATGATGCCGAGAATGACGGTTTGAGTAGTTCCGCGCACCCAGTCGAAGGTATGTGGGAAGAAAAATGTGAATACTGCAACGCCTATCACGAAGATAGATGTGTAATTTGCCAGCAGCTTGCTGAGCCCTTGAAATAACTTAAGCATAATTCTATTTCTTTTAAAATCCTGATATTTCTCTCTTATTATATAATCTCTCTTACTATCCTCCTTCTTTCCTCTCTTTCAATATTGTGTGCAAAAGTACGTCTTTTCTACTGAATAAACAAATTATTTAATAATTAAATATCAAATTATAATATTTTTCTTGGTTTGAGCTTACAAATCTGCACGAATCATCTTGGATTGTGCAATATCTGAGACAAAATAATTCGGCTTTTCTTCTTTAATTCCGCAACAAATGTGTAACTTTGCACCCATATTATCGATAATAGTCATAGAATGAACGAAGATTTTGATATAAGACAAGAGACGGTTTCTCCTGCCGAAAAGGAATTCGAGAAGGCGCTGCGCCCACTGAAGTTCTCCGACTTCAGCGGACAGAATGGCGTGGTGGATAATCTCGAAGTCTTTGTTGAGGCAGCCAAGTATCGTGGCGAACCGCTCGACCATACCCTCTTGCACGGTCCTCCCGGATTGGGTAAGACTACGCTGAGCAACATCATCGCCAACGAACTGGGCGTAGGATTCAAGATTACATCAGGCCCTGTGCTCGATAAGCCGGGCGACCTGGCAGGTATCCTTACCTCCCTGGAGCCTAACGATGTGCTCTTCATCGATGAAATCCACCGCCTTTCGCCAGTGGTAGAGGAGTATCTCTATTCGGCGATGGAGGATTATCGCATCGACATCATGATAGACAAGGGTCCTTCGGCACGAAGCATCCAGATAGATCTGAATCCGTTTACGCTCGTGGGAGCCACCACTCGCAGCGGTCTTCTCACGGCTCCTCTCCGTGCCCGTTTCGGAATCAATCTGCATCTGGAATATTACGACCCGGCTACGCTTCAGAAGATTATCAAGCGAAGTGCGATGCTCCTGAAGGTGCCGATAGAGGATGAGGCGGCAGTGGAAATCTCCCGCCGTTCGCGCGGAACCCCTCGTATCGCCAACTCTCTGCTCAGAAGAGTCAGGGATTTCGCTCAGGTGAAGGGCAACGGAACCATTACCTACGAGATTGCCCAGATGGCGCTCAAGGCGCTCAACATCGACCAGTATGGCTTGGATGAGATTGATAATAAGATTCTCACCACCATCATCGACAAGTTCCGTGGAGGTCCGGTAGGCGTAAGCACCATTGCCACGGCAATAGGCGAGGATGGCGGCACCGTAGAGGAGGTTTACGAGCCGTTCCTCATCATGGAAGGCTTCATCAAGCGTACGCCACGAGGCAGAATGGCCACCAAGCTTGCCTATGAGCATCTGGGCAGGAATCCGTATGGAAGCAACATCATGCAGGGTGACCTGTTTGAATAATGAGTAGTTATTAGTGATTAATGATTAGAGATTGATGAGAATAGGGATATTTACGGGTACATTCGACCCATTTACGATAGGACATCAGAACATCGCCGAGCGTGCCTTGCCCATGTTCGACAAGCTCGTGATTGCAGTGGCGATGAGCAAGCTGAAGCACGCCAGCGAGGAAATCTCGAAGCGTGTAGAAGATATCAGAAAGGTTTTCCCGAAGGAATGTGCGGAATTGGTGGATGCGAAAGATGCATCCAAGGGTTATCGCCTGGAGGTGGTTGCCTACGATGACCTCACCATCGACCTGGCGCATCGCCTGGGAGCCAGGTTCCTGGTTCGCGGTGTCCGTTCTGCCAAGGATTTCGAGTACGAGCGAGAGCAGGCTGACATCAACAGGCAGTTGGGCGGCGTAGAAACCATCCTGCTGTTTTCCGACCCAAGATACAGCAGCATCAGCTCAACGCTGGTTAGGGAATTGAGATTCTTCGGAAGAGAAGTAGATGAATTCCTGCCGAAGGCGAAATAATGAATAATGTAGAATTAATAATGAATAATTAATAAGGGGCTCTTGGCGAGCCTGATTATTAATTGTAAATTATAAATTTTAAATTGAATTGCGTATGATAACATACAATGTAGATGGCGTGAAAATGCCAAAGATCAAGAAGCGTGACACCAGTGCCTGGATTCGCAAGGTGGCTGCCTCTCATGGCCGCAAGGTGGGAGAGATAGGCTATATGTTTGTAGATGACGAGAAGATTCTCGAAGTGAACAACGAGTATCTGGGTCATGATTACTATACCGATGTCATCACCTTCGATTATGATGAGGATGATGTGATTAACGGCGACATCGTGATTTCGCTCGATACCGTCCGCACCAATGCCGAGCAGTTTGGCAAGACCTACGATGATGAACTTCATCGCGTCATCATCCATGGCATCCTGCACCTCTGCGGAATCAATGACAAAGGCCCGGGAGAGCGCGAAATCATGGAGGAGAACGAGAATAAGGCGCTCGCCCTGCTCGAAGGTGCTTCGATATTGAAGAAGTAAAGCTTCCGCAGAAAATGAGGAGTCATCCCCCTCATCCTCGGGGAAGTATAGAAAAACAGCTGTTAACTGTTAACCTGTTAACTTCTGAATGTGGCTAATGGAGTAAGCTGTTTGCCTGGGCGATGTTTCTCGTCCGATTTTTAGGCACGGATTACACGGATTACGCGGATATTTCTAAAAAAACACATGGCGCAAGCCTCCGCGTAATCCGTGTAATCCGTGCCTAAAAATAATCGTGCCTAAAAATTTATTCTATCGCCTTGATTCTCTCCCTACATTCTTTCAGAATCCCAGTTAGTTCTTCCACGGTCGTGGCTCTCAGCATGGCGATTCTCGTCTGACGAAAATCGGGAATGCCTTTGAAGATAGGGGAGGCGGCAAGGTGGCGACGGGTGTGGAGAATGCCTCTGTACTCGTCGATGCGCTCCACGTTGATGCGAAGCTGCTCCTCCAGGAGGTCAATCTTCTCATCTACGGTTAATGGAGTTGCGCCTGTATTATCCAGATAATCACGGATTTCCTTGAAAATCCATGGCCTTCCGAAGGTGGCGCGGCCAATCATCACCGCATCTACGCCGTATCTCTCAAAAGCAAGCTTGGCTTCCTCCGGGGTGGTAATATCGCCGTTGCCGATGATAGGAATATGGATGCGGGGATTGTTCTTCACCTCTCCGATGAGGCTCCAGTCAGCTTCGCCCGTATACATCTGGCTTCGGGTTCTGCCGTGGATGGTGAGCGCCTGGATTCCGCAATCCTGTAGCTGCTCGGCAAGGTCGGTGATGATGAGGTTTTCGCAATCCCAACCCAGTCGGGTCTTCACGGTTACGGGCACGTTTACCGCCTTCACCACTTCTCTTGTAATATCCAGCATCAGCGGAATATTGCGGAGCATTCCGGCTCCCGCACCCTTTCCGGCAACCTTCTTCACCGGGCAGCCGAAGTTAATATCAATCACATCCGGCTTCGCCTGTTCTACGATTTTTGCAGCTTCCACCATATCCTCGGTGGTTCTGCCGTAAATCTGAATGCCTACAGGTCGCTCCTCATCGCTTATCGTAAGCTTGCTGACAGTACTCTTGATGCTTCTCACCAAGGCTTCTGCCGATACGAACTCTGTATAAACCATGGCTGCTCCAAATCGCTTGCAGAGCATGCGAAAGCCAATATCCGTTACGTCTTCCATCGGAGCGAGGAAGAGGGGCTGAGGCCCAAATTCTATATTACCTATTTTCATCGTTTTATGAGGAGTTAAAGGAGTTAAGGAGTTAAAGGAGTTAAGACAAATGCTTCGAAAATGATAATCCTTGATATTCCTTCTCCAAAATTTCGGCTGCAAAGTTACACTTTTTTTATGAGAAATTGCCATGATATACAAAAAAACATGAGTATCTCATAACTGTTGTCTTAACTCCTTAACTCCCTTTAACTCCTTAACTCCTCCTTTGATTCACTTTAAAAGATGATACATTCCTCCTGCCAGGGTGCGGATGATTCCCTTCATTTCCATCTGGAAGAGGAGGGAGGTGAGGCGGGAGATGTCGATATTCGACTTCACGCTGATGATGTTGATCTGCAGGTCGTTGGTCCTGGAGAGGATTTGGACGATGAGCTCCTCCTCGGGCGATAGTTCCGGGAAGAGGCAGCGCTCGATGCCCTGCTGCTTGGCTCTCATCAGGGTTGCGTCATCTTGCCAGCGCATGTCCTTCACAAAGTCCTCGGCGCTGGTGATGAGGGTGGCGCCGTTGTCCCTTATCAGGTTGTTGCAGCCTTCGCTGTAGTGGTCGCCTATTCTGCCTGGGAAGGCGAAGACGTCACGGCCGTAGGATTGCGAAATGCCGCAGGTGATGAGACCGCCGCCATGAGAAGCGCTCTCTATCAGGATGCAGGCATCCGACATTCCCGCCACGATGCGGTTGCGGCGCACGAAGTTAATCTTATCGGCGTTTGTCTGGGTAAGGAATTCGGTGAGCAATCCGCCTTGCTCTATCATTCTCACTGCCGTATCCCTGTGTTGGCGGGGATAGAGGTCATCGAGGCCATGAGCCAGTACGCCCACGGTTTCGTAGCCGCAGGCGAGCGCCTGTCGGTGTGCCATGATGTCTACGCCATAGGCCAGGCCGCTCACGATGAGCACACGAGGGGAGAGCTGCTTCAGGTCGGAGATGAAGCGGCGGATGAGGTCTTCGCCGTATGGGGTGCAGTGGCGGGTTCCGATGATGTTGATGACCCGCTGCTGATTGAGGTTGGCGTTGCCTTTATAGAAGAGCATCAGAGGGGCGTCGTCACAATCCTTGAGTCGCTGGGGATAGCGGTCGTCGTTCATCGTTATCGGCTCTATGCCGTATCGGATGTCGTATTCCAGTTCTACTTCTGCGCGTTTGCGCGCCTCGTCGCAGTTCTTGAGGGCGTTCACGAGCTTATCCGAGGCATCTGGGAGAAGGCTTCGGATGTCGTTTCTATGCTCCATGATGAGCGTGGCGGAGCCTGTTCTTCTGTATAGCTCCAGCATCCCTGCAAGGCTGAAGTAGTTGAGCCTTGTCAGGAGGATGGTGTTTAATATTTCCTGTTGGTCAGCCATAAGCTTTATCTTTTTATGGGGTTATAGATGGGAGGAAGGATGGAGAAGCAGGAGGGAGCACGGGGGACCGAGCGATGGAATCGCTCGGAACGGGAGCGCGAGGGGGCTACGCTGCTCCTTTATTTCTGCACCACAGTTCCGAGCGATTTCATCGCTCGGTCCTTCCCTGGTCCTTCCTCGGTCCTTCCCTGGTCTTTCCTCGGTCCTTCCCTGGTCTTTCCTCGGTCCTTCCTTTTCTTTCCTCGGTCCTTCCTTTTCTTTTCTTTTTCTTTCCCCTTTACCTCTTCAGGTATTCGTAACCGATGCGGCAGCGGAGGCATTCCTTCTTGTCGCAGTATTCCTTCTTCAGCTGGATGAGGGCCTGGCTGTCGCCGGCGTTTTCCACCACCAGGCCGCATTGCTGCCACATCCTTACTATGTGGTTGTTCTCGGCCTTCAGCTCCTCCAGGAAGTCGAAGGCGCGGTCGCAGTATTTCTCTTCTCCGCGGTGCCTGCCGTAGGCGAAGAGGATGGGGACTACCGTGTTGATGATGAGCAGATTGAGCGAGAAAGGGGAGATGTGTTTCTCGTTCTTTACGCTCGTGCTGCCGAAGGTGTAATGGGTTTCCCAATACTCCGTGACGCTGGTAGAAAGCACCTTCTTCGCCTCTTTCACCGTGGTGGCCTCCAGCAGCTGGCTGAGGCTGGCACGGCGGTTGTAATAAAGATTGGCAAGCTGCGAGATGCGGATATGAGGGAAGTTCTGAGGGCGAAGTCTCAGGAATCGCCACAGCTTGTAATCCATCGGCTGCATCGAGAACTTATGCGAGAGATAGAGATATTCATTCCTCAATCTTGCGAAATAGCCGTCGTTCAGGGCGTCTTTCTGATAGTGTTCGGGGATGGTGTTGAGCTCCAGCAGTCCCGCCTGCCCCATGAAGATGGCTTCTATCTGGAAGAGGTCGTCCCGGTGATGGTCCACGGATCTGAGCGGCAGGTTCAGCGCCCACTGCTCGAAGGCTTCGCCATTGATTCCGAAGCCGAAATTGCGCGCCAGGGTCACGAAATAGGCGTTTTCCCAATCACCGTTGCATTGTCGGACGCGCTCTTCTATCGCCTCTGTTTTCTGCGAGAGCCGTTCGGTTTGCAGGGCGCTCATCCACGAGTGGATGGTGAGCCTGGTGAGCGATGGAATGATTTGATAGCAAGGAGGATATTGGTCGATGGTTAAGAGTTCCTGATAGTGTTTCAGTACGTGTTCGGGGATGTTGAGCTGCATCTGCACAAGGGGTTCTCCCTTCGAGTTTTTGGCGTCGAGGTCGATGATGCCGCAGACGTGCAGTATCACATTGTCGTATCTTTCGTCTTTGTCGTGAGCATGAAGATACCAGTCGCTCGCCTTGTCGTGAATCTCCACGTTGCCCACCCATAGGGTTCCGTTGATTTTCAGCTTGGCGTTGAAGAAGTCGGGCCCTGCATTGCGGTTGTGGAGTCCGGGGTCGATAACTTCCACCTGCCGCTGGTCGGTGGTGGTAAGAGGGGAGAGTGGGAAGAGTTTGTGCTTCCACACGTAGTGAAGTAGTTGCTCCATATTGTTTCGGCTTTTATGGTTTATAGGATTGCCTCTTTCGGAACGCAAGTTCTTTTGCTTGACCTTGATGGATGCAAGTTCTTCGCTCGTGTGCGGAAGGGGAGTATTGAAAAATCAGCTGTTAACTGTTAACCTGTTAACCCTGAGGAGAGAGGTATTTCTCGAATGCCTTGTCGTAGTCCTCGCTGTTGCCCAGTTTGCCGTTGATGAGGCAGACGAGTTCTACGGTTGCCTTGAGGCAGAGCTTCTCGTCGCTGGCACGGAAGATGTCCTGATGGAAGACATATCTCACGCCCTGCTTCTCCAGCCACAGACGCGAGAGGAATTCATCATCGCATTGCAGCGGAATCTTGTACTGCAGGTTCATTCTCGCTACCACAGCATCCACGCCCTTGTTGTGCATTTCGGCAAAGCTGAGGCCGCATTCCTTCAGGAAGAGATGGCGGGTATGCTCCATGTAGTGCAGATAGTTGGCGTTGTTCACAATGCCCTCAATATCGCACTCGTAATCCCTCACTTCCATCTTTGTCTCGAATATGTATTTGCTCATCATTTTCTCTTTTTTAGTTACTAAATGAGGCTAAAAGCCTTAAATCACTGCAAAAATAACCAAAATTTTCTATTTATTATTATAATAACAAGGATTTTTCAAGGTTTTTCAAAGAAAAAATTGTATTTTTGCCGAAACGTTTGGTTTGAGGAGGCAAAGAATGACGATGCAAAAACGCAATGGCAAGCTTTCTCCTTCTCCCTGCCATACGGAAATATCAGTTAGAGTAAAACAAATAAAATTTAGATAAAGATGAAAATTGCTTTGATCGGCTACGGAAAGATGGGACACATGATCGAGGAGATCGCCCTGCAGCGTGGCCACGAAATCGTATGTAAGATTGACGTGAATAACCCTGAGGATATCGACAGTCCGGAGTTCTGCTCTGCCGATGTTGCCATCGAGTTTACCAACCCTACTGCCGCTTACGGCAACTATCTGAAGGCTTTCTCCCACAACGTGAAGGTGGTTTCTGGTTCTACAGGTTGGATGAAAGACCATAAGGAAGACGTGGAGAAACTCTGCGCCGACGGTAAGCAGACCCTTTTCTGGGCGTCTAACTTCAGCATCGGAGTAGCCATCTTCTCTGCCGTAAACCGCTATCTGGCTAAGATCATGAACGGTTTCCCACAGTACTCTGTCTGCATGCAGGAAACCCACCACGTGCACAAGCTCGATGCGCCATCAGGCACAGCCATCACGCTTGCCGAGGAAATCATCGACAACATCGACAGAAAGAAGGACTGGAAGCGTGGCGTTACTTATTGGACAGAGGATGGTCATCACGATGAGGGCGATGCAAACATCACCGATGAGGATTTGGTCATCAACTGCGTACGCGATGGCGAGGTTCCTGGAATCCACGCCGTGATGTATGATTCAGATGCTGATATGATTACCATCGAGCACAGTGCCCACTCACGCAAGGGATTTGCTCTCGGAGCTGTTCTCGCTGCTGAGTTCACAGCCAACCATTCCGGTTTGCTCACAACCTCAGATTTGTTTAAGTTCTAATAAATCTAATAAATATGATTGACAAGCAGAAACAAAAACTCAATATGAAGGTGCAGTGGGCGAAGTTCGCAGTAGTTCTCGCCCTCTATCTTCTCTTTCTGGTTTGGGTAGAGAGCTGGCTGGGACTCATCGTGGTTCCGTTCATCTTCGACGTTTACATCACCAAGAAGATTCACTGGCAGTGGTGGAAGGATGAAGAAGGCCCTGTGCGCTTCATCATGAGCTGGGTTGATGCGCTCGTGTTCGCGCTCGTAGCGGTTTATTTCATCAACCTCTTCTTCTTCCAGAACTACGTTATTCCGTCCTCCTCTCTCGAAAAGAGTCTCCTCACGGGCGATTATCTCTTCGTGAGCAAGGTAAGCTACGGACCTCGCATCCCTCAGACTCCGCTCACCATGCCTTTAACCCAGCACACTATGCCGCTGGTCAACGTGAAGAGCTACATTGAGTGGCCTCACTGGGATTATCGCCGCGTGAAGGGATTGGGCAACGTGAAGCTCAACGACATTGTAGTGTTCAATTATCCTGCCGGCGACACCCTCTGCAACGAGGAGCGCTATCAGGCGAACGATTACTATCAGATGGTTTACTCCATCGGCGACCAGATACTGGAGCAGAACGGCCAGCAGCAGGATGTCCGCGTGCTGAACCCATTGCAGCAGCGCCACTACTTCGAGAAAGTGTATGCTGCCGGTAGAAACTACATCCTGAACATGCCGGGCGAATATGGCGACATCATCAGCCGTCCTACCGACCGCCGCGAGAACTACGTGAAGCGCTGCGTTGGTTTGCCGGGACAGACCCTGCAGATCAAGAACCGCATCGTTTATCTTGACGGCAAGGCAAACAAGGAGCCTGATAATGTGCAATATACCTACAAGATGAAGCTCAAGGGCGAGTTCCCTATCGACCTTGCCGATGAGCTGGGAATCACCAACGAAGACCTGCTGATGTATAATCAGAGCGGCGTGATTCCACTCACCAAGAAGGCTTATCTCGCCCTGAAGGCGGACAAGAACCTCGTGGAGAGCATCTCCATCAACACCGATGCAAGATACGGCGACCTGTATCCGCTCAACGCCTACACCGGCTGGACATGCGATAATTACGGTCCTGTATGGATTCCGAAGAAGGGCAAGAGCATCGCTCTGACGCTGAAGAACCTGCCTGTTTACGAGCGTTGCATCAAGGTTTACGAGGGCAACGACCTGAAGGTAGACAGCCAGGGCAACATCTTCATCAACGGCAAGTTGGCGAAGAGCTACACCTTCAAGCTCGACTATTACTGGATGATGGGCGATAACCGCCACAACTCAGCCGACAGCCGCTACTGGGGCTTCGTTCCTGAGGACCACATCGTGGGCAAGCCTATCTTCATCTGGTGGAGCCACAGTCCTGATCATCCAGGCTTCTCAGGCATCCGCTGGAACCGCCTGTTCAACTTCGTAGATAACATCAAGTAAGAAAGATAGATTTGAAAATCGCAGTTAAATTCCTAATAGCTTTAGGTTTGTCGTTGCTCCTGGTATGGGCGGTGCGAACCTTTGCTTTCACTGTCTTCACGGTGCCCGCCGGAGGTCTTCCTCCGCAGCTGAAAGCAGGCACTCGGGTGATAGTGGATAGGATTGACTGCGATTTTTTCAATCGCGGCGATGTAGTTGTCTTCACCGATTCCGTGTTTGCTCCGGCTAAGAATCAAGCCAAGGTCAAAGGACAGAGACTGGCTGGAAATCAAGTTCAGCCTAACCCCCGGAAATTCGTCTCAGAGGCTTATTTCATCGGTAGGATAGAGAAACTTCCGGGCGATACGATTTGCATCGATACGGTGAAGTATATCATTCCTACGGTGTGCTGTAAGCGCTGTGGCTGCAAGGATTGCCGCTTCTATCTCCTGAAGACCCCAACCGGGCAGCAGGTGGTGCATAAGCATCAGATGATAGGCAAGGCTTACAAGCTGTTCTAAACGTAAAGAGTAATCATAAAGTTCAAATCTCAAAGTTCAAAGTAAATTGAAAGCCCTTCTTTCCTCCACATATTTCGGTCCCATCCAGTGGTATCAGAAGCTGAACCGCTACGATGAATGCCTGATAGAGCGCCACGAGAGCTTTATCAAGCAAACCTATCGCAACCGTATGATCATCCCGACCACCAACGGTCCTCTCTCGCTTACCATTCCCACCAATCACGACATCTCCCTGTCGATGAAGGACATCCGCATCTCCGACCACGCCAACTGGCGCCACGTCCACTGGAATGCGCTTCTCTCCGCCTATGGCGAGAGCCCTTTCTTCGAGTATTATCAGGACGACATCCGCCCCTTCTACGAGAAGAAATACGAGTTCCTCTTCGATTTCAACATGGAGACTACCGAGAAGATGATAGAGCTCCTCGACATCCGTCCCAAGATTTCAATCACGGAGGAGTATATTTTAAGTGAAGAACGAAGAGTGAAGAGCGAAGAAAGTGAAGAACGAAGAGTGAAGAGCGAAGAAACAACGTTCGGCGGCCAAGGGGAAAGCCAATTTGATAGCATTGCTGATCATAAAGTTCAAAGTTCAAATCTCAAAGTTCAAAGTAAAGAAGTTCAGAGTATATTTGATTTCCGCGATGCTATTCGCCCTAAGAAGCCGCTTCCTGACGCAGAATTCGTTCCCAAGCGCTATTATCAGGTCTACGGGCAGAAGCACGGTTTCCTGCCGAATATGAGCATCCTGGACCTCCTCTTCAATGAAGGAAACGAGGCGATATTCTACCTATAAATAATCAAGGTAGAGTATCGCCTCGCTGCTTTCTTATAATTCAATGAGCCTGGTTCCGTAATTAGAAGTAGTAGGCAAGCTTTGCGCGCAAGCCATTGTGATCGATTCCGTATTTATATTTGCTGCCGTCCCAGCCTGCCGGCTGCTTGTAAGTGGTGGAAATGCCGCCAAGATTCACGCCAGCCGACCAGTGCTTGCTGAGCATGTATTCGCATCCCGCTTCCGCATAGACGCCAAAGCCATCTGTGGTGTTGAAATCGTCGTCTGTGCAGGCGTAGCCAAGGCTCAGCAGCAGATTCCAGATGAAGCGCTTGTTGGTCTTGTAGGCCATTTTGTAACCCGCACCGACGAAATAGTTCATGATTACATCGTTGACGTCGTTGCCGCCGTTTCTAGGGATTTTCACCTTGGTTCTGCTGCCCACGCCATTAATGGAGAAGCCGAAATAAAAAGGACGGCGGGTGCCCTTCAGTTTCCACAGATGGGCGTACTCCATGGTCACGTCGAAGCCGGTAGGCGTTCTGCCCAGTTTATCGCCGTTGGCCGTAAGAATTTCGTTGCTGAGCCATGAATATCCGCTGCTTACGCTGATGCTGTTGGCTGGCAGATAGCGCTTCTCGTTGTCTGCATCTTCTACCACAACCTTCTTCTCCTGCTCTTGCGCGCAGGCCTTCTGTGAAGGAATTCCACTCAAAAATAGCGCTAGTGAGGCGCATGCAGCCAATTTTGCTGCTGATTTTGAATTCATACGTTTAAAAATTTATTGTTAATAATTTGGCAGCAAAGGTATAAAAAAAAACGGAATCCCATAGAACATGCATGAAAAATATATAGAAAATGTAACGTTAAAAAAACTAATCCATAGTTTTCTGCCCCGCAACTCATGGTTTTCTGCCGGGGAAGTCATGGGTTGGCCGATGTGAAATCGTAGTATTCTGCCTTCTCTTGTCCTTATTCTAACGGTAAATGATGACCGGCCCTGGTCATCATTTATGACCCGTTAAAGCCTTCATATAAGCCCATTTAGCCCTCATCTCCCGTTGCTCCATTCTCCTCCTCATCAACCGGGCAGAGTTAACAGGTTAACAGTTAACACCCCAAAAATGCATACTCCCCCTCCCACACATATATAAAAATAAGTATATATATATTTAATATAATAAGGTACGCAAGGGGGGAGGTAGGAAAAAACAGCTGTTAACTGTTAACCCTGTTAACCCCCTGCTGCTCCCAGATGCCCTTTTAGGAAATTTAAACAAGTATGCTTGGTGGTTTCATCAGAAAACCGTACTTTTGCGGCTGACAACAAACAATATCAAAACATAAAAACGACAATGAAGAAACTGAAATTCCATATAGTAGGTCTTACCCACAACGACGTGAAAGGTCGTGAGGTAGAATATGCCAGGGAGGCAGAGGGCAGAACCATCTGCCTTGTGCCCGATGACGCCAATCCCTTTGATATGCTGGCTGTGAAAGCTTACGACAAGCAGCTTTTCATCGGCTATGTCTCAGCCCTGGAAGGCGAGGACGTAAGAGCCCTCATCATCGCCCGGAAGGGCAGGAACCTGCGCACCCGATGCCTGGGAAGCAACAGCAAGGAGGGAGCCGACGAGAAGTCGGGACTCCAGCTGATAGTGGAGGCGCGGGTAGACGTATCAGAGCAGGAGATAGAGCAGGCGCGCAGGGAAATCTATGATGACGGAATCTATGACGGCTGGCACTATTCCGGCCCCATTCTGCCCATCGACAAGCTGACCCGTTTCAGCGATTGCACCATGATGCTGGAAGGCGTCATCAACGACATCATCAGCATCCAGGAGCAACTCTCACGTGATTCAGATTCCTCTCGTGATTCAGATTCCTCTCGTGATTCAGATTCCTCTCGTGATTCAGATTCCGCTGAAGCCGATAAGAACCCTCTTGATGCCGATTCCCGGGCGGCGCTGGAGGCAGAGCTGCGCGACAACCTGGAAGAGGCTAGGGAGCGGCTCAGCAGCTTCATGGAAATACAGCGAAGCGATTATTCGCGCGAGATGACGCAGACGAGAAACCGCATTCTCAACAACCTCGACCTCATAGACGATGAGGAAATCCATCGCATGGGCGAGCAACTCTATACGGAGATGGGATTCATTACCAGTTCCGCTTATCGTGAGCGAGCAGCCCAGTCTTTCTTCGTAGAAGCGCCTATCGCCATCAAGAAGAAGCAGACGGGCGCCTACGACTATAAGGACCAGCTGGACGCCATAGAACAGCAGCTGCACGCCTTCCCCTATTCGCTCTATCCCACGTTCAAGGCCGACCCGGTAGATTTCCTCCGCCAGGTGTTCTATAAGCGTGTGCCCCGCAAGAAGATGCTCCAGCTGCTTTCCGGCATCGTCCTGATGATTATAAACGGCAGGGTGAATGACGTGAAGCAGTGGGGAAAACACGGTGATGCAGCATCGCTGGAGGCGATGAAGGCTGTGGGCAAGAAGCCTTCGGGCATTGAGTGTAAGATGAAACTCAAGGAGTTGGTGGATGAAGCTATCCTTAAAATGGCGTCTTGGCATAAGTCTAGTACGGGTAATCTTCTGATAAAAAGCCAATCCGACTGGTATCCTGTATTCCGTATGCTGAATGATTGGGGAATTTTTAATACTACCAGTCAGACAGCCTTCTGCGATTATCTGGAAAAGCAATATGAGGAATTGGATAAAGGGAGCGATGAGTTGGCTCCCTGCTGCAAAAGAAAGGATCTTACGCAAGCAGCAGCGCCTATGTTTGAAAGACATGATGCGCTGGAGTGGGGGCGTCTTCATCCGAAGAAGTGGAATGTAAGGTCCGACAAGTTCAACCATTATTGCGACATCGTTGATGCCTTCAAGAAACTTATGCGAGAACAAGCCCTCCTGGAACATCTGATCCTGGAGGATCTTCTGCCGAGCAAAAAAGACGAGGAAGATGATGATGATTTTGAGGAGGAAGAGTATTAAGAGGAGGATGAAGATTGATAGATGTAGATTGATTGATGAAGACCGTCAGGCGTTCCGGCGGATTTGCAATCCGCCGTTAAAAAATGTCCTAACCTATTTAGGATCTGCGGATTTGCAATCCGCAGCAAGGAGTATGCCCACAGCAAGGAGTATGCTTTTTCTTTTGTTGGGGGATTAAAAATCCCCCGTTTTAATAGGTCGAACCTTTTTTAACGGCGGATTGCAAATCCGCCGGGACGCCTGACGGACTTGCGTTCTTGATAAATTAAGAAGAGGTGTGTTATGACTCTTTCCCCTCAACTATTATACCCCTTTTATACCGCTTTTCTGCCCTTTTATACCATTTCGCCTTGCTTTTATACCTTTACAATCTTATTTTCCCGGACGTTTGGAAACGCTTCTTTTATCCCTTATTTTTGCACTGCTTTTCCGAACGGTTGAGCGGCGGGAGCCTGAGTTCTCGTCTTTGGTTTAATCTAAATATTTGTTATTATGTCTAATTTTAAAATGATCTCATTTGATGAATGCAAGCAGATGAGCAGCCGCCTCATCGCAATGAACCCTAATCGCAATGCAAACATGGGGCAGATTGCTACTTATCTCCTCGATTACTACACCGAGCTCACCAAGCAGTCCTGGCTCAGCACCCTCGTGGGGCAGATTCGCGACCTTACCGCCAAGCAGAATCTGATGGGCGAGGAGCAGGAGCAGACTGAGGCCTACAAGCAGCTCGACAAGCAGATTACTGCACTCAAGAAGCAGCTGCCTTTCCGTTCGCCTCACTACTTCCACTTCCTGGACGACCACCGTGCCCAGAAGTCCATCGACCCGGAGGCTTTCACCTTCCAGACTACCGTAGACATCGATAATCCGGAGGAGGTAGAAGGAGCCGTGAAGAGAGCCCTGCTCCTGAACGGAATGTTTGATGACCCCCAGGAGAAAGCCGCCCGTGAGCAGATGTTCACCGCCGATGAAATCGAGCTTTGGAAGGGGAAAGTACTTCATGTGGAACGCTCGGCACGCAACAAGGCCCACATCGACATCCGCATCCCTGTAGGTATGACCATCGCTGAGGCTCAGAGCGCCTTCTGCAAGCTCATCCACGCCACCGAAGACCCTAGCTGCGTTACGCCTGAGCGCATCATCTTCATCACTGATGCTGCCAGCCAGATCTATACTGCCGACGACTGGTACAAGCACCTGGATAAGGAAGCTGTGGCTGAATATCGTGAGGCTTACAGAAAGAGAGGACTGGATATCGACGGCCGTCCGATGGATATTGATTCCGCTCCAACCGTAGATTTCCAGCCTGTCGAGAGCGAGGAGGAGAAGGCGAGAAGAGCTGCCAATACCGTGCAGTATGAGCAGACCTACGATGGCGTTCCTTATGAGGAGATTACCAAGGCGCTGGTGGATCTGATGGGCGGCGCTCCTGCCCATGGCAACCGCAACAACTTCATCTATCGTGAAGCCTGCCTGCTCAGATACATCTGCAATAGCGAGGCGGCTTGGATTAAGCAGGTAATCGAAATCTTCGGCGAAGACGAGGAGAAGGCGTTCGCCTCTGTAGAGAGCGCCTGCAAGGTGGCTCAGTCCTCGGAAATGCCCCAGCTCGTGAAGCAGGCGGTGGAGCTTGCCCGCAAGAACTATCTTGCCAAGCAAGCCACCGAGAAGGCAGGAATCTACGCCGAAGTTCCGCCCCAGTTGCCTGCCAAGCTGCCTAAGCTCATCAAGCTGCTCACCAGCAAGGTAGAGGATGATTTCAAGGCACCTGTGGCGATGGCGGTCTTCCCTCCGCTGGCTGCTCATCTCAAGGGCGTCAACTTCCGCTACATCGACAATCAGGTGCATGAGGCGGCGATGATGAATCTGCTCGTAGCGCCGATGTCGTCAGGCAAATCGGCGGTAAACGGACCTATCAACAGCATCATCGAAGACCTGGTGCAGATGGATAAGGTGAACCGTCAGAAGGAGCAGGAATGGAAGGACGAGGTGAACACCATGGGCGACAACAAGAAGAAGCCGGTGCGCCCGGAAGACATCTGCATCCGCATCGTTTCGCCCGACCTTACCCGTGCAGCCTACATCCAGCGTCTGGACGATGCGCAGAAGGCTGGCGATGCCTATCTCTACTGCAAGATGGACGAGGTGGACATGCTCAGGAAGTTCAACGACCCTAGCCAGCTGATTCGTCTCTGCTGGGACAATTCAGAGGACGGTCAGGAGCGTGTGGGCACCAAGAGTGTTACTGCCCGCGTGAAGACCCGTTTCAACTGGAATGCTTCCAGTACCATCGCCGTTACCCAGAAGTTCTTCTCGGTTCGTGAGGTGGCTGATGGAGCCGTGAGCCGCCTGTCACTTGCCACCATCTTCCGTTCAGAGTTTGCTCCTTGTCCGGTTGTGGGGGAATATGATGCGCAGTTCAAGTCGCAGCTGGCTCCTTACATCCATCAGCTGAATGCCGCCAGCGGTTTCAAGGAGTGCAGGAAGGCTCGCCAGCTTATCGAGCGCCTGGGCAGTGAGCTCATGGAGCTGGCTCAGCTGGCTTACAACAAGCCTTACGCCGAGTTTGCCAAGCGTGGTTTGGCGAATGGTTTCCGCAGGGCGATGGTGCTCTATCTGGCGAATGGCGAGAAGTGGGAGAAGGCGATAGAGGATTTCATCGTATGGAGCGTGAAGTATGATTTGTGGTGCAAGATGCGTTTCTTCGGCAATCAGATGCAGGAGGCGATAGATGCAGACAACCGTTCTATCTATCATGCATCCGGTGTGAGCAATCTTCTGCTCTTCGTTCATGATACTTTCGATAAGGCAGAGATTCAGGAAGTCTGCATGGTTCATGGCACCAAGACCAAGCTTGCCGTTCTCCTGTGCACCTGGAAGAAGCGTGGCTTCATCGTGAAGAACGAAGACGGCACCTTCTCCAAGACCGCCAAGTTCATCGGCAAGTACGGGCACTACGGAACGCCGGGAATGGCTGCGTAGAATAGGTTAGGCACGGATTATGCGGATTACACGGATGTTCTATGAGATTATGAATGCGTTTTGATTGACTCCCGTCAGGTGTCCCGGCGGATTTGCAATCCGCCGTCAAAAAGATTCGACCTATTAAAATCGGGGGATTTGCAATCCCCCAACACCAATAGGGAAAGCAATCTTGCTTGCTGCGGATTTCAAATCCGCAGATCTTCAATAGGTAAGGACCTTTTTTAACGCCGGATTTCAAATCCGGCGGGACGCCTATCGGACGTATTTTTTGCTTGATGCCTAGCGAAAGGCTCTCCTTCGCTTTTATCAGTTCGCCCTGAACCAACGGTCACCGGCCGAAGGCAAAGGGCAAAAGCTTTAAAAATATCGCCTTCTTCTGTAACGGGAATGTAAAGGTTCTTGACCTTAATCAAGAAATAGGGGTGTTCTGAAACTTTTCTCCTGAAATATTTGTACGCGAACACAAAAGCTCGTACCTTTGCATCGGAAATAAGAAAAAAGGATAAAAGATTGATAATATCAGGATACGAAAGGTATTGATTATAAGGAAGAAAGATTGATTACATCAGGATACGAAGGTATTAGAATCTAGGTAAAGATTGAAAAAGGGATAACAATAAAAGATTGTTAATAAAAAGGATAAGTTTGATTTAAAGTTAAGAAAGGGAAAAGTTATGTTAGTATTAGGAATTGCATTCGCAGCAGTAGTAGCATTTGCTGCAACAGTTGGTGCAGCAAGCAACAAGCTCGCTTAAGTAATAAGCCAACGAGGTAAGGAACTTTAAAAGTTCAGAAAACAGTAATTGAAGCAAAGTAGGAAGCCAATATGGGCTTCCGAGATGCAGAGGGAGAGTCAACAGGGCTTTCCTGGGCTTGAGGAGCGGATGATGCTCCTTTTTTCGTTTAACATTGAATATCAGACAGACATACATATATATAAAAGGAAATCGGGTTGGTTAACAGGTTAACAGTTAACAGCCCGATTTTCTTTGTTTATACCCCTATTCGAGGATGATTTTGAGATTTACTACATAGAAGAAATTACGTAACTTATTGATATGTAGGTAAATATATCTCTTTTGAATTTATTTTCCAAGATATGGCTTCAGGATTCTTACCCAGTTCTGGTAGCCTTTTCCGAGCAGATGCAAGCCATCGTTGGTATAATCCGGGTTCATGTCCTGGGTTCCAGGAGCCACGAACTCAGAGAAGAGGTCGATGTAGGTCAAGCCACGTCGGTTGGCGATGTCCTTGATCAGGGCATTGAGGGCAGGAACATCCTTCTTGCGGCTCATGTGGTCAACAAACATGTTGAACTTTAGGTTCAGCGGCAGAACGCTCTGCAGATAGAGTCGGGTAGAAGGAGATTCGTTCTTGATCCGTTCAGCAATCTCATCGATGTCCTTGGCGATGTCCTCGACGCTGCGGCCGCCGGCGAGGTCGTTAATGCCGATGAGCAGGAAGATCTTGGCTGGCTTGCCCTTGGTGATGACGTGGAGGCGGTCGAGCATGGTATCGGCTCTATCGCCGCTGATTCCTCGGTTCTTGACGTGTGGGTTGTCAAGCAGTTCTGCCCATTCACCTCCGTTGGTGATGCTGTTGCCCAGGAAAATGATGTCCTTCTTGCTGGTTGGGAGAACTTCAAAGAGTGTAGCTCTCTGATCAAAGAAAGTTGTGTGCTTGCGTCCTTGAGCCTGTAAGGTAGTGCAGGCGCAGAGAAGGCAGATTGATAACATGATTTTTTTCATCATAAATTTTATATTAAGTTAGTTATTAAATGTGTATTTTAAAGCTTTTGCCCTTTCAGGGCGTTTGGGGCGTTGCCTCTGCCTTTCAGGGCGTGTGGGCAATGGCTTCTGCTTTTTGCTTTTTGGCTTTCTGTTAAGAACTACTTGAAAATCAGGGTGGTGAGCCTGTCTTTATCAAACAGCTCCTGAGCCACGGCTTGAATCTGGGCGGCGGTAATCGCATCCACCTGCTCATAGAGGCGGTCAACGTTCTTCTCCCAGCCATAATGCAGGAAACTCTTGCCGAAGTCGAGGGCGAAGTTCTCGCGGTTGTCGCAGGCCACGCCTATCTGGCCCTTAATCTGCTTCTTGGCAGCCTTGAGCTGCGCATCGCTCAATGGCTTCTGCATGAACTTATCCAGTTCCTTGCGGACCAGTCTGAGGCAGCGCTTCACATCGTGTTCATCGCATCCGAAATAGATGCTCCAGGTGCCCGTGTCGCCATAAGCCACCATCGTGCTTTCTACGGTGTAAACCAGTCCGTTGTGCTCTCTGAGGGCGAGGTTCAGCTTGGCGTTCATACCCGGTCCGCCCAGCATATTATTGAGCAGATAGAGCGGCATTCGGCGGTCGTCGTTCACATCGTAAGCGCGGGTTCCTATCATCACATGAGCCTGATGCGTATTCTTCTGCATCACGATTGTCTGGCCAGCAACTTTACTTTGAACATTGAACTTTGAGCTTTGAACTTTATGATTTGCATCGCCTGCTTCCATTTCTTCCGTAGGTGTTTCGCCAGTAGGCGTTTCTTCAGCAATCCTTTCTTCCGTAGGCGTTTCGGCGGATTTGCAATCCGCCGAGCAAGCAAGCTCTCGGCCTTTTGGGCACTCTCCCAAAGCCTTCCTGATAAGCTTCACCAGCTTCTTGAAATCGATATCCCCGTATGCGAAGAATATCGCATTATCCGGCCGATAAAGCTTCCTTGTGAAGCGGAGCGCATCCTCCGTCTTGAAGGAGCGAACCTGCTCGGCAGTGCCCAGGATATTATGCCCCAGCGGCGAACCCTTGAAGAGGATATTCTCGAATTCATCATATATCAGTTCGGCTGGCGAATCATTATAGCTCTCAATCTCATCGCAGATCACCTCCACCTCCTTGTCTATCTCCGCTTGCGGATAAACCGAGTGGAAGACGATGTCGGAAAGCAGGTCCACTGCTCTTGCGATGTGCTCCTTCAGGATGGCAGAGTAATAAACCGTGCCCTCCTTGTTGGTGTAGGCATTCAGGTCGCCGCCCACGCTCTCCAGGCAGTTGAGAATGTGCCACGCCTTGCGTCGCTCGGTGCCCTTGAAGGTGACGTGCTCGCAGAAATGCGCCAACCCCTCCTCGCCCGGCTCCTCGTTGCGGGTGCCGGCGTTTATCTGGTAGCCGCAATACACCACCTTGCTATCCGATGGCAGATGGATGATGCGGAGTCCGTTGTCTAATGTATAAGTATTGTATTTCATTTCAAGGTGCAAAGTTACATTGAAAATGTAATTTATCCAAAATATTGGGCATTTATTTTGCATTATCGCCAAAAAGACTTATCTTTGTCCCCCAAAAACAATATAAAAGAGACATAAACAATGCGTAAGGTTATAGGAATAGGAGAGACCGTGCTTGACATCATCTTCAAGAACGGCAAGCCGATAGAGGCAGTACCGGGTGGCTCATCGTTTAATGCAGTCATCTCGTTGGGACGTGCGGGCGTGAATGCTTCGTTTATCAGCGAGGCGGGCAACGACCGTATCGGAGAGTATGTGATTCAGTTCTTGAGAGATAATGGGGTGAATGCTGACAACGTGAGTATCTTCCCTGATTCGAAGTCGCCACTCTCGCTGGCGTTCCTCGACGAGAACAACAATGCTGACTACATTTTCTACAAGGATCATCCTCACGACCAGCTGGAGTTTGCCACTCCCGAAATCAATCCCGATGACATCGTGCTCTTCGGTTCGTTCTTCGCCCTGAATCCTGTGGTCCGTCCTCAGGTGGCAGGCTTCCTGGAGTACGCCAAGAGTCGTGGCGCCATCCTCTATTATGATGTAAACTTCCGCTCTTCTCATCAGCATGAGATTATGAAGATTACACCTAATCTGATAGAGAACCTGGAGCACGCCGATTTCGTTCGTGGCAGCCACGAGGACTTCGGAATCCTCTATAAGAAACCGGAGGCTGACAAGGTGTATAATGCCGAAATCAGTTTCTACTGCAAGAAGTTTATCTGCACCCAGGGCGCAGAGCCTGTAGAGGTTCGTGCCGAGAACGGCTTTGCCAAGAGTTATCCTTCGGAGAAGATGAAGCCGGTGAGCACCATCGGTGCCGGCGATAACTTCAATGCCGGTTTCGTGTTCGGACTGATCAAGGATGGAATCACCCGCGAGGATATCGACCGCGGCTTATCTGAGGCGCAATGGGATAGCCTGCTTGCATCGGCCCAGGATTTCTCCACCGAGTGCTGCAAGGACATCTACAATTATGTTTCCAAGGAATTCGGAGAAAGAAAAAACTTGGAACTTTGAACTGGGAACTTTGAACTTTATGATTAGTAGAAGTTGTTTGAGAAACAGCATATCATAAAGTTCAAAGTTCAAATCTCAAAGTTCAAAGTTCAAATCTCAAAGTTCAAAATAAATAATATGACAGAAATTACAAACAAGATTTATTACGTAGGCGTTAACGACCGCAACAAGCATCGTTTTGAGGGCCTCTGGCCATTGCCTAACGGAGTGAGCTACAACTCGTATATCATTGACGATGAGAAGGTAGCGCTGGTAGATACTGTAGAGGTAGATTTCTTCACCCAGTTCCTCGAGAACATTCACGAGGTGATTGGTGACCGTGAAATCGATTACCTCATCATCAACCACATGGAACCTGACCACAGCGGTTCCATCGCCCTCATCAAGAAATATTACCCTAACATCAAGATTGTGGGCAACAAGAAGACCCTGGGAATGCTCGAAGGCTTCTATGGCGTAACTGATGACGTGGTAGAGGTGAAGAATGGCGAAACCCTCTCTCTGGGCAACCACGAGCTGAGCTTCGTTCTCATCCCTATGGTTCACTGGCCAGAAACCATGGTTACCCTGGATGCGAAGAACAAGGTGCTCTTCTCGGGCGATGCCTTCGGCTGCTTCGGCGCGCTGAACGGCGGAATCATCGATACGGAAATCAACTGCGAGACATTCTGGCTGGAGATGGTTCGCTACTACTCAAACATTGTGGGTAAGTATGGAATCCCTGTTCAGAATGCCTTGAAGAAGTTGGCTGGCGTGGAGCTGGATTATATCTGCTCAACCCATGGTCCTGTTTGGCACGAGCATATTGAGAAGGTAATCGGCATGTATGATAAGATGTCGAAGTACGAGACGGAGCCGGGCCTCGTTATCTGCTACGGCACCATGTACGGCAACACCGAGCGTATGGCCGAAATCATCGCCCGTGCAGCAAGCAAGGCTGGCGTGAAGAACATCGTGATGTATAATATCTCGAAGACTCACCACAGCTACATCCTGCGCGACATCTTCCGCTACAAGGGTCTTATCGTGGGTGCTCCAACCTACAATGCCGGTCTTTATCACGAGATGGAGGTTCTCCTCTCCGAGCTTGCCAATAAGGACATCAAGAACCATCTCCTTGGCTGGTACGGTTCTCATTGCTGGGCAAGCAAGGCAGTAGCAAAGATTCAGGAGTGGAACGAAACCAAGCTCCACTACGAGCCAGTGGGTGAGCCGGTAGATATGAAGCAGGCGATTACTCCAGAGGTCAAGGCGAAGTGCGAGGCTCTGGGTAAAGCAATGGCAGAGAAGCTGCTGGCGGAATAAAAGTTTAAGGGCGGAAGAACAACTGGGTTAACAGAGTTAACAGTTAACAGTTGTTTTTCCGCTCTTTCTTTGTTTAAATACCTTAAATATTCCGTGTAAATTACGATAAAACTTGGTGAAGTCGAGTAAAAAGTGTACTTTTGCTGCAAAAATATGTGTCTTGACACGAAAATTTTCAGTGAAATGATGTATTTTGAGCGCAAGGAATATCTAGATAAGCTCATCTCTGCCGAAGGCAATGGGATGATAAAGATTATCACCGGCATCCGCCGATGTGGTAAGTCTTTCCTCTTGTTCAACATCTTCCGCAAGCATTTGCTTGAAAGAGGTGTTGCGGAAGACCATATCATACAAGTAAATCTTGAAGACCGTAGAAACAAGAAACTCCGTGACCCGGATGCTTTGCTGGAGCATATAGATGCTCAGATGGTTGACAAGGAGAAGTATTACATTCTCTTGGATGAGGTTCAGATGGTAAAGGAGTTTGAGGATGTGCTCAATTCCTATCTTCATGTGGAAAATGCTGAGGTGTACGTAACTGGTTCCAATGCCCGGTTCTTGTCAAAGGACGTAATCACAGAGTTCAGAGGACGAGGTTGGGAAATCCGCATTCATCCATTGAGCTTTTCTGAATACTACGAGGTTGTGGGAGGTGAGATGCAACAAGCTTTGGAAACCTATTATCTGTATGGTGGATTGCCTGCTGTGGTGCAGATGGAAAGCCCTGAAGCCAAGCAAAACTATCTTCGAGAGATTTATGAGACCGTTTATCTGAAAGATGTATTGGATCGAAATCGCTTGAAGAATCCAGAGGGAATGAAAGAGCTGGTACGTCTCCTTGCATCTACGATAGGTTCTTGTACTAATGTCTTGAAAATCTCCAATACGTTTAAATCGGCTGGTGGAGTAGAGATAAGTGGCAATACTATCAGCAGGTATTTGGAATACCTGCAGGATTCCTTCATCATCAGCGAGGCTTTGCGCTATGATGTGAAGGGGCGCAAATACATTGGTACTGGTACCAAGTATTATTTCGAGGACATCGGTATTAGAAATGCCGTGGTAGATTTCCGACAGATAGAATTCACCCATATCATGGAGAATGTGGTTTATAACGAGTTGCGGAAGCAGGGTTATACTGTGGATGTGGGCGTAGTGGAGAGCTTCAAGCGGGATGAGAATGGCAAGTTGCAGCGTAGGAATCTTGAGATTGATTTCGTGGTGAACCGTCATGATGAACGCCTCTATATCCAGTCGGCTTACGCCTTGCCGGATAAGGAGAAGGTAGATCAGGAGCAGGCTTCTCTTTTGAATGTAAACGATGGCTTCCGCAAACTGATAATCGTAGGGGATAGATATCGTTCGGGTTATAATGAAGAAGGCATTCTGATGATGAGCCTCTCCGATTTCCTCTTGGGGAAAGAAAATAAGGGATAGATGGTCTTGAAGAAAATATCAAGAGCGGAAGGACAACAGGGGTTAACAGAGTTAACAGTTAACAGTTGTTTTTCCGCTCTTTCTTCATCTTTATATAGGATTTTTATGCCTCGCAGAGCCTTGCCAATTCTTCCAGGTTATTCGCCACTTCAATCACATCTCGCCAATCGCCGCGAATCATGCTTTTCTCTGCCATATCATCCAACAGGGCGATGGTGGAGTTCCAGAAGCCTTTCATGTTGTAGAGAATCACCATCTTGTGGTGGTAGCCGATGGTGTGGGCGGCGGCGATGGTGAAGATTTCATCCAGGGTGCCGACGCCGCCAGGAAGGGCTACGAAGATGTCGCTCTGGGCGAGCATCAGGTCCTTGCGGTCGCTGAGATTATCACACGGAATCTCGATGTCGAGGTCTGGGAAGGTTCTGCCGCCTCGCTCTACAAGCGTAGGAACCACACCGATGGTTCTGCCGCCATTCGCCTTCACTGCCTTGCCGATGCAATCCATCAGACCGGAGTTGCAGCCGCCGAAAACCAGGTCGTGTCCGTTCTCAGCCATCCACTTTCCCATCTCTTCTGTCAATGTGAAGAAGTCGGGGTCGATATTCTTATTTGCTGAACAAAAAACTGCTATTTTCATATTGCTTTATCTTCTATTTGATAATGTTTTATCCGTTATTTATTGATGTTTAGGCAAAGGTACGCAAAAATATCGAGATAATTAGGCTCTTTTTGCGGATAATTTCTTAATTTTGCAAACTATAACTAATCTTATAAACAGAAAGATAGATTTCCTATCAACAAATTATAAACAGGAAGATAGAATGAAAAGGATTATCGCATATAGTATTATTGCATTGTTGCAGGCGTCGGTGTCGCTTGCTCAGACCTCTCCGAAGCCGAAGCTTCAGAAGCGGGAGAAGTATGAATGGCAGGGAGAGATTCCTACCTATGTAGAAACGCTGAAGAAGGAACTGACCTATCCGATGGCTTGGGGAAACAGTCCGATTAAGAACTTCAAGAAGTGGAAGAAGGCGGCAAGGGCGAAGGTCTTCGAATGCATGATGACGCCTCCGAAAGCGGCTGCGGCTTGGGATATGGAAGTATTGGGCGAGGAACAGAGAGACGGATATAAAGCGAAGAAAATTGCCTTCAATATCAACGCCTATTCCCGAATTACGGCTTATCTCCTGATTCCGGATTCTGAATACGGAAAGAACTCGAACGCAGAAGATGGAAAGAACTCGAAAGCAGAAGATGGAAAGAACTCGAAAGCAGAAGATGGATTGCTGCTTTCTGCTCAGAATAAGAAAGCTGGAAAATTCCCAGCCGTGGTGGCGCTCCACGACCATGGTGCCCATCTCTTTATCGGAAAGGAGAAGATGATTCGCCCTTTCTTTATCGCTTCTGAAGAGCAGGATGCGGATGGGAAGATTTCTGAAAAGAAGAAGGCTGCCAACCAGGAAATATTGGATGATGCGGATGCGTGGATAAACCAGCTTTATGAGGGGCAGTACGTGGGCGATTACCTGGCGAAGCATGGTTACGTGGTCTTTTCGGCAGATGCGCCGATGTGGGGAGAACGAGGCCGGAAGGAGGGCGTGGATAGAAACAAATACGACCTGATAGCCGGCAACATGATGATGCTGGGTAGAGACCTCTCTGCCTTCATGACTTACGATGATATTTCCAGCACCGAGTTCCTGGCTTCTCTGCCGATGGTAGATGCGAAGCGTATCGGATGCGTGGGCTGTTCGATGGGAGCCTATCGCTCGTGGATGCTCTCTGCATTATCGGATAGAATCAAGGCGGGTGCTTCTATCTGTTGGATGATTACCACCGATGCTCAGCTTACCCGAAAATTTGGAAGAAAGGAGAATGGCGGTTTTGCGAATTGCATCCCAGGGTTGAGGCAATATCTCGACTATCCTCACATCGCCTCTCTCGCCTGTCCGAAGCCGATGCTCTTTATCAACGGCACAAAAGACAAGCTCTTCCCTGTGCCTGGTGTAAAGGATGCTTTCGCCGAAATGCGCAAGGTTTGGAAGAGTCAGGGAGCTGATAATCTGCTGGATACGGAACTTTGGGAAATCCCTCATTCCTGCGGATTGAAAGCGCAGGAGAAAATGCTGGAGTTTCTGGATAAGAATCTGAAATAGGGGTTAACAGAGTTAACAGTTAACAGCAGTTTTTCTGTACCTTCTTCTCTTAAATATCAAAAGTCTACTACGCTAACCCCTTAAAAAATGGCGTTAGCGTAGTAAACTTTTGCGTTTTTGCTTGTGTTTCCCAAGAAAAAGTTGTATATTTGCACCCAACAAAATATAAAGTTTGCAAGTATGGGTACTTTTAATGGAATTATAGGAAGACAGCGTGAGATTGCTCTGTTGCAGGAGATTTACGAGTCTCCTAGGGCGGAGTTCGTGGCTGTTTATGGCAGAAGACGTATCGGTAAGACCTATCTTATCGACAAGTTCTTTGGCGATAAGTACGACTTTTATATGACGGGTATCTATGAGGGTACCCGTAAGGAGCAGTTGGCAAACTTTGCCCATCAGCTGGAGTTTTATTCTCATAAGGATCAGAAAACTCCAAAAGACTGGATGGAGGCTCTGTTTATGCTTCGCAAATATCTGGAGACATTAAAAAAGGAAAAACCAGTACTCTTGTTCTTTGATGAAATGCCTTGGCTGGATACCCGTTATTCTCGCTTTCTCAAGGCTTTCGAACTGTTTTGGAACGAGTGGGCTTCGAAGCAGGACAATCTGAAACTGATAGTTTGTGGTTCGGCAACCACCTGGATGACGAATACCTTGCTGGGCAACAAGGGCGGTTTGCACAATCGTGTGACTCGCTCCATCTATCTCCGTCCGTTCAATCTGGCAGAGACGGAGGAGTTTCTGGTTTCAAGAGGATTCTCGATGGAGCGCTTCCAGATAGCCGAGTTGTATATGGCGATAGGTGGAACCCCTTTTTATCTCAATATGCTGAATCGTTCGCTGAGCGTGGCGCAGAATATCGATGAACTCTTCTTCTCATCCAGTGCCCCTTTGAGAAGCGAATATGGCTTTCTCTTCAAATCGCTCTTCAAGGAATCCACGCTCTATAGAAGGGTGGTGGAGGCTTTGGCTAAGAAACTGAAGGGAATGACTCGCCCTGAGTTGATAGAGGAGCTGAAGGTGGAGGATTCCGGGTATGTTTCTACCGTGCTCTCTGACTTATGCAACTGTGATTTCATCCGCAAATATTCGGCTTTTGGCAAGACGGATAGGGATTTCATGTATCAGTTGGCCGACCTGTATTCGCTTTTCTATCTGAAGTATGTGAAGAACTATCATGGTGAGGATGAGCATTATTGGAGTCATCGCCAGATGGATATTTCCAGTTGGGAGGGCTATGCTTTCGAGCAGGTTTGTCTGCATCATATTCCTCAAATCAAGAGGAAGTTGGGAATCGGTGGTATTCTGTCGAATATCTGCACGTGGTCGTGCCGTGCTTTTACAGATGCAGAGGGTAATAAACAACCTGGGGCACAGATTGACTTGATAATTGATAGGGGAGACAAGACGATTAATCTCTGTGAGATGAAATTCGTGAATCATCCTTATTCTATCACTCCCGATTATGCGGCTTGGTTAATCAAGCGCAGGGAGTTGTTCAAGCAAGCTACAGGAACGAAGAAGACTCTCCATCTAACGATGATAACTTCGTATGGTGTGGAGCATAATGCCGGTTGGCAAAACATTCAGAACGAGGTGGTGCTGGATGATTTGTTCAAAGTAGAATAACATGTTTTTTATGCTGTAGTATTTCTTTATTGCAAGCAATTTTTAAATTAGTGATTTTGAAATAACTAACTGAGAAAATACTAGAATATAAAAGAGCGGAAGAACAACCGGGGGTTAACAGAGTTAACAGTTAACAGTTGTTTTTCCGCTCTTTTCAATATGAATTTACCACAATTCAGCAGGCGATAGATCCTTGTCCTTTCTGCCCATCAGATAGTAATCGGCAAGGAACTGGATGTAAGCCTGGGTAACCTTCAAACCGATTTCTCTTACATATTTGCTGGTGAAGAGGTTGGCATCAGGCAACATGTTGTTGTCTATCAGCTTGCAGACAATCTCGTAAGGGAATGGACGGCCCAAGCCAGAGATGATATTGAAGCTGTCGAGCTCTGCATGCTCAGCGTTGTAATATGGATTCTCAGGCGATGCAATGCAGTGAGCCATACCGAAGCAGATATTGATTCCGGTATATGGACTTCCGCAAACGATGATTCCCTTCTCGTACTTTGGAGGGAACTTGATGTTGGCTGGTAATTCGAAACCAACTTCCTTTAGGAAACTCTTCAAGGTCTTGACATCCTCCAGGAAGATGAACTTATCACCGTAGCCCTTTGCCTTGAGCAGGTTGTAATCGTTGATAGGCTGCTCGTGGTTCACCTGAGCCTTCTCTGCCTCAATCTGCTCCTTGTTCTCCTTGTAGTTTGGGTTCAGCAAAGCACCCGTCTGCCACCAGTCGCCACCGAAGTAGAAGAGATTGGTAACCATCAGCTGCTCGCCACTGAGGAATGCGCTGGCATCTTCGATATTGGTAGAATCCTTTCGAACTCTATATAACTTCTCTTCCTCAGCATCCTTATCAGAAGCATCTTTCTCAGAAGCATCATACAAATCCTTCAGATAGAAGAAGTTCTCATCCTCCTTGATCATCTTGAAGGCACGGGTGCCCTTGTAGTCGATGTCTGTCCAGAGCTTGTGGGCAGGATGATGTTCGCTCACCTTGGCAAGCCATTCGGCAGAGGTGAGGGCGAGGAGGTTGTTGCGGCTGTTCATCGTATGCTCTATCTGGATAGAGTAGGCGATGACATCATTGAAGCCCTGTGGAGAGTGGGCGAGGCGCTCCAGCTCCATCTGAAGGCGGAAGCGGTTTCCCACGTTGAAGAAGCAGCCATAGTGGAACCAGGCTAAGGCATCGCGATATTCATAGAACTTGTCTTCATCGGTTGGCAATTCGCAAAGGAAATCGTAGAGACGCTCGTTCTCCGGCGCTGTCTCGTATTCCTTGTCGAGCACATTATAGGCCATCTTGGCTGCCAGCTCCAGGGTGCTGAACAGGAATGGCACAGGTTCCTGCACATAACTGCTCTGCTGGTAATGGTGCCAGCACAGGAACTTGATGTCTGCATAGTTGATTTCGTCAGGATCGTATGGAGACTCATCATCGTTCAGCGTATTCTGGATAAATTCCTTCTCGTTCTCGTAGAAAGGAATGTAAGTGCCATAGCGCTTCTTGCATTCTGCAGTAAAGGTCTTCCAGATGCAGGTACCTGAGATGACGTCCTCAAAGTAGCCGGCGATGCTGAGTGCAAGCTGCTTGGCTTCTTCCACGTTCTTAAACTGGTGGGTGAAGCACGCCTCATCGAGGGCATGGTATATTTCGTTAGCCAGTTCTGTATAGTACTGATCTACTTCATTTGGTTTCTCGTATGGATGCATTGTCATCCATTCTTGGGTGAAAATTACCTTTTTCATATCTTTCGATTCTTTGTTATTCGAGGTTATAATCGATATTCGTTGTGATGCGATGTCGTTATTTCTCGGGTTATTATATCTATTTGTTAGTCGTTCGGCATGAAATGTCGTCCGAATTATCTGTAAAGATAATGCAAAGATAATGATTTCTGCGCAAAAAATGCAAGAAAGTCACATTTTTTTCGTATCTTTGCACCCGAATTTAGGCAATCTTAATAAATACGTACGATTGCCGCAAGCGTTTCGGAAGGATTTTGCACCCTAATTCATGGCTGGGAGGGTGAATTCGGCCTTCCATTTTGATTATAATGAATTAAGGTTAAAAAGATTTGAAGACATTTGAAGAATTGGGCGTAAGCGAAGAGATTCGCCGTGCCATCGAAGAGCTTGGATTTGAGAATCCAATGCCAGTTCAGGAAGAAGTAATCCCATATTTGCTTGGTAATAAGAACGACGTGATTGCATTGGCGCAGACCGGTACGGGTAAGACTGCATCTTACGGTATTCCGGTAATCCAGAAAACTGATGCCAGCAGCAAGCAGACACAGGCTATCATCCTCAGTCCTACCCGTGAGCTCTGCCTCCAGATTGCAGACGATTTGAACAGTTTTGCCAAGTACATCAACGGTTTGCATATTGTCGCTGTTTATGGCGGTACCGACATCGGAAGCCAGATTCGCACCCTGAAGCATGGTGTGCAGATTATCGTGGCTACCCCTGGTCGTCTGCTCGATTTGATTAATCGTGGCGTGGCTCAGTTGGAGAACGTGAACAACGTGGTGCTTGATGAGGCTGACGAGATGCTGAACATGGGCTTCTCTGAGAGCATCAATGCCATCTTCGAGAACGTGCCGGAAGATAGAAACACTCTGCTCTTCTCGGCTACCATGAGCAAGGACATCGAGAAGATTGCCCTCAACTATCTGCACGACCACAAGGAAATCGTAGTGGGTTCGCGCAACGAGGGTGCTGAGCATGTAAACCACATCTACTATCTGGTAAATGCCAAGGACAAGTATCTCGCCCTAAAGCGTGTGGTGGATTTCTATCCGCGCATCTTTGCAATTATCTTCTGCCGCACCAAGCTGGAGACTCAGGATATTGCAGATAAGCTGATTAAGGATGGTTATAATGCAGAGGCACTGCACGGCGACTTGAGTCAGCAGCAGCGTGACCTCACCATGCAGAAGTTCCGCAACCATACCGTTCAGTTCCTGGTGGCTACCGATGTGGCTGCCCGTGGTCTGGACGTAGAGGATCTGACTCACGTTATCAACTACGGTTTGCCTGATGATGTGGCTAGCTACACCCACCGAAGCGGTCGTACGGGTCGTGCCGGAAAGAAGGGAACATCCATCTCTATCATCCATACCAGAGAGAAGTTCAAGGTTCGCCAGATTGAGAAGCAGATTGGCAAGGATTTCGTGGACGGCGTTTTGCCAACCCCAGAGGAAATCTGTAAGAAGCAGCTCTTCAAGACCATGGACGACATCATGAAGACCGATGTGGACGAGGATCAGATTGAACCATACATGGCAGAAATCAACCGCCAGTTTGAGTACATCGACAAGGAGGACATTATCAAGAAGATGGTGACCATCACCTTCGGTAAGTTCCTCGATTACTATAAGAACGCTCCTGAGATTATCAAGCCTGAAACAGGCAAGGGTTCCCGTGGCGGTGAGGGTCGTGGAAATCGTGGCGAAGGCCGTGGCAAGGTTTCCAATGGTCGCAGAAAGCATGAGACAGAGGCTGGTTTCAAGCGCCTGTTCATCAACCTGGGTAAGGCGGATGGTTTCTATCCGGGCGAAATCATGCAGTATCTGAACAAGCACGTGAAGGGTCGTCAGGAGGTGGGTCACATCGACCTGCTGAGTAAGTTTGCCTACATCGAGGTGCCTGAGGAGGATGCGAAGCGCGTGATGAAGGCATTGAACGGTACCGAGTACAAGGGCAGAACCGTAAGATGTAACGATGCTGATGAGGAAGGTCATGGCAGAGCAGCCCGTGGCGGACGTGATACTGAGAGCCGTGGCGGTCGTTCTTCAGAAAGAGGCGGACGCAGCCGCAGAGGTTCTTCTGATGATGCAAGAGACTCTCGTGATTCTCGTGGAAAGGGAGGACGTGGAAGCCGTGGCGAATCTCGTGGCGGAAGAAAATCACGCAGCCAGGAGGATACAGGCGATTGGCGCCAGTTCTTCCAGAACAACGACAACGTGAAGCTCAAGGGCGAGGAGCCAAACTTCGAGGAAGAAGGTTGGGCTCGCCGCAGACCTAAGAAGAAGTAATTTAGGCAGCGATTTATTATAAGATGAAAGCCTGCATCAAAGGGATGTTTTGATGCGATATTTATATTTTGCGGTAAAAATACAGCAATTTCTTTGGCGTTTTGCGGTGTTTTTACCGCAATTTTTGTATATTTGCAGCCGTAAACATCAAATAAGGCAAGAAATATGGAATTATTGAAGCAACTTTCAGACAATCTTATCAAGCGTACCGATACTCGATACCTACGATATATGTATCATCGGATTCCTTGGTCGAATCGGATGACGGCCCTTGTTGGACCTCGTGGAGTCGGCAAGACAACACTTCTTTTGCAGTATATCAAATTGAATCTTCAGATGAAAGACACACTCTATGTGAGTGCGGAATCCATCTATTTCGCTAATCATACTCTCTTTGAAACTGCAATGAAGTTTAGCCAACTTGGAGGCAAGCATCTTTTTATCGATGAAATACATAAATATAAGGGATGGGCTACAGAACTTAAAATGATATACGATAATCTGCCAACCTTGCAAGTGGTATTTACCGGTTCTTCTGTGCTTGATATTTATAAAGGTACAGCAGATTTAAGTCGACGAGTACTGGTCTTTACGATGCAAGGTTTGTCTTTTCGCGAATACATCGGTATGGAAAAGGGCATAGACATTCCTGTCTCTACATTGGAACAAATCGTAAACAATGAAGTCGTTTTGCCGGAGGAGATAGAGCATCCGTTGGCATTGTTTAATGAATATCTGTGCAAGGGCTACTATCCTTTTTCTAAGGATGAGGGCTATAGGATGCGACTGAATCAAGTAGTGAGTATGACTTTGGAGACGGATATTCCACAATATGCCAATTATACGGTGATGGTGTCCAGAAAATTGAAGGAACTGATGCAGGTAATAGCTGATAGTGTGCCTTTCAAGCCAAACATGAGTACCATTGCTACAACTATCAAGGTAGATCGCAATAATCTGCCCGATTACTTCGAACTTATGGAGCGTGCAGGTTTGATAGCCCAACTTCACGAGTCCACAGGAGGTGTGCGTGGTTTGGGCAAGGTAGAAAAGGTGTATCTTGATAATACCAACCTCTCCTTTGCTCTCTCTTCTTCGGTGCCTGATATTGGCAATCAACGAGAGACTTTCTTTTTTAATCAGATGCGTGTGAATCATGCTGTCTTCAATTCTCCAATCTCTGATTTCATGATAGAAGACAAGACTTTTGAGATTGGTGGTAAAAAGAAAGGTCAGAAGCAGATTTCTGAGGCAAAAGAGGGATATGTTGTGAAGGATGATATAGAGACAGGCATGGGTAATGTTATTCCACTCTGGGCTTTTGGTATGAACTATTAGACAATTATAAGTTAATGAAGAAAACTATTCTTATCGCTTGTCTTGGACTGGTAAGTCTGGGCTTGCAAGCACAGAGCATTTCGCTCGCTGGTGAATGGAATGTGGAGTTGGGAAAGAGCGGTAGTGCTTTCGCCAAGAGTAAGCGTGCCTCGCAGGGTGAGGTGAAGCGTGCCATCCTTCCCGGTACCATCGATACGAACCATCTGGGATTCGCTCCGAAAGATACGATGGAAACAACGCATCTTACGAGACTCTATGCCTATAAAGGAGCTGCTAGATATTCCAGAACCTTCAATATCCCGAAGGATTGGAAGAAGAAGCCGGTAGAACTCTTCCTGGAGCGTACCCGACCGACATGGGTGTATGTGGATGGAGAACTGGTGGACTCCTGCAACTTCATCTCTACTCCTCAGCGCTATCTTCTGCCCAAGAAGGTGAAGCCGGGCAAGCATTTCCTGGAAATCGTGGTGGATAATGGAAGAAGTGTGCCTGAGCAGGTTTACGGCTCCAGCCATGCTTATACAGAAGATACGCAGACCAACTGGAATGGAATTATCGGAAGGATAGAACTCCAGCTAGCCAGCTCTGTAGAGAGCAAATCTGCAGAAACTCTAACAGGAGCAATCCCTAGCCGTTCTGTAGCTTCTCCTTCCGCCCTTCAGATGCCTGATTTCGCCAAGGATTTCCATATCGAAGGCGCTCACTTCTACGCCAATGGCCATAGGATATTCCTCCGTGGCAAGCACGATGCGGCTGTATGGCCGCTGACGGGACATGTGGAAATGAGCGTGGAAGGCTGGATGAAGTATCTCGGAACCTGTAAGGAATATGGAATCAATCATGTGCGATTTCATTCCTGGTGCCCACCGGAGGCGGCTTTCGTGGCCGCGGACAGACTTGGAATCTATCTCCAGCCGGAGCTTCCTTTCTGGGGTTCTTTCGATAAGAAGGATGAAAGGCTGATGGCGTTCCTGCATCAGGAAGGCGAAAATATCCTCAGAGAATATGGTCATCATCCTTCTTTCCGAATGATGGCGCTGGGGAATGAACTCTGGGGCGACATCGACAAGATGAAGGAGTTTGTGGATGATTTCCGCAAGATTGCGCCAGATAAATACTATACCTTCGGAAGCAATTACTATCTCGGTTATCAGGGAATAAAAGAAGGAATGGATTACTTCACCACTTGCCGCATCGGAGGCGAGGGATGGGGCAAATACAATACTCATACCCGTGGTTCCTTCTCGTTTGCTGATGCCTACGATGGAGGAATGATCAATCATTTCCATCCTAATTCTACGATGAATTTTGATGAGGCTTGCGATAAGGCCGGAATCCCTATCATCTCTCACGAAACAGGCCAGTTTCAGACCTATCCTGATTATCGGGAGATGAAGAAATACACCGGAGTGCTTCATCCTTATAACTTTGAAGTGTTCCGCCGCAGGCTGGCTGCAGCCGGAATGCTTTCGCAGGCAGATGATTTCCACAAGGCTTCGGGCTTATGGAGCGTGAAACTCTATAAAGCCGATATAGAGATGGATTTGAGAACCCGGAATATGGCGGGCTTCCAACTGCTCGATATCCAGGATTATCCCGGTCAGGGAAGTGCTTTCGTAGGCATCCTGGATGCGTTTATGGAGAGCAAGGGAATCACTACGCCCGAGGAATGGCGCCAGTGGTGCTCGCCTGTGGTTCCTCTGCTGGAAATGAAGAAGTTCTGCTTCGAGGATGGCGAGAAGATTCAGGCTAAGGTAAAGGTAGCCAATTATGGCGGTTCTTCGCTGAAGGGCAAGAAACTGAAATGGCATCTGGCTGCCGAGAACGGATTGTTCTGTATGGATGATGGAACTTTCAGTACCAAGGATGGTGAAGTGAGAAAGAATGTGGGTGACTTGATGGCTGAGGATGAGGGAGTATTGAACATCTTTTCATACGATGAAGGTTTGGTGGATGTGGGTGAACTGAATGGTGTTTTCCACGTACAGAAGCCTACCAAGCTGCTTCTTACATTAAACATTGAAGGAACAGAGGCGAGAAACTCCTACGAACTTTGGATTTATCCGAAGAAGACGTTGGAAAAGAAGGGCGTCATCATTGCCAGAGATTTGAACCAGGAAGTAGTGAAAGTCTTGGAAAATGGTGGAAAGGTGCTTTGGATGCCTACGGCTTCCAGTCATTTTGTGGCTGCCGATGATACGCTTTCGCAGGCAGATAATGCCACGCCTTATACAGTGGGCGGACTCTTCCAGACCGATTACTGGAACTATCGCATGTTCAAGACCATCTGCGAGAACAACAAGAAGAAGGTTTCTCCAGGAACCCTGGGCATTCTGACGAATCCGGAACATCCGATATTCAAGGGATTCCCTACGGAAATGCACACCAACTGGCAATGGTTCCCAGTTATTAAGGAATCGCATCCGCTGGTGCTTGACAACTTCGCCAAGGATTATCGCCCGATAGTTCAGGTGATAGATAATATCGAGCGGAATCATAAGTTGGGCTTGGTAATGGAATGGAAGGTGGGAGCCGGAAAGCTTCTCGTCTGCATGAGTGATTTGGAGAAGGCAGCCAAATATCCGGAAGGCAAGGCTTTCTATCAGAGTGTAATTGATTATATGCGCTCTGCTTCTTTCAATCCATCTGCAGAAATAACGGTGGATGAATTGAAAAAGAAACTTGTCGAGAAGCCTCGTCAGGTTTCATTGAAGGAGCTGAATAATATCTCGCAATATTGATAGGAATTCTGTAAGTTGCGAATCTGTAAGATAAAAATAAGCTGAAAATCAGCAAGATAACAAGAATAGGAAGACTAAATAAAACAAGAGCGGAAAGCCAGGAGTTAACAGGGTTAACAGTTAACAGCTGATTTTCCGCTCTTTTTATATCATCCTGGGATTAATCTTTATCCCAGGATAAACCTTTATTATCATCTCTGTTGATTCAGAGATAGGATTTACTTCGCATTGATCTCCTTCAAGAGGCGGTCTGCGTGTCCCCACTTATCCATCAGGTAGAGCACGTAGCGAATATCCACGCCGATGCAGCGAGCCAGGCGCTTGTCGAAGTTGATGTCAGAGCTGAGGCTGTCCCAGTTGCCATCGAAGGCAAGACCAATCAACTCACCCTTGCCGTTGAACATTGGGCTACCAGAATTACCACCGGTAATATCGTTGTTGGTGAGGAAGCAGAGCTGCATCTTGCCAGTCGTCTTGTCCTGATACTTGCCGAAATCCTTCTCAGAGAGAAGCTCGTGCATGATAGGCTCAGCGTAGTAATCGATTATCTTATCGCCCTGCTTCATCTTCTCAACGATACTCTCGGCTGTGGTATAATAGCCTGATGGCTTGCCACCGAGGTCGAAACCGCCTACCTGACCATAGCTCAATCGCATGGTGAAGTTGGCGTCGCTGTAGTGAGGCATGTCTTCCTCCATACGGAGCTTGGCAGCGCAGAGATACTTCTCCTGCTCGGCGATGCTATCGTTGATGCTGCCCATCTGAGCAGCGAAATCACCATATACATCGTTCAGATCCATACCGAAGATGACGCCTGGATCCTTCTCATATCCCTTCTTGTTGAAGTAGAGCTTAGCACCCTTCTTCATGATGAGCGACTTCTCCCAGAGATAATCCACATACTTGGCGTAGTTGCCGCCAAACTCAGCGTCGATGGTCTTGTAGAACTTAGGCAACCACTTGGCATCTACATGCTCCTTGTAGTTCTTCAAGAGGGTAGCGAGCACCTCCTTATCGAGCGCCATATCCCATTCTGCAGAGTTATCTTCAAACTCATGATACTGCTTCTTCTTGTTCTTCTCAGGACCCTTCACCTCCATGTTGGTCTGGAGCTTGATGGCACGGGTAGAGAACTCGATGTTGCTTCTTCTTGTGAAAGATTCAGAGAAGTTGGTCCAGGCATACTTCACGTCTGCGCTCTCCTTGTAGAGCTTGGCGAGCTTGTCGAAATCTACCTTGTGGGCGAGGTCGTTGGCTGCCTTGGCTGTATCCTGCCAAGCACGGAGACGGGTTTCGTACTCACGCTTCAGATTCACGATGCCGATAGAGTCGATACACTTGTTCATACCGATGGCATTCTTCCAGTAGTTGGAGCTCTGGGCGTACTTGCTGTCATACTTGATGCGCACAGCCTCGTCGGCACGCATGTGCTTCTGCATCACCTCCTGCTTTACGCCACGAACCTGGGCACGAGGCGCATTCTCAGCATCGCGCATGGTCTGGATTCCGTAGCTTGAAAGATAGCGCTCTGTGCTGCCTGGGTAACCCATGGTCATCGCATAGTCGCCATCCTTATAACCCTGGAGAGAAACCTGTGCCCAACGCTTTGGATGATAAGGCACATTGTCCTTGCTGTAGGCAGCAGGACCATTGGTCTTAGGGTCGGCATAGATGCGGAATACAGAGAAGTCGCAGGTCTGGCGAGGCCACATCCAGTTGTCTGTATCGCCACCAAACTTACCCATAGACTTTGGTACGGTGAAAACCAGACGCAGGTCGGTGAAGTCGCGATAGGTAGTAGCGTACCACTTGTTGCCCTCGTAGAATGGCTGAACGGTGATATGAAGGGTAGAATCGTTCTTCTTCACCTCCGTAGTCATCTCGTTCTCCAGAGAATCGATGAGTTCATCGCGCTTCTTGTTGTCGAGTTTCTCGTATCCGAGGCTCATCACCTTATCGGTTACATCCTTCTGTTCAACCATAAAGCTGACGAACATATTCTCGTTAGGCAATTCCTCTGCGTAAGATTTAGCAAAGAAACCGTTGAGCATATAGTCGTGCTCTACGGTAGAGTGGCTTCTGATAGCCTCGAAACCGCAATGGTGGTTGGTAAATACCAGACCGTCTGGGGAAACGACTACGCCTGAGCAATAGCCAGAGAAGTTAACCACAGCGTTCTTCAAGGCGTTCTCGCCGTTGTAGAGCTGGTTGTAAGTCATACTGAAGCCTTCGCGCTGCATCATCTCATACACAGCGTTAGGCAAGTTGTAAATCGTCCACATTCCCTCGTCAGCGTGTGCGGTATTGATTCCGCAGAACGCCATGATAGAGGCGATAAGGACCGTTGCTTTTTTCTTCATTTTATTCTTTGTGTTGTTGTTATATGATTTGCAAAGTTACGATTTTTCTGCGAGATAACATCAAGTAGAACAGAAAAAAGCGAAAAATTCCATCAAAGTTTCCTTTTTAGAGTTATTTCTTTCACTTATACTAGAAAAATTCGATAAAAATACAATGTTTTTCACTTATACATGAAAAAGATTACAAAAGCAGCGGTTTTTTCTTGTATAAGTGAAAAAATAGTGCTATCTTTGCACCATAAAATAAGGTGTTTCTTATTTTTTGATGATCCATTTCCCTCCCTTGTCTGGTCCTATTCGTTCTATTATATGATCTTCTTTCAGTTTCTTTATATGTTTAGAGATGGCACTTCGGTTGATTTCCAATCGTTTACTCATCTCATTGGTGGTGACAAATGGGTCGGATGCGATAAGGGAAAGGATAGAGTCTTTGGTTTTCTGTCCACCTTTTCTGCCCACCTTTTCTGTTTTCTGTCCACCTTTTCTGTCCACCTTTTGATGATGCGTATGGGGTGCTTGTGGGGTAGCAAGTCTTGGCTGTACCTTCCATTCATCTGTAGGATTTATATGCAAGTATCTGTTTTTGAGAACCCAACTTTCGCCTAGCAGCAAGTTTCTGAAGAAACGAACAAGGTAGATAGGAGAGTACTCTATATCTTTATTGATATTGCGATAATTGGCACGAACCAGGGCATTGCGGAAATACCAGGAATGCTTGGCAAACATTTCGTTGTTCACTTCATATCCTAACGAACGGAGATATTGGATGGTGAAAATCGCTGTGGTTCGGGTGTTGCCCTCTCTGAAAGCATGGATTTGCCAGATGCCTGAAATGAATTTGGCAATATGCTCAATCTTCTCATCATCCGAAAGTCCTTTGTATTGGAAGTTCTTTTCCTGCTCAATATCCCAATCCAAGGCTCTTCGCAAGTCTTCCCAATTCAGGTAGTTTACGGAATCTCCTTCGAGCACCCATTCTTTCTTGGAAATATCGTATTGGCGGATTTCTCCTGCGTGCTTGAATACTCCCTCGAATATTCTTCGATGCAGGGAAACATATCCGTTGGTATTGAAGGCAAAGGTCTTGCTGGCGAGAATCTTCGCGATGTTGGCTGAAACCTTATCTGCCTCTTCCTCGTCTTCATCCTTAGGTGTACGGACCGTCTTGCTCTGATAGTAAGAGTCAATCAGTTTTCTGGTTTCATTCAGAGAGATTTCCCCTTCGATATTTCGTTTAGCCACATCTATGAGATACGCCGATGGTTGCAGCCCATCTACAGCCTGCAATCCGATAGCCGTCTTCCAGTTCTCGGCCCTTTCCTTCTGCAAAGGCTCTCCTTGTCGAAGATATTCATCGAAGGATGCGAACTCGTTGATATTATCTTTATTCATAGATGTAATGCTTGATATTTAACTTTGCAAAGTTACGACTATTTCCCGAATTTACCAATGATTTAGGGTAAAATATTAAAGTTTAAAGGAAACAAAGATCTAAAATAAAAGAAACTCCCCTATTTTAATGGGGAGTTTCTTGAAAAAAACAATGTTTTACTTCTTGTGTTTGTAGTAAGCAGGAAATCCGTATACTGTAACTCTTAGAATTTTCTTGCCTTTCTTTAAGTGTGTATATTGAGGATTGAAGAGTGCAGCACAATTGTTATTCATAACAGCTTCTGTCAACGCGAGTTCTTCTGCTTGACGGAGGCTGAGTTTATTGAGTTTAATCCTTCCCTCTACTGTTGAAACATCAATGGTGTATGTTATTGCATCTTTAGCTAAATCCATTGTTAGCTCGTTGTAGCTTTCGAACTTTGCCTTTACGGTGTTTGATGCATTGCGATTGGTAGAACCATAGCGTGTGGTTCTGCATGAACAGATAGCTAATGTCACTATGGCAATCATTGAAAATATAATAATCTTTGCTTTCATATGGTTGTATGTTTAAAAGTTAAAATGGAATCCTAAACCCAACGCCTTCTTATGTGTAATATTGTCATTGAACATATCGATATTTGCATAGAGTGATGATTGCTTGCTGTTAAAAAGTTCCATTTGCATGATGGTTACAACATTGTTGGCATAGTATGCTGCTTTCTTGTTTTGTTTTTGTGCGGCAAGTAAGAAGCTTCCTGTCCAAAGAAGACCTGCTCCAGCTAAAGCTCCTGCATAGATAAAATGGTCTTCCATACCATAGCTATCTAAAGCAAAGAATGGAATGCTGGCTGCTAATAAAATACCACCACCAATATAAGCTGTTTTCTTAAGTTTTTTTGCTTTTTTTGCAGTGTTTGCGTAAAAATTGTTTAATAGTTCTGTATCTGAAGCATTTGTTCCCCCTGGCGTATTAACAAAAGAGATACTTGTGTTGTTGGAATTTACAGAAGCGTTAATCGTCTCTCTTTCTCCATTCTCGTAATTGATGTAATTTACCTCGTTATTGTTGATGGTGTAGGTTGGTCCATTCTGATTAGAGAATTTCTTGTACTTGATTTCAGAACTAGTGATTTCTGTAACTTTAGAAGTGATAGTGTTGCCATCCTTTTTAACGATGACGTCTTGAGCGTGTGCAATGAATGAGAACATTGCTAGCACGACAACTGAAAGGAATTTAATGGTTCTCATAATGTTCTTTTTTGTGCCATTTGACTCCTAATGACTTTGTAATTAAATGTTTAGATTGTAATTATACACAAAAAACGTGGAGCCAGCTCTATCGCCCGTTCCACAATCTGAAGGCTCTCGCATTGCCCTATCTGTCGAAACGAGCAACGAGCAAAAGCCCCACGTAGGTGAATGTATATAAAATCCCCTTTCCCAACAAAAGACAATGAGTCTAATGCTGATAGGAGGATATATATGACAATACATCCCAATGGGGCGTCCCCGTTGCTTTGTTCTTGACAGATAGTTGTGAATTTGCGAGATTCTCAGATTGTCAAAACCAAAGCGTACAGTTACGCCTTTATGTATATGTGTCCATTCAAAGGCAACCCTTTTGTTGGATTCTCTCTGTTTGGACATTGCAAAAATACAATTATTTTTTGAAATAGTATGCTTTTTAGAGCCAAAAAATGAAAAGAAGCATGAAAAAGATCGGTTTTTAGCTTTTTATTAGTTAAAAACTATCTTTTCGAGTAATTTGGCGAATACTTTTTGTAAGTATCCAAGCCGTTATTGTCTGACAGGAAGATGATGGTGTCTATGAAATAGTAGTTGCCGTCATCTCCAACCAATACATTATTGGGCACGGCATCGAAGATGTCGTGAATGCCATTGGTGAAATATTCTCCATTGTCTTCTGCGTGAAAACCGATACGTTCAAACTCAGCCTTGATTTCTTCGGGAGTAGCTTCCCTTGCATTTACAACAAGTTGTTGGCGAAGGACAGCACAAACTTTTCTATCTCGATTCTGTGAGAAACCGATGAAATCGTAGGCGCAATCAGGAAAGTATTGGTTATGGGCTGGAATGCGTTCAAAGAAAGGAGTAAGGTTGTCGTCTGAATAACGGAAGTCGTTAAGTTTATAAACGTGTACTCCATCATAGGCCATATAAACCTCGTTCTCTGAACCTCGGTCAGAGAATACACCTAATGATTCCGGATTTTCAAACCAGCAATCATTCTCCTTAGCCCAGTCTTTTAACCTTGCAATTTGGACTCCCTTGCAAGCCGTTGTTCCCGCAAGCGCTTGAATTGAGCTAAGCACTCCTCCAGCGAAAGCGGATGCTCTCGCCAATAAGCCATTGAAGCCATCTTCTGGGCATTGACTTTCTTGTGATAATCGTTCAGTTGTATCTCCATCCATTTATGTATTATATTGTTAGAATATTACGTTTGCAAAGTTACGACTATTTCCCGAATTTTCCAAGGCTTCGCTTGATTTTCTTCATAATTTGCCTTTTTGCCGATAACATTCCTGGTGATAGAACCTCTTGCTCCAGCATCTCCAGAGCCATTCTTAATTCTTCAAGGAGTTCGGGATAGTACTTCATCTGCTCGTAGGCGAGCTTCATGCAGTAGCAGCGGATGGCGTAGGGCTGGGAACAGGCGGTAATCTTGGCGATGCAGAAATCGATGAAATCAGAGCGGAGTGATTCTTCCTCGAAAGGCTGACGGAGAAGAAGATGGAGCATCAGGCGGCGCTTGGTCTCATTCTTCTCTACGAGAACCCTATTTATCAGTTCGTCATGTTTCTGAAAGAGCCAAGGGTTGTTGGCTTCATCGAAATGGGTTAAAGCCCAAAGCGCATTGAACGATACACGGTCGTTTTCATCGAAGGTGAGTTGGTAAAGCTCTTCCTTTAAACAATTATTCTCTTTGCCTTGCGTCTGAAGGCAAAGAGAATAAATATCGTTTACACTTAATCTGTTTATGAGTTGATTCCTCATCATTTCGCTTCTTATAACTTCATAAGATGCTTTACTTTCTAAAGTACTTTCCAACTACCGGCAGACTCTTCAATGGGAAATCCTTCTTCACGAGATAAGCAGCGAAGATGAGGATGAGCACCGTGTTGATGAGGCAGGCGATGGCGGTAGAGAAGTATCTGTTAGCCTCGGTCATTCCAGCGAAGAGGATGAGGGCGAGAACCACATAAATCATAATCTCCTTCACCGGATAGTTGATAGGATACTTCTTCTGACCCACGAAGTAGGAGAGAAGCATGGCTGTTCCATATCCAGCGAAACCAGCCCAGGCACAGGCAATGTAGCCATAGATAGGTACGAAGATAACGTTGATGGCAATCAATACCAGGCAACCGATGCCCGAGAAGTAAGCACCCCAGATGGTCTTGTCGATGAGCTTGTACCAGAAACTGAGGTTGAAATATACTCCCATCATGATTTCGGCAGCCATTACGATAGGCACTACCTTCAAACCATCCCAGTAGTCGCGACCGATGATGTGGCGAAGCAAATCCATATATCCTACCACTACAAGGAAAGCCAGGAGGGTGAAGATAACGAAATACTTCATAGCCGAAGCATACATCTTTTTATTGTCTTTCTCTTTGGCGTTGCCAAACACGAAAGGTTCGTAGGCAAAGCGGAAAGCCTGGGTAATCATTGCCATGATCATCGCAATCTTCGATGCGGCACCATAGATTCCGAGCTGGGTGTGAGCATCTCCCTTCTCATAGATGTAAGGGAAGAGAATCTTGTCGGCAGTCTGGTTCAATATACCTGCAATACCAAGCACAAGGATTGGCCAGCTGTAGCTAAGCATCTTCTTGATGAGCACCTTGGTCTCAGCCCAAGAGGCGTAAGGACCGGAGAAACCTTCCTTCAGTTCCTTGAAGAAGAAGATGGTCATAGTAGAGGTACAGATGATATTGATGTAAAAAGCATACTCTACGTCACTTCCGCCCATAAAACCGAAGTAGGCGATATTCATTGTCATGTTGCCAATAATGAAAAGCATCTTCAAGGCAGCAAACTTCAATGGACGCTTCTTGTATCTGAGGTAAGCGAATGGGATGCACTGGAAAGCATCAATAGCCACGGTAACGAACATCGTCCAGACATAAGCCGGATGATCGGCGTAGCCCATCGCATCGCTCAAAGGCGTGATAAAGAGGAATACCAGGGCGATGAAGAGTAAGGAGGTGAAGCCCACCATGCTCAAAACCGTGGTATAAACTTTATGAGCATCTTCTCCCTCCTTATTGACGAAACGGAAGAAGGTGGTCTCCATTCCGTAGGTCAGGATAACGAGGAGTAACGCCGTATAGGCGTACATGTTGGTGATGACACCATAACCACCACTGGCGGCGCTGATCTTTGCCGTATAGAGTGGTACAAGCAGATAGTTGAGGAATCTGCCGATGATACTGCTCAAACCATAGATGGCGGTATCCTTTGCGAGTGATTTTAAACTTGCCATATGTTTAAAAGTAAAAGGGTAAAAAGGTAAAAAGGTCAAAGAAAGCTTGATTCTCTGCCTTTTCGCTTTTTACTTTTGTTTATTGATTATTTTTTTGTTTCAATTTATTGATGATATTTACGAGAGTTCCTATGATTGTCTTAACATCATTGGATATTGATTCGTATTGTTCTGTTGTTATATAATTGCTTTCTTGAAGTAAGTCCAGCCAATATTGAGTTTCACTTGCTTCTTTTAGGGAGATGCTAAGTTTGCTTATATAATCTGGTGTACTTTGAGCATAAGTGCTTTCTGCAATGTTTGCTCCAATGCTTGTACCACATCTGTATATTTGTTTAGACATAACGAATTCATGTTTCTCTTCTTTGAGGAAAACATAAAGTTTGATTATTCGTATGGCAAACTTTTTACTTAATTCATAAATGACATTATTGCCCATATTTTCATTTTTTAGATGAATATATAATATAAGTCTTTTTTACCTTTTTACCCTTTTACTTTTTTACCTTTAAAAGAAAAGGTATGCTATAGCGATTGCTGCGATGACTCCTGCCAAATCGGCGAGCAAGCCGCAAGCCACGGCGTGGCGGGTATTCCTGATGCTTACGCTTCCGAAATATACAGCCAATATATAGAAGGTGGTATCGGTGGAACCCTGGAAGATGCAGCTCAATCTGCCCACAAACGAATCAGGACCATAGTTCTTCATCGCCTCCAGCATCATGCCTCGTGCACCACTTCCCGACAGCGGTTTCATGATGGCGGTAGGTAGGGCGCCTACGAAATCGGCATTCAAGCCGCATTGTTCTACCGACCACGAAATGCCTTGAATCACCATATCCATCGCTCCCGAAGCACGGAACACGCCGATGCCCACAAGGATAGCTACGAGATAAGGGATAATCTTCACCGCAGTAGTAAAACCTTCCTTCGCTCCCTCGATAAATGCATCATATACATTCACCTTCTTCCAGAAACCAGCCAGGATAAAACAGAGGATGATACCCAGGAGAATCATGTTAGAAGCCAAGGTGGTAACCGTGTTCATCGTATCCTTGTCCATCTGTCCGAATCCCCAGATGATGATGCCTACGAAGGCGCACATTCCCAACAGAGTAGCGAGCAATACCGGCTGCAGGATGTTGATGCGCTGCCAGAGCGAAGTGATGATGATTCCGGCAAGCGTAGCCACGAGCGTAGCCATCAGGATAGGGATGAAGACATCCGTAGGCTGGGCTGCACCATAGGAGGCACGGAAGGCGAGGATGGTGGTAGGGATGATGGTGAGTCCAGAGGTATTCAGAACCAGGAACATAATCATTGGGTTCGTCGCCGTATCCTTCTTCGTGTTGAGCTCCTGCATCTGCTGCATCGCCTTCAATCCTGTAGGTGTTGCTGCATTATCGAGTCCCAGCATATTTGAAGCGATGTTCATGAAGATGCTTCCCATCACCGGATGGTTCTTCGGAATATCGGGGAAGAGACGGGTGAAAACCGGGCTGAGTGCTCTTGCCAACACATTCACTACTCCCGCCTTCTCTCCAATCTTCATGATGCCAAGCCAGAGGGCGAGCACGCCCGTCAGTCCGAGAGAAATCTCGAAGGCATTCTTGGAAGAATCGAAGGTGGAATCTACAATCTTCTGGAAGATAGTCGTATCTCCCATTGCCAATCCGATGAGTGCGAAGATGAACGCAATCACGAAAAATGCTATCCAAATGTAATTTAAAACCATATTCTGTTTATGCTTTCTTAATCGTTGTTATTGCTAGTGGAATTCTTTGCGGATTGCTCTTTCATTTCGAGACAATGACAGTCTGATGCCTCCAGGGTACACGAAGCAAAATTGCAGGCATAGGAACGCTAGTACTTTCTAAGGTTTCTAATTTTGTACCAGCTTGGTACAAAAATTCATTTTGCGAAGAATAGAAGAGATACCACTTGCGTATTTTATAAAGATTTGACCAAGAAAATCCTTCTACATTTGGAAATGCAGAACGCAAGTCCAAACTAAGCTGTTTTATAAAATTAGTGCCCCACTTATATAGCTTTTGCTTGTTACAAATGTCTTCTCCCAAACTCCAATAAAGCTTGTGCAACTCTTCATTAACTTTGATAGCCGCTTTGAGTTGGGCGATGCGAATACGACCTTTCAAATCGGAGAGCCACTTCACATAGTTGCTATCCGACATAATAGATTCGCTATTCACGAATTGGGGTATGCTATTCTTTTCTGCCATATCGTTTACTCTTCTGTTTTATTTGTTGCTTTTCCAAGCACGGGTGCAAAAGTACAATAAAAATTTCGCATAGCGTGGTTAAATACAGAAAAATCCCTCAGAGATGGAGGAATTTGATGATTTTTATCCCTCAATGAGGATTTTTTGCTAACAACTTTTGTTCTTTCAAACATTATTCGTATATTTGCCGATGATTCTGAGTAAGAATCACGACATAATGGAAAAGGCGCATACTTAGCGCTTTGTTCTTGACTTTCTGAAACTTCGCAAACTTCATGCATTGTCAGAATATAGCAACGGTAGGTGCTCTCGGGATGTGTTAATTCACATCCCTTTATTTAGAAAAGAGAGTGTGTCATAAGGCTGGATATTAGTTGGCGCATAACAGTTGACCACCGCATGCACATCACTTGTTGTGCATGCGCATATCAGCTGCTATGCAAGCGCACAACAGCTGTTGTGCGACCGAAGATACTAACTTTCTCAACAACATATACTATGTTTTTCAACAACATATCAGTAATATTCCAACAAAAAGAGGGTGAATCATTAACTTATGATACACCCTCCTTTTATTTATGTTTTCATATAGAATCTTTATCCAACAAGAAATCAAATACGTCCATAAATACGATGCCGTCATCGTTTTGGTATTTCTTGATGAGGTCGCCTGTTATCACATACTTCATAAAACTATCGTCTATACGTAGCAAAGAGGCAAGTTCTTGTTTCGTCTTCTCCTTGTCTGGCAAACTGAGAGCCGACTGGATGTAGCAGCGTTTGTAGCCTTGGTTGCAAACAAAGTCAACTTCAAGCATCCGTCTCACTTTGGTTCCTTTTTCGTCCACGCCGTTGATTTCTACGTTGCCAATGTCCACACTATATCCACGGTAGCGAACTTCATTATAGATGGCATTCTCCATCAGATGGGTTTTCTCTTGTTGGCGAAAGCCGAGAAGTGCATTGCGAATGCCTAAGTCAGAAAAATAATATTTCAATGGCGTTCCGATATACTTACGGCCTTTTACGTCATAGCGATTGCATGGCTCAAGCAAGAACGCATCTGCAAGATATTCGATGTATTTCTTGATGGTTGCAGAGCTTATAGAGACATTCTTTACAGATTGGAAAGTATTGGCAAGTCGTTGCGGATTGGTAAGTCCGCCAATTCCCGATGCGAGAATCTTGAATAAATCGTTGAGTTCTGCATCGTTCTTTATCTTGTTTCTGTTGATGACATCTATCATGTAAGTCTCAGTCAAGAGGCTGTTCAGAAGTCTCACTTTTTCTTCTTCTGTCTTTTGTAAAACAACAGGCGGAAGACCACCATAAAGCAAATATTCGTTCCAACCATCCTGCTTGTCGCCATCATATACGGTCATAAATTCAGCAAAGCTGAGTGGTGAAACGTGTATTGGGTATCCTCGTCCACGAAATTCGGTTATTATATCCTTGGATAGGAAGCGTGCATTGCTTCCCGTCACATAAACATCAGCATTGGGAATATGTAATAATCCATTTAGTACATCTTCAAACTCGTCAAGCATCTGTACCTCATCAAGCAGAATGTAATAAGGTTGGTCGTCAGCAATCTTCTCTTTTACATACTTATAAAACTTGTCAGGATTGCGAAACTCCTTGAATGCATAGTCATCGAATGCCATTTCTATGATGTGGTCGGGCATGACTCCATCGTCTTCAAGGAAACGCTTGAAGAGACGAAACAGCAGAAAGGATTTTCCGCAACGGCGCATACCGGTAATGATTTTTACCAGTCCATTATGGCGTGAACTAACCAACTCTTGTAGATATTTGTCTCTATTTACAATCATAACAGGAAAGATTTTTGCGGATTTCCGCATTTTTCTTTTGCAAAGATAATACTTTTATTAATTCTATGTAGAATTTTTGCGGATTTCCGCAGTTTTCTTTCGCAGAATTAACGGTTACGGCTTGATATTTTAAGTTCGGTGATTTGTCGAATTCCATGCTTTTCTCTCTTCGTCATCACATTATTCCCTATTCGTTATACTTTTTTAATCTCTCTTTTTATCCGATTTCAGAAAAAAGATGTACTTTTGCCGCTCAATTAATGAAAGACAGGAATTTGGTTATACAAAAACATTATTAAGGAAGCAAAGGACTTCTGTTATATTTTATAGTATGGACAAGAATGAGAGAATAAATAACGAGCAAGAGATGCCCACTGAAACGAAAAAGAATCATTCCGCTGATGCGGATAGAGTAAAGGAAGTATATAAGGTGACGATAGCGGGAAGCATCATCAATGTGGTGCTGCTCGTGCTGAAGTTTGCTGCAGGTATTCTCGGACATTCGGCAGCCATGATAGCGGATGCCATCCACTCGCTTACCGATTTTGCCACCGATGTGGTGGTACTGGTATTCGTAAAACTGAGCAATAAGCCGAAGGATAAGGACCATGATTATGGGCATGGCAAATACGAGACGCTTGCCACAGCCATCATCGGTATTTCGCTCTTCGTGGTGGGTGTGATGATCTGTTATTCTGGCGTTACCAAGACCTATCGTGCCATCTGCGGCGAGACACTCCAGCAGCCGGGCATTGTAGCCTTGATTGCTGCCATCGTAAGTATCGTGATGAAGGAGTGGGCTTATCAGTTTACGGTTAAAGCCGGAAAGAAATATCATTCCGAGGCTGTAGTGGCAAATGCCTGGCATCATCGCAGCGATGCTTTATCGAGTATCGGAACGATGTTCGGTATTGGTGGCGCCATCATTCTGGGAGAAAAGTGGGCGGTGCTCGATCCGCTGGCAGCCATCATCGTGAGTGCCTTCATCATCAAGGCTGCCTGGGGACTGGTGACGCAGTCTGTGAAAGAACTGACGGATGCCAGTCTTCCAGAAACTGAGGAAGATGAAATCCTGAAGATTGCGAACGAAGAGCAGGGAGTAGGAGAGATTCATAACCTGCGTACCCGTCGCATCGGAAACAAGATTGCGATAGAGATGCACGTCCGCATGCCGGGTTCTCTTTCGCTTTATGAGGCGCATGAGCATGCTACTCATATAGAAACAAAACTGAAGCAGCACTTCGGCGCAGATACCCATGTGGGAATCCATCTCGAACCGATTAAAGTGAACGGAAAATATCAGAAGCCGGAATAACTGAAATAAAAGGAAATAGCCGGAATAAAAGGAAACGAGCCTTGACGGTAGGATGAATCTTCCATCAAGGCTCGTTATTTTATTTGATATCCGAATCGTGTTTCGGATATTTATCATCTTTTGGGATGATTATTATCTGATTATATTATCGGCCGAGATTTACGCTGGCTCCTGCCATAATCCACAAACCAGGCTGCTTAACGGCAGCGAGGTCGTAGTAGCGGTGGCAAGTGATGTTGTCGGCTTTCACGAAGATATTGTATTTCTTCTCATCCCACATCAGTTTGCAATCTATCTTGGTGTATGTATGATAGCCATTCATTCTCTGCTGCCATCTTACGCTCCAGGAAGCTGAAAGCTTGTTCCAGATCTGGTGATCCAGACCGAATACAGCCTTGTGCTTCAGATACTCCAATGCATAGAGTGATTTCAGAATGTTTGTCTCGGTCTTATGATCCTGATAGATGTAAGCATAACCCAACTTGATGCGGGTGATGAAACTGTTTGGTACCAATTCTCTCATGTAGATAGTAGCATCTACGTTGTAGCCCATGTTGTTGAGCTTTCCGATGTTCATCACGTGATACTTGCTGTCATTCTGCTCGGTCACGGATGTCTGAACCCAGTCAATCATGTTGGTGCCGTGTGCGTAGAATCCGCTTACGGTTGCGGCAAAACCAGTCTGGCGATATTGAGTGCCTACCTTGAAGGTGGAGTTCTTCTCCGGGTTCATGTTGATGTCGCCCTGCTGCACCACATTACTTATATATAAGTCGGTGTAGGTAGGCATTCTCAGAGCCTTGTTCCAGGAAGCGTAGAACTTCCAGTTGTCGTTAGGACGATAACTCATATCTACACCAGGATAGAAACGGAAGTCGTTGTCCAAACCTGTATTCTTGTTAGCCAAGATACCAGCCGACAAGGTGAAGCCGCCGAAGATGAAGTTGTGCTCCAACATGATGTTGGTATTGGTGCGCTCACCCTTTCGGGTATATTGACGGTCGGAACCCGAGATGTCCTTATAGTCTTTCTCTGCGAGTTCCTCGCCCAATGCAGTAGAGTAGATGCACTCCTTGCTGATATCAAAACCCACTGCGGTCTTACCCAAAGCCCAAGCCACGTTGGCATTCAGACCACCACCATAAACATCGAGGTCGTGATAGTTCTCGCCTGCTGCAGCTCCAGCCTTTCCACGAATCAACTGATAGTGATCCTTGAATTTGTTATAATAGAATTGAGGCGCAATCTCCCAGGTCTTCTCCTGGTTGTGCAGACTCAGGTTGAGCGAAGCCATACCGTGGTCTGTCTTCTCATATTGGTTGTTGTATTTGGCGCTGTAGAAAGTGTTGGCACCGTAGCTCTGGGTAGCAATACCCAGCTGGGCGATGATGTCGAAACGCTGGTCGTAAGAGAACGAGAGATTGCCGTAGCCCTGTCCCTTCTCGAAGTCGCTGTTCTCCGTGCCGCCATCCGAGCGCTTGTAGCCTCCGCTTACGGAATAAGCCTGAGTCCACTTGCCCGTTTCAAAAGCCGTCTGCACACGCCCCTGTGCTCCGAAACTTCCAAAGCTTCCGCCTTCTACACTTGCAGATACTCCATCATTCTTTGCCTTCTTGGTCACGATATTGATGGCACCATTAAAGGCTGAAGTTCCGAATACGCGCGATGCTGCCCCCTCGAGCACTTCGATGTGGTCGATGTCAGCAAGAGCTACAGGAAAATCAGAAGCATTGTGACCAGTCTGTGGATTGGAAATGTTGACGCCATTCAGGAGAATGGTAATCTGGTCGAAGGTTCCACCATTGATGGAGATATCCGTCTGAACACCAAAGCCACCACGCTGACGGACATCCACGCCGGTAGCTAATTTCAATACATCGTTGATAGTCTGCGCAGCCGCACGATGAATATCGTCACGGGTAATGACAGACACAATCTTAGGTGACTGCTCTACAGTCATCGGCGCACGAGATCCGGTAACGCTCACCGCATCCAGCTCGTAAGCCTTTCCGCCCTTGTAGAGGGTAGAATCAACCTTGGCTCCCTCTGTGCTTACGCCTGCTGCCTTGGCATGGCTCAGGGTAGCAACGCTGAGTGCACCAACAAGTACCTCTCTTCCCAAAACTGCGAAGAGTGAGTAGTTCTTGTTAGAGAATCGGTTGAACTTCAAGCTGTTGCGCTTGTTGAAAATTGTTTTGTACATTAAATAAAATGTTTATAAATGAATAATAAATCGAAGCCGCAAGCCTGCACGGTTTTCGGCATTCGGGGTGCAAAGGTACTGCCTTTCCTCGAAAAGACAAAGCAAAATGTGATTTATTTTATTTCCATCGTAAAGTTTTAATTTAAATCAAGCGAATTTGTATTTTACTCTTCACTCTTCACCTTTTCGCCTGAAATGCCGATAAACACTGGGGGTGTGAGAGGTGAAGAGTGGTCCTTCACTCTTCACCACTCTTCACTACTCTTCACCTTTTTTTGAAGTTTTCTTCCTTTCAGAATTAATAGTCTTAGGGCTTTCTGTCCGTTCCTGTACCAAATGTGAGGATTCTCTTACTAGGAAAAAATAATCGTCCTGTAGAAGATTTTTTTCTGTCACGACGTTTCGTTTTGTGCCTGGTCGGGGCAAAATATTGCCACGGCAAGGGCAATATCTTGCTCTCCTGAGATAAAAAACTGAACGTCAGGACGCAGTTGCCGGTGAAGGAAGGTAAGAAGTGGTGAAGTGTTGTGAAGAGTTGTGAAGAGTGAAGGACCACTCTTCACCTCCCGTAATGCCGATAAATACAGGGGTTTCCGGCGATTTGGTGAAGAGTGAAGAGTAAAATCGAGAGTGGCTTTTATGCCAATTGTTTTGAGCAGGATGCAATCTATTCCTATCTATTTTGCGATTTTCTTGGAGAATCATTTGCTTTTTCAGATTATTCTTGTATCTTTGCAACTGATATGAGCAGCCTTCGGCAATGACTTGGCATGGCTTTTGCTGAATGCTGTATGATTTCATCATTAAAACTATTAGTAAATAAAAAGAAAGGAACAGATAAAATGGAAAAGATCAACGTAAAAGAACTGAATGATAATATCTTCGACACGATAGGTAAGGAGTGGATGCTGGTTTGTGCCGGCAATAAGGAGAAATTCAATATGATGACCGCCTCATGGGGCTGCCTGGGATGGCTTTGGAACAAGCCTGTGGCAGTAGTTTTTATCCGTCCGGAGCGCTTTACTCACGGTATCATCGAGGAGAATGAGTTCATGACCCTCTCTTTCCTCGGAAATAGCGAGGAGGCTCGAAAGATATATAACTTCTGCGGTTCTAAGAGTGGACGTGATTTCGATAAGGCAAAGGAAACAGGATTGACTCCTGTAGAGACCGATAACGGCAGCATTGCATTCGAACAGTCTCGACTCACCCTGGAATGCCGCAAACTCTATAAGGACAATATGACAGCGGAGAAGTTCCTCGACAAGGACTTGCTGCAGTGGTATGGTGCCAAGGGTGGATTCCACGATGTCTATGTCGTGGAGATTACCAATGCTTATACAAAGTAATAATTCAAATATGGCTCAAGAACAGACAGCAATTCGTGAACGCCAGAAAACGAGGCTCAAGGAGCCGGGGCGTTACGTGGTAATGATGTTTAACGACGACTTTACACCGATGGACTTCGTGGTAGACATCCTCGAAACCATCTTCTTCAAGTCGCAGGCTGAGGCTGAAGCAATCATGCTCAAGGTTCATCACGAAGAGAAAGCCGTGGTGGGCACCTACAGCTATGACATCGCCAAGAGCAAAGTGGAGAAAGCGATGGAGAAAGCCCGTACGCAGAAGTATCCCCTGAAGCTCACTTATATGCCAGAATAATAAATGGGAATTTAGAGGGAAGTGAAGGCAAGTTAGAGTGATTTTTGGGGGCGATAGCTCCTAGAATGATATTTACTTCTTTCGCTTTCCCCATAAAAAAGAAGGGAAAAGAATAGATGGATAGTATGGGATTAACCCGATATATGAGTGTCTTGATGGATGACGCAATGAAGCAGGCTCGGTTCTTCGACCATGAGTTTGTGATGCCGGAGCACATGCTCCTGTCATTGCTCCGCCAGTATGCCTTCTGCCAGGCTTTGCAGGAGGAGGGCGTGGATAGTTTCAAGATGCACGAGGACTTGGTGGGATGGCTCGCCAAGCAGGAGCGTGTGCCTGAAAATATCAAATATCTGCCTGAGCCTTCATCGCTCTTCAAGACGATGTTTGGTACGGCTTGCGCCTTGGCTGCTGCCGCTGACCGAAAACTCGTGAACGTGCCTCATTTCGTACAGGCAATGTTTGGCTTGCAGAATTCAGAAGCCGCCTTCCTGCTGTGCAAGAATGTGGGCGACCGGCAGGGCGAGTTCCTGGCGAGTGTGGATAGCTATTATCCGCTGGAAAACGAGGCTGCGGAGGCTAATATAGGCATAGGCGCCGACTATGATGACGACGATTATGACAATGACTATGATGAAGACGAGGAGGAAGGCAGAAGCCGACAGCCTCAGGATTGGCATCATCTGGTTACCTGTATCTCTGATAAGGTGGAGGAGCATAATCCGCTTATCGGCAGAGAGCAGGAACTGGATAGAACCATCCAGGTGCTCTGTCGTGCCGAAAAGAATAATCCGCTTCACATCGGTGAACCGGGTGTAGGCAAGACCGCTCTGGTTTATGGTCTTGCCAAGCTCATCAATGAGAATCAGGTTCCTAATCGTCTTAAGGGAGCCCGCATCTATGGTATGGATATGGGACAGATGCTTGCCGGCGCCCAGTATCGTGGCGATTTCGAAAAGCGTATCAAGATGGTGATGGAGGGAGCCGCCAAGGAAGGCAACACCATCATCTATATTGATGAGATTCATAATATGATAGGTGCAGGTCGTGGCTCTGATGGTGGACCTGATGCATCCAATATGCTCAAGCAGTATCTGGAGGCAGGCGACATCCGTTTCATCGGCTCTACCACCTACGAGGAGTTCAACCGCTACATGGCTCAGAGCAAGGGCATCGTGCGCCGCTTCCAGCAAATAGATATCAAGGAACCTACCGAGGAGGAGGCTATCAAGATATTGGAGGGCTTGCAGTATAAATACAATAAGTTCCACAACGTGACTTATCGCAAGGACGCTCTGGAATATGCCGTCCGTGCCAGTGCCAAATACATCAGCAACCGCTGTCTGCCTGATAAGGCCATCGACCTGATGGATGAGGCGGGTGCTTATCTGGAGGTGCATCCTGTGGAATATCGCCAGCGTTCTTACGTTACCAAGGCGATTATCCAGCAGATTCTTACCAAGGTCTGCAAGATAGATGCGGCAGCCATCAAGGATGAAAACAATGATTCTCTGGCTACACTCCGCCAGCGCATACTCGACAAGATCTATGGTCAGGACAAGGCTGTGGATAAGGTGGTTGAGGCTGTGATGATGGCGAAGGCAGGACTGGTGGACGATGACAAACCGATGGCTTCGCTGCTCTTCGTGGGTCCTACGGGCGTGGGTAAAACCGAGGTGGTCCGTGTGCTGGCTAAGGAGCTCGGCATCGAGCTGGTGCGCTTCGATATGAGTGAATACACCGAGAAGCATACCGTGGCTAAGCTCATCGGTTCGCCTGCCGGATACGTGGGTTATGAAGATGGCGGTCTTCTTACCGATGCCATCCGCAAGACACCAAACTGTGTACTCCTGCTTGATGAGATAGAGAAGGCGCATAGCGACATCTACAACATCCTGCTGCAGGTGATGGACTATGCCCGATTGACCGACAACAAGGGTCAGAAGGCAGACTTCCGCAACGTGATCCTCGTGATGACATCGAATGCCGGAGCGCAGTATGCTTCGCAGGCAAATGTAGGTTTCAGCGGCAATGTAACCCGTGGTGAGGCGATGTTGGCTCAGGTAAAGAAGACCTTCAAGCCAGAGTTTATCAACCGACTTTCCGATACCGTGGTGTTCAACGATATGGATAAGCACATGGCAGAACTGATTCTTGCCAAGAAGCTTCGTCAGCTCGATGCAAAGTTGGCAGCAAAGGGAGTTTCCATTACGCTTACCGATGCGGCAAGAGAGAAGATTCTGGAGTGGGGCTTCACCAAGGAATATGGAGCCCGCGAGATGGACCGTGTCATCGGCAACCGCCTGAAGCCAATCCTGATGAAGGCGCTGCTCTTCGGCAAGCTCAAGAAGGCAGGCAAGGGCTGCGTAGATTTCGATGGTAAGGAATTGGTGATTAATTGTTAGAAAGCGATGATATTACAGATAGATGAAAATGCGGAAGAGATTTATTTTCCCGATCCGCATTACGGCGATGATGACGGATGTTTTGCGATAGGTGGCGACTTGAGTATCGACCGCCTGCTGCTGGCTTACAGCAACGGCATCTTTCCCTGGTATAGCTTTCGCGACCAGCCGGAGATTCTCTGGTTCTGTCCGATGAAGCGCTTCGTCATCTTCCCGGACGAAATCCACATCAGTCATTCCATGCGTACCTTGCTGAGGAAGAACCGATACAGCGTAGGAATCAACGAAGATTTTGATGCTGTGATTCGTGCCTGCAGCAAGACCAATGGCCGCTATGAGGAAGAGGGCGCCTGGCTGGGCGAAAACATCATCCAGGCATTCACCGCCCTTCATGAGCAGGGCTTTGCGGCAAGCGTGGAGGTATGGGATAATGAGACCGGTGAACTGGTAGGTGGACTTTATGGTGTCACCATCGGTAAGGTTTTCATTGGCGAGAGCATGTTCTCCAAGGTTCCATCAGGCTCTAAGATAGCCCTTATCTTCCTGGCTCGTTATCTGCAGGAGCATGGAGGTAAGATGATAGATTGTCAGCTGGAAACCCCGCATCTCAAGTCGATGGGTGGCAGATATATTTCCTACGAGGAATATATGGAAATCATGAATGAAGAATAAGAGTGATTCTTCTGAGAATGGATAGAAGAACTTCTTTTGAATAAAGAAATAAAGGCTAGGTTCCCAGAATCGGGAATCTAGCCTTTATTTTATTTAGAATATCGGTGTGCCTATGCAACCGTTAGGTGCCTGAATATGCAGCATCGCACAGACGGTAGCGGCAATATCCGTCATATAGTGAGGCTGGGCACTCTCGCCGTGCTGGATGCCCCAACCCATAAACAGGCAAGGAATATGGATATCGTATGGATTCCATGCTCCGTGGGTAGTTCCCTTTCCGTTGCCGTATTCGTAGTGGGCTGGCTTCAGTACAATCTGGACGCTTCCGCTGCGCTCACGGTTGTAACCGTTGATGGCACGGAACTTCAGTTCTTCAGGAATGCTCTCTGTGGAGGTCTTCTCCATGTCGAAGGCATAGTGCACGTCCTTGTCTTTCTTCAATCTGTCTACTACCACCTGCTTGATGGCTGCGTAATCCAAACCGAGTTCTTCGATGATATCTGTGTTGAAGAACACCTGGTAGTTCATGATCGTCTTCACGAGATCCTTGTCGGTATTGAACTTAGCTTTCAGAATCTGATTCAGCTCTTCTACCAATCCCTTTTTGTTCCAGATGCCGGCAGGGATTCGCTGATCCTGCAGGAAGGTAGCGTTGTTCACGCCTCCATGGTCGGCGGTGAGGAAGGTGAGATAATTTCCCTTGCCCACGGTCTGGTCGAGATAAGCGAAGAAATCTGCCAATGCCTTATCTAATCTGAGATAGCAATCCTCAGTTTCGATAGCGTTTACTCCCACCTGATGACCGATGTAATCGGTGCTAGAGCAGCTGATGGTCAGCAGGTCAGTATCTGTGTTTCTACCCAGGTTCTCGCCCTCGATGGCAGCCTTGGCAATATCGAAAGTCAGGTTGCAGCCGAATGGAGTGTTGCGGAGAATCTTGTAACCATGCTTTTTATATAAGGTAGGCAGGTCGAGTGGCAATACAGCCTTCTCGCCCTCAGCGATTCCGTTCTCGTAGTTGTTGTCATCGTTGGTGCTCTCCTTATAGGAATCGATAGGGTAGAGCGTCTCCCATTTCTTGGAAAGATACTTGTTTGGGAGTTTCTGCTTGTTGAACTTGTTCACCCACTCTGGCAACTTATCCATATAGAAAGTACTGGTGATGAACTTACCCGACTTGTCATCAAACCAGTAAGCGCCATTGGCGTGATGGCCGGCAGGGAGGATGGATGCTCTGTCTTTCAAGGCTACACCAATCACCTTAGAGCGGTTGTTGGTAGCCAGACGGAGTTCATCGCCGATGGTGGTTACCCACAGATTGCGAGGCGACATCTTGCCAGCCTTGCTGTCGGAACCTATAGGGTTAACGGTATCGTCGGCAGTACAATTCACTACCTTTCCATCTTTCACGAAGTTGTTTCCTGCAATTCCGTGGATGGAAGGAACGGAACCGGTCCAGATAGAAGAGTGGCCGATGGCTGTAACCGAAGGAATGTAAGGAATCTTGCAGTTTTCTACGCTGAATCCTTCTCCGAGCATTCTCTTGAATCCGCCTTCGCCGTAGCGGGCGTAGTAGCGATAGAGATAATCCCATCGCATCTGGTCGATTACGATGCCTACAACGAGCTTAGGTCGTTGAGGCTGAGCCTGTGCGATGCCGCAGAAGCAGCAGAGCACGAAGATGAGTTTAAAAATCTTATTCATAGTCAAAATGTCTTTTTTATACATAACCATTCAGTATTGTATATTATAATTCGGTTGCAAAGATACAACTTATTTTGGTATTTAACGATAAAAAAGACGATTTTTACCCAAACTTCTCATGGCGTTCAATACAGCCAGTACCGTAACACCTACATCGGCAAAGACAGCCATCCACATGGTTCCAAGACCAATGGTGGCGAGAATCAGTACGGCAACCTTCACTCCGATTGCAAATATCACGTTCTCGTGAGCGATATGAATGGTTCTTCTGGCTATCTTTACGGCAAGGGCAATCTTTCTAGGGTCATCATCCATCAGTACTACATCGGCAGCTTCGATGGCTGCATCGCTTCCAAGTCCACCCATGGCAATGCCCACATCGGCACGTTTCAATACAGGGGCATCGTTGATGCCATCGCCTACGTAAGCGAGCGTCTTGCCTGCAGGTTTCGTCTTCAGCAGTTGTTCTACATGCGAAACCTTGTCGGTTGGCAGCAGTTCTGCGCGGCACTCGTCCAGTCCCAGTTTGTGGGCAACATCTTCTCCCACTTCTCTGCGGTCGCCCGTCAGCATTACCGTTTTCTCTACTCCCAGTTCTTTCAGCTCTCTGATAGCGTGGGCACTTCCTTCCTTAAGGGTGTCGTTGATTACAATATGTCCCGCGTACTTGCCATCAATGGCGACGTGGATGATGGTTCCCACCTGGTTGCAGTCGTGCCATTGGGCGCCGATGCTTTCCATCATCTTCTTGTTGCCCACGCAAACCACTTTTCCGTTCACTTGGGCACGGATACCCTGTCCTGCAATTTCCTCTACATCGGTCACCTCGCAGCCATCCGTTGCTTCTTGCGGGAAGGCAGTCCGCAGGGCTGCACCGACAGGGTGGGTAGTGAAATGTTCAGCATGAGCTGCCAGATGAAGCAGGATTTTCTCCTTGTCAGAATATTCGCCAATATGCACATTATCTGCATTGTGGGATGGATGGTCTGGGCAGGAAGCGTCTGCATGAACAGCTGCCACGGCAAACTCTCCGTGGGTCAAGGTACCCGTCTTGTCGAACACAACGGTTCCCACCTTGGCTAAAGCATCCATATAGTTGCTGCCCTTGATGAGAATACCGTTCCGGGATGCTCCACCGATACCGCCAAAGAAGGTGAGAGGCACGCTGATGACCAGGGCGCAAGGGCAGGAAACTACTAGGAATATCAAGGCGCGGTTGAGCCATAATGGGAAGTTCTCGCCAAAGGTTCCTTCACCTACGATTCCTGTTGCTGCCAGGAATGGAGGAATAACCGCCAGGGCAATGGCTGCGAAAACAACGATAGGAGTATAGACTCGGGCGAAACGGGTGATGAAAGCCTCGCTCTTCGACTTGTTCTTGTCTGCACTCTCTACCAGAGAGATAATCTTGGATACGGTACTTTCGCCAAAACTCTTGGTGGTGCGTACACGAACTACTCCTGAAAGGTTGATGCAACCGGACATGATAGTATCGCCTTCATTCAAATTCCGTGGCATACTCTCACCTGTCAGGGCAATGGTATTCAAGGCTGAATTGCCCTCTACAACAACACCATCCAAAGGCACTTTCTCTCCCGGACGGATTACAATCGTTTCTCCTATCTTGACGTCTTCCGGCGAAACCGACTCTACTTTTCCGTTTCTTTCAACATTCGCTACATCCGGTCGGATATTCATCAGATGTGAAATGCTGTCACGGCTCTTTCCTTCCGCATATCCTTCGAAGAGTTCGCCCACCTGAAAGAAGAGCATCACAAAGACTGCCTCCGGGAATTCTGTGTCTGATCCAGGAAAGAATCCGATGCAAAGTGCTCCGATGGTAGCGATAGCCATCAGGAAGTTTTCGTTAAACATATCGCCCTTGGCAATGCCTTCTGCAGCTTCGCCCAGCGTCTCGTGTCCTATTAATAAATAAGGAATGAGATAGACGAGGAGTAACTGCCAGGTAGCCAGGTCGTAATTCTTTTCGATGAAAACAGCGATAATCAGGAGGATGATGGTTGCTCCTATCAGAAAGAGTTTGGATTTCAAACCGCCTTCTTCATGATGATGGTGGTGGCAACCGCACCCCTGGTGCTCATGTTCTTCTGTGGAGCATGAGCAGTCATGATGATGTTCGTGAGAATGTTTCATTTCTTCCATAATTTTGCAATACTTTTAGTTCTATATACCCCGGAACATTCAGTTCCTTTTTCTATTTTGGTTGCAAAATTACGAAAAGGTTTCTGCAACTTGGTTGCAAAAGCTCCAGTTGCCCTCTTTTTCTTGCCGGATGCTCTTACTCAGTCGTCTGGCTTCTTGGGCAAAGTAAGAAGAAACGTAAAGATGATAGCTCATCGAGAAGACATTCTCGAAAATGAAGGGCATGCCGTATCAAGTAACGACATGCCCCTATTTCTTTATTCTTCATTTACCATTTCCCAATCCAAAACGCCTTTGCCTTCTTCGTCTAGTTCTATGCCTAAGCCTACTACCTCTCGCTTGTCGGCCTTGAAAGACTCCAGGTATTGTCGGTCTTGAATTTGCTTGATGGCAGCTTCCTTGCCTCCATTGTTTCTTAACTTCAACTCTATTACGTAGATGTGATGAGTGGTTTTGACAATGAGGTCGATTCTGCCAGTAGAAAGCATGTGCTCTACTTCCACCTTCAAGCCGATGGCATTCAAGATGGTACTGATGATCAGACGGTAACGCTCTTCCATATCCATGGATGCCAACTTCTTGTTGCTGTAAGGTACGTCGGCAACCAATGCTTTGAGCGCTTTCATCGCCTTGTCTAACTCTTTATATTCCAAATATTGGTACAACTGCGCTTGCAGAGACTGCGTATCAGCCTCTTCTCGCATGGTCAATGCAGGCAGTACGCATTCGTAGAGCGCCTGTTTTACCTCTTCATTTGGGAAGCCTAAGTGATAGACATTTCCTACGCACGATTTGATGGTGAGATAACCTGATTGATATAAGAAGAGTTCTGGACCTCCGCCAGTAACATCGGAAGTCTCCAATGTGTTGCGGAGAATCATGCAATCCTCAAAATCAGGTAGGCGCAACTCTGCATCCTTAATGAACTTCGGCAGCATGGAAGTGGCTCCCGATGATGCCCAATAACTGTTGAGATCCTGGGTGTCAAGCGCATTGATGAGGCTGAAAGGATTGTAGACGTCAACCATGTTTCTGCGACTGAAATGGTAACCGTCGTAGTAGTCCTTCAGCTTGTCGTGGGTTTCCTGTAAAGTCCATCCGTTTACCTCTGCCATTTTTTCAAGTTCAGGCTTGAAGTTTTCTTTTATCTCCTCCTCAGTGATGCCGCAGATGGCTGCATATTCAGGGAGGAAACTGATGTTGGTTAAATTGTTGAGCACGGAGAAAAGGGAAATTTGCGTAAACTTGGTGATGCCTGTGATAAAGACCAGACGCTCGTATTCATCATCGGCCTTTAAAATGGCAAAGACTTCACGATATACCTCGGTGCATGCTTCGTGTTCCGGGGTTTTCCAGGAGTGCTGAAGAGGAGAATCATATTCGTCGATGAGGATGGCAACCTTCAAGCTCGTCTGTTTGTATGCCGTCGTAATGATGGCATCAAAGCGGTCGGCAAGCTGGGCGGTAGGATCGGGAGTGATGGCATACTTCTCTTCGTAGTATCCGAATCGCAGATTCAGGTACGAACGCAAGGTTTCTGCATTGGCGCCTCCACGGCTCATGTCGAGTCGAATCACAGGATATGCCTTCCAATCCTTCTCCAAGTCCATGATTTTGAGACCTTCGAAGAGTTCCTTTCTTCCTTCAAAGTAACATTGTAGCGTATCAATGAGCACAGACTTTCCGAATCGGCGAGGACGGCTCAAGTAATTATACCTTCTACCTTTGTTCGCCAAATCCCAAATGATGTCAGTCTTATCAACATAGAGATAGTTTTCTTCTCTTATCTTGTTGAAAGATTGTATGCCTATAGGCAGCTTTCTGTATTCATTGTTTGCCATAATCCTTTCTCCTTTATTTGTATGGCGCAAAGATACGGCAAATAATTGAAACCACCAAATTTTAAAAGAGGAATTACGGTGTTGCTTTTAGGATGTACATTCTTTCTGCATGCTTGAATGCGCGGTTTCAATCATTGTTTCCTGAAAACGAAAAAAGCAGTTAAGCACTTTCTGCTTAACTGCTTGATTTTCAAAGTGGACCAGCTAGGGCTTGAACCTAGGACCTCCAGATTATGAGTCTGTGCCGAGC
>ERZ1027188.11-NODE-11-length-106817-cov-21.396087_pt1 | contig 106817 bp, 103 predicted proteins | sample MGYA00519273_ERZ1027188 | MGnify/ENA primary metagenome ERZ1027188 (study PRJEB26926, sample SAMN06164623) | human gut metagenome | biome: ENVO:00009003; feature: ENVO:2100002; material: ENVO:00002003 | host: Homo sapiens | place: USA | collected 2012 ... | reverse complement strand
AGCGACGCATAAAATCTGCTTTTTTTTCTTCTATGTTCATAACGTAATCTCCTTATTAATTATACTTTGTGTGCAAAGATATACTTTTTCTATGATACCGCCAAATGTTTTTTGAAAAAAGTTATTTTCCCCAATACAAGCTAAAGGAACTTTTGTTCTTCTATCACCAATTTCTTGTCGCTGCTCGAATGAGGAGTTTATTCTATCTGATGTCCCACAGATTGCACAGATTAACACAGATATCTTAAACCCGTGCGGTCTGGGGGATTAAGGGCACGCGGATTTCGCTGATGACGCAGATCTTTTGAGTTGTGCGGAATACGATGGTGTTTAATTTTATTTTGTTCCTCATTGCAGTATCGCTCTGCACTGGTCGTCGCTCGAATGAGGAATATTGTTTTTATTCTACTTTTGATAGGATTACCTCAGGAGAGGTACCCATCAGGGTTATGGCGGAAATCTTATGACCGCCATTGGCATTTAATGAATGACCACAATGATAGAGGCTGTCATCTATGATAAGCCAGCGGTCATGAGACTCGTTACGCCATTTTCTAATATCTATATGATTGTTGGGGAAGAGTTAGCGATGAAACATAGCCATCTATGATGATTACTCGATGATTGGCAGAACGAACAAGGTTCTCCAAAGCAACTCTTGCTGTATAGAAATCACCTTCGAAGAAGACCATCTCAGCAGGAGGGGTCGAAGTCCGAATAAAGAAATCAAGCTGCTGTTGCTGCTTGGCCTGGGTATCCTTTATTCGTTGCATCTCATCATGCTGCAACTTGCCTTCTTTTCTAACTGTTCGGAATTTCCGAACAGTTGCCGACTGCACCAATTCTCCTTGCTGATAAATAATGAGGAGGTTATTCTAAAGTTCCACATCATCCAAATTCACATCCGACAAGTCGGCTCCAATAACCGTCACTCGATTGTTGTATTTACGTATCTCATGCCCATCCTTTATTTGCTTGGTGTAGCGATTGGCATCCAACTGGAGGCAACGACACACATTGCGACTTGCTATTTCCATGTTCTTGTCGATAATGATGATTTGTGCATCGTGGTTCTCTCGCAACATATCACAGAAATAGTTGTCGGCTGAAGAGAATGAATAGCCAAGAATGATGATCTTACTTGCACGCAGCACCATCTGAGAAGCATGATACCATGTATCAATGTAATGCTTGGATATGACAGGGCGCAACTTTAATGGTGGCAAGAATGATGGGATGGGTATAGACTTGTGGTCTGGATCAAAACTTATCTCGGCTGCAAGTTGATTCTTGAAAAAATCTTCTAAATCAATGGTCGTTAAATCATCATGCAGAAAATCGTTCTTGTTCTCTACATCTACATACTCTTTGAGTGAGCCATGGAAATAGAGAGCAGTCGGAGAGGCTTGGGAAGCATACGATGTATAGTTGAACGTGATGACTTGGCAGTCTTTTCCTTCCAATTGGTCGTAAATAGTGTGGTTTTCTTTGTTCTCTACAGCCACATTCTCTTGCGCCTTTCGCTGCTCCTCGCTTACCAAGTATGCCCATAGAATCCAGGATATGTATAGATAGTCGCGGATATAACTGTTTTGCCCCGTATAAAATCCATAGAAATACCCTGCGAGCAATTGCTCTATATCGAGCATATTCTTATAGATATGGCGCAAGATGGGATTGTTCGACTCATGAATGCTCTTCTGAAGTATCTCCACGATGATGTTCTTGAATGTGTCGGTATAGTTGAGATGCCTTAAATCTATGATGCTGTCATCTTTTACTACCGTATCAAACACCTCTTCTATCAAGTTCATCGTCTCGGCATCAATCTCTGCTCCTTTCTTGAAGTCCAACACCTTTTTGAAAAGGCGAACGATAAGCATACCCAACTTGCGTTGTGACTCATCAAGGCTTGCGTTGTTGGCAAGTTCGTCGTTGATATTATGGCAAATGGAAACAATCTCCCTGTCCAAGTCCTTTGCCAAACGGTCGATGGCTGTACTCACAAACTTGTCGAAATGGAAATGTACTCTGCCTATTGCCTTGCGCAAAATGGCATCAAGCGTCTTGCCTTCGTCGGTTTCCAAGAAATCGACAATGCGAGGTATAAGGTCGGCTGATGTCGGCAAGCCAATTGTGGCATCCACTCCAGCACCGAGCACTACCAGACTAAGTGGCTTATCCTTGCTTCCCAATATTTTGCGAGCGAATTCCTCACCATAGAAATATTGGTTCTGAGTCATTGCATTGGGAGCAATTTGATTGGCTCCGTTGTTGATATCAAATGATGTATCTGCCATTTTCAAAATTTGAATGTTAGAAAGAGGGTTAGGATACTTTCCAAAGTATCTTAGGATACTTGGCGAAGTATCTTAGGATACTTGCCCATGTATCTTAAGATACTTTTTGGGGGGTGTTTTAGCGACCTGCTTGACGGATAGTCTTTTTGCGGACCGTCCAGGCAGTATTGATTGCCACCCGGATGTTGTCGATGGTCTGTCCTTTCTCCCATTTCGGAACGAAGGGAAGGAGAAGGGAAATGAAACTCTGCTTCACTATCAGCTCATCGGTAAGGGTAGGCTCTTGCTGTCGCATGGTTGCCACCACCTCGCCCAGGTCTCTCGCTGTCTTGCAGGAACGAAGGAGGGTGATGTAGCCTCGCAAGGATTCCACCTTATTTATATATATAGACAAAGCCTGTTCTTCCTCGGTGAGAGGTTGAGATGCTTCGCCATCCTTGGCAAGCGTCTTCTCTGCGAACTGGTCGCCATAGAAGTTTTGCTCTGCCTTTGTAGCGTTGGGGAGGATTTGGTTATTGCCTCCGTATATATTGAAAGTTACATCTGACATCGGATAAAGGTAAAAAGGTAAAAGGGTAAAAAGGTAAAAAAGTAAAAGAGTAAAAAGGTAAAAAGGTAAAAGGGTAAAAAATGACTTGCTGGCTATGATTTCTTAATGATTTTCTTAACCTTATTCAATAGATATTCAACGTTTTTCAATGCCTTTCAACGGAATTGTTTTCGGACTGCGGATGTTGTATCTTTGCAACCGTAAATCAGACGGGATTACAAATCCCTTGATACACATAGATGATGCGCAAAGTCTATCTTCACTTAGTATTAACAATTTAAAAGAAAGGAATCGATTATGATTGAGTATTCTATTTACATGATGGGTAATCCTATCAAACCAGAGGAGCCTCAAAAGGCTTATGCCAAGAACCAAGTTCGTGAAATCTGGGACTTGAACAAGTTTTGCAAGCACATTGCTTCACACAACGCTGGCTACAGCCGAGGTATGGTGAAAGCCATCCTGTCGGACATGTGCGACTGCATTGTAGAGCAACTGCTCAACGGTAACAAGATTAAACTCGGTGAGTTTGGTGTCTTTAGCATTTCCATCAACTGTGAGGGTGCGGAGTCGCTGGAGAAGTTTACCGAGGAAAACATCAAGTCGGTGAACATCAAGTTCAACCCTGGTGTGGACTTTGAGAACCTTGTTGATAAAGCTGAGTTCAAACTCGTGGCAAGCCGTGCTGGTCAAGCTGCCTTGCTTAAGGCTGAAAAGGCGAACGAGAGTACCGTTGACCTGGAGGCTGCGAAGAAGAAGCCTACCAAGGACGAGGGTGACGGTGGCAACAAGCCATCTGGCGATGGTGGTGATACACCAAACCCTGGTGGTGACAACACTTCTGGTGGCGACAACACTTCTGGTGGCGGCAGCAACCCTGACGGAGAGGATGTAGGTATGTAGGAGTAATCCATCGGCTGTGCCCAGCTTAGGGCTGGGTGCAGCCACCTCTTTGCTATCTAACTGATGTTTCATCTTTAATTTCATTTACTATTATGATCAATCTCAATGAAAATCAAAATTCGGGAATCAAGAAGATTTCTTGGATTCAAATCGCTAACGCTATCGTTCAAGCTATCATCGCTGCCTTGACGGCACTGGGAGTAAGCTCGTGCGCAAACATTTTATAATGGATAATTTATAATGTACAATGTATAATTTATAATGTATAAATATCATGAGAAGACTTCAAATGATGACGGAAGAGGAGGTGAAATACCTCGTTATTCACTGCTCGGCTACGAGATGTGACCGAGACTATACGGAGGAAATGTTGCTCCGTGACCATCTGGCTCGCCACTTCCGTGGCATTGGTTATCACTTCTATATCCGAAAGGATGGTAAGAAGACGCAGCACAGAATGTTGCTGGAAGTGGGTGCTCATTGTGTACCTTATAATAGATGCAGTATCGGCATCTGCTATGAGGGTGGACTGGACGAGCATGGCAAACCTGCCAATACGCTCACCAAAGAGCAGGAGGAGCGAATCGCTGATTTGCTCATCAATCTGCACAAGCTCTTTCCGAAAGCGAAGATTGTGGGGCATCGTGACTTGCCGGGTACCATACCTAAGGAATGTCCTTGTCTTAATACCCATGCCGTATTCGGGTGGATAGAAGAGTTGTGATTAGTGTTCGTGGACTTGGTGATATACGTTATCATCAAGTCCATGCCTTATTCTTCCACCACTGCAAAGTCCTCTTTGTATAATCCACGAATGGCTACAGCGTAGCCTCCGAAGTCAAAGACGAGCTGACGGTCACGGTCGATACGGACGATGTATCCCTCGCATCCTTTGAAAATGCCTGTTTTCACACGTAGTTTTACATGGTCTTTGGCAAATTTCTCGAATGGGTCTCTAAGAAAGGTTACTCTCTCAGGATTGTCTTTCAGGACAGTCATGAAAGGTTGCATCACCTGATTGCTAATAGATGCAGGCTCACCCTTGCATCTGTCATTTACTAAATGGTATTGTGGGTAATATGCTCTTAGAAAATCTTGCAGGTCGCGAGTTTTGCCCTGCAAGAATACAAGTCCGCTAATGGTTGGCTTCAATTCTTTCTTTACTCCTCCGTTCTCGTTCTTTTGTCTGTATGTGTAAGAACGATGGATAAAACAAGCATGGGAAGAATTGGGATTTTTCTTATTATAGGTTTCCATTTCTTTTTCAAAAACCTGGGCTGTCTTGTTATGGATAAACAGATAACCCCAAGGCATTCCTTCTATACCTGGATCCGATTTTTTATCAGCCCCAGTAATGTTGATGCCCTTTGGTAAGCGCTTGCTTACGTCGGCTGTAGAAGGTGAATTCAAGCAATCCTGCGTCATATTCTCGTTCTACTTTATGTTCTTGGCTACAACCATACATGATGATTGAGGAAGCCTGGCTTCTTTTATATTATTATGCATAATCTTAATATCTTATGAGCATTAGCCGATATAATCTTGCACATGCTTATTTTTTTTACATTCGTTGCTCATTCTTATTAGGAATGAGCAAAGCATTCGGAAACAAACGAAAATCCGCAATTTAGAGGAAGCATATAATGCCGATTAGCTAAACATTTGTAGTATATTTTGGGAGTTATATACAAAAAAATAATTAAATTTGACAGATAATTCAGGGAAAATTAGTATTTTTGCATTTAGTTATATCATTCCTAATAAGAATGGGCGAAGTTTGCTAAACATTTCCACAAAGTGGTTTTGCGGGTGAATTTATGATAGTTCCTTTACAAAGGTATACACTTCAATGGTATCTTCAAGCCTATCATCTTTCCGATTTGTCGATGATGGCTTGCATCGGTTTCATCCACTCGATATTGATATTCTGGTGGGTCTTGCGGCGGTTATAACTCACCAAACCACATTTCAAGTCAGTCTTCTTCAAGAACGCCATATCTACGAATGCCATGCCTCGGAGATAGAAGCTGAGCAGGAACAGGTCTCGTGCCTTGTCAAGGGATGATCCTCTTGGCAAGTCCAACTTTTCTATCTTGCGAATATCCTTTACAGTAATGGCTCGTTTGGCGGCATTGGCGTAGTTATTCCTGGTACCAATGCACTGCATCTGCTTCATCTTCCAATCTATCTGTGACTGGATGAGCTGATAATACAATGTGCCTTCCTTTCCTGGCACTGAGGATGCTCTGAATTTTACTTTTACTGTTGCCATAATACTAACTTTTGTCGGTTCTTGAAAAGATAACAATACGTAATCTTTCACTTTGCCCTTAATTAATTATAAATATTAGGCATCTGTTATTGTTATCTCAAAAATAATTATTATTTTTGCAAGGTCGAGTACGTGTAATATAACAATAGATGAATTATGGCAGTAACGGAATTTACTTTTAAGCAAGCAATGGATTTAATCAGCACTCCCAAAGTTATTTTGGAGGGTGATGGTAAGACTGTCTGTGCATCTAAACAAATAGACTGTATACCCGGTTTACATGAAAATATTACATTACGTTCATATGATGAAGAATTCTTGTTTTCATGGACAATCAACAGAAGTTCCAAAGAATTAATTAAGTTGAGTCTGCATGTCTTAGAGAAAGATTCACATGTGGGGATATTTCGTGTGGATTATGTTTCCAATGATTCGATTCATCCAAATCCTGCAATAGCAACCGTGGATGTTCCAGACGAACTTAAACGTTTTGCAGGAAAGGAAATCTCTGGTCCTCATGCTCATTTTAATATTGCAGGGTATAAAAACTTACAATGGGCAGTTCCTTTGAATGAAATAAATTATAGCGTAAAGTCTATAGTTGACGAGCAGAATCATATTGATGCATGTTCAGCTATTCAATGTTTTGCTAAATACATAAATATAACAACGCCAATTATGGCACAACAAAGTTTAATATGAGTTGGATAGAAGACAGTATTACAGACTACTACAAGTGGTTACGTGAACGTGCGAAGGTTCGCACTGATGAAACCACAGGATGGAGTGTCATGTCCACTCCGTTCTTGGGTGCCTACAATGATCCTCTCGAAATTTACCTCCGAAAAAACGGAGACGAAATCGAGATGAGTGATGATGGAGTTACTTTTGAAAACCTAAACCAATTAGGTGTAAATATTAGTCGCTCCGCAAAAAGAAAAGAATGGGTTGATTACATTCTTCGAAATTATGGTGTATCGCTAGAAGATAATGAACTTCGCACTGTGGCAACTATTGAGAATTTCTCACAAAAGAAACATGGTTTGCTCTGTGCAATGTTGGAAATCTCTGAAATGGAAGTGCTGGCACAAAACAATGTGGCAACAATATTCAAAGAAGATGTAAAAAGCTTTTTCGATAAACATGATCTTGTTTACACGCCTCAGTTCATAACTAAAGGAAGTACAGGCATCGAATTTACTTTTGATTTTCAGTTTGCTGGAAGAAAAAAGGAAACTGTTGTTAAGTCATTTAATTCTTTGAATAAAATCAATGTTCCAAACTTCCTCTTCACTTGGAATGACATTAAACCGGTTCGTGAGGAACAAACAGGAAAAAAAGTAAGTAGCTTAGCTATCGTTAATGATTTGGCCATAAAGTTGAAACCGGAATATATTGAGGCTCTTAAAACATATGGCTGTGGATATGTACCTTGGAGCCAAAAGGATTCTCCAGAAACTATTAAATTGTTTAAGGATTTAGTGGCTTGACGTAAGCATATCCATAAATCTCTCAAATATGCATACTGTCTCCTGTACTCCTATGGCTTCTGCATGCACTATGGATATATCCTTGTGTCCCATGCAGCCTTTGTAGTATGGATTTCTGATATTAAGAAACAGAAAAAGCCGTGCAACTCATTGAGTTACACGGCTTTCCTGATAATATTTATTTTGTTTCTATGTCATTTTATGGACTTTACTTAACCTCCTCGAAGTCAGCGTCCTGAACATCCTGGGCGCCATTGTTGCCGCCTTGTGCCTGCTGACCGCCCTGAGCACCCTGAGGATCTGCCTGCTGACCGCCCTGATACATCTGCTGAGAAGCAGCCTGCATGACGGTGTTCAAGTTGTTGATAGCTGAATCGATGGCTGCAACATCACCTGCCTTGTGAGCATCCTTCAACTGCTGCAATGCCTGCTCGATGCCTGGCTTCTTGTCTGCAGGAATCTTATCACCGTTATCCTTCAGGAAGTTCTCGGTGGTGAAGATCATGCTGTCTGCCTGGTTCATCTTGTCAATCTTCTCGCGCTCAGCCTTATCAGCAGCAGCGTTCTGCTCTGCCTCAGCCTTCATGCGGTTGATCTCGTCCTCACTCAAGCCAGATGAAGCCTCGATGCGGATGCTCTGCTCCTTACCGGTAGCCTTATCCTTAGCTGATACGTTCAAGATACCGTTGGCATCGATATCGAAGGTAACCTCAATCTGAGGAACACCACGGCGAGCTGGAGCGATACCTGTCAGGTTGAACTGACCGATGCTCTTGTTCTGAGCTGCCATTGGGCGCTCACCCTGCAATACGTGGATGGTAACCTCTGTCTGGTTATCAGCTGCTGTAGAGAATACCTCGCTCTTCTTGCAAGGGATGGTAGAGTTAGCATCGATGAGCTTGGTCATTACACCACCCATGGTCTCGATACCGAGAGTCAATGGAGTAACGTCGAGCAATACGATGTCACCAACTCCCTCTTCCTTGTTCAGGATGGCACCCTGGATAGCTGCACCTACTGCAACTACCTCATCAGGGTTAACGCCCTTAGAAGGCTCCTTGCCGAAGTAGTTCTTAACGAGTGTCTGAACGGCTGGGATACGGCTTGAACCACCAACCAGGATAACCTCGTCGATATCTGATGTAGAGAGCTTAGCGTCACGAACGGCATTCTGGCAAGGTACCAAGCAAGCCTGAATCAGGTTGTGAGCCAACTGCTCGAACTGTGCACGGGTCAAAGTCTTAACCAAGTGCTTTGGCATACCGTCAACGGCTGTGATGTAAGGCAAGTTGATTTCTGTAGATGTAGAGCTAGACAACTCAATCTTAGCCTTCTCAGCAGCCTCCTTCAAACGCTGCATAGCCATAGGGTCCTTGCGGAGATCTACGCCTTCCTCAGCCTTGAAGCCATCAGCCAACCAGTTGATGATTACCTGGTCGAAGTCATCACCACCCAGGTGAGTATCACCATTGGTAGAAAGTACCTCGAATACACCGCCACCGAACTCAAGGATAGAGATATCGAATGTACCACCACCCAGGTCGAATACGGCAATCTTCATATCCTTATTAGCCTTGTCGACACCGTAAGCCAAAGCTGCGGCTGTAGGCTCATTTACGATACGCTGAACGTTCAAACCTGCAATCTGACCTGCCTCCTTAGTAGCCTGACGCTGAGAGTCAGAGAAGTAAGCAGGAACTGTGATAACAGCATCTGTAACCTCCTGTCCGAGATAATCCTCTGCAGTCTTCTTCATCTTCTGGAGAACCATTGCAGAAATCTCCTGTGGAGTATACTTGCGACCCTCGATTTCAACACGTGGATAACCACCCTCGTTTACTACTGTATAAGGCATTGCCTCAGCCTCTTTCTGGCTCTGAGCGTATGTCTCACCCATGAAACGCTTGATAGAATATACTGTGTTCTTAGGGTTTGTGATGGCCTGACGCTTAGCAGGATCACCTACCTTGCGGTCACCATCCTTAACGAAACCTACTACTGATGGAGTAGTACGCTTACCTTCACTGTTAGCGATTACAACTGGTTCGCTACCTTCGAAAACGGCAACACAACTGTTTGTGGTACCCAAGTCAATTCCAATTACTTTTCCCATGATTATATCTTTTTTTTATTTTTTCGTTATTAATATGTTATTTATCTCATGAATCGCTGCCTTCGGGGAAGTCTGCCGAAGATATGCATCTGTCGGGAACCTCCTGAACTCAGCGTTCACGCTTTCCTTAATAACAAAGCATGTGCCAAGGGAATTTTAGTTCAAGGTGGCTGACAAGGTGTCAGATGATGCTGACAAAATAAAAGGAATCAAGATATAGGAGGCGATAAAATGTCGCATTCTCCCTATCTTGATTCCTGTAATATGATTGAGAAATCTTTCTTTTCAGATAAAACTCCTATATATAATAAGGTGTAAAACCTTATCTGGCTTTATTTCTGCTCCTTGGCAGAAAGTGCTTCGCGAACCTTAGCCTCCAGTTCGTCGAGAAGCTCAGGGTTATCCTTGAGCAATGCCTTGCAGGCATCGGCACCCTGTCCGAGTTTAGAACCGCCATAGCTATACCAGCTGCCGCTCTTTTCGATGATGTCGTTGGCTACTGCCAGACCGAATACCTCACCGGCACGGCTGATGCCTTCGCCAAACATGATGTCGAACTCAGCCTTGCGGAAAGGAGGAGCCACCTTGTTCTTCACAACCTTTACGCGAACCTGATTACCTACTACCTCATCACCATCCTTGATGGCTGTTGCCTTGCGGATATCCAAACGCACTGATGCATAGAACTTCAATGCATTACCACCGGTGGTTGTCTCTGGGTTACCGAACATAACACCAATCTTCTCGCGCAACTGGTTGATGAAGATGCAGGTAGTGTTGGTCTTGCTGATGGTAGAAGTGAGCTTGCGGAGAGCCTGACTCATCAATCGAGCCTGGAGACCAACCACATTGTCACCCATATCGCCTTCGATTTCCTTCTTAGGAGTCAAGGCTGCTACAGAGTCAACAACTACGATGTCTACAGCAGCAGAACTGATCAGCTGGTCTGCAATCTGCAACGCCTGCTCACCGTTATCTGGTTGTGAAATCCACAAGTTATCAACATCAACGCCCAATTTAGCCGCATAGAAACGGTCGAAAGCGTGCTCAGCATCAATGAAAGCTGCGATACCGCCAGCCTTCTGAGCCTCTGCGATGGCATGGATAGCCAATGTTGTTTTACCGGAAGATTCCGGACCATAAATTTCGATGATACGACCCTTAGGATAACCGCCTACGCCCAGTGCATTGTCGAGAGCGATACTACCTGTAGGGATAACTTCGATATTCTCAACGTGCTCATCGCCGAGTTTCATGATAGAGCCCTTACCGAAGTCCTTTTCTATCTTTGCCATGGCTGCCTGAAGGGCTTTCAGCTTGCCTTCATTGGGATTCAATTTTCCCTCTTGCATTTCTTTTGCCATATCTTATTTAGTTTAAAGTTTAGTCAATTTCCAAATCGCCATCAAACACTTCGTGCCATGGTAATCCCTGCTTGTTGAGCTGCTCCATGAATGGATCTGGGTCGAACTCCTCTACGTTCCAGACGCCTGGCTTCTTCCAGATGCCCTTGAGGAACATCATGGCACCAATCATGGCTGGCACACCGGTGGTGTAGCTAACGCCCTGCATACCGGTTTCGTTGTAAGCCTCCTGGTGCTTGCAGTTGTTATAAACGTAGTAGGTGCGCTCCTTGCCATCCTTCTTACCACGGATGCGGCAACCGATAGATGTTTCGCCATCATAGTTCTCACCGAGATCCTGTGGGTTAGGCAATACGGCCTTGAGGAACTGCAATGGAACAATCTTCACCTTGGCTGTCTTGCCGGAACCGTCTGCCAATGGAGCCTCGTATTCGATTTCGTCGATGCGGCTCATGCCGAGGTTCTGGATGCAGTCGAGGTAGGTGAGATACTGCTGACCGAAGGTCATCCAGAAGCGTGCCTCCTTGATGGTAGGGTAGTTCTTTACCAGGCTCTCCAACTCCTCGTGGTGCATCAGATAGCTCTCGCGAGGGCCAATGTTAGGGTAGGTGAGAGGCTTGTGGATAGAGAGTGGGTCGGTTTCAATCCATTCGCCATCCTTATACCAGAGTCCCTTCTGGGTAATCTCGCGGATATTGATTTCAGGGTTGAAGTTGGTTGCGAAAGCCTTGTGATGGTTACCGGCATTGCAATCCACGATGTCGAGCACCTCAATCTCATCGAAGTGATGCTTGGCAGCGTATGCGGTGAAGATGCCGGATACACCTGGGTCGAAACCGCAACCGAGGATAGCGCAGAGACCTGCCTGCTCAAACTTATCCTTGTAAGCCCACTGCCATGAGTACTCGAAGTGAGCCTCGTCCTTTGGCTCATAGTTAGCGGTATCCATATAGTTGCAACCGCAAGCCAGACAGGCATCCATGATGGTGAGATCCTGGTAAGGCAAAGCGAGGTTGATGACAAGTTCAGGCTTGTAGCTATTGAAGAGAGCCTTCAACTGCTCAACGTCGTCGGCATCCACCTCAGCTGTCTGAATATCCATCTTGTAGCCTTTTGCGTGGATATCCTTAACTAGCTTATCGCACTTTTCTTTGCGACGGCTAGCAATCATAAACTCGGTGAAAACGTCCTGGTTCTGGACGATCTTGAAGGCAGCTACGGTAGCCACGCCACCTGCGCCAATCATAAGTACTCTACTCATTTTTTATCTTTAATGTTAAGTGTTTAATGTTTACTTTATCTCATTTGCCGAAATTCCCAGGGCATTCATGAGCGAATAACCGAGAATCTCCTGTCTGAAGTTGCCGCCTGGCATGGGCTGCATGGCAAAGAGGGTGATGCGCCTGTCATCGTCATCTACCTTACGGAGTATCTCGCGGAGTCGGTCGTAAGCATCTCCATCCTCAGAATTTGGGATTACCATCACTCGCTTCACCTCCTTGGCGTTGCATACGGTGCGTGCCACATCTACGAGAAAGTCATCCTTGCCTACCATCTTCTCCTCTGTAGGATAAGAAGAGATGATGAATTCTCCGAGCTTATCATCCTTGAAAGCCTGAGCGTTCAGATCCTTCTCATAGTTGGAAGGGCGGAAGTTCTTCATCGCCATCGACTGCTTGTCGTGGATAAGCACAACCTGTGTCTCGTGCTCGCCCTCTCTCAGACCTCCATCAAGGGCAATGCAGACTGCCCATTGTGCCATATCGGCTGGTTGGATGCGACGGTTAATCATTCGTTCGAAGTTGACTATCAGGTCGAAAGCCACTCGGTCGATATAATCGGCGTCAGCGATGATTACATTCTCGCTCCATTTTATATTGTTTGTATCTAATGTATTCATTGGTGCAAAAATTAAGCAAACGAGCATGATGAAAGCTTGCTTTCAAATTGTCGAGTGCAGATTATTTCTGCAAATTTACGAATAAATTTCGTAATTAAGGCATTTTGGAAATATAAAATAATAAAAAAGATAGTATTTTCATCATTTCTTCATTTGATGGAATACTATCTTCTGTATTTTATGTGATAATCCGAGGCTCTTCTTCTTGCCATTCTCCGGTCTTCTTTCTCGGCAATCCGGGCTCTTCTTCTTTCTGCTCTCCGAAGTCTTTTATGCGATAATCTTCGCCAGATAATGCCCGGCGAGTACGGCGATGAGTCCCAGCGCCAGACTTCCGAAGAGATAGAGCATCATATAGAGGTAATTTTCTTCTTTCATCAGTCCTGCTCCCTCGTTTATAAAGGTAGAGAAGGTAGTGAATCCTCCGCAGAACCCCGTGGTGAGCAGCAGTTTGGCAGATGGCGACATCCATCCCCCTTCCCTCCAGTTCAATCCTGAGAGAAACCCGATGATGAGGCATCCTGCCACATTCACCGCCATGGTTCCGAAAGGAAAGGCAATCACCGTGCAGGATTGCACCATCTTCGATACCCAATATCTCATGCCGCCTCCGAAGAAGCTGCCAATGCTTACTATCAATACTTCTTTCATCTCCTTATCTCCTTATATAATAAATAGGTGATTTATAAAATGCAATCGGAGAGAGATTCAGTTCTCTCCCCAATCATCTATTGTTCCTGTTTTTGATGAGAAACTGCATCCTATCTTGAATATCTTTCTCTTATCTGATAAATATTCCCGAGCATATCCCATATCTTCGATTTGCTGGAGTGCTTCTCTTGCGCTTCCATCCCTCTTAAACTCAAATATATAAATGTATAGAGGAGTTTCTATGATGCAATCTACTCTTCCTTCGCTCTGTTCTTTTTCAATGAAGATGGTATAGGAGCTGATCATCCTCAATACCAGATAGAATGTATATTGGAAATAACGCTCCTTCTCACGTTCATCATCTTTTCTTCGTTGGGAATAAGGGATGCTGGCAAAGAAAGAAACCATCAGCTGATGCAGCTTTTTGCATTCTCCCTTTCCCAATGCTTCGATTACCTGTAGAACCCAGGAATCTGGTGAAACCTTTGGTTTCAGATAATCTGCAGCCAGCAAACTGATGAATCCCCGTCTTACTTCATCGTTCGGAAAATCCAACAGATAGGAATTGGTATTCCTTGACCATCCCTTGATAGTCAGATATCCGCTTTGATATATCATTGGCAAAGGACGCTCTACGGTGGCCTTGTCATCGTCGAAATCCTTGGTGGGATAATATTTCCCCACCAGTTCGTTGATGTTTTCATCGCTATGAGCTAGCAGGCGAACCAGATAGGTGGGCGAACCCGTTTTGAACCAATAGTCATCGATGAGCATTTCCTTGAAGGCGCGCAAGATACTGAAAGGATTATATACGCCTCGCATCCTGCGGCTGAAATGGTAACCATCAAACTGGCATTTCAGTTTTATCAGCATATCTTCCTTTGAAACATCATATTCCTCGGCCATTTCTGTGATTTGCTGCGCAAAGGTTGATTGCAACTCGTCTTCAGTGATGCCGAGAAGCGTATCGAAGTGGGCAGAAAGGCTGATGTCTTCGGGGTGGTTGAAACCGCTGAATACGCTTACTTGCGAAAACTTGGTAACTCCCGTAAGCAGAACGAATTGCAGGTCTTTGTCGGCAGCCTTGAATACACTGTAGAAGCCTTTCAGAAATTCCCGATGCCTATCTTCCAACAGCCGCTCGTTGCCATCTGCATCGGTTGTTTTCAGTGTAGAATCCAATACGTCTAGCAGAGGCTTGTCGTATTCATCAATAAGGACAACGGCGCGAAGTCCTGTTTTTTCGTGGGCATTTCTCAGTACGCCAATGAATCTGTCGCCGAGGGTGGAAGCAAAGGGGGCTTTGCCGTAGATGGCTTCCTGCGATTCAACGAAATCAATCAGCGTCTTCTCCAGCTGACCTGCTTGTGTGAAATCCTTGCCGTTGAAATCAAGGTGGAATACCGCATATTGTTTCCAGTCGGTTTCCAGATGATCAATGGCTAGGCCCTTGAACAGTTCTTTTCTTCCTTGGAAATAGCATTCCAGTGTAGATACGAGAAGTGACTTTCCAAATCGTCTGGGACGACTCAGAAAGTAAATCTTGCCATTTTCTACCATATCATAAATCATCTGAGTCTTATCTATATAAAGATATCCTTCTGTGATGATTTTCTCAAAGCTCTGTATGCCTATCGGATATTTCATATTGCCCATACTCTTGTTTCTTATTTTCTGCAAAATTACAAAAAATAACGATACAAGCAAATTTTTTATGTACCTTTTCTTAATTTTTCCCTCTAATCTTTCTTTAAAGGGATAAATAGAAGCAGGGAAGATTCCTCTTCTTACAGATAAGATTATGTTGAACAATTAATATTAATAGGAGAAACAAGTTATGAAACGAGTATTCAATCTTTTGGTAGTGGATGAGAGTGGCAGCATGAGTATTATCGAGCGCCAGGCACTGGTGGGCATCAACGAGACCCTGACCACGATTCAGAAAATGCAGAAGACGCATAAGGACATGGAGCAGCGGGTAACGCTCATCACCTTCGACAGCACCCACAAGAATCTGTTCTACGATAATGTGTCTGCTCATCATACTAAGCCTTTGAAATCAAGGGATTACAACCCATGTGGAGGCACCCCTCTTTATGATGCCATCGGCATGGGCATCGCCAAGATCAACGCCCTGACCACCGAGGATGACAGCGTATTGGTAACCATCATTACGGATGGTGAGGAGAACTGCAGCGAGGAGTATGATTTGAAGATGATCAAGAACCTCATTGAGAAGCTGAAGAAGCAGAACTGGACCTTTACCTTCATCGGCACCGATGATCTTGATGTGGAGAACATAGCTCATGGTATGGGCATCGACAACCACTTGCAGTTCTCAGAAGATGAGGCTGGCACCAAGGCGATGTTTGCCAGAGAAAACAGAGCCCGAGAGCGCTACAACAAGTGCCGTGCGATGGATTGCAAGATGGAAGCGGGCAGTTACTTTGAGGAGAAATAAAGGATGGACCTCAGTATAAGCAGAGAATTACCTGCAAGCGAGTAAACTAAATTATAATATGAGGGGTGTGTTATAAGGCAATGGCGCCCCCTTTTTGTTTTTGCAACAGATGGAATATTGAAAAGGATTAGTGTTTTTCTATCTGCTGTATTATAATTGTTTTTTTCAAGAATTGCCATAATCTGCCATATATTGCCATAAAATCAGCGAAATATAGGTGTTTTAGAGGAATTTTGGGACTAAAAATAAGAAAGCATTGAACAAAAAAACTTTTCCCCGGTTCAATGCTGGGCGTTTTCAATCGCTTTTTTGCAATTTTGACTGACGACGTAGAAGAAATTACGTCCCGACGTAGCATCTGATACGTCCCGACGTACAGTCTACTACATCCCGATGCAGTTTCCAAGACGTTCTGCCTACTCTCAAGTAAGTTCTTAATCAGGCATGACGTAATTTAAGCCCTCATAATTAGGCTTATTGAAATTCTACTTCGTTGGTTAAAATACGTGTTCCTCCTGTTCTAAGTTCTGGGATATTGATACGTATATCGCAATCTATTACGCAAATATGTCCGTCTGGAGTACGAAGAACATTCTCATCATGCATATCGCTAAGATAAATATCCTTATTTGCAAAGGTCCAATTTTTAGGATTGATAGATTTAAACCCCATTTGTTCTACGAAAGTTGCAATCTCTGTGTCGGCCATCATCTTGCCGTGAATAAAAGGTTGTTCTACTATCACCATAAAATCTTTATTGGTATTTCTGCCAAATCCCAATACATTCATTTCTGTTTCTTCGAAATAAGCATTGTGCAAAGAGATTCTATCTAAGGCCAAAATAGGCTGGATGAAATAATCTAACGATAGCCTTTAATACTTTATTGCCATTGTCATACACCACAGCTTCTCCGCCTTGAGCGATTTTTTCGCCTAAGGTTTGTTCATAGGTTTCATCCGTGTTGCTTATCCAAAATCCAGTAGCTTTCGCCCAATCTTCTATTCTCTTCTCTTGGATCTTTCCCAGTTGCTGCTCTCTTTTGAAACTGCCTTCTGGCGCAGAGAGTTGATCTGTGCCAACTTCTGCTCCCGCGAGTAAGGATGCAATAACATGGATTCTACCTCCTTCACAGCACCCATACTGTTCTGACGGTGAAAATCGTTTATATAAGATCTTTCCAGTACTGAATTGTTCTGCATAATCATCTAATTTTGCTAGACCTTCAGATGTAAATCCTTCATTGATTATGTCGCTGATGGACATCCAAAAATCATGATTCGTCATATCTGCTTGTTTTAATTGCCACAAAATTACGGTTTTTCTTCGATAACACCAAATTTTTGTGGCATTATTTTGCATGTTACATTTTTTTGTGTGACATGTGAATCCTCTGCCTATTCCTGCGAAGCCTTGGAGTTTGAAAGGAATATCCGTGAAAAGTTGATGGTGATTATTTTCCCTTAAGGCTAAATATTTTTAGGCTTAAGAACGTTTGCGTTTCTTTCTGTTGGATTGCTGAAATTGTCGGAGCAGATATTGAACGATGCTGTCTTGTCTTTCTTTTTCCACTCTTCTTTGATTAATTCTGCCAAATATCCATCGCTTCTGCAATGCATGTCTGCAATGCCTTCATTCATCATCTGATAAATAGAAGAAGTATAAAAGAAATCTAGGGCATCTTCCAATGTAATGCCTGTTTGCTCTGCAAAGATAGATACTATGCGAGCATATTTCATTTGAAGTATAGTCTTGTTTGCTTCCATAAAGAGTCCTCCTTATATTATTTCATCTGACTTATTTCAATGCTCCCCGTTTCTTTAACAAGTTAATCAAATCGTCCATGATATACTCCTTGCCGAAAGTATGGAGTACATCGTAGCAGGGTATCATATAGCCATTTAAGATATCTGTTGACCGTAACATCTTATATACCTTACTGGCACTCATGTTCAATCGGTCGGCTAAGTTGCCAACGCAATAGGTTACGAAATCCAATTGATATTCTTGCATAATCTTACTTTTTTAATATGTATGGGGCAAAGTTAAGACTTTTCTTCGATAACACCAAATTATTTGGGCTTTATTTCGCATTTCCCTGCAAATTGTTTCAATACATCTTGCATCTCATCCGGCAGATATTCCATAGCTCTGTTCTTAATCTCTTGCGGAATACCGAATCGTGCTTCGGCGATGGAGCCAACGATGGCTCCGATGGTATCGCTATCGCCGCCATGAGATATGGCTAGGCGGATAGCATCTTCGAAGGATGAGGCTTGCGAGAGGAGATAGAAGGATAATGGCACGGCATCCATGCAGGTTTCGTCGAACTTGCCTTTCGGATAATCTCGCGTATCGAAATCCTCATAATAGCTGCGGGCGATATCCTTGAAGGCTTTCATTGCCTTATCATCAGATTCTTTAGAATTCTTATCTTTACACTCCTTAGATTCTTCTGAGAATCTGCTCTTGCGGAAATGCCAGATGGCATGAGCCACGGCTTTGGCTCCCTTGATTCCTTCGGGATGGTTATGAGTAGGAAGAGCCGTTTTCTCTGCCTCTTCCAAAACCTGCGACAGGTCATCGAATAGCCAAGCCACCGGTGATACTCGCATTGCCGAACCATTGCCAAAACTATTATATGGCTGCGGATCAAGAGAATGAATCCACCCCGCAAATCTTCCGCCATACGCTCCTTTCGGGGAAGGATAGCGGCGGCACCAATCCAACAGGCTTTCCTGATAGCTTCGCCCGTTCAGTATCGCATCAGCTACCGCTACCGTACAGATGGTATCATCGGTGAAGTCGCATCCCTCACCGAACATCTCGAAATCATAATCAAACGTATTGTTGAACTCATATTTTGAGCCAGCAATATCTCCTATCATTGCTCCTAACATAAACTGCTAATTATCTATAACTTTACTCTATCACCTCCCAGAAACTCTCAGGCAGGCTGATGTTCTTCATCTCCTTTGCCCTCTCGAACAATGGGGCAATGTCTTCGGCTTCGAAGCCGGCGATGCCGCAACCTATTGGGGTTACCAGGAAATGAAGATCGGGATGCTGATGGGCAAAGATAATGAATTCCTCCACGTATGGACGGATGGTTTCCACGCCGCCCTGCATTGTAGGGATGGCATAACTCTGGCCTTGCAAGCCTACACCCTTGCCCATGACGGCACCGAAATGTAATCGGGCTATACGGGCTGCACCACCACCATGCATGCCAGCCAGATTGCTGCCAAAGACAAAAATCTCGTTCTCCTTCAATGAATCAATCCAGCTAGGAGTGATTCTTCCCTTCTTCATATCTTCCATATTATTCTTATTATTAAATATGTTATTGCCATTATCTGCCGATTCCTCGCAGCACATGCATTCTGCCATCATTCTCGGCATAGAACTCATTCTCGGCATCGACATCTTAGGAGCACTGGAAACTGATGCGTTTTCGTCGCCGAACGACAGATAGCTTCCGTATTCCGATGCATCGAAGTATCTCTTGAAATAAGGAATCACCACATCGTGCATCATCTTCTGACAACGCTGGGTAACGGCAGAATGGGAAATGCCCAACTGTGCGGCTACGTCCTTGCCCCTGAATCCCTCTATATAGAGCATCTTCAGAATGATGCTGTTCTTGCTGTCTCTGCCATAATAGAAATTGCCGATGTCCTCTATCGTCTGATAAAGATCGTGCTCAAACTGGTTGTCGGTCACGTCAAACTGCATCTTGCGGCTTTCCTGCCTTGCTTCGAAACTCTCGAAGCGATGCTCCTTTACCACTTCCTTCAGTTTATCCAGCAGCAGGAAGCGGAAACCATTCACCATCCAGGTTTTGAGCGACATGCTCGGCTTCCGGTCTTCCAAAGGCTTGAAGTCGTGTTCGCAGAGATAGAGATAATATTCGTGGGCCAGTGAGAAGAAGTCCATGCCCGGCTTGTGCTGCAGGTCATATCGCTTATCGTAGATACAATAAGCCACCCGGCAGTATCCGTAGTAATACTCCCTTACGATTCTCGCATCGGCATCCTTGAAGCCCTGCAGAATCTCATCATCCGATAAGCTTTCCAATGTCTTCTTCTGAACATCAGTTTCTGAAAAATTCTTTTCTTTCTTCATATCGATATATCTTTTTGATATCCGCAATCCGTTTGCAAATATATACTTTTTCTTTGAGAAACCGGAAGAATAGCTCCCTTTTTTCTCTTCTCTATGATATTAAAAGAGAAAAGAGGAGTAAAAATTAAGCAGGTATCGAAAAAATGCATCCCGCTTTTTACTTTTCCCTTTTCTGCAGGTCATATAATCGTAACGTTCATGAAAATAAACGAATATGAGTGTAAATGACAAAGGCATAGTGGATACGCTGAAGAAATGCCCGGAGAACGGATTCAGAATGCTGATGATGAAGTATCAGGAACCGGTTTACTGGCACATACGCCGATTGGTGGTTTCGCATGATGATGCACAGGATGTTTCGCAGGAAACTTTTGTGAGAATCTATCGCTCGTTCAATCAATATCGGGGCGACTGCTCACTGAGAAGTTGGATTTACCGCATCGCTACCAACGAGGCCCTGCGGCTCATCAGCAAACGGAAACAGAAAGAAGTTTCTCTGGAATCAGATTCAACGGGCGTCAGTCTCATCCCAGCCGATAATTATATCGACTTCGATGATAAGGTGGCAGTAAAACTGCAGAAAGCGATTCTCTCGCTTCCGCCTAAGCAGCAGCTGGCATTCAATATGAGATATTACGATGAACTCGGGTTCGACGAAATAGCGAAGGTTGCGGATTCCACGCCAACCAGTATCAAGGCAAGCTATCATGTTGCCAAGGAGAAAATTATCAAGTACATGAATTCGAACGATTAAGTGAGAGTTCTGTGAGTTTTTAAATGGTTATTCAAAATGGAAAAGAATATGGATACAAATTTTGATTTCAACAAAACCGGGAAGTTTGACTTCGACCAGGTGGGTAAGCGGATGCCTTACTCAACGCCAGAAGGATTCTTCAAGGAGATGGCAGCCAATATCCTGGAACAGGTGAAGGATGACAAACAAGTACCTGTCAGGAGACAGCCGAAGAAGCGACCTCTGATGAAGGTGATATGGACGGCTGCAATGGCTGTGGCAGCATCGGTGGCAGTACTCCTGGTACTCAACATCGATTTCATGGCGCCTCATTCTTCTCTGCCATCTCAGGCAGATAATGAGATGCAGGCGGTTGATCAGGCTTTCGCTCAGTTATCTTCTGCTGATCAGGCTTATTTGCTCAATGTTTATCAGGAGGATGTCTTTCTTGATGAATAAACGGACTCAGTAATATATAATAAATAGATTCTATAATATATAAAAAGGTGAATTATGAAAAAGATTTTAGGTATTTTGATGATGGTCATCGCTATGATGACTGTTACAACAAATGTATGTGCACAGGCGCCTAATCAGAAGCAGCGCCTTTCTCGTGAACAGTTGGCTGAAAAGCAGGCACGATATATTGCTCACGATCTGGGGCTTGATGAGAAGACCAGCTCTAAGTTTATTGACACCTATGCCGAGTGTCAGAAAGAAGTTTGGGCTTTAGGACCTCGCCTTCATCATAAGAAAGGCGAAGTAAAGACTGATGCTCAGACAGAACAGGAGATCAAGCAGCGCTTCGAGATGAGCGAGAAGATTCTCAACATCCGTCAGAAGTATTACAAGAAGTATTCCCAGTTCCTGACCCAGCAGCAGATTCAGCGGGTTTATGAGATAGAGCGCCAGATGATGAAACGCTTTGCTCAGAAAGGTCTTCGCAAAGGAATGGGAAAGGACGGCAAGCCAAGACCTAGAAGAAATTTTTAAAAGAAATTACTTTCTATTCAGGTATATGCGAATGGCGGTTGGTGCAGGAATATGCATCAACCGTCTTTTTTCTATTTTTTATCTTGTTGATAATTCTGAATTGCTTTCTTTTCTTCCCAGGCAAGAATCAGTCCGATGACACCCGAATAGCTCTTTCTGCCTTCTGTCACATGATTGCCCTTGAGGTAGAGGTCGAAGATGAAATCCTGAGCGGAATCCAACGCCTTGCATCGCTTGCTGAGCCAATACTGGCGGTCGCTTCTTGCCAATTGGATAATCTCCGGTCGGATATGTTTCAGATATTTCTCGCCCTCCTTTTCACCAAGAATATTGAATACATTATTTAATACATGGAAGAAAATGTGGTAGTATCCGCTGAATCTCACTGCTTTATCTTCTGATGCGGTGCATACGATATAACTGTAGAAATTCGCCTCTCCTTCGTTTGCCACTCCCAGGAAATGGGCAAATTCGTGAGCGTATGTGGCTGGATAGTCATGAGAGCGAATATCTCCGTTCAGCGTAAATTCGCAGAAGAAAGGACCCATGCTTCCGGTGACGCCTGCCATAGAACTGAGTGGGGTGAATACCATCGTCTTCACATGCGGGTTCTGGTTAAAAGGTGGGTTGATACCTTCCTGATATCCTATTTTATTATATTCTGTCAGTATCGCATCTTTCACCCGATTCTTCAAATCATCATCCACAATACTATTGATTTTTTCACTCTTCACTCTTCGTTCTTCACTTAACCGGTTGAGCGTATCAGCATATTGGTAGGCAAATGCCTTGAATTTGGCTTCGCTTACTTCTACGGGCTTCATACCTATTCTATTATAGATGTTCGGCTGAGAATAGTTCAATCCCCAAGCCAGATAAAACCATACGTATACCCAAAGCAGATACTCTATCACTTTTCCGAAAACACCCTTTTTCTTTCTCCATCCTATCTCGTATATCGGATAGAGAATAACCCATGCGATACTGAGAGCGATGAAAATATCGCCTACAGCAAAAGGAATGATTCCGGAAACGGGAGAGAGCTGCTTTCCGATAACCGGATAGATGCGAGTGGTATAGAGGAATCCCCAAAGAGGAATCATCTTGGTAAGGGTGACGAGGAGGAACAATGCTAAAAGTAACCAATGTCGCCACTTGATTTTATGAATCCGTAAGACATGCAATATCTTCATGACGCTTCTTTTTAAAGATGTAAAATATGGTATGATGGAGCGAGAGTTTTGCACTTTTTGCTCCCACTGTGCAAAATTACAAAAGTTTTCTGAAATATTGACATGACCTATTTGTTTTTTTACTATTTTTGCTAATGAAAACTATAATGAGTTTATAAATAAGAAGATAGGAGGTACTATTATGAAACAAACACGTGAAGCCTTTGAGGCAAAAAACCTTGAGTACGAAAACCTCTATAATGAGGAAGATGAACGTAGAGATTATAATTCAATTTGGTATAACTAAATAATTCTCTATATTAGGTTAGAAAAGATTGAATTGTATTTCATTATAAAAATAAAAAAGATAATGAAGGATAATTAAAGGCTATGCCAATAGTTGTTATTTAGGGGATACAACGTGGGCATAGCCTTTTTTATGTCTTCTTTTTAGTATCTTCTTTAATGTCTTTTCTCAAAATCTTATCGGGAATTCTTATTTCTCGAAGTGCTGGTAATCCTTGCTATGTTTCCAATCACCTCCCCATCGGAATCCTTTCGCCTTGAAGAGGCGGTAGCAGAGGTCGCCTTTCTTGATCATATAAACATGATGCTTGCTGCGGTCCAGATAGGGACGGCCAGTGGCTGGCTCCACCACATCCTTGCCGTTTTTCAGTCGTTTGTGGTAGGGATTATAGAGAGTGTTGATGTCGATGGCAAGTCCTTTGCCATGCTTCGATACGGTATGGGTATGCGAGATGAAGCGGAAGTTGAAACTGGAGGAGTTGTTGGCTCTCATCGCCCTTTCGTCGTCTGCATCCCAATAGTCGATGAGTCTCATCCGCTCTATCGGATATTGAGCCTCGTAGAGTCTTTTGAGAATAGCGAGCACATCTGTCGCTATCGCCTTGTTCACCACCATTTCGCCCACTATCTTCCTGCCGTCTTTATCCACGTGGAGGCATCGCAGGTATCTCAGTTCGCTTCTTTTTACGGTGCAGTTCTTCTTGTATGTCTTCCCCTGCATCAGGTAGAAAATTTCATCAGGAATAGGGGAAATGGAGAAGAAATGCTTCTCTCCCAGTTTTCTGATGGTTTGTTCGCTGACGATATCTCCTGGTTTCTGTGCCTTGGATGGAAGGCAGAAAAGCATGGAAATAAACAGGCATATTATTAAAATCCTTTTTGCAGTCATAACGTTTCTCCTTATTTTGCTACGGGAATATAATGCGAATCCTTGATTTCGCCAATTACGATGATGCTATGGAGACTTCCGATGCAGTCGATATTTCCCAGGGTGTTGAGCATGAAGTCCTGATAGGCTTTCATGTCGCGGGCATACACTTTGATCTGGAAATCGTAATCACCGGTGGTGTTGTAGCATTCCGTAATCTGGTCGATGGTTTGCACGGTATCCATGAATTGCTGAATCAAATCATGGGTGTGTTGTTTCAATCGGATATTACAGAGCACAATCACGTTGTGTCCCATCTTGTGATGATCTACTATCGCTCCATATCGCTGGATGTATCCCTCACGCTCCAATCGCTTCTGCCGCTCAAAGGTGGGAGAAGGGGAGAGGTGTACTCTTGCGGCAAGTTCCTTGACGGTGAGTCGTGAGTTCTGCTGCAACAACTTGAGTATCTTGATGTCGATTTCGTCGAGATTTTCTTCTGTAGCCATTGTTTCTTTTTACTGATTTTATTCATTTTTGCAGAATAATATTCTGCTGATTTACTTAATTCGCTGCAAAGATAGTATATTTTTCTGAATTACGGAGAATATTTGGCAGATAAAATTCTTCTTCTTACCTTTGCACTCGCAATTCCGGAAGCAAAGAGCCGTTCATCATCCGATAATGGCAAATTAAGAGTCATTCATCATTAAAAAATATAGGAGATAAAATAATGAGCAACGCAAGAAATATACATTTTGAGGCAGTGGGCAGCTATTTGCGCCCTGCAGAGTTGAAGGAAGCAAGAGCCAAGTTTGCTGATGGCAAGATTTCTGCCACCGACCTTCGCAGCATCGAAGACCGTCTGATAACAGAGATCGTCAAGCAGCAGAAGGCGCATCATCTGCCTTATATCACCGATGGCGAGTTCCGCCGCAGCTATTGGCATCTCGACTTTATGTGGGGATTCAATGGTGTGGAACATATCGAACTGGAGCATGGCTATCAGTTTCATGGCGAGGAGACAACCAAGGGCTCTATCCAACTGACCGGCAAGATTACCGGCGAGAATCATCCTTTTATCAAGGATTTCCTGTTTGTGAAGCAGTTTGAGGAGTTGGATGCCGAGGGTGAGTATATCTTCGAGGCAAAGCAGACGGTTCCGGCTCCTGCACAGTTTCTTGCGGAACTGTTTCGTGGCAAGAATGCCGAGAATACCCGCAAGTTCTATCCTAACACCACTCAGCTGATTGAGGATATTGCCCAGGCTTATCGCACCTTCTTCCAGGAGATTTATGCAGCCGGTTGCCGTACTATCCAGCTGGATGATTGCACCTGGGGAATGATTGTGGATAGCGATTACTGGAAAGCAAAGGTGGGCTACGGCTTCACCCTTGAACAGGAAGCCCTGCAATATCTGAAGGTGAACAATCTTGCCATCGAGGGCAAGCCGGAAGGATTGACTATCAACACCCACGTATGCCGAGGCAATTATCATTCCTGCTATGCCACTAAGGGTGCCTACGATGCCGTAGCTCCTTATCTTTTCGCTCATGAGGATGTGGATACCTTCTATCTGGAGTATGATGACGAGCGTTCGGGCGGTTTCGAGCCTTTGAAGTATGTGGCAGATGGTAAGAAGGTGGTTCTGGGTTTGGTAACCTCCAAATCTCCGGTGTTGGAGGATAAGGCTACGGTTATCGCCAGAATCCACGAAGCTGCCAAGTATATCCCTCTCAATCGCTTAAGCCTCAGTCCTCAATGCGGTTTTGCCTCTTGTGAGATTGGCAATAAACTGACCGATGCTGAGCAATGGGCAAAGATTGATTTGGTTAGAGAGATTTCCGAGGAAGTTTGGGGAGAATAAAAGGTATTATTAAAACTCTACACACCCTGAGCTTTTGTAAGTTAGCCCTACACGCCCTGAACCAACGGTCACCGGCCGAAGGGAAAGGTAAAGGGCAGAAGCTCCTAGCCCAGGGCAGCGCCCTGGGTTACGCATAAGCAAGAATGTCGCCTTGTAAGGGCAAAAGCTTTATATATCAAAGATTTATAAATGCTTTTGCCCTTTCTTCTTCCTCCTTTTTAATGAGATATAGCCGGAAAGCAAAACCAGCGTAATCAGCAAGCCGGAGATGAAGACGAAAAGGTCGGAAAGAGGCCCTAAGAATGGAGAATAGCATCTACCCACATGGAGTTCTAAAGCCACATTCCAAAGCGACATGGGGGTGGCAGAAAGCAACTCTGGGGTAGATGCTGTTTCACCTAAGCTCGCCCCTTTGCTATAATCGAAAATCACTTCTTTTCCTCCAAAGAAGTCCTTGGAATAACCGCTGACCAAAGAACTGGAAATCGGAATCATCGATTTTCCTTGGTTGGCTTTCCCTGTGAAATAATCCACAATCAGATTCTTTTCCGGATTCCAACGGAACATACCGCTGAATGATCCTATCAGCCAGCCACCCTTGCCGTCACTCTCGAAAACATTCACGCCCATCGGACTTATCTTTGGCGATTGCTTCTTATCCAATAAAACCGGCTTCTGGCAGAAATGCTCATCCACTCGAAGAAAACCTTCTGAGGTAGAAACAAGCCAGTTGCCCTCTGCTGCATCCCATCGGATAGCACGAAGTTTATCGTGCCAGACATTTCCATCCTTCACCTTTTCTGTAGTTTTGTTCATCGCCAGAGGTATCATCAAAGGTGGTCGGAGACACATTCCTGTTATCGCTAGCCAGAGCGTAAGGATGATGGTGGCATATCCCAGCTTGTTATGCCATTTCGCATTGAACACCATCTGTTTGCCAAGCTTCATCATTCTTTCTCTTGCCTGTAATCTCTTCTGTCGGCGGATACGGTAAGGAAGAATGAAAAGGATGATGCCCGTTATCGAAAGGATGATAAGTACGATGGCGATGGCATCCACCACCAATCTTCCGGCTAATCCGAAGAAAGCACCGCTATGCAGGTTCCAAACGGTCTTGAAAAGGGTAACTTCCGGAACAAAAGCTTCTGGTTGACCGATGATTTTGCGGGTAATATTCGTCTTTTTGCTGATTGCATCCCTTTTTTCGTTGGCAGCATCCGTCTTCTTACCGGATATTTCATAAACGGCAGAACGGGTCATGGCGATGATGCTTGTGCTGTCTTTGGTCAATGTAATGTCAGCGATACGCTCTTCATTGTCTGCGAGCGGAAACATCTTCCATTCCTTTCCATCAAAGCGATATACATCCATCATGGCTGCACACCAGATTTCTCCGTTTTTCGTCTGTACCATGTTGCGGATATTCCTGCCATCCACGTTCTTGGGTAATCCCTTATTAAAGTCTTTCCAGGTTTTCATCTCTGCATCGGTAAGCCATACGCCGCCATATCCATACGCCAAAACGGAATCACTTGGAGTTTTGCTGATGCGGTGATTGATCTTGATAGAACCCTTGATGATGCCGTTGTTGAAATTCTTGATATGATAAGCCGATGGCATCAGACTTCTGCTTACCTCACAACCGGCGAAAAGCTGGCGATGATTCAGAATAATGCCTGATACGCAGAATACCAACATGAATACTGACAGTACAAGTCCGAACCAACGATGGTATTTCTTCCAAGTAAAATGTTTTTTCTTTTTATCTCTCATTTTTGTAATTCTATAATTGGAGTGCAAAGGTAAGAAAATTTATGGAATTCTGCAATACTCAAAAATAATGATTTAGGATGCTTCTGTTTTTTTCTAATCTTTAGTTTCTTCACATTTTCACTAAAAAAGTTTGGTGTTTTCATGAATTACTAGTAACTTTGCACCCCGAAATTAAAAATCATCATTCATTAAGAACAATAAGAAACTAGAAAATAAGGAAAAATGGAATATATGTCTCAAGAAGGCTACGATGAGCTCGTGGCCGAACTTCAACACATGGTAAACGTAGAGTTGCCAGCCGTTCGCGATGCAATTGCTGAGGCTCGCGACAAGGGTGACCTCAGCGAGAATTTCGAGTATCATGCTGCCAAGCGTGAGCAGGGCAAACTGTTGAGCCGCATCAGCTTCAAGCAGAAGGTTTTGGAGAATGCCCGTGTCATTGACAAGTCTCGGTTGAAGAGTGATACCGTTGGCTTGCTGAGCAAGATTAAGATTACCAATCTCGCCAACAAGTGCAGCATGAGTTATGTTATCGTAAATCCTCACGAGGCTGATTTGCATAGTGGAAAAATCTCTATCAAGTCGCCTATCGCCAAGGCCCTTCTGGGTAAGAAGGCAGGTGATGAGGTAATGGTAAAGGTGCCAGCCGGCTTGCTGAAATTCCGCCTGGATAGCGTGGAGTTATAACTGGATAGTGTAGAGCTATCATGTATTATTTAAAAGGAAAGAGGGTGTGTCATAAGTATCTTGCCTAGGGTATAGATAAGGCACGGATTACACGGATTTATGCCGCTAATGTAAATAATACGATTATAGCCTCGTGAAAAATCCGTGTAATCCGTGTAATCCGTGCCTAAAAACAGCAGAGGGCAGGCTTTATGACACACCCTCTTCTCTTTTTATTCTAATATTTCTCCAGAATCTTATTCAGCAAGAAGGTGGCATTCTGGTTTCTTGCCACGCCCTTCTGTATCTTATAAGTATAGGTAACATCCGTGCCCAAATCTATCTCGAAACAATAGTTGTGGAATTTCCCTGATGCATCATTCTCCATCTTGGAGAGTTCCAAATCGTGGGTAGCGATGATACCGCTCACCGGCTGCTTGGCGATGGCTTCGAGGAACTTTCTCGAACCATTCAGCTTATCCAATGAATTCGTTCCCTTCAGAATCTCATCCAGAATAATCAGCGTTCGGAGTGGCTCCTTATTGTCTTCTCCACTTTCCTTGCAGCACTTTCCCTCTGCACTTTCCCTGCAGAACTTCAGCAGCTCCTCCAGTCTTATCAGCTCAGCATTAAAGTAAGAGATGCCATGCGTCAAATCATCGGTGGTTCTCATGCTCGAGAACAATCTGAAACGGGAAATCTTCAGCTGATCCGCAAACACCGGCATACCCGCCATTGCCAGGATATAGTTCACGCCCAGCGAACGCAGGAAGGTACTCTTTCCCGCCATGTTGGCTCCGGTGATGATATAATAGTTGTCGTCCTTGATGGTGAAATCGTTCTTCACCGCCTTGGCACCCAGGAAAGGATGATAGAGATTCTTACCCTCGAACACGATTTCCGGACTTCCGATTCCTGCATTTTCAGAAACATCGCTTTCAGTATCTGCTTCCGGACTTCCCGAAACAAATTCCGCCTCTTCAGCCTCCGGATGATTATATCTGAAATCCGCCATCGAAACCATTGCATCCATCTCGCTGATGATATGCATCCATTCCTCCATCTTCACCATATAGGTATTCTTCCATTTCAGGAAACTGCGAACCAGGAAGAAATCGCTCAGCATGAAGGCATCGGTGAAGAAATTAGCGAGTTTGTTGCCTCTTCTGTCATACCCCTTCAATATCTTTTCCAGTTGGGCAAAGGAAGGCAGGGCATCTGCTAGGGAATCCTGCATCTCCTTGCCTGATTCGCTATGGAAATTGCGCCTGTTGATAAGCTGAAGTATCTGGGCATAGGCGATGAGCTGATGGCGAAGCTTGCCGCCATTGCTGTCTATCTTGTCAAGTGTCTGCTTGCAGACGAAGAATACCACCATGTATTGAACCAACACCCACCACAGGGTGAAATCCACCGAAACCATATCGCATATCGATAAAATCACGGAACCGATGACTCCGATAATCATCATCCATCCGATAACGAGCGAAATCGGAGATCCAAACCATGCCGGCACCTCCATCTTCGAAACCTTCTGCATCGCATCCACCACCGCAGCAGAATCAATCTTCTTCATCTTGCCATTCACCATTTTGCCATCCGAAGTTTGGCTTCTGTTCTTTTCGCCAAGTGCCAGGAATTCCATTCGCCAGTTTTCGCCTTCTCCAGCCAGTTCCTTCTGCAAATCCCTTCTTCTTTTGATATCTTCCATATTCAAAGGCGTTTCCCAGGTAAGATTCCTGGCGAGTGCCTCCGAACCGCCCGATGTGATGGTTCGGCAGATGCGGTTGAACAGCGAACTCTTGCCGAAGACATCGAGGTCGAAGGAATAAGGATGCTGCGGATTCTGATAGCAATCGCCCGTTTCGAAAGGTGAGAAATCGCCCTCCAAAGCCTTGATTTCATCCTGATAAACCTTGAGCAAAGCCGAAAGATGCTCTATCTTCTCCTTGTTCTTATCGTCAAGTCGTCTGATTCCCAGATAGGCAATCAGGCACAGCGTCGCCCCCATCAGATAGTTCTGCGTATCTCCATCCAAAGCGAAATAGCAGATCAGGAAGGCGAGGATGCCACCGAAAGCCAGCAACTCTCCCGTTATAAATCCCGTATTCTTACGCTTCAAGGCTGCCACCTCAGAAGCATATCGGCTTACATATTGTTGATAATTCTCCTTGATATTCATACATTTTCTTTATTTTTCTTTTTTGATGTGCAAAATTAGGGATAAAATCTAGATTTCCAAAATAAATTGTCTCATTTTAAGTCTTTTATACTTATATTCGTGATAGGAATCTTGCTTTTATGACCCCTTGGCAGTAAAAAGTTCTATGGAAATTTGGCTGTTCTATAAAAAATAAGTAATTTAGCACCGAAATAAAAATAGCTATTTAAATGACAAGCCAATGGGTACTTTCCATTCTATAGATGAATTGATTAAAACTCTTGACCGGGAAAAGGTTTTGCTGAAGGAGATGTTTGCCAAGCGACATTCCTTTCAGTTTCGTTATGACTATGCCTTGGAAATGACCGAATACAAGGAGGAGCGCATCCGATATTTGATAGAAAATGGAGTGATTCGTGATACGGGCGACTGTCTGGAGATGGAAGACGTGTATCAGAAGTTCTTCGAGGATGTGCTGGAAGTGAACGAGGAAATCAATGTTTCTTCGGTGCGGGATTACATCTCTGTGTTGAATGAGAATATCGACTATTATCTCAAGGAAAATAACGAATCCCGAAAAGATAAGTATCTCAAGGAGGTGCGTCGGTGCCTGAAGACCATAGCCCTTGCCACCGTTCGAAATGTGTTGGATTTGAAGCGTAATATGGATAATACTTATAAGAATGAGCCTAATTACGAAATCAAGAAAACGAAACTCCAGCGACTGAGCGAGAAATTGAAGAACATATCTCAACTCATCACCGAGAGCGAACGGGTGATAGATACTGGTCAACCCGTCTTCTTCTCCGTGGCGATGGATGTGCAGATGAAAATTGTGGTGAATGATGTACGTCTGCAGCTCAACGAGTCTTATCATAATCTGCTGGAGATAGAACGCCAGATTATCCAGTACCTCAATATGATAGATTATCAGAATCGCATCTTTGAAAAGGTGAAGAAACTGAAATATCTGAAAGACCAGTTCCGATGGGAAGAGGCTACGGATGTAAGACAGGTTATAGCCACCCGAAATGCCGTTTGGATGGAACCGCAACCCAAGTATTACATCAAGTTGTCGATAGATAATCTTCGCACATCCGATGAGGCTCTGCAATGCATCAGCATTCTTTCTGAAAATCTGAAAAAGAGGAAAGACCGCCGGCTCGATTCTTTGGCAGAACCTATCCCCGATGATTATCTCAAAGGTAACAGGCAGAAGTTGGAGGCGGTGAATCTGCAGGAAATCTATAATGCCTTCTCGGCATCGAGTACCCATCTCTTTGCTTTTGTCATGAATTATCACTATGATAAGAAACAAAGCCGGGAAGATAAGCTCGTGTATTTTTGCCAGATAGCTTCGCAATATGTGGATAAGTTGAAATTTACAGGCAATTATGCAGAGGCTGACGGAGTGGAATATCCTGTGATACTTCCGAGATAAAAATACGATTCTTTCTACGATAAAAGAAGACAGAACAATGAATAAATTGAACTATACAGAAGAAATCTTTAATATTCTGAGCAGAGGCGGATTTATTTCCAACAATAGTGTTCAGACGAAAATTAAGCGATATTATGATGCCATAGATGAGCAACAGACTGAATATGATGAATATTTCAATGGTATCGGTTTTCATCTGGAAGCGGGTGATGGTTATTTCTTTTTCACTCGCAAGGAAACGAAAGTGGATTTGCAGCGCAAGTTGGAAGCGGTGAGCAAGTGGATAGATTATCTCACCTTTCTGAAGACTTATAATTCTGCCTTCGGATCAGGTTTGGTATTCTCTGCGGCAGATATCGTGGTGAGAATCAATTGCGATATGGAACTGAAGGAATTGGCAGGAAAACTCTTCAGCGAGAAAAAATCATATGATGAGATTGTGGAGAAACTGATCAGTGAATTGGAACGAATGGGATTCATTGAGCAGCAGGATGAAGTGGAGAAAACCTGGAAGGTATTGGCTTCATTCCATTATATCGAGGAGTTGATAGATTGCATATCTATTACCGATGATACTGAAGAAAAAGAAGAGGAGGAACAGCCATGAGATATCTGAATAAAATCATATTTCTTAATAGTGCCCATATCCCATACGCTGAGGTGAAACTCGATGGAAATGTTCATTTCATCGGCACCCAGGGTGTGGGTAAGAGTACCTTGCTCCGTGCGCTGCTGTTCTTCTATAATGCAGATAAGTTGCGCTTGGGCATTCCGAAGGAGAAAAAATCGTTTGATGCCTTTTATTTTCCTTATCCCAATTCATACATCGTTTATGAGGTGATGCGTGAGAATGGGGCTTATTGTGTTCTTGCCTTGAAGAATCAGGGACGAGTGATGTTCCGTTTCATCGATGCCCCGTTTGATAGCAAATGGTTTATCGATGAGCGTAAGCAGGTGTATGGCGAATGGAGTATGATACGTGAGCAGGTGGGTAAGAAACGTGATATATCTTCGCTCGTAAGCAGCTATGAGATGTATCGTGACATCATCTTCGGCAACAATCGTCGCCTGGAACTTCAGCCTTTTCGCAAGTATGCCATTGTAGAGAGTGCCAAGTACCAGAATATCCCCCGCACCATCCAAAATGTCTTCCTCAACACCAAGTTGGATGCCGATTTCATCAAGAATACCATCATCCGCTCGATGAGTGATGAGGATAACTGCATTGACCTCAACTTTTATCGTGAACAGATCAAGGAGTTTGAACAGGAGTATAAGGATGTGAGCCTCTGGACGAAGAAGGAGAAGAATGGCGAGGTGCTGGTTCGCAGAATGGCTGATAAGGTGATAGATGCATATCGCACCTTGCTGAACAATCGCCGCCTGATTGGCGAAGGGCGCAGAAAACTCAATTATGCAGAGCGTGTGGCACAGGAACTCCTGCCGCAATATCGTCTTGATATCCAGAAAAGTGAGGCGGAATGTAACCGGGTAAACCGACTGCTAGGTGAGGAACAGGAAAAATATGGAAAGGAGCGTGATAAACTCTCTCGTGAATTGGGTGTACTCGATGCTCAGTTGAAGAAAACTGCCGACAAGCGTAAACATTATGAGGAAATTCATATAGAAGATATCTTGCAGCGGGTAGAGCAGGAAACCATCATCGAAGAAGAGCGTAAGCGACAGGAAGCGATGAAGGCTGAACTGGAGAAATCCTATCAGAACGTGGTGGATAAGTATAAGGCTCTGCTTGACCAGCTAGATATGGATTTGCGTGCTTTCAGAAACAGCAAGACCACCTTGCTCAATGAGCACCAAGCAGCCTTGATGACTCAGAAAGAAGCCTTGATGCTGGAGTGGCGAAAGGCAGAAACGGAAACCCGAGAGGTGTTTCAGAAAAAGGCTTCTGCTATGGATGAAATAATGTTACAGTTGGTGCAAGAGGAAACGGCCTTGAAGATACAGAAGGCAAATGTGGCTCACGAGAATCCTTTTGCTAGGAAGATGGAGACGAACGAACAGGAGTTTGCTGAATTTACAGCCAGAAAATTTCAGGTAGAAACCGAGATCAAGGAAGTGGAACAGCGCATTGAAACATTGCGTCAGGAAGCCGAGAAGGAATTGGAGATAGCTGATTTGAAATACCAGGCGTCGCTCGATGAACCCAAGAAGCAGAAAGCTGATGTTGAGGCTGAAATCAGAAAAATTCAGAATCTCCTGGAGAAGAGCAAAGGTTCGTTTTCCGAATGGCTCGACCAGAACAGGAAGGGATGGCAGGAGAATATCGGAAAAGTGGTGGATGAGGAAACGATACTATATAATAATGTGTTGAATCCACAATTGGTTGCCGATTCTTCTTCATTGTCTTCGGCTTCTCTCTATGGCGTAAGCATCAATCTGGCTGCCGTTGAGCGAAAATTCAGAACTCCCAAGGAATTGAAGGAGCAACTCGCCGAAAAAGAACAGCTTCGTGCCGATATAATCAAGCTGCTGAATGATTTATGGAACCAGCATGAGGAGGAGCAAAAAAACTTGAAGGGAAAATATCAGCTTCAGATAAGAAAGCTGAATGAATTGCTTCATGCTAAAAAGGCAGAAATGCAACTGCTGCCCCAGACGGAAAAGAAGCTCAAGATGCAATCGTTGGAGTTGAAAAACAGTTTGGAGAAATGGCGCAGCCAGCAGCTGTCAGAATTGGAAGATAAGCAGAATACGCTTGTTGCCGATAAGGTGAAGAAGGAAGAGAATAAGCGCCAGTTGGAGATGGAACTGCAGCGCAAGCTGAAAGCTCTTCAGGCGGAACACAACCGACAGGTTAAGCAGGAAACACAGACTTTTGAAGTCTTTGCCAACGATATTCAAACGCAGATAGAAGAGAAGCTGAACCAGGTGGATGTCCGCAAGCAGGAACTCCTGAAAGCACAGCACGATGAACTGCATGGCAAGGGTATGGATACCCAGGCTTTGGATGCTTACAACAAGCGCATAGCAGAACTGGATGCTGAGTTGGTATTTATCAGAAAAAATCGTGATGTGGTAGCGGTTTACCGGAATGATAAGATAGAACTCTTCGATCAGGAATCTGTTGTAAGACAGGAGCGGAAGAACAAGGCTGAGGCTTTGGCGATGATTGAAGATAAATTCAGGCAGCGTAGTGAACGTCTTCAGTTGCAATTGTCTGTAGCAAAGACTCAACTGGATAAGCAGCAGGCAGCCATGGGAAAACTGGAGGCAGGCTTGAAGGCAGTAAGGAGTTTCAGAAGTGACGAAACCTTGTGCCCATTGGAAAGTAATGAAATAGAGGAGAAAATCACTACCAAGGATTGTCTGACTATCGTGGAAGAATTGAAGCGCCAAATCTATGAGGATGGTCGTTCGCTCGACAACTTCAAGAAGCAATCTCACCAATTCTTAGGTATGTTCTCTGCTCACAACACCTTCCATTTCAATGTAAGTCCGGTAACGGAAGAGGAGTTCATCGCTTTCGCATCCAATCTCTGCGAGTTTGTGGAGAATGATAAAATCTCGGAGTATCAGAAGCGCATCAGTGGAAGATATACCGATATCATCTTCCGAATCTCCAAGGAAGTGGGCGATCTGACCCGTCGGGAAGGCGATATCGGCAAGACCATCAACGATATCAACCACGATTTCGAGGAGCGGAATTTCGCAGGTGTTATCAGGGAAATCGCCTTGCGCCCGTTGAAGACCAACGACCAGTTGATGCTTCTCCTCTTGCGTATCAGAGACTTTGCAGAAGGAAATCAATTCAATATGGGAGAGATGGATCTCTTTGCCACTGAGTCACGACAGGATGTGAATGCCAAGGCGGTGAAATATCTGCTTGCTTTCATGAAGGGGCTTCTGGATGAGCCTAACCGCAAGCAGTTGCAGGTAGCAGATACCTTTAAGTTGGAGTTCCGCATCAAGGAAAATGATAATGATACGGGATGGGTAGAGAAGATAGCGAATGTGGGATCTGATGGCACCGACATTCTGGTGAAGGCGATGGTTAACATCATGCTCATCAACGTGTTTAAGGAGAAGGCATCGAAGAAATCGGGCGATTTCAAGATTCATTGCATGATGGACGAGATAGGCAAGTTGCATCCTAACAACGTGAAGGGAATCCTCGACTTTGCCAATCGCCGCAACATCCTGCTGGTAAACAGTTCTCCAACTACCTATAATGTGGAGGATTACAAATACACCTATCTGCTCAGCAAGGACAATAGGGCAAATACAAAGGTAACTCAATTAATCAAGAGATTATAAAACCTCTCGTGTATGGAAATATCGGCTGATATGATATACTGGATAAAATGAAATACTGGATGATATGGAAAAGTTAGGATTGGGCGATGCCCGACAGATATTGGCAATGTTGAAGGGCGAGGAGATAGCTTCGTCGAAGCTGTCTCCTCGCCTCACGGCTTTGCTGAGGCAGGAAGGGCTCCTGATGTTGAAGAACAATGGCAGTAGATGCAAATATCGCATAGCCGAGGCCATGCGAGAGAGTTGCCGTACCTTATTGGTTCAGGATTTTGGCTTGAAATGTTCTTTAGAAGAATGGATTTCCGCTTCTTCCTCTATGCAGACGAGGGCTGATATGGTTAGGATGGTGGGTGATTCAAAGGCTAAGAAGGTGAATACATTTCGTGGCTTTCTGGTAGATTGCTATGTTCAGATAGATGCTATGCTGCATGGAAAGCCATTCATACTTCATCCGATGGAGGGCAGTTCCGTTTTCATCAATCAGCCGGATCGTTTCGAGATACCGGAAGACGTGATAGTTGTGGGTATGGAGAATGCTGAGAATTTCATGCAGATTCGGTTGCAGCGTTGGCTTTTCGATGCCCTGTTTCCTGGCAGGCAACTCCTGTTTGTCTGCCGTTATCCACAGGAAAACCTGGAGCATCTCAGGTCATGGCTTCTCCGCATTCCCAATCATTACATTCATTTCGGCGATTTCGATTTGGCAGGAGTTCATATCTATCTTTCAGAGTTTTATGCCCATCTGGGTAATCGGTCTTCCTTCCTGGTGCCATCTGATATCGAGGAAAGATTGGCCGAAGGCAATGCCGCGCTTTACAATCAGCAATATGCCAGATTCAGGAATATGGCAGTAACGGATGTCCGCCTTCAGCCGCTGGTCAATATGATTCATCATTATCGCAGGGGATATGAGCAGGAGGGGTATATAAGATGATAGGGATATGATTCCTGATGGAGATTATTTCTGATAATAATTATAGGAAATATTCTCCTCTTTCCACTTATCCTTTGCTTCCGCCAGATTCTTCGGATATCCGATGATGAGGGTGTTGAGCGGAATCATCGTCTTGGGCAGATGCAGTAGTTGCTGCATTCCCTCGTATCGTTCTTTTAGGGGATAGAGGGCTGTCCATACTCCGCCAAGTCCCAGGCCGTGAGCCATCAGCAGGATGTTCTCCGTGACTGCCGAACAGTCTTGAATCCAGAACTCCTGCTCTGTGCCTTCCAGCGTCTTGTCAAGGCATCCGCAAACCACGATGGCGAGTGGTGGCATGTCTGTATAACTTCTCACCGATGTACGGCTCATAATATTTTCAAAAATCTGATTCTTTTCCATCATTGTTTTTCTGTGTGAGTCTTATTTTTTAGGCGAATCATAGCATTCCATAAGCCAGTCGAGCACATATTCTTGCTTGATTCCATCATGAAACTGGACGGGGTCGTTGTCCAGGGTGAGCAGATGTTTTGGAAAATTGTCGGAGATGGACTTTAGGGGTGCCAATTCTCTCTGCATCGTGGTCTCATCCCTTACGCTGAGCGATACCTGATAGTATTCCTTGTGCTCACCAATGATTACCACGAAGTCTATCTCTGCATCACCGGCTTTGCCTACATAGATTTCTCCGCCTCGTCGTGCTAGTTCCAGATACACGATGTTCTCCAGTACGTGCCCCAAGTCGCCACCTTTGGTGCCATTGATGACTTGGCGCAGACCTACGTCGGCAAGATAAAGTTTCTGTCCAGTCTTCAATAGCTGCTTACCCTTGGCATCATATCTCTGCACTGGGTAGAAGATATAGCTGTCGGTGAGGGCAGAGACGTAGTTTTCTATCGTATGAGATGTAGTCTTTCTGCCCAGCGAGGTCATGGTATCGCTGATGCGCTTGATTACGGATATGTTGCCTATATTGTCAGCAAGGAATCTTACCACACTTTGCAACATCATCACATCGGTTATCTTTTTGCGGCTCACCACATCTTTCAGTACGATGGTGTTGTAGAGACCTGACAGGTATTCACGCACCATCTCTCGGTCTTGGCTGATTTGGGGAATGTATGGGAAGGAACCCAGTTCGATGTATTGGCGATAGGCAAGCTCTCGGGAAGTATGGGCAGGCTGCGTCTGCATGAATTCTCGGAAGGAGAAAGGGAAGAGCTTGATTTCGATGTATCTTCCGGTGAGCAGGGTGGCTATTTCGCCAGAGAGCAGGTAGGCATTGCTGCCAGTAACGTAAATGTCTACGTTGTCTAGCAGGAACAGGCTGTCTATCACTTTCTGGAAATTTTCCACCATCTGTATCTCGTCAAAGAAGAGATAGTTCATCTTGTCTGGGCACAGGTTCTGCTTTACGTGCGCGTACAAAAATTTATAGTCGAGGAACGGTTCGTTGTCGAGATCCTCGAAGTTGAGGTTCTGTACTTGTTCTTCGGATACTCCGTCCGAGAGAAGTTTCTCCCTAAACATCCTCAGCAGCGATGACTTGCCACAGCGTCGTATGCCTGTTACTACCTTGATGGCCTTCTTGTCTCTCCATTTCTCCAGGAGATTCATGTATTCTTTACGCTCTATCATATTCTCTTTATGTTCTATTTATTCACTTTGCTATTCCTTTTGCATTCTATCTTGATTGCTAAAAATGAAATGCGCTGCAAATATACGAAACTTTTTCGGGAAATTTGCAGCGTATTGCAAATTTCTTGTGTTTCTGGGTGAAATTTGCAGTGCATTGCAAATTCCTTTCTGTAGAACTGATAACCTTTCTATAATCTGTATATCCGAGAATTTGTATTTATTTAGTTTTATTGCCCGAAACATCCTATCGTTTTTATCGCCCGATACATCATGTAGTAGGCGTATATATAAGCCGATGTCGTTGTTATCATACTGATGATGTTCACGCTGATGAAAGCAGCCTGCCGGGTGTTGCCTGCCAGATAAAACACTGCCGTAGGGAGGAGATTGAAGCATTGGCCCAGGATGAATGAGAGCACATAGTAAAGTACCATCAACTCGCTGCAGCGTCATACCAATTTTACGCCTGCCGGTAGCGTGTAGCGGAATATTCCCCATAAAGCTATAGGGACGAGCTGCAAGACCAGTAGCTTGATGGTAACCAGGATGGGACTTATTGGAATCAGGATGGGACTTGTTCTGAAGGATAAGCCCGCTTGTCCGCAAACAGAAAATGCCAGCGAAAACAATGCGAAAATGCAATATGCATACATGGCATATTGTGCAATGCGATTTATATCCTGTTTCAGGACATCAACATCTGAAGATAGACATATATCTTTTTGAAACATGTAGGCAAAATATGAAATATCTTCTTCAAGTCTTTTTTATACAACTTTAAGTTAAAAAAGTTGCTCGTTTGGGAAACTTTGGCTATTTTTGCTCCAAAAAGAACAGATATGAAAAAGAAATTCGATAATACGGATAATATCCTGGGGGGCATAGTGAAAAAAGTTCGTCTGGAAAAAGGGCTATCGCAAGAGGCTCTTGGAAAATATGTGGGATTGGGCAAAAGCAGCATCAGTAAAATTGAGAGTGGCAAGACCAATATCTCTATAGATGATGCTTCTGTCCTCCTGGAAGCTATGGGCGAGAAACTGAGTGTGTATATAGACAGTCAGTATCCGTCAGCAGAGACCATGATGAAGGCCACAATCTTTGTCACAGTTGCAGCTTGCTGGTTTGCAGAAGACAAGAAAATTACCAAGCAGAAAGCTTTCAACTTCCTCCAAAAAAATCAAGGCATCAGATTTTTGGAGGAGAATTGGGAAATAGAGCAGACTCAGCCAAGGGAACAGATCATTGAGGATTTGACTCGTATCTGCAATAACCATATTGCAAAAGCTAAGGAAAAGGAAAGGAGGGTAATGGCGTCATGAGATTGCTGCATGGAAGTTATACATAGATTCTTACTCCTGATCTCACCAAATGCAAAGGGAAAAACGATTTTGGCAAAGGATTCTATCTCACTCCAAATTGGAAAAGAGCTTGGCAAATGGGCAAACGCAGCACTTTTCTTCATGGAGGAAAAATTACAGTCAATGCGTTTCTGTTTTATCCTAATATAGGTGAGAAAAAAGGACTTCAAATTAAAATCTTTGAAGGATTTACAACAGAATGGGCAAAGTTCATTCTCCAGAACAGGGAAGAAAGCGGATTCAAGCATGACTACGATATTGTTATTGGACCCGTAGCAGATGCCTTCATTGATCAAGAAATAAAAAACTATATACGCCAATGTGGGGAAGCTTATCTTGATGAAAGTAACTTGAGTATTCTGGTTTCCAGAATATCCCAATTTGGATTTAGCTATATACAATATTGCTTTTGTACACAAAAGGCTATTAATGAACTCATTAAAGATTGAGAATATGGGAAATAAGTATAATTATGAAAATGTATTAGGTGAAATTGCTTGTTATATAGCAAAAGAATGTAACCTTACTCCAAGCGAAGCTGTAGGTGTGGTAATGAATGATGATTGCACAGACGCTGTCATTGAAGAAATTCAAAAATCAGACAAGATAGACATAGAAGCTTTGGCCTCTCGTTATTTGACAGAGGAACTTTGTTAGCAGACTGCCGTTTGTGCATTTTAGGTATGTTGAACCCTATTGAATGGGGTATACCGCATTCTCTTCCATAACCCAACAAAAAAGCATGGCGCAAATCACTGCGCCATGTCCCAATAAAAGAAAACCTTATAGTCAAAATATGAAATATCTTCTTCAATTTCTTTTTTGTTTTGGGAAAATGCGATAAATATCTTCCCGAGAGTTATTATTGAAAATGATAACCCAATATTTCTTCTTTTTTAATAGAGTTTCCAAAAAAACTTCGTATCTTTGCAGTGGCTTTATGCAAGATAAGCTGTTGTAATATCATCAAGCGTAGAATTATGGCAAGAAAAAGATATCCTATAGGAATACAAACCTTCGATAAGATACGCACGGAAGACCGGCTCTATATCGACAAGACAGAATATGTTTACCGCATGACACATTCTGACAGCAACTATATATTTCTGGGACGCCCACGCCGTTTCGGAAAGTCTTTGCTTGTATCTACGTTACAGAGTTATTTCGAAGGAAAGAAAGAATTCTTTAAGGGACTAGCCATTGAAAAGCTGGAGCAGGAATGGACAGAATATCCTGTGCTCCATTTCAGTATGGCTATGGGCAAACACATGGAGAAGGAGCAACTGGAAAGATACCTGCTCTATATCATCGGCTTGAATGAAAAGAAGTTTGGTATAGCAAATGATGCTGTTGATCCGAATGTGAGATTGGCAAACCTGATTATGAATGTGTACAGACGAACGGGAAAGAAGGTGGTCGTGCTCATCGATGAATACGATGCTCCTCTTCTTGATGTAGCACACGAGGATGACAATCTCAAGAATCTTCGCAATATCATGCGTAATTTCTATAGTCCATTGAAGGATTGCGACCCATATCTCCGCTTTGTCTTCCTCACCGGTATCACCAGGTTTTCGCAAGTCAGCATCTTCAGCGAACTGAATAATATCACCAATATTTCGATGAACAGGGAATATTCGGGAATATGTGGAATCACCAAGGAGGAGCTGCTCACCCAGATGTCGGACGACATTGATGAATTGGCAAAATCGCTAGGCTCCACAAGAGAAACTGCCATCGAAGAACTGAAAATGAACTACGATGGTTATCATTTCTCTGCCCAATCGTCAGATATATTCAATCCGTTCAGTCTGCTCAACTGCTTTGCCAATCAGGATTTCGGTTCATACTGGTTCGCTTCCGGCACTCCAACCTACCTGATTAACATGATGCGGAAGTTTCATGTCTTGCCGGCAACTCTTGGAAAGATGTATGCCAAATCATCAGCCTTTGATGCCCCGACAGAGAACATGACAGCCATAACCCCTTTGCTATACCAAAGTGGCTATCTTACCATCAAAGATTATGACAAGACCAGCAAGCTCTATACTCTTGATTTGCCGAACAAGGAAATCAAGGTAGGATTGTTCGAGAGTCTTCTTCCTAACTATCTGGAAGGAATGTTTGCCCAGAATGGAGATGTCACCATCGCTCAGATGTCTGTGCTTATCCGTCAGGATGATATGGACGGAGCATTACAGCTGCTCCAGACCTTTCTGGGAACTGTGCCATATTGCAATGTCACCAACCATGAAGGTCATTACCAGCAGATGCTGTTTATCATCTTCTCGCTTTTGACTGGCTATGTGGTAGATGTAGAAGTGCACACTCCCAATGGAAGGGTAGATATCGTGCTGCTGACAGACATCCGTCTCTATATCATAGAACTGAAGCTGAACAGGGATGCCCAGACGGCGTTGCAGCAGATTAACCTCAAGAACTATGCCCAGCGCTTTGCGCTTTGCGGGAAACATATAGTAAAAGTAGGTATCAACTTTGATTCTACCCAGGGAAACATAGAGGATTGGATAATTGAAGAGGAATGATAAAGATAGCTAGCTTCTTGTACAAAGAGGCTAGCTAACTATAGTCTTGTTACTGAATATAATCAATGTCAATACAGATAGTTTTGCTTTCATTGATTAATATAAGTGCGCAGTTCGAAACATCTTAGTGTAGTCTTCAAAAGAGCTAATTGAAGTTGTCTGAAGAGTTACAATCTGTTTTTAGAAGATATAGCTCCTAAGACCGCACATCAGCTGTTGTGCGGTTGCACATCAACTGTTGTGCACATGTCGCCCAGCTGTTATGCATGCGTGTTTCAGCTGATGTGCGGAAATAAATATCCTATAAAGCCTATGGTTAAAAAGTAACTGTCAGAATCTTCAAATAGAAAATCCTAGTAATTCTGCTTTTTTCTTCAAAGCAATTGACTTTTCTGTCGTCTTTATAGTTTTGAATAGTCTATTGTTCTCGAACTTTTTAATATAATTTGAAATCTGTCTCCTTTCGATTAAAGAAAGTTTGTTCTCTTTCTTTGCCCAAATCAACATAGCTTCCCACAATTCTGATGGGATTCTTCGTCTACTGGTATTACCATATTTTGAAAGTTTAAATGTTCTTTTCTGCAAATTTACGACTAATATTTTAAGATACCAAACTTTTTATTTTTGTTCTGTTTTTAAGTTTTTAGCTGCCCTTGCTGATAGATAAGGTGGTAGTTCAATCCTTCATTTTGCCAGTCACTACCATACATCGTGTTTTACGATACAAGGGTAGAGACACCTTTCCTGGCATTATTCTCTGAAGCAGCTATGGGGTGTATTCTTGGACATCATGAATTGGAGTAGATTTAGGCGATGATGCTGTGCCAAAATCATAATATGTGTAGAAAATATCGCATTTTTCGAAAAAAGTCAGCCAAATATTTGGAGATATGAAAATAAAAGCATATCTTTGCACCATAATATCACCCTTAGGTGGAAAAAACTAAGGCTCGCCACTCCTTTTAGGGGTGGCTTATTTTTTATATGTTAACGTATGGAACAACAGATGCAGCGTGTAATTGTTTACATAGATGGATTCAATTTCTATTTTGGCTTGAAACATAATGCGAAATGGAAGAAATATTATTGGCTTGACATCGTAAAGTTGTTTGAGTCATTTATGCGTCCGAACCAAGAACTGGTTGCGGTCAAATATTTCTCTGCCAAGCCCGATGACTTGGAACAAAGTTTAAGACAGAATGCTTTCTTTCAAGCCAACAAGGAAAATCCTAAGTTCAAATTGATTTTGGGCAAATACTTGAAGAAGGAAATCACGTGTTTCAGATGTGGCAATGTTATTCATACCCATGAGGAGAAAGAAACTGATGTGAGAATTGCAACGCAAATAGTCGCCGATGCCTACCAAGATAATTGTGATTTGCAGATTGTCGTATCTGCTGACAGTGATATGATACCTGCAATCGAATTAGCGACAGAAGCGAAGCACAAAGTCTTCATCTATTTTCCACCACATCAATATTCAAGCAACTTGGCTGCAATGGGAGCAGGTAAACCTCTTCACATGAAGCAGTATGAGACACGCTTCAAGCAATGTTTGTTGCCGGATGTTGTACATCTTGAAAAAGCAAATTTTGACTTGCACATTCCTGAAAAATGGAAAGGCTTTCAGAGTTTATAAAGATATTACGCCCCTCAGGCGCGCCGATAGGCAGCATACTAGAGTATAGGCAGCAACGAAATCCATAGGGATACGTCGCTCCTAAATTCATTATTTGCCAGCGGGAGAGAGCAGTTGCAGTGCGATGCTCTTGCAAGAGTTTAATGCCAGATTGAGCCATGGTTATTTCAAGTCAATCAAGAATCGGCGTAATGCCATCCGGTGACATGTTGATGCCCATGCGCCGTGAAATACAGCGTATGGGTATTGACTGGCAAAAAGAAGAATGGAACAGCAGTAAAGCGCTGGTGTAAGTTGATCTTCGTCAGCGAGAGCGGATTCTCAGCTTTTAAACTGTTGCAAAATATGCAACAGTTGCGTTTTGTGGTTGTTGCAAAAAATGCAATAACCTCATTTTCCTCCATAACCCAACAAAAAAGCATGGCGCAAATCACTGCGCCATGCCCCAATAAAAGAAACCCTTATAGTCAAAATAGAAATTAGCGATTCTAATTCTTTTCCGGTACTAATCTTTTCTAGTACTTTGCATTCTGAGGATCAAAGTTGGTCCAACCATTCATCCAGTTGGTGCTGCCATCGAAGGCTCCGATGTAGGTTACGGTGTCGAAACCTGTCCAGCCATTGAAACTTGCGGCACCGAGCAATGGGCTTCCTGCGATAGGAGTATAGCCATCTGCACCAACCAATGAGGTCCATGAATCAAAATACTTGTTGCTCTGCTCTGCAAAGAAGAAGGTGTTGCTGTATGACTTCTGATTCTTGTCGATGTCCTTCTTCTGGGCAGCATCGTAGAGGTAATCCTCATACTGCTTGTTGGCATCAGTGCCAACGGCATCCATACCAGCGAAATATACATTCTGAAGCTTGAACTTGCCATCCTTGGCATCCTTTACGGTTTCACCCTTCTCACCATCAACAATCAAACCGATAGGCCAGCCTAAGGCTACAGAGTTGATGCAGTTGAGGTTAGAAGAACGGCGAATCTGCATGGCTGACTGGAACTTGCCGAGGGCTGAACCGTTGTTTGGATTGTAGGCACCGGCATTGATATAATCTGTGGTGTTCTGGAACTTGTCATCCAATACCTTAGGACCTACGAAGGTGATGTTAGAGAAGGTTGCCTTGGTACGAGGATCCACGGTAGCACCATCGGCGCAGTTGTCGCTCTCGAAACCGTTGCTCTGAGAGGTATCGGCTATCTTGCTGTCGCGCAGAGAAAGACCATACTGCACCTTTCCTGAGAAACCGTTATCTGTATCGAAATCATCATCCCAGCCCTTGTAGGCTACGAGATATTTGCAGTTTACGGTACCACCAAACCACTCGAAGGAATCATCATTGGAATAAGATACCTGAACGTGGTCTATCTGTGTGCCGGAACCTATAGAACCGAGGGTCAAACCGTTGATTTCTTTATCCTTCTGGAATGGATAACCGGCAAACTCGATGCGCACATAGCTTAAAGTGCCAGAATTATCTGCATCATCTGCGCCGCCATGCTTGGTACGAGGACCACCCTCTATCTGCAGCTCAGTCTGGTTGTTCTTAGCCTTACCGCAGAGAATGATGCCACCCCAGTCGCCAGGCTTTCTGCTGCCGGCAACCTCTTCAGATGTAAAGACGATAGGCTCTGTGGCTGTACCCTTGGCGATGAGCTTGCCGCCACGCTCTGTGATGAGTGCCGCCTTGGTTTGCTTGTCGCCCTTGATAATCGTTCCCGGTTCGATGGTAAGCTCTGCACCATCTGCAATATATACCCATCCCTTGAGGAGATAAGTGCCTTTCTTCAAAGTCTGCTTGCCTGTGAAAACGAATTCCTGGTCGCCGTTGCCAATCTGTGTTCCGTTGGCGTTTTCCTTGTCATCTGTTCCGAAGAGGATGTGGTCGCAAGCCTTCAAGCCGCCATTGGTTGTCCACTTGTAAACTACTTCTGATCCAGGATTTGGAGAAGGAGTTGGATCGTCATTGTCACTGCTGCAGCTGCTCAACATGGCAGATGCTGCGAGGATGCCCATGCATCCTAAAAAATACATCTTGTTCATCATTGTTTCCTGTTTTATTAAACAAACATCTAATATAATCTTTCTTGAAATTCTACGGATAGTCTCTAAAATTTATAGATTGCCTGCAAACCGATGTTTCTGCCCGGCTTGTAGCATCTTGCTATTTCTTCTACTTCCTTCTTGCTTCCGTCGCTATACGTTACATCAGCAAACTGCTTGTAATATATCTTTTCTGCAAGAAGATCTCTTACGTTGAGTTTCAGTTCCAGATGCTCGCCGAATTTCTTAGCCAGCGAGAAATCAATGGTGTTGCGGGGCATCTCGTAGCTGTGAGGCACTCGGGAATTGGAGTCATCGCCTGTGCTCCCCTCGCTTCTGCCCACACCGATGATTCGCTTGCCTATGCGGTTGTAGAGCAGGGCGATATCCATCTTTAATGGCTCATTCTTATAGAAGATGCCGGTGTTGATAAGGTATGGCGACTGACCCTGCATCGGTCTGTCTTCCTCTTTCGAACCCTTCTCAAACTGCACCTTGCTCTTAATCAAGGCACCGTTAAACGACCAGCTGAAATCCTTCAATCCTATGAATCCGAGATTCTTTCTGATATCCAGCTCCACACCATAGTTGTTGGCACTCTTTGCATTCTTGTAAGAGTAAATCAAGTCAGTGCCACCAGCCACCGTATAGGTCCACTCGATAGGAGAATCGAAGTGCTTGTAGAAGACTGCCAGAGAAATGAGCTCTCCACGGGATGGATACCACTCATATCGCAGGTCGAGGTTATCGACATAACAGTTCTTCAACTCAGTGTTTCCCTGCACATTGCTGGCAAGGTCGAAGTCGTAATACACCGACGACGATACTTCACGGAATTCTGGGCGGTTTATACTGCGACCATACGACAGTCGCACCTGGTGCTGGTCGTTGATCTTATATGTTGTATTAAGAGATGGAAAAACATCATCGGTCTTGTAATGACGGCTCAATTCACTCTTCTCGTAGTCACGGGAATTGGAGATGAGTTCCATATCATTATGCTCGAAGCGGACACCGGCGTGGATGCCGAGTTTGCCAAAGGGGAGAGACATCGCCAGGTACCCGGCGCCTAAGGTGTTGTGTCCGCGGTAGTTATTGCGCATCTGCTTTTCCTCCAGAAGATACAGCTTGTCGTAACCCATGTTTGCCTCGCTGGAGAGCAGGGTTGGGATGTCGCTGTGGCGGAAGTCGGATGGCATGTTGTTAGCTGAAACATTCCAGTTGTAGATGAAGTTGCGGGTCTGGTATTCTCGGCTGCGATACTCCCCATAGGCACCCACCTGTAAGTCTGGCTCAAAGTTGCCAAACTTGAAGTGGTGCTTGTCATTTACCCCAAGAGAGAGAATGTGTTCGTCGAGTTGAGTCCACTCGCGGGATATGTCGTTGCCGGTACTCAGGGCATAAACGCCCGATTCAAGAGCATCGTCGATGAGGTATCTACGACGGTCAGGCAAATGACGGTTGGCATACGCATACCCGATGCTCCAGTCAAGGGCATCGCTAGTGAAGGTGTGCTTGCCGGTAAGCTGACCGTTATATGTAGTTCGACTGCGGTAGTAATACTCTGCGCTTCGCTCCAGGTTCGACTGGGCGCTCACGCCATCACGCCAGGTATATCGGCTGGTAGCCAACTGGTTGAAGATATTTTTGAGCTGATACTTGTGATTGCCGTCCTTGGAAAGGAAGGTGAAGTTGAGCATTGCTCCGAGTCTCACATTATTATTATACTGGTCGTCAACAGAGTGACGAAGATAGTTCGGCTTGTCGTTAGCCGCATCATAGATGCCATAGAGGTTGTTCTCCATGTTCTCGTAGGTGCGGTATTCGTTGGTATAGTTCAGGGCGGCGAGCATGCCGAGTGTTCTTCCGCCCAGCATCCAGCGCTGGTTCAGGCTAGCTGCCAGTTTCAAGTCGCCCCAAGGCTTTTTGTTCTTGATGAGCCAATCATTATTAAGCCCGTTGCCCAGGAGCGAAGTAGCATAATCGCTCACCGGTTTTCCGTTGGCATCGAGCTGTGGATTCAAGTCAGCATGGATGCCCCCATTCAGGTTTCTCAAGCCATTGTCGAACCCTAGGAAATCGGTTCCGGAACCTTTTGAGTAAGAAAAGTCCTTGAAGGCAGAAGATGTATTCCAGTTTCCGCCTACGGCGATGTTGAAACTGTTTTCTGCCGGAATCTCCTTGGTGTTGACGATGATGAAACCGCCTGAGTAATCGGCAGGATATTCAGCCGTTGGCGACTTCACGATGGTAAGGTTGTCAATCTGCGAACTTGGGATGATATCGAAGGAGAATGCCCTGGAATCAGCCTCAGAGCTAGGCACTGCTCCTCCGTTCACCCATACATTGTTATAACGCTGCGACAAGCCACGAACCATCACGAATTTATCGTCGATGAGGCTCACGCCTGGCACTCGGCGTATCACCTCACCCGCATTCGTATCTTGAGTTCTGGATATTTCCTGTGCCGAAACATTGCTCACGATGACGGGACTGCTTTTGGCCACCTGTATCATTGCCGCATCCGTATTACGCCTTTCCACTGCGGTAACGGTCACCTCTTTCAGCTGCTGTTCATCAGGTTGCAGCGCGATTACCTGGTCTGCGTCCTTCGCCTGAACCCCGTCAATTTTTTGAGTCTTATATCCTACATAATTAATATATAGTGTATATTTCTTGTCTTTATTCAATCCATCGATCTGGAAGTTTCCGTCGATGTTGGTGATAGCCTTCACGTTGGTTCCATACACAGTGACGACTGCACCGATGAGTGTCTCTTTCGATTTCTGGTCGATAACCACACCCTTAATCTGTTGCGCCCACGTTGGCATGCTAGCCGCCGAGAGCAATCCTAATACAATAATTCCCCTTTTAGCATTCATAACCTATATCGTTTGATTTCGGTTGCAAAGGTACGGCGGTATTATTACATCGCGATTGCAATGAAGTTGAAAGGCATTGACGAAGCTGTGACAATGGTGTTACGGTTGCAACAACTAAAAAAGTTTAAACATTTAACCTGATGTTTTGAGATAAATATAGAAATTACTATATTTGCAGCATGATTACGGAATATGGTATAGAGGCAAAGTCTAATTCTGAGATTATATCAGAATTAGGAGGACGATTCAAGCAATATCGTCTGTTCAGCAATCTCACTCAGAAAGAGGTGGCTGTAAAGGCTGGTGTGAGCATTTTCACCATTAGCCAGTTTGAAAAAGGCGAAGCTAAGAACATAGGCTTTGGCACTATTCTTTCTCTGTTGAGGAGCATTGGATTCCTGCAGGAAGCTGAAAAACTCTTGCCGCCGCTGCCAATGTTGCCTAGCCAAGTGAAGAAAATGAATGAAAAGAAGGAAAGGGTAAGACATGAAAGATAATGTTGTGCAGGTGAATCTCTGCCTGACCATTGGGGAAATGTGGTCTTCCAGAAATGGATGGAAGCCAACCATCTATTTTAAGGAAGAATAAGAAAAGAAAACGAAAAGATAATCCGAAACAGAAGCATTGGCAGTTATCTGTTTCGGATTTTTTGCAATGATTAATTTCCAACGCAGTTCTTCCTCAACCACATCCCGAAGAAGCGGTCGTAGATGATATAGCTGCCATTGTACTTGTAGATGAATTCTCTATTGATCAGCGTCTTGAGAGCAAGACTCACGCTGCTGGCAGCAGGCAAGTTGTGGCGGCTGATGAAATCCTGCGAAAGAATGGAGGTGACAGCCTTATCCTGGGCAATGGCAGATAGAAGGGCAGCCTGATTGTCTGTAAGGGAATCGTAGTAATTCACGAATGCCACTTCCTGCTCGTTCACTAATTCCAGGGTTACATCATCAATTTCCGCTGTCGTAATTTCCTTTCCGTTCTGATAGAGTCGGTTCAGAATATCCTGAATATACCAGGTTTGACCATCCACCTTATTACATAGATAGGCAAAGGTATCATGATCCATGGTCAGATGCCGGGTTCCCATCCATCTGTTGGCAAAACGATGATACTCATCCTGGTTGATGAGGGGAAGATTGAGAATTTGCGAACTCTGATAGAATGGTCGCTTTGCCGACAGGAACATATCGGTCATCATGTGCTGCTTGCTGCCTGCAAAGATGAAATATACATTCGGCAAAAACTGGATATAGGAGCGTAGCAGGGCCTCTGTGCCATCTTCGGGATATTCGGCTATCTGCTGGAACTCGTCGATGGCAATATAGATTCGTTTTTCCGATTGTTTCAGATACTCGAAGATATGTTTAAGGGAATCTTCGCGCTGGCTTGGCGAAACCGTAATCGAGAACGTAGGGATTCCCGTCATTTCATCAAACGACATCGTAGGCTTGTAGCCGGCAAAGAAAGTGGTAATCTTGCGCATGGCAGTTTGCGAGAAAGTATCAACCTTCCCGATAACCGTCTTTGCCAATAATTGGATGAATTGGCTCAGATTTCTTGTGGCATTGATGTCGAGATAGAAACAATGCGTCTCAGGCTCCTGCTTGCTGATGTTCTCAAAGACATGGTGTATGAGTCCCGTCTTTCCGATGCGTCGAGGAGAGATGAGGACGATGTTGCGCTCATTCTGCAAAGCCTTCATGATGACTTCCGTCTCTTTCTTGCGGTCGCAGAAGTATTCTGCTCCCTTATATCCGTAGATAACAAATGGGTTATTCAGCTGTTCCATAATGTTTTATATCTATTCCATGTTTTGTGTTACATGTTTTATGTAATGCAAAGATACAACTTTTTTATGTAACTATCGCCACTTCTTTTCCTAATAATTTTTAAAACTTGCATTTTGCCCGTTTTTACTCCTTTATTTCTTTCATGTTTGCAGGATTATAGGGAGTCAACTGCTGCATCTCCTGCTCTGTTGCTTCAGGCAAGGAAGGTATCTTGTTTCTGATGCAGAAATCGGTAATGGCGGCAGCTGATTCTTTGGGAGTAGAAGAATCCGGTTTGATGGATTGCTTCTTTTCTACATACTCCTTTTCCGTGATATATAGCTCGGTAATCACATGGATGAGTTGCTGCTGCTTGTCTTTCTTGTGAGAGAAAAGATAGCTGTTGTCTGATTTCTGGAAGAGCAGGTCCTTGAAGGAATAGTAATCTTCAGGACTTATCTGATAGGTTTCCACCACATGGTCGTAGATATCTGTCTGGGTATAACCGAAAAGCTGGTGTGTCAGATTCTTGTAGGTAGGAAGCTGGTTGATTTCTATCTGACAGATGTTCCGGGTGCTGTCCGTTTGAATACTGCCTATTGTCTGCTGATTGAGCAGGACGAGTTGAGTACCCAGGGAATCTTTCAGCTGATATTTCTTTCGATATTGCTCAATAAGTGTCTTCTCTTCCGGCCAAGGTCGGAAGGTTCCTTTGTCGCTGACCATGAATGCTCGCTTTTTGTCTTCGGAAACGAGTCGGCTGTTATGAAGATTTCTTTTGGAATAGGCATTGAGATCCGTCTTTCCATTCTTCAGGTTGATGTAATACTCCACGATGCCGTCGTTGAAGTATTTCATTACAGAGTCGTTGGTCTGGTAACTGCGATAATATCCCTTAAGTCTGATGAAGTGAGGACGATTCCCTGTTACGTTCACATCCTCCAGTTTCTGTATTTTTGTGATATGTCCAGGCATCTTCTCTTCCTTGTTCTGTGCCATGAGACTGGTTGGAAGGAAGAGGAGAAGCCAAAGCTGATATTTCATATAATGATGATGTTTCATATTGATGATGCTTTAAAACGAATACTTAATGATGTGCAAAAGTAAGAATAATCAGTTAGATGCGCAAAGAAAATCAGTTATTATTAGGTTAAAACTGTAAGTAAGTAAGCGATTTCATACAATTATAATAAGGAATCGTGTGGTTATTGCTTTTCTTTTTGTATCTTTGCAACCGTTTGGCAATTGTGGGTACCAAATCATACATAAAGGAAAGAATATCTAATAATAAATAAAAAGTAATGACTACACTTACAATTTCTATTATTGTCGTTTTCGTGCTCGGCTATGCACTCATAGCTACCGAAAGCTTGACTAAGGTAAACAAGGCAGCAATTGCCCTGTTGATGTTGGTAGGTTGTTGGACCCTCTACATGGTGGATCCAATGCAGTATCTCCAGTTGATGCACCCTGATTATACAGGCGGTGCTGCTGGAATGGTGGAGAAAGTGACCGGAATCATCCAGGAACATCTGGGCGATACCGCCACAACACTCTTCTTCCTGATGGGTGCAATGACCATCGTGGAAATAGTTGACCAGAACGGCGGATTCAACTGGGTTCGCAAGGTGATGAAGACCAAGTCGAAGCATGCGCTCCTCTGGCGTATCGCTGTCCTTACCTTCATCCTCTCGGCTATCCTCGACAATCTGACCACCAGTATCGTGATGATCATGATTCTCCGAAAGCTCGTCACCGACCACAAGGACCGCATGGTTTATGCATCCCTAGTCATCATCGCAGCCAATTCGGGTGGTGCCTTCTCACCAATCGGCGACGTTACCACCATCATGCTCTGGAACAAGGGATTGATTACTGCAGCCGGCGTTATCGCCGAAATCTTCATCCCGTCTGTGGTTTCCATGGTGATTCCTGCCCTCATCCTTCAAACCATGTTGAAGGGCGAACTCATGATGCCTGAGGTTTCTGACCAGCAGAATGCATCGGTCAGCGATTTCACCGAAGGTCAGCGCAAGGCAGTGTTCTGGTTGGGAGTAGGCGGCTTGATCTTCGTTCCTATCTTCAAGAGTATCACCCACTTGCCTCCATTCGTAGGAATCCTCCTGGTATTGGGCGTTCTCTGGACAGCTACCGAAGTTTTCTATCGCGGTTTGCATCGTGGAGCTGATGCCGAGGGCACTCAGAAGCGAGTAACCAAGTTGCTTTCTCGTGTAGATATGAGTACCATCCTCTTCTTCCTCGGTATCCTGATGGCAGTATCCTGCCTGGCTGAGATTGGCGTGTTGACTGCTTTGGGTCAGGGCTTGAACGTTGTATTCGATGGCAACCATTACCTCGTAACTGGTATCATCGGTGTGCTTTCAAGTATTGTTGACAATGTGCCTCTGGTAGCCGGATGTATGGGAATGTATCCTGTGGCAGCCGCTGGTGATATGGCTGTGGATGGCGTCTTCTGGCAGTTGCTGGCCTACTGTGCCGGTGTCGGAGGTTCTATGCTGATTATCGGTAGTGCTGCTGGTGTGGTAGTAATGGGTTTGGAGAAGATTACCTTCGGATGGTATATGAAGCATATCTCCTGGATTGCTTTCGTAGGTTACATCGCAGGTATCGTTTGCTACTGGTTCATCCGCACCTACCTTTATGCTATCTAAAGGACAGAACTTTCGTATATGGGGAAGTTAAGGGAAGTTAGGAAGTTAGGGAGAAGTTAGAGGGACAAATGTTCTAAGTTTTACGCTAGAAGACTATTGTCTCTTAACTTCCCGAACGACCGTAGGGAGTGATAACTTCTTTAACTCCTTTAACTCCTTTAACTCCTTTAACTTCCTGATATGCGAAAGTTCAGTTACATTATTTCTTGATAAGTACCGCCACGCTGGTGGCAAGTGAGGCAAGGCTAATCCAGAAGCCCGTGCTCCTGACATTGTTGCCATTGACCGTACTCTGGCGAGCCTTGGTCTCGTTGGGGCTGATGTAAACCACGTCGTTCTGCTGCAGATAATATACCGGACTGTTGAACACGCTGTTTCCCGAGCAGAGATTGATCTTGTATATCTTCTGGTGACCGTTTTCCTGGCGCAGCACCATCACGTCTTCGCGGGTACCATAGATGGTCAGGTCGCCCGCCTTGCTGAGGGCATCGAGAATGGTCACTTTCTCGTCCTCGATTTCATACTGTCCAGGGCGTGCTACCTCACCAATCACCGAATAGTGGAGATTTGTCAGGCTGACGGTCACCACGGGATCCTTCACCAAGTTGCGATCCACAAGAAGTTTCTTGATTCCCTCGGCAATCTGCTCTCGGGTACGGCCTGCCACATGCAGGGTGCCCAGCACAGGAAAGTCGATGTTGCCCTTGCTGTCTACCGTATAATAATAGGCATCCTTGGCGATGGTCGACGTAGAGTAGCTGGTGGCGGTTCCCGTAAGGCTGAAGAGCTGTGTGATCTGTGGATCCTTGCTCTTCACGCCGATGTAGAGTTTATCTGTTGGCTTGGCGGTGATCACCGCACTTTTCAGATTGATTAGCGTGTCAGGATTTTGGTTAAAATCCTGGAAATAAGCTATTTGTTGTGGGGTTCCACAAGCAGACAGGACAAGAAGTCCCGTACAAAAAGCTCCAGAAAGCAATGAATTACGATATTTCATATGATTTTATATTTTTTCTAGAAAACATCTTGGTATATAGGTGGTGGCGACAGCACAGACCCCGTCTATCGACACGATGAGGCGATGGTCGCCATTGATGCGCTTGATTTCGCCCTCCAGACCTTTGAACCTGCCGTCGATGACCCTGACACGTTCTCCTTTCTTCCAGTTGAAGGCTCCGTCCTCGAAATATTCCAGCCCCGCCTGGTCGCCCGACGATACCATCATGAACATCTGCATCTGTCGCTTGGGAATGGCGATGGGCTGTGGGTCGAAGTCCACCAGCTGGCGATATAGCCTTGCCTTGCCACGCAGTTCCCGCTCCAGGCATAGTGCCTGTAGCTTGTTGCTGCGCATGAAGAAAAGCGAGGGTATGAGTGGGCGCTCCACCACAATCTTCTTGCCTTGGCTGTTTACTAGTCTCTCTTTTACGAAGGGGGCGTAATATTCCATCACATCGCCCATCATATCTTCGGGGAATGTGTTTATCATCTGGTCAGGATCCTTAAGCACGTTGTTGAAAAGGTTGAACTGGTCACGGCAAAGCGCCACTTTGTTCATGTACACGCGCATGGCATACCATGATGCCTCTGTCTTGGCTGGTTCGCCAAGAGTCCCGGCTTGTATGCTTAGAGAATGATAGATATCTTTTATTGAATTGTCCATTCTTTCATTTTAAGTATTCTTATACAGACACATTTTCTCTTCCCCCTTATGTCGAAACGAGTCGTCACAAGCAGCAAGGAGATTGAGACAGTATACTTCCCGTAAAGCTTCTGTCGTTCGGAGCAACCCTGATCCAGGCGATGCTGTACCCGCAATCCCATTTGGGTAACTAAGCCTCATATTTTCTGGTTTAGTTCTCAAACGCGCCGCAAAGTTAACAAAAAAAAAAAAAAACGAAAGAATGTTAGCGCAACTTTAGATAAAATTAGTTTTTTTAAGTATTTTCCTAATATTCGTTAATTTTACTGTTTTGTTTGCATACAAAACATAAAATCGGGGTAAATCTCTTTCAATAAGTGATTTACCCCGATTAAACATTATACAGATGGAAGGAAACTTAGTTGTTTACGCTACCTCCCACAATATCAAGCAATTCATTGGTAATGGCCTGTTGACGACTCTTGTTGTACTGCAAGTTGAGTTCGCGCAAGAGTTCATCGGCATTATCCGTAGCGGTCTGCATGGCCACCATGCGGGCAGCATGCTCACTCGCCTGACTGTCCAGCAAGGCTGTGAAGAGCATGAGATGCAGCTGCTTAGGAATCAATACACCGAGAACGGTCTCCAAGTCTGGCTCCACGATGAAGTCATCGTTCAGAGGTTTAGCCTCTGAAGTCTTTCTTTCATTCTCCTCAGCCTGTTTCTTGCGTAGATACTCCTGCGCCTTAGCTGTAACCACATTAGAGGTGAGATCTCTGTCGTTATCCCCTCCTATTGCCTCTGTGCTGAGGTCGATAGGCAGGAAGGTCTTGCGGGTCAGAATCTGCGAGCCGGCACTCTTGAAGTGGTGATAGATCATCTCCACCTTGTCGAGTTCGCCAGCCGCATACTGCTTGGCAAGATTACTGGCGATGTCGGCACATGCGCTTGAATTAGGATGATCGGCAAGATCCATGAAGTTGCCGCCAATCTTGAGTCCCAGCTTCTGTGCTTTCTCAGCCACCTTTCTTCCGATAGGATAAACCGTGATGTCGTCAATGCCCTGAGCCTTATACTCGTCGACCGCATGCATCATCATCTTGATGACGTTGGAATTGAATCCACCGCACAAGCTGCTGTTGGAACTGTAAACCACGAGAGCCACTCGCCTGGTTTCCTTGTGCTCCACCTGCAACTCATGGTCCACATTCGGAGTACTCACCAGGAAGCTCTTGAGGATATGTTCCAGCATATTCTCGTAAGGCAGCATGTTCTGTATAGCCACCTGTGCATGATGCAGTTTGCTCGAAGCCACCATCTTCATGGCACTCGTAATCTTACGTGTACTGTTGACGCTGGCGATGCGAGTCTTAATCTCTTTTAACGACGGCATAGGCTATTACGCTTTATATTGTCCTGCAACATTAGCCATGGTCTCCTCGACTGCCTTAATGGCCTCGTCGGTGAGCTTACCATCGCCTAAAGTCTGAATCACATCGGCGTGCTGGCTGCGCATAGCGTCGAGGAACAGATCCTGGCACTCGCGAACCTTGTCCATTGGCACGTCGTGCATCAATCCGTGCACACCGCAATAGAGGATAGCTACCTGCTCGCCTACCGGCATTGGGCGGTACTGAGGCTGAACCAGCAACTGGTCGTTCTTACGGCCACGGTCCAGAGTCATCGCTGTTACGGCATCCATATCGCTAGAGAACTTGGAGAAGGCCTCCAGCTCACGATACTGAGCCATATCAATCTTCAGTGTACCAGCCACCTTCTTCATACTCTTGATCTGGGCAGAACCACCTACACGGGATACGGAGATACCTACGTTGATAGCTGGACGGAAGCCCTGGTTGAAGAGGTTGGTCTCAAGGAAAATCTGACCGTCGGTGATGGAGATCACGTTGGTTGGGATGTATGCTGATACGTCACCAGCCTGTGTCTCGATGATAGGGAGGGCTGTCAAGGAACCGCCACCCTTAACGTGACCCTTCATGCACTCTGGAAGGTCGTTCATCTGCTCGGCTACCTCCTGCTGGTCGTTGATACGAGCTGCACGCTCCAACAGACGAGAGTGGAGATAGAAGACATCTCCAGGGTAAGCCTCACGTCCTGATGGACGGCGGAGGATCAGGGATACCTCACGGTAAGCCACAGCCTGCTTACTCAGGTCATCGTATACGACGAGAGCTGAGTAACCGCGGTCGCGGAAATACTCACCGATGGCTGCACCGGCAAATGGTGCGTAATACTGCATGGCTGCAGGATCGGCAGCAGTAGCACTTACGATGATGGTATATGGCAGGGCGCCATGCTCCTTAAGGTTCTGTACCAATGCAGCAACGGTAGATGCTTTCTGACCGATGGCTACATAGATACAATATACTGGCTTGCCTGCCTCGTAGAAACTCTTCTGGTTGATGATGGTATCCACTGCGATGGCAGTCTTACCGGTCTGGCGGTCGCCGATGATCAGCTCACGCTGTCCACGACCGATAGGAATCATAGAGTCTACAGCCTTCAAACCTGTCTGAAGTGGTTCCTTCACTGGCTGGCGATAGATAACACCAGGGGCCTTGCGGTCCAATGGCATTTCGAAGGCATCAGTAAGGTCGATGTCACCCAGACCATCAATAGCCTGACCCAGAGGGTTTACGACACGTCCGAGGAAGTTGTCGTTCACGCGGATGGAAGCGATACGGTGTGTACGCTTCACGCTCTGTCCCTCCTTGATGCCAGCAGTAGGACCTAAGAGGACACAACCTACATTGTCTTCCTCCAAGTTCATGACAATCGCCATAGTGCCGTTCTCGAACTCAAGAAGTTCGTTAGCCTCTGCGTTGCGGAGTCCGTAGATACGTGCCACACCATCGCTGACGGTGAGAACAGTACCGACCTCGTCAAACTTTTCAGAGCTATTCACCTCCTGCAGTTGCTGCTGAAGAACTTCAGACACTTCACTTGGTTTAATTTTATCTGACATTGTTTATTTATTTTAATTGTTAAATGAGGAGTTAAGGAGTTGAAAGAAGTTAAAGGAGTTAAGACAATAGCTTATCTTATATCCAGTTTCTCTCATTATTAAGAAGTCCTCCTGTTTTATCAGGATAAAGGTGTTGTCTTAACTCCTTTAACTTCTTAAATTCTTAACTACTCAAAAAAATTACTTTTTGAGCTGTGTCAGAATGTTGTTGAGCTTAGTCTTTACGCTCGCATCCATTCTGTAAGTATCATACTCAAGGATGAAACCACCGATGATATCCGGGTTCACCTCAGTCTTGAACTCCACAGTACCTTGCGTTCTCTGCTCCACCATCTTGCGCATCTTATCCTCAGTAGAGGCGTCAACGGCAGTGGCGGTGATCAGCTTACCGCGGATGATGTTCTTCTGTTTCCTGTAAAGAGTGATATACGAAGCAGCCATGAATTGCAGGGTGCTCTCCCTATCCTCCTTCAGAACGAGTGCGATGAACTTCTTGCTCAGCTCGGATGGGTTGTTGCCCAGGGCTGTGGTGAGAAGCGCCAGCTTCTTGTCTTTAGAGAGCATAGGGTTGTCTATCGTAAATCTCAGTTCAGGCACGTCGATGTAGCTCTTGTAGAGCGTCTGCATCTCCTGGTAGACCTGATCTTCGAGCTTCATGCTGAGTGCGCTCTTGATGAGGGCACGGGCATAACGCACCGATATTACACCTATATCCATAAGCTTTACTATTTGTTGTCAGAAGAAACCTCGTCCAGCAGTCGATTTATCATATCCATCTGTGCCTTGTCGTCAGAGAGCTTAGCCTTGAGCACCTTCTCAGCAATCTGAACAGAGAGTTCAGCCACCTGACCGCGGATTTCGCGAATGGCGTTCTGCTTCTCCGATTCAATCTGTGCCTTGGCGTCAGAGAGGAGTCTTGCTCCCTCTTCGCGAGCCTTATTCTGTGCTTTCTCTACGATGGCGTCGCGTGTTTCGGCAGCCTCTCTGAGGATGGCAGCCTGCTTCTCGCGAGCTTCCTGCAAGATGGATTCACCTTCTTTTTGGATATTGGCAAGCTTCTCGTTGGCCTCGTGAGCTTTCTTCAGGCTCTCGTCGATGAAGGCCTTGCGCTCGGTCACCATCTTGACGATGGCTCCGAAACCAGCCTTTCTCAAGATGACGAAGACAATCAGAAAAACGACTGTCATCCAAAAGAGCAAACCGCTATCAGGAATCAATAAATCCATATATACTGGTTAAAGTTTTACTTAAACGTTTTTATTTTAACTAACTCTAGAATAGTCTCTATCCTACCCCGGCTTCAGAATCCGGCAGAAACTCTGGAGGATATCCTTGATCCGGGGCTGATGATAGTGACATATGAGATGATTACATAACGATTGCCAAGATGGCGATGATGACAGCGAAGAACGCAACACCCTCAACCAACGCAGCTGCGATAATCATAGAAGAACGGAGGTCACCCATCTTCTCTGGCTGGCGTGCCATAGCGTCCATAGCCTGGCCACCAATGCGACCGATACCAATACCTGCGCCAATAGCGGCCAAACCTGCACCTACTGCGGCACCCAACTTTGCAATCTCTGCTGCTAATAAAAGTGATAACATAATCTTATAATTTAAGTTGTTAATATTTTCTTTATTTATTGTTTAATTGAAATTTTGCCTCTACATCAAATCATGAAGTCCAATGTTCAAACTTCTCATAAAGTTCAAACTTCAAAGTTCAATGTATTAAGCAACCTCTGGCTCAGCCTCATGAGACTTTACATGAGCCAGCGAGATGAATACTGCACTCAGCATGGTGAATACCAATGCCTGAATGTAGCTTACCAATACTTCGAGGAGCATCATGAAGACACTCATCGCAATACTTACTGCTGTCATACCCGTACCTGCCACATAGTTGGCGATAGCATTCTCACTGATGTTGAACATGATGAAAATGATAGCCGCAAACGAAAGTGCGATGGCGTGACCCGCCATCATGTTGGCGAAGAGTCGGATAATCAAAGCCAACGGTTTCGTGAAGATACCGAAAAGCTCGATGAATGGCATCAATGGCACTGGAACCTTCAGCCAGGTTGGTACTTCTGGCCAGAAGATGTCCTTCCAGTATTCCTTCGTACCAGTGAAGTTGGTGATCAGGAAGGTCGTCACACCGAAGAATGCGGTGCAGGCGATATTACCTGTCAGGTTACCACCACCTGGAGGGAATGGTACGATACCCATGATGTTGGCCACGAAGATGAAGAAGAAGCAAGTAAGCAGCCATGGTGCATACTTAGGGGCTTCCTTACCCAGTGTAGCCTTGATCACATCGTCATATACCGACATGACGAACATGTGCATCAGTCCTGTAAATCCCTTTGGTGCAGGGTCATCCACCTTGTGCTTCCTGCACCAGCTGGCTGGTATCAGGATGCAGAGCAACAGGATGATAGCGTCGATGAAGAGCACGCAAACGGTCTTCGTGATGGAGATGTCGAGAGGACGAACCTCCTGACCTCCCACCTTCTCTACTATCTTGTTGGGATTCGTCTGTGCATCACCGTTCTTGATGACGAGGTTGAATGGTCCCGGACGGTCTCCGTTGGCATCCTTCTCTTCCGAGAATTGGCTGCTGCAGAAGACGTGCCAGCCCGTTGAGCTCTTCACGATGATAGGCAGATGAATCACTACGGGATGATCTCCCACCTTAGTGATATGCCATTCATAAGAATCCTTGATATGACCCCACAATATCTCTTTCACGTCGATGTTCTCCTTGGCCGATACCTGCAGAGGTGCCAGCGTGAAGAGCAGCATCGCCATCAAGAGGAATTGCTTGAGATGTTTCATATTCTTTAATTCTTACTTTTGTTTATTAATTATTCGCAAGTAAGGGAATTGATTGAAGTTAAAGAAGTTATCACTCCCTACGGTCGTTCTGGACGTTAAGGGACAATAGTCTTCTAGCGTAAAACGTAGGACATGTGTCCCTTAACTTCCTTCTAACTTCCCTAACTTCACTTAACTTCCCCATATGCGAAAGTTCAGTTAATTATTTGTTTCAGAACCGCTTATGAAAGACGGTTCTTTTTCTCTACCCGAGCGAAGTAGATGCAGTCGAACACGAGAAGCACTACATAGAACAGGGCGAATATGGCAGTGAATCCCAGGATGTTCTGCCTGTCGCATACCAGCACGTAGATGAGGAACACCAGTGTACCGGCCATCAGCTTCAAGACCAGTGCCGCCAGGTAGAACTTGGCGAGATTGGCGGGAGATGATTTAGCCACAGCCTTCCAGGCTTCACCATAAGCAGTACTTGCAACGAGCGAGAATATCGCACTCACTATCAGCGGGTTAACAACCTGGGCTATCATATCATCGCATTGAGCAGACAATCTGCAGGCAAAGAGCACGGCAAGAGCCACTGCTGCTGTAAGCCACAGAGAAATCTGCTTATACCTGATACTCGCCTGTCTGATAGTCTGCAAGCGCAACTTTTCTTCTTTTTCCATTGTTCTAAGTATAATGTATAATTGACAATGTACAATGTATAATTATTAATTGTTAATTATCAATTATTAATTAATCTAAACTTCTACGCAAAGGCTTACTTCGTTTTTCTTACATTCCACGAATCCGCCCTTGATGTTCATTGCCTGCTTGCCTTCCTTGGTGGTATACTCTACCTTGCCCACTTCGAGCGAAGAGATAATAGGTGCGTGGTCATTGAGAATCTCGAACGAGCCGAGGGTTCCCGGAACCAGTACGCTCTCCACCTCACCCTGGAAGACTACTTTCTCAGGAGATACTATCTTTAGCTGTAACATAAGCCGTGGATTTAAAGATTACGCCTGTGCTGCTGCGAGCAACTGCTTAGCCTTCTCCTTCGCATCCTCGATAGTACCTACGTTGAGGAATGCCTGCTCTGGCAGGTCGTCTACCTCACCGTCAAGGATGGCGTTGAAGCCCTTGATAGTCTCTTCGATAGGAACCATCACACCCTTCAGACCGGTAAACTGCTCGGCTACGGTGAATGGCTGACTCAGGAAACGCTGTACACGGCGTGCACGGTTCACGGTCAACTTATCCTCATCCGAAAGCTCATCCATACCGAGGATGGCGATGATATCCTGCAACTCGTTGTAACGCTGCAGCAACTGCTTTACTCGCTGTGCACAGTCGTAGTGAGCCTTGCCCACAATCAGTGGGTCGAGGATACGAGAGGTTGAACCCAGTGGGTCTACAGCAGGATAGATACCGAGAGAGGCAATCTTACGCGAAAGCTCTGTGGTAGCATCCAGGTGGGTAAAGGTGGTAGCTGGAGCAGGGTCGGTCAAGTCGTCGGCAGGAACGTATACAGCCTGCACGGAAGTGATGGAACCGTTCTTGGTAGAAGTGATTCGCTCCTGCATGGCACCCATCTCAGAAGCCAGTGTAGGCTGATAACCTACGGCTGATGGCATACGACCGAGCAACGCAGAAACCTCAGAACCAGCCTGGGTGAAACGGAAGATGTTGTCGATGAAGAACATGATATCTGCAGCCTCACCGTCCTTGCCTCCGTGGTCACGGAACTCCTCGGCAACGGTCAGTCCTGAAAGCGCTACTGAAGCACGTGCCCCAGGTGGCTCGTTCATCTGTCCGTATACCAGGGTAGCCTGACTCTTTGCCAGCTCCTCTGGGTCTACGAGAGAAAGATCCCACTTACCTTCGTCCATTGCCTTTCTGAACTTCTCACCATACTTGATAACGCCAGACTCGAGCATGTCTCGAATCAAGTCGTTACCCTCACGGGTACGCTCACCTACACCTGCGAATACAGAGTATCCGTTGTGTCCCTTGGCAATGTTGTTGATCAACTCCATGATGAGCACCGTCTTACCTACACCGGCTCCACCGAAAAGACCAATCTTACCACCCTTCATGTAAGGCTCGAGCAGGTCGATGACCTTGATACCGGTAGCAAGCATCTCCTTATGGGTTGACAGTTCGTCAAACTTAGGAGCTTCGCGGTGGATAGGATAAGCGCCCTTCATGTCCAATTCTTTCATACCATCAATAGGCTGTCCGATGACATTCATCATACGGCCCTTGATCTGCTCACCTGCCGGCATGACGATAGGATTGCCTGTAGAGACAACCTCCAAGCCACGCTGCAAGCCGTCGGTGTTGTCCATAGCAACGCAGCGCACTGTGTCCTCACCGATGTGCTGCTGCACCTCTATGACCAGTTCGCGTCCGTCTGGGCGTTTCACCTTCAGAGCTTCGTAGATCTTAGGAAGCACCTTCTCAGGATTCTCGCCCTTGGTATCGAAGTAAACGTCGATAACCGGACCGATGATCTGCGAGATGCGTCCGTTAATTTGTGACATAAGCTTATTAATTTAAAGGTTATTTTTTATATTATTTTTCTATTGTTCTATTCGCTCGAAATCAGGAATAGGAGTTTTATCAGCTTCTTTCTTGACCAAGTAGATAGTGGGGAGATTCGCCTAGTGGCTTCGCCCCTGTTTTGCCCGGGAACTGACGAGCCTCGCCCATGGCTCCGCTCTCTCAATTCCCGGCGGCAAAAGTAACAATAATTTATGAAAACCGCAAATCTTTTTATGGTTTTATACGGTTTTTATACCTTATTAAACCACATTTGTACCGTTTAAGACAATTTTCAAATTAGGAATCCTTCTTTCGGATACCCAACCGCCTTTTCGCGATACTCAACCCGTCTCTTTTAGATACTCAACTCGTCGAGAACCTTGATGAGCTTGCGGTCGAACGGCTTGTCTGAACGGATGGCCTCTGAAAGCGGTACGTATACCACCTCGTTGTTGCGCACGCCAATCATCACGTTGCGCTGACCCTGCATGATTGCCTCGATGGCACCGCAACCGGTACGGCTGGCAAGGATGCGGTCACGGGCTGATGGACGGCCGCCACGCTGCAGGTGACCCAGGATAGATACACGTACGTCGAACTCAGGGAACTCCTTGCGTACACGGTCTGCATAATAGAGCGCACCACACTTAGGACTCTCTGACACGATGACGATACAGCTCTTCTTTGACTTGCGGATACCACGCTCCATGAACTGTGCCAACTGGTCTACGTCAGTAGAGTCCTCTGGGATGATGGCAGCCTCTGCACCGCTGGCGATGGCTGAGTTCTGAGCCAGGAAGCCGGCATCTCGTCCCATCACTTCGATGAAGAAGATACGCTCGTGGCTCTGTGCAGTATCACGGATACGGTCCACGCACTCTACGATGGTGTTCATGGTAGTATCATATCCGATGGTATTGTCAGTGCCGTAGAGGTCGTTGTCGATGGTACCAGGCAATCCGATACAGCAGATATCAAACTCACTTGCGAAATTCATCGCTCCGGTAAGCGAACCGTTACCTCCGATGACAACGAGTGCATCTATTTCCTCTTTCTGGATATTCTCAAAAGCCTTCTGGCGTCCTTCCTCGGTCATGAACTCCTTGGAACGGGCTGTCTTCAGTATCGTACCTCCGGTACCGATGATACCGCTCACGTTCTCTGTAGTGAATGGTACGATTTCATCATTGATGAGACCGTCATAGCCACGGTAAATACCCTTCACGTTGAATCCGTTGTAGATGGCCGCACGGGTCACAGCACGGATTGCTGCGTTCATACCTGGAGCATCACCTCCAGAAGTCAAAATTCCTATAGTCTTAATCTTTGCCATAACTATATTACCTTATTATATATATGATAAATTTATTAATAGTTTATTTTTTCTGTTTTTCTCTTAGATCCAATTGTCCTTTTCATCTTCGGGATGCGTGTTTCCATCCCCTTTTTCTTCTTCAGATATGGTTTAAATCATCAGGTACATGGTTCCGCCCATCAGGGTATGGGAGAGCCAGAGGATAGCGAGGCCTGCCACGCCACCCACGAGAGCCTTCCAGCCGATGTTGCGGAAGAACCAGCCCATGTGCATGTGTTCCATCTTCATCAGGGCAAGGCCGCTGATGGTTCCGATGCCCAATACGTTGCCGCCTGCCATCACGCAGTAGGCTACTACCTGCCAGTAGAGTCCGTTGGTGCTGTAGTTTGAATCCAGGACCATGGATGGGTCGCCCAGTCCCACAACGTCGTGCAGTGAGAAGAAGTTCATGGCGGTGGCAAAGTTGTCGAGCACGGTACTCAGTACGCCTGCAGCAATGCCGTGCAGCCATACGTTAGGGCGCTCCTCTCCCCAGCCCAGCAGGTTCATCAGGTCGTCGAAGGCGCCTGATTCCTTCACTACGCCAACAGCCATTATTATTCCCATCACGAAGAGAATCATCTGTATCACGCCATATTGCAGCACTCTAGGGGTGCGACGTTCCACCATCGCATCCATGTTCATGAGCTTGCGGTTGAAGATTTCGTTCACAATCCACAGGATGCTGAGCACGCACAATGCGCCCAGGAACGGACTGAGCTTGGTGATGTTATGGAATGTAGGGATAAACCAGAGTCCGCCGATACCCACGAAGAGCATCAGCTGTCTCTGCCATGCGTTGAGTCTTGTATCATCGCCTCTATAAGGCATCACGATCCATTCGCTGTCTACCCTCTCCGGCAGCATGCGCATCATCATCGCCGTCGGGATGAGCCAGGCAGCGAGACAAGGGAGAAGCAGGGAGAAAGAGAAGACGGTGGCTGTGACGGCTCCGGAATTCCAGAGCACCAGTCCTTCAGGATTACCTATCACGGTGAGTGCTCCGCCACAGTTGGCAGCCAGGAGGATGGCACTGCCATAGATCATTCTCTGACGGCGGCTAGGTATGATGGCGTGCATCATAGTAAGCATCATCACGGTAGTGGTCAGGTTATCGAGGTTGATTGAAATCAGGAAAGTAACGATGGCGAGCGTCCATAGCATCTTCTTGCTGCTGCGGGTGCGCAACAGCTGTCTTACGAAGTCGAAGCAGCCATTGTTGCTGAGAATCTCCACGATGGTCATCGTAGCCAGCAGGAACAGCACGATTTCAGCTGCCCTGCCCACCCAAGGGAGGAAGATGTTGCGGGAGATGTAGTACTTGACAGTAGTGCTTGTGGAATCGGCATCTCCGAGATGGAGGAACCGGGAATAGTCAGCCATATGCTCGCTGGTAACGAAGTCCATACCAAAGCACACATATAGCACCCATCCCACCGTTCCGGCAAAGATAGCCACGGCAGCACGGTTCACCTTGGTCACGTTCTCAGTTGCGATGAGCACGTAGGCAAGCACTAATATGGTAAGGATGACCAGCGTCATATTCTCTACTGTTAAATCATTATTTTCATAATTACTAATTCAATGGCAAAGGTAACAAATTATTTGATATCACAAGCATTTCGAGTCTTTTTTTTAATGTATTTAACGCAAATTTCATGCAAATGAGACAAAAAACCGACTGTGTGCGCACAAAATGAAAGTAATCATTAATAGATGTATACATTATTTATTGTTAACGGTTCCATAAGGAAGAAAGCTGGCGAAAGGCATCCGGCAGAGAGGGAAAGAGAGCCTTTTTAGTTAAATATCATTAACAGAAGAAAGAAAAGTGGAGATAAACGCTTGTAAATCAAAGAAAATGAGTAATTTTGCAACCGTTTTATATAATTCACATAAAGTCAAACTTTATTAAATTTAAATTTTTAATTAATTTTTATGTCAAATTTCAAGAACGTACAGCCACTCGACGACTTCAATTGGGAAGAGTTTGAGCAGGGTACAAACGCAGGCGTCAGCAAAGAGGACCTCGAGAAGGCCTATGACGAAACATTGAACAAGGTAACTGAGCACCAGGTAGTAGAGGGTACAGTAATCTCTGTTGATAAGAAAGAGGTTATCGTAAACATCGGCTACAAGAGCGACGGTATCATCCCAGCTTCTGAGTTCCGTTACAACCCAGACCTCAAGGTAGGCGACAAGGTAGAGGTTTACGTAGAGAACCAGGAGGACGTAAAGGGTCAGTTGGTACTCTCTCACAAGAAGGCTCGCCTCAGCAAGTCTTGGGAGCGTGTTAACGCTGCTCTCGAGAACGAGGAGATCATCCAGGGTTACATCAAGTGCCGCACTAAGGGCGGTATGATCGTTGACGTCTTCGGTATCGAGGCTTTCTTGCCAGGAAGCCAGATCGACGTTCATCCTATACGCGACTACGACGTATTCGTAGGCAAGACAATGGAGTTCAAGGTTGTAAAGATCAACCAGGAGTTCCGCAACGTTGTTGTTTCTCACAAGGCGCTCATCGAGCAGGAGTTGGAGCAGCAGCGTAAAGAGATCATCGGCAAGCTCGAAAAGGGTCAGATCCTCGAAGGTACCGTTAAGAACATCACTACTTACGGTGTATTCGTTGACCTTGGTGGCGTAGACGGTTTGATCCACATCACAGACCTCTCTTGGGGCCGCGTAAGCGATCCACACGAGGTTGTTTCTCTCGACCAGAAGATCAATGTTGTTATCCTCGACTTCGATGAGGAGAAGAAGCGTATCGCTCTCGGTTTGAAGCAGCTCACTCCACATCCATGGGATGCTCTTGATCCAAACCTCAAGGTTGGTGATCACGTGAAGGGTAAGGTAGTGGTTATGGCTGACTACGGTGCATTCGTTGAGATTGCTCCAGGTGTAGAGGGCTTGATCCACGTTTCTGAGATGTCTTGGAGCCAGCACCTCCGTTCTGCTAACGACTTCATGAAGGTTGGCGACGACGTAGAGGCTGTTATCCTGACTCTCGACCGTGCTGAGCGCAAGATGAGCCTTGGTATCAAGCAGCTCAAGGAAGACCCATGGGAGACTATCGATACTAAGTTCCCTGTAGGCAGCAAGCACGTTGCTAAGGTTCGCAACTTCACTAACTTCGGTATCTTCGTAGAGCTCGAGGAAGGTGTTGATGGTTTGATCCACATCTCTGACCTCTCTTGGACAAAGAAGATCAAGCACCCATCAGAGTTCACAGCAGTTGGTGCAACTCTCGATGTAGTAGTTCTCGAAATCGATAAGGAGAACCGTCGCTTGAGCCTTGGTCACAAGCAGTTGGAGAAGAACCCATGGGATGAGTATGAGACAATCTACACTCCAGGTTCTGTTCACACTGGTAAGATCATCGATATGATGGATAAGGGTGCTGTAGTTGCTCTCAACGAGGGTGGCGAAGGCTTCGCTACTCCAAAGCACCTCACAAAGGCTGACGGCTCAATGGCTAAGAAGGGCGAGGAGCTCGACTTCAAGGTAATCGAGTTCGTTAAGGAGACCAAGCGCATCATCCTCTCTCACTCTCGTACATTCGAGGAGGGTAAGGACGAGCCTGTATCTAAGCCAGCACGCAAGCACAGCAACGGTGGCCGCAAGAGCGATGCTCCTACAATCAACAACGTAGCAGCTAGCACATCACTCGGTGACATCGATGCACTTGCTAAGCTCAAGGCTCAGATGGAAGGCAAGGCTTAATTAAGTCTGAGACATAATAAAGGAAAAAATAAGGGTTTGTTTATTGTTAGCATTCCCTGTAGTTTAAAAAGTCATCTTATCCCGGCTCTTCGTGAGAAGTGCCGGGATTTTTTTTGTCAAAGGCGATTACGCACGGAAAAATCATCGGAACATCCTTGCTGTTTTTTAAAGTCACGCAAATTTCGCAGATAACGCAGATTTTACCCGTCCCGGCGGATTTGAAATTCGCCGTAAAAAAGGTTCGACCTATGAAAACGGGGGATTTGTAATCCCCCAATAACAAATGAGCCTGAACCGATTACCGGGGATTGCAAATCCCCTGAACACAAAAGGCACAAAGAGGTTAGGACAATTTTAACGACGGATTGCAAATCCGTCGAAACGCCTAACGGGAGGTTACGATGGGTGGTGGATTATGAACTGGCTTCCGATAGGCGTCCCGGCGGATTTGAAATCCGCCGTAAAAAAGGTTCGACCTATGAAAACGGGGGATTTGTAATCCCACTATAACTTTCCACATCAATTACCAAAGATTACCTCACAACAATCACTTCCAGCAACCCCATACCCCCTGCATAATCAATAGCAGAACTATAGAGATAATCCTGCGGATACCTCACGAACTCCGCCCTCACTGGATTCTGATGAATATAATCCAACTTCTGCTTGAAAAACTTGAGCGAAGAAATCACCTCAGTATAACACCCATCCTGCCAAAAATGATACTTGCTGATTTTCTGATTCTTCTCACCAGCCTGTTTGAAAAGTTGCAACATCCACTCTCTCCTACTCTCCAGGATATCCTCCAGAAGTTCTGCAATAATTTTCTTACTTGTAAACTTCTTGAAGTCACGGAGAACAGTCTGAACCTGTTCAAGATTCTCTGCACCTATGATGAAATGTAAATGATTGGGCATCAGTACCCAGGAATATATTTCCAATCCCTTGTTCTTCTGACAAAAAGCCAGGGATTCTATTATAATATGTTTATACTTGGGACGACTGAAAATATCAACCCAATTAACAACAGTGGTTGTCACAAAATATAAGTTTTTGGTTGTAGTATTCTTTGTAGCCATATTTTTGATGATTTTAAAATTTCCATAAATTAGGATGAGTCATATTGGTTGTGATACTTCTTGATGTATCGTAGCTTATCACTGGCTCAAGCGAATAAACAGGTACAAAGATAAGATATTTCTTGATTCAATGATTATTTTAAAGCGAGAATTTGCTGTTAGAGTTGAAATTATTTATTTTTTGGAGAAATCTAGCAGTTTTTTCTTATACTTTTAGTGATTCCCGTCCCGGCGGATTTGTAATCCCCCTATAACAAATGAGCCAAACCGATTACTGGGGATTGCAAATCCCCAGGCACAAAGAGGTTTGGACATTTTTTGACGACGGATTGCAAATCCGTCGAAACGTAAAATATCTACTCCAATTCGTAAACTTTTATCACAAAAAAACGAGGATTTTATAACAACTTTAATAAAATCCTCATCAATACGAAAGAAAATTTGTAAAAACTTGTCAGTTTATCAAAAATTTAATATATCTTTGCACCTAGTATCAGAGTTTAAACCTTGAAGTTTATCTAAGCAGGCACTAATATAGGGGCAAAAACTGGTAAATGCAAGCTGACTATATACATTATAATAGCAGCTTACAACGGAATTAAGAAATGAAAAGCCTGCAAGAACGAACAGAACAAAGTATGGCAAAAAATCTAAAGGTAGGTATGCTCGTATGCGCCTCTATCCTGGCTGCAAATGCTGCATACGCTAACTACCCAACATCCAATGAGCTACTGACTGTTACACAACAAACAGGAAAGATTAAGGGAACCATCGTCGATTCCAAAACAGGAGAACCTGTCATTGGAGCAAGTGTGAAAGTAAAAGGCACCAAACTGGCTGCCGTAACCGACCTGAATGGTGAGTTTGAACTCAATACCCACGCCAACGCAACCCTACAGATTTCGTATGTCGGATTCAAGGAGACTGAGGTGAAAGCCAGCAACGGCATGAAGATCTCACTGAAGGAAGACACCGAGTCGCTCGAAGAGGTTGTCGTAGTGGGATACGGCACTCAGAAGAAAGAGAGCCTCACTGGTGCCATGGCAAATATCAAGGGAGAAAAACTGAAAGACATCACATCTGCCACCGTTGAAAACATGCTCAACGGCAAGGTTTCGGGTGTGTATGTAGCTCCTGGTTCTGGTCGTCCTGGCTCTACGGGAGCCATTATTATCCGTGGACAGACTTCCCTCAATGGTGCCACAGCTCCTCTCTGGGTTGTGGATGGAGTCATTGTGGGCAACAGTGCCGGCGACCTCAACCCTGACGACATCGAGACGATGACCGTATTGAAGGATGCAGCCTCAACAGCCATCTATGGTTCAGAGGGTGCCAACGGCGTCGTAGTAGTCACCACCAAGCAAGCCAAGCACGAAAAGATGTCTATCTCCCTGTCGGCCAAGGCCGGTCTGAGCACTTTGAACCGTGGTAACCTGGAAATGATGGACGGTGCGGAATTCTACGACTACTATAAGTCGTTCCAGAATGTGGAGTCAGTGAACTTCCCACGCTGGAACGAAGACCTGAGAAACTCCAACTTCGACTGGTTCAAGCTTGCCAAGAAGACCGGTTCCACCCAGGACTATAACCTGACCCTCAATGGTGGCAGCGAGAACATACAGTCAATGTTCACCCTGGGCTATTTCAAGGAAGAAGGTGCCGTCAAGGGTTATGATATGAACCGCTACAGCACCCGTATCAAGGTGGTTTACAAGCCTTACGAGTGGCTCACCATCAAGCCGAACATCAGCGGTTCACGCACCAACGACAAGGACAAGCAGTATAGCGTGGGCGCCATGTATTCCATGATGCCATGGGATAGCCCTTACGATGAGAACGGCAACCTGGTGCCAAACTACTATAACGGATGGGTGAACTCCAAGGCAACCAACTATCTGAACGACCTTGCCGCAGGCGACTACTCAACAAGTACCACCTACGACCTGTCTGGCGGATTGGATTTCGACATCAAGATAGCTCCTTGGCTCACATTCTCATCTGTCAACAACTACAGTTACTACAACAGCCAGACTCACGGCTACTACGATCCGAAGTCAAGTTCTGGCGAGGGAGTGAATGGCCGCACCACAGAGTACAACTATGTATCTACCCGCCGCTATACCAACCAGTTGCTCCGTTTCAAGAAGAGCTGGGGCAAGCACAACGTCAACGCTTTGCTCGCCTACGAGTTCAACGACTATGAAATGAAGTATACCGATGTGTATGCCACAGGATTCATCTCAGGATTCGAGGACTTCATGACAGCTGCCAAGCCGGAGATGGCCAACGGTTACCGCACGGCATGGGCAAAGCAGTCTTACTTCACACAGTGGCGTTACGACTACGACAGCCGCTACTACGGAGAGCTCTCATTGCGCCGTGACGGCCGTTCCAACTTCGGTTCCAACAACCGCTATGGCAACTTCTTCTCCGTAAGTGGAGCATGGAACATCAACAACGAGTCATGGTTCAAGGCAGACTGGGTAGACCAGCTCAAGCTGCGCGCCGCCTTCGGTTCTGTAGGTAATGTGCCTACCTCCCTCTATCCATCCTACTCTCTCTACTCAGTGGGTGCTACCTATAATGAGAATCCAGGTGCGCTCATCTCTCAGATAGGAAACAAGGACCTGACATGGGAGAAGACCTATACCACAGGCGTGGGTGTGGATGCCTCTTTCTGGCAGAACCGCCTGCATGCCACCCTCGACTACTACATCAAGAACACCAGCAACATCCTCTACCAGGTGCCTGTAACGGGACTGGTGGGCGTGACATCCATCTGGAAGAACATCGGCAAGATGCGCAACACCGGTATCGAGCTCACCGTTGGCGGAGACATCATCCGCACAAAGGACCTGACATGGAATGTTACAGCCAACATCTCCCACAACAGCAACGAACTGAGAGACCTCTACAAGCAGCGTGATGCCAACGGCAACTATGTAGTGAAGCCAGTGCTGATCAGCGACGGTACATCGATTGCAGGTACAGCACAGCGCATCCTTGAGATTGGCGAGCCTGTAGACACCTATTATATGAAGGAATGGGCTGGCGTTAACCCAGAGGACGGTAAGCCACAGTGGTATATGGACGATGCGAATGGCAACAAGGTGGTAACCGACAGCTATTCCAAGGCTTCAGACTACAAGTGTGGCAAGGCATCTCCTGATGTATATGGCAGCTTCTCCACCTCTCTGTTCTACAAGAACTTCGACCTGCAGGCAAACTTCGGTTATTCACTTGGCGGCCAGATCTACAGCTACTATCGCCAGGAGTTCGACTCCGACGGAGCCTATGCCGGCGACCGCAACCAGATGAAGCTGCAGAAGGACTGGAGCCGCTGGGAGAAGCCAGGCGACATCGCCACTCACCCACGTGCCATGTACAACAACCAGGACAAGGGTAACCTGGCATCATCACGCTATCTGGAAAGCTCAGACTACCTGAAGTTGCGCTCACTCACCCTGGGTTACAACTTCGATTTGAAGAAGTATGGCATCCAGACCCTGCGCCTCTCTGTATCAGGCGAGAACCTGTTTACCATCACCGACTATTCTGGCGTTGACCCAGAGTTGCCAGCAGGCACCAACGACAAGGGAGTGCTGAGCGTAACCAACACTGGAGGCACCTCAGTTTATCCAGCCGTACGCAAGTTTATGCTTGGTGTTAACTTAACATTCTAAATTCTTGACAACAATGAAAATGAATAAAAGTATATTGATGCTCATGCTTGGCGCAACCCTCCTGGGTTCTTGCGACATTGAGCGTTTCCCGACCTACAGCATGTCGGACGAACAGATAAAGAACAATCCTGCGAGCAACCTCGATGCCTTGCTCAACGGTATGTATGCTCAGCTCAAGAGCTGGTCTGACCCTATGCACCGTTGCGGAGAGTATGCAGGTGACAACATGGTGATCCGTGGTTCTTCAACCGATGCCTTCTTCGAGTTCATCAGCTATTCACGCACACCGAACAACTATCGTCTGCAGAGCTTCTGGGACTCAGGCTACAAGGCCATCGCACAGGCTTCAAACATCATCAACATGATAAATGAGGGACAAAGCACCGAAATCGACAACTCACTCGGCGAATGCTACTACGTGCGTGGCATGATGTATTTCTACCTCTGCCGTGCCTACGGTCGTCCTTACTACCAGGCACCGGAGAAGAACCTGGGTGTGCCTATCGTAAACGGCACCCCAGACAACATCCTCGACCTGCAGCTCGCCGACCGTGCCACCGTGCAGCAGACCTACGAGCAGGCCATCAACGACCTGAAGAAGGCAGAGCAGCTGCTCAGCACGAACCGTGGTCCAGCCTACGCATCAAAGGCAGCAGCCCAGGCGATGCTCTCACGCATCTATCTCTATATGAGCGGCACCTACGAGAACCCTAACCGTGAGTATGCACAGCTCGCCGTTGACTATTCCAACAAGGTAATCGAAAACAGCGACTACTCTCTGCTTCCACGCGAGGAGTTCATGAAGTACAACACCATCGTTCCTGAGAACAACCCGGAGGACATCTTCGTGGTGAAGCGCGTGGCTTCTGAATACTCAGGCTATGACCACTACTATGGAATCGGCGGTATGTATTCCAACATCGGTGGCATGGGATGGGGCGAGATGTACGCCAGCGAGAAATACATCGACCTGCTCAACGAGACGGGCCGCAACGACTGGCGTCCGCAATCCAAGAAGATCGTAGATGCACGTGCCAACTTCATCGAGCCTACATACACCGAAGACAACAAGGAAGTGTTCCGCTTCGTATATGTGGGCAGCGACGGCAACAAGCACTATGCCCAGTTCGACACCAAGCACAATGGCGACAAGGTATCCTGCACCGACAAGAACGGCAACTCCTACGACCTCACTCTGGTCAGTGCCGACGACGAGTACTATACCATCAACTATAATGGCATAGAGTATCAGGGCATGCTCGACAACTACATCACCGTGAACCGTGAGTATCCACAGTTCTACATCGTGAAGTGTTCGCGCGAGGGTGAGGACTCTCAGCTTCACTCACCGGTCATCAGCCGTCTGGGCGAGATTTACCTCAACCGTGCAGAGGCATACGCCAAGCTCGGCGAATATGACAAGGCGCTCACCGACCTCAACACCATCCGCAACCGCTCCATCGTAAACGGTGGCTATCCTGCAGGTAAGCTCAACGCCGACAACGCCTTCGAACTGATTGACAAGGAGCGCCAGCTGGAACTTGCCTACCAGGCAGAGCGCAGCTATGACGTGTTCCGCAACGGTCACTCGCTGACACGCGACTACCCAGGTCCTCACAACCAGCACGAGGAGGTGAAGGCATCTGACTATCGCGTAACATACTATATCCCTCAGAATGCCATCAACGCATATCCAGGCACTCTTACCCAGAACCCTACCGACAACAGCGGTGTGATTCTGAAGTAACCCACTGAAGGGATAACAGAAAACATCTGTTTCAAATAAAACGAAATGAATAACATCTATAGAAAAATGTACGTTGGCAATGCATTGGCAGTGGCTGTAAGCCTGCCTATGGTTGCCAACGCTACTAACGAAACTCCGTCTGCTTCGACAGCCATCACAGCACAGGCTGCGCAGGCAGACGGCGTGCAGATTCTAAGAATCAACCCAACAACCGTAGAACTCTGCTTCGCCAACCACCGCAGAGTGGCAGTTGACTTCTACGGCGAGAACATCTTCAGAATCTTTGAAGACTACAACGGTGGCGTGATGAGAGACCCGGAGGCAAAGCCTGAGGCTCACATCCTGGTGGACAACCCACGCACCAAGGTGGGCAGCCTGCAGATTACTGAGCAGGGCGATGAAATCACCCTCGCCAGCAGCAAGGCAAAGGTTATATTCAACAAGACCACCGAACTGTTCAAGATTGTAAACGCCGAGAACGGCAAGACCGTGGCTACCCAGAGCGCACCATCCACCTTCACTCCAGAGAAGGTGACGCTCACCCTCCAGGAACAGCCAGACGAATACTACTTCGGCGGTGGCGTGCAGAACGGACGCTTCTCTCACAAGGGAGAAAAGATTGAAATCGTGAACACCAACAACTGGGTGGATGGCGGCGTGGCTTCACCTGCCCCATTCTACTGGTCTACAGCCGGCTATGGCTTCATGTGGTACACCTTCAAGCCGGGACTCTACGACTTCGGTTCCACCCAGAAGGGCAGCGTGAAGCTATCCCACGAATCGAAGAACCTCGACGTATTCTTCATGGTGGGCGAAAAGCCTACCGACCTGCTGGGCGAATACTATCAGCTGACGGGCAACCCGGTGCTGCTGCCTAAGTTCGGTTTCTACGAGGGACACCTCAATGCCTACAACCGTGACTACTGGAAAGAGGCAGACAAGGGTCGCACCATGACCTTCGAGGACGGCAAGAGCTACAAGGAGAGTGCCAGCGACAAGACGGGCATCAAGGAGTCGCTCAATGGCGAGAAGAACAACTATCAGTTCTCTGCCCGAGCTGCCATCGACCGCTACGTGAGCCACGACATGCCTTTGGGATGGTTCCTGCCTAACGATGGATACGGAGCCGGTTATGGCCAGGAATCAACCCTCGACGGCAACATCGAGAACCTGAAGCAGTTTGGCGACTATGCCCGCAAGCACGGCGTGGAGATTGGCCTCTGGACCCAGTCAGACCTTCACCCTAAGGACAGCATCGAGGCACTGTTGCAGCGCGACATCGTGAAAGAGGTGGGCACCGCAGGAGTGAGAGTGCTCAAGACCGACGTGGCATGGGTGGGCGACGGCTACTCCTTCGGACTCAACGGCGTGAGCGACGTGGCGCAGATCTTGCCTTACTATGGCAACAACGCACGCCCATTCATCATCTCTCTCGACGGATGGGCAGGCACACAGCGATATGCATCCATCTGGTCGGGCGACCAGACGGGTGGCGACTGGGAATACATCCGTTTCCATATCCCTACCTTCATCGGCGCAGGTCTTTCCGGTCTCTCCAACATCACCTCCGACCTGGACGGTATCTTTGGCGGAAAGAACCCAATCATGAACATGCGTGAGTTTGAATGGAAGACCTTCACTGCGATGGGACTCAACATGGACGGCTGGGGCTCCAATGCCAAGTATCCGTTCATCCTCGGCGAACCATCAGCATCCGTCAACAGAACTTACCTCAAGCTGAAGTCAGAACTGATGCCATACATCTACACCGCAGCCCAGGAGGCTGTGACCGGCAAGCCGTTGATGAGAGCGATGTTCCTCGACGACACGAACCCTTACACCCTGGGCAAGGCTACGGAATATCAGTTTATGTGCGGTCCTTACTTCCTCGTGGCTCCTATCTACAAGGAGACCAGGATGGACAAGCAGGGCAACGACATCCGTAACGGCATCTATCTGCCAGAGGGAGAATGGGTGGATTACTTCAACGGAAAGGTATACCAGGGCGGGAGAATCATCAACGAGTTTGATGCGCCTTACTGGAAAATGCCTGTGTTCGTGAAGAGAGGGGCTATCATTCCGATGGTGAACCCTAACAACAACGTTTCGCAGATAGACAACACCAACCGCATCTTCGAACTTTATCCATACGGAGAGTCTGACTACAGTCTCTATGATGATGATGGCAAGACCGAGCTCTACCGCATCGGTGAGCACGCCACAACCCACATCCACTCCTCATTGGTTAAAGACCGCCTCACCGTCAATATCGACAAGACCGAGGGCAACTTTGCCGGACAGGAGAAGAACCAGTCTACAGAGATTCGCATCAACGTGAGCCAGGCTCCCAAGAAGCTGGTTGCCAAGATGGGTGGAAAGACTGTGAAACTGACAGAGGTGAGCACGATGGAGGCTCTCCGCTCCACAGAGAACGCCTGGTTCTACGACAAGGCTCCACAGTTCAACCGCTTTGCCACCAAAGGCAGCGACTTCGAGAAAGTGGACATCACAAAGAACCCGATGGTATGCATCCATCTGGCAAAAACCGACGTGACTGCCAATGCCATCGAGCTTCGCATGGACGGCTACCAGTTCGACAACAGCGATGCCCTGCTCAAATCAGCCGGTGCACTGAACGCCCCTCAAGCTAGCCTGAAGGACGCAGAGGGCGCCAACAAGGCATTCACCATCACTGCAGCATGGGACAAGCAGGCAAACGCAGACTATTATGAAGTGAAGATTGACGGTATGCTCCACTCCACCATCCGCAGCACTGAATTCACCATCGAGAATCTGAAACCAGAAACCGAGTATGACATACAGGTGAGAGCGGTGAACAAGGACGGGGCATCAGAGTGGACCACCCTGAAGGGACGCACCATCAAGGACCCTCTCGATGAGGCTATCCGTGACATCACAGCCACCAACTCCACCCCAGACTGGGAAGGATTGGAGGTAGCCAAGATGTTCGACTTCAACGAGAAGAACTACTGGCACACCGACTACTACAAGAAGGAAGGCGTATTGCCATTCGACATGACGATGAACCTGCATGGCATCGCCAAGCTCGACAAGATTCAGTATCTGCCAAGCTCAGAGCGTGACAGTCACGGACAGATTTACAAGGGACGCATCGCAACAAGTTTCGATGGCAGCAACTGGACTGAGAACGGCACCTTCGAGTGGAGCAAGGATGGGGGTGTAAAGGAATACAAGTTCAAGGGTGAGCCAGAGGCACAGTATGTAAAGATGACCGTTGAGGAGACCAAAGGCGGACAGGCGTCAGGTACTGAGTTGTATGTATTCAAGACCCCAGGCAGCAAGATGAAGAAGCCGGGCGACATCAACAACGATAACCGCATCGATGAGAACGACTTCACTTCCTATCTCAACTATTGCGGTCTGCGCAAGGGCGACAAGGACTTCGAGGGCTATGTAAGCAATGGCGACATCAACCGCAACGGCTTGATTGATGCCTACGACATCTCAGTGGTTGCCACCCAGTTGAAGAGCGGTGTAAGCAGCAAGCAGATGGCTCCTGTTGCAGGCTGCATTTCGCTCGTAGCCGACAAGAAGGCATACCAGGCAGGCGACGTCATCACCCTCACCGTGAAGGGCAAGGATCTCGTATCGCTCAATGCCCTGAGCTTTGCCTTGCCATACAATGCCACCGACTTCGAGTTCATCGGCATCGACGTCAAGGATATGGGCAAGATGGAGAACATCTCCAAGGACCGCCTCCACTCTGACGGCAGCAAGCTAATCTACCCTACCTTCGTCAACATCGGTGAACAGCCTGCGGTAGAAGGCACCCACGACCTCTTCACCATCAAGTTGAAGACCAGGAAGGCATGCAAGCCATCATTCAAGTTCTGCAACCTGATGATGGTAGATAAGTTCTTGCGAGTAAAGAGCGAGAAATAAAAAAGTATAGTATATCATAAAGAAAAACCGTCTGTGGACATCCGATTTGCCCACAGGCGGTTTTCTTTTTCAAAACAACCCCGATGGCAACCCTTGTTGCAACCCTCTACCTATTGCAAAAACTGGAAAAATATTGTATCTTTGCATCAGAAATAAAAAGAAAGAAAAACACAAAAGTATAAACAATTTTAATTGACATAGTTATGGAATACACAGAACAGGAAAACGAGAAGATGCAGAAGATGCTACTCTCACCCCACTTCGCCCTCGGGGAATTCACCAAATCGGGCACGGCCATCAAACATGGCGTTGATAACACACCACACGACATCATCGTGGTAGTGAGACTCACCACGCTCTGCGAGAAGATTCTGGAACCTCTTCGCCGACAGTTCGGTGCTATCCGCATCACCAGCGGTTACAGGTGCCACCTGCTCAATCTGCAAGTGGAAGGAGCTATAGGAAGTCAGCACGAACTGGGAGAGGCTGCAGACATCTTCGTCACCAACAGCGAGGTGCTGCTCAAGTACATGGAATTCATCCAGAAGAACTGCGACTTCGACCAGATGATTCTCGAACCGCGCGGACAACCACAGAAACGCTGGCTGCACGTAAGCTATACCATGCGACGGCCCAACCGGCATCAGACACTGAAATAACCAAACATTTCAAATCATCTAATACTATGAAAAAAGACACCATCAAGACCATCATCAAAATCGCCGCAGCTATCCTCACTGCCATCGCAACCTCACTGGGGTTGACCAACTGCATGAGCTAAGCCGACGACTGATATGGAAAACTGTAAAACAGCCCAGGGCTGCCAAAAAGGACAAGTCCTGGGCTGAAAAGAAAGAAAAACACATTTTTATTTTAACCTTTTAAATTTTTAATACTATGAGCGTAAAGTACAGAAAAGTAGTTAACAACCGCAAGAACTCCAAGACCAAAGGTAAGGTCTATGGACGAGCAGTAGTAGACGGTGTTATTGACACCAAGGAGATTGCTGGCAAGATCAGCAAGCGATGCACCCTGACCGAGCCAGACATCATCGCTGTAATCAATGCCCTGGAAACCGAGATCAGCTACGGTCTCGCCGACGGCAAGCGAGTAGTGCTCGACGGATTCGGCTCCTTCAAGGTAGGACTCACCACTACCCCAGCCGACAGCGCCAAGAAGTTCACCAGTGCCAACATCAAGGGCATGCACGTCATCTTCCTGCCTGCCACCGAGATGGAACAGGGCAAGCGCGTGAAGAACATGCTCCGCAACGTGAAGGCTGAGGAGATGACCGAGTACACGGGTCTCGACAACAGCAAGGGCACCGACCCTGGCAAGACTGACCCAGGCAGCACCGAACCGGGCAACACCGACTCTGGCAACACTGACTCTGGCAAGACCGACTCAGGAGACGTAGGATTGTAAAAAGAATCCTACACCCAGAGAAGCTTGAAGGATTCCAGCGGGAATCATTCTAAAGCCCTGAAGAGGGAAAGCATTGATTACAAGATGCTTTTCCCGCCTTCAGGGCACTTCTTTTATCCAAAAAACGAACAGAAATATTCAAATTCTCTGTTAACTAGTTAAATAAAACGAAAAATATTTGGCATTTACACGTTTTCATCGTATCTTTGCCATCGGATTTATATATCGATTATAGACAGTAAAAGTTTTAACAAAATGAAAGTAAAGGTTTTATCTCAATTTATAATTGCATCTCTCACTGCTGCCAGCACCCTCTCGCTGACATCTTGCTTCAAGGATGAGCCCCTCAATGCCGAATGCGACATCGAACAGGCTTATATCCATCCCGGACCACTGCTGAAACTGTGGTTTGCCAATGCGGCAGATACCCTCGTCAACGTGCAGAGCGACCAGGACAAGATAGAGTTCACCATGCGTCCGTTTGCCATCCTCAGCAGGCAGGCTCCGGAGTTCCGACTCACCCCAGGCGCCACCATCCAGCCCGAAAGCGGAAGCGTGCACGACTTCTCAAACGGTCCTGTAACATACGTAGTTACATCAGAAGACAAGCAATGGACCCGCACCTATCAGGTGAGCATCAAGAAGGGACAGACCGCCATGAGCAACGAATTTGAATTCGAATTCGAAAATGCCTACCTCAACAAGGGATACTACAACTGGAAGGAAAACTGGAACGGCGAAGAACTCGACATCTGGGCAACCGGAAACCCGGGATTCAAGATAAGCAACAGTTCGGCTAAACCGGAGGAATATCCTACCACGATGATAGAAGAAGGCTATCAGGGCAAGGGCGTGAAGCTCACCACACAGCGCACCAGCAAGCTTGCCGACATGGTGAAGAAGCCTATCGCTGCCGGCAATCTCTTTATCGGACAGTTTGACGCCACCGATGCCCTGCGCGATGCGATGAAAGCTACCAAGTTCGGCCGTCCGTTCAGTTTCAGCAGCAAACCCCTCAAGCTGGAAGGCTGGTACAAGTATCAGGCTGGAGAGAAATTCACCGACAAGGAAATGAAGGAGCTGGACCGCAAGGACTACGGAACCATCTACGCCGTGCTCTACGAGAACATCGACGAGAAGGGAAACCAGGTAGTACTCTACGGAGATAACGTACAGAGCAGCAAGCAGATTGTGGCTCTCGCCCTGGTAGGCGAAACCCATGACGACAACGGCAAGGTGGCAATCGGAAACACGCCGGAATGGCATCACTTCAGCGTAGATTTCGACTATCAATCCTACGGCAAGACCATCGATCCACTGAAGCTGAAAAACGGCGGCTACAGTCTTGCCATCGTCTGCTCATCAAGTTCTGACGGCGCCAACTTCCTGGGAGCCGTGGGCAGCACCCTATGGGTGGATAGTTTCAAACTGATTTGCAAATAAGAAGAAAAATGAAAAAGATAACAGTAATGGCACTCCTGCTGGCATGCGGCACTGCTTCATGGGCAGGAGACAAGAATAGCGCCTGGAACCAGTATCTCCACGGCTATCAATATCAGGCACGCGTGGCTTACAACCTGGGCGGCACCGCCCCTATCGGTATGCCTGCCACCATCCGCACCCTTCACAGCTACACTCTTCGCCCTAACTTCAGTCTGGGCGTGGATGCCTATCACCCACTCTCCGGAAACTGGGGTTTCGTGGGAGGAATCCGCTTCGAGAATAAGAGCATGAAGACCGATGCGGGCGTTAAGAACTACTATATGAAGATAGTTCGTGGCGGCGAGGAGCTGCAGGGCATCTTTACGGGCGATGTGGTAACGAAGGTGGACATGAGTCTCATCACCGTTCCGATTCAGGCAACATACGATGTATGTGGCAATCTCCGCTTCAAGCTGGGTCCATACGTAAGCTATGTTACCTCGAAAAAGTTTGAGGGCTGGGCATACGATGGTTACCTCCGCCGCCAGGAGGAAGGTCATCCGAAGGGCGACCCGACGGGACAGAAGGTAATGCTGGGTCATGACGAAGGCGAACGTGGCGACTACGACTTCAGCGACGATATGCGCAACTGGCACGTGGGCGTAGATTTCGGAATAGACTGGAAGCTGAGCGACCGCTGGGGCATCTGCGCCGACCTGAGCTGGGGCCTGAACGGCATCTTCAAGAAGGATTTCGAGACCATCGAGCAGACGATGTACCCTATCTACGGCAGCATCGGCATCTCGTATCAGCTGAAGTAACAGATAATATTCTGCTGAAGCTATCTATATAATAATGTACGCGTACATAATTAAATATAGCCAAAGAGAGATAAAAAGATAAAAACAACAATTATTCATTAACAAAAAAAAAAGAAGACAATGAAAAAGTTTATTTATTTGATGGCCATGGTTTGCACCCTTGGCTTCTTCACTGCTTGTAGCAGCGATGATGATGATCCTACAGTATGGGACACTTTTAAGGCAGGTACTTACAATGTCTGGGGCCAGGAGCTTGATACAGAAGATGGCGAAGTAGATTATAACTTCATAGATTTCGATATGAATATCGAAAAGGCTGGAAATCAAACTGCCAAGGTAACTTTGACAGACAAGAGTGGCAAGGTAACTGTTAACGTACCAGAGGCAACCATTATTGCACTGGATGGTTACACTTTGAGAGGTCAGGGAACAGCGACCATTAATGACAATGTAACCAAGGCTACAGAAAATGCCAACACAATGACGGTAGATTTCACTGCTAAGATTTCTGCAGACTACAAGAACATCAGCGTAGAACTGAAGACAGCTGATGGTACATTCAATGCAGGCAACAGCACAGAAAAGCCAGCCGTTTCCAAGCTTCTTGCAACCTGGAATCTCGAGCCTGTAACCATGTATGACGACAATGGCAATCAGACAGACAATCCTGATGATGCTTCGGCATGGAAAGGTTCATTCAAGATGAATTGGGAAACTGCAGCAGACTGCCCTCCTATCATGGGTATTATCCCTACAACTATGGCACCACAGATGGCAGAAAGCCTGGTCAACCAGTTGTTGCCAAACCTCTTGAAGTCTGTAACATTCACTGCAGATGGCAAGATTATCGCTCAATACGCAGAAGCTAAGTTAAGCGAAACAAATACAGAGGCACCTGCCACTCCAAACTGGCAGATTGCTGAAGGCTATGCAACATATAAGATTGTAGATGAGAATCAGATCATCGTATTCCTGAACAATGAAAAGATTGCCGGCACCATCACAGATCCTGCCAAGCAGGCAGCCATCGGTGCAGTTCTGGCAGCTTTCAAGGATGGTGTTCCTGTAAACGTTCGTTTCAACGACAACAATACTGCATTCTTCTATCTGAATAAGGATTTTGCTACAAAATTGGCATCTAATCCAGTTCTTGTTAAAATGGTTGAGAGCCTCGGTGATGATGATCTGAACGGCTTTGCCGGAATGGTCAAGGCGATTGTACAGCAGTTGCCAGAGTTGATGGGCAAGACCACCAAGTTCGAGGCAGGTCTTGAGTTGATGAAGTAAAGCTGCAAAGGTTATAAGCTCCCGAAAGGCTGATAAATAATAAAATCCCCATTTATCCTTTGATGGATAACTGGGGATTTTTTGCTTTTTATAAGTTATTCTTCTTGTTTCCAAAAGCTGGATGGGTTCTTTCTCATATCCCAAATATCTACGAAATGAACTTCATCCATCTTTTCGAGATAATAATAAATCAACTTAAAATTATTCATGAAATTAGCGCCTCGCAGCTGGTATGGAAAATCAGGAGCACCATTAAAAGGCGGCCTTCCTTCTGGAAAGACCTCCAAAAAGCTCTTGATCTTATCAATTTCCGTCATCCATCTACGAGCTGTTTTTCTACCATAAACCTCATAAGCTTCTTCAACATACTCATGAAGTTTCTGTTCGAAAAGAGGGTGAATGATTACTTTAGCCATGGGAAATCCTGATAAAGACGTCCTTTAAAATCATCGTATGGCTCCCACTTCGTTGGATCATCCGCAATGGTTTTACAATACTCAATGCTCTCTATCAAACTCTCCCAGGAGAAATGATTACCCAACTCCGGAATTTCATCTAAAACCTCTTTATGATTCTCGAAACCACTCATCGGCATAGGCACAGCATGCTCCATCACCGAAACACGATGAGTTGGCGCAGGCTCAGCTACCATATCCTCACCCTCATGCAAATCTATATGATATTTTTTTTCTTTCATAATAGTATGCTTTTAATTAACCCTGCAAATATACGAAGAAATATAATAATATGCAAGATTTTGAGGAATTATTTATCATTCTTGAGGAATTTTCTATTTTCCAGGCACAAAAAAAGATTGCATCAGCGGAAATACTTCCAACCAATGCAATCTTCAGTTTTCTCTAATCTAGAGGCTAAACACCCTCCCTACGGGGAAAACCCGGAAGAAAAGAGCCTAGCGTCGGATTTACTTCACCTTTGCAACGATAGCCTTGAAAGCCTCTGGGTTGTTAACAGCGAGGTCAGCGAGAACCTTACGGTTGATCTCGATACCAGCCTTGTGAAGAGCACCCATCAACTGGCTGTAGCTCATACCATCGAGGCGAGCAGCAGCGTTGATACGCTGGATCCACAATGCGCGGAATGTGCGCTTCTTGTTACGACGATCGCGATAAGCGTAGGTAAGACCCTTCTCCCAAGTGTTCTTAGCTACTGTCCATACATTCTTGCGAGCTCCATAGTAACCCTTAGTGAGCTTCAAGATTTTTGTTCTTTTTGCTTTAGATGCAACGTGATTTACTGATCTTGGCATAATTTTTTTTCTTTAAAAGTTCGACTAAAAAGTTAATAATTAACGGAGGCAGAGCAAGTCGCGAACCTGCTTCAAGTTTGAACGGTCTACGAGAGTCTCACCAAGGAGATTTCTCTTCTGCTTCTTTGTCTTCTTAGTCAAGATGTGACTGTGAAAAGCGTGATGACGCTTAATCTTACCTGTACCGGTGAAACGGAATCTCTTCTTTGCGCCGGAATTAGTCTTTACTTTTGGCATTTTTACTTTTAATTTAAATTGTTATTTATTATAGCGATGGCAACGCATATACCAGGGCGTTACGCATCTTTTTTTTCTAATTACTCAGCCTCTTCTGCGAGCTTTTTGAGGGCTTCACCGCCCTTGGCATTGAGCAAGCCATTCTTCTCGGCATTGGCCTCGCGCTCTGCATCAGCAGCAGCCTTAGCTTCAGCCTCTCGCTTCTCACGGTCCATCTTCTGCTGGCTCTTCTTGGCAGTACCAGCCTTCTTAGGACTCATGTAGAGGAACATCTTCTTACCCTCGAGCTTAGGCATCTGCTCTACCTTTCCGTATTCCTCCAAATCATTGGCGAAACGGAGGAGGAGAACCTCACCCTGCTCCTTGAAGAGAATAGAACGACCACGGAAGAACACGTAGGCACGAACCTTGTTGCCCTCGCTGAGGAACTCGATAGCGTGCTTGAGCTTGAACTGATAGTCGTGCTCATCGGTCTGAGGTCCGAATCGGATTTCCTTGGTCTCCACCTTCACCTGCTTCTGCTTCATTTCCTTAGCATGCTTCTTCTGCTGGTAAAGGAACTTTGAATAGTCAACAATACGGCAAACTGGTGGCTGTGCATTAGGAGAGATTTCAACAAGATCAAGATCCTGCTGCTGTGCTAACTCTAACGCTTTACGTGTTGGCATCACTTCGGCTCCGCCCTCACTTACTATTCTCACTTCACGTACGCGTATCTGTTCGTTTACGCGGTACTGATTTTTCATTTTGTCATTTTTCATTAACTATTCGATATATTCTTTTTTGTCTTTTTGATTAAACGGCTGCAAAGTTACGATTTTTTCATGAAACCACCAAGGATTTCACGCAGATTTTTCAGTTTTAGCCTCATATTTTATTAAAAATCACGCAGTTTTCGTCTTTTGTCCCACAGATTTCACAGATTTACACAGATTTAATTCTTTGCTTCAATAATCTGTGTTAATCTGTGAAATCTGTGGGACTAAAAGAAAACAATCTGCGGGACTAAAAGAAAACAATCTGCGGGACTAAAAGAAAACAATCCGTGGGACTAAAAGAAAACAATCTGCGGGACTAAAGAAGATCAATCAACGGAAGTATATCCATTGACTTTACGGAAGATAGAACTTCGTATATCAGTGGTGGTAAAATTGACCAATATTCCAAGATGCTTCTTCGCCACACGCAAATACGTAAGCAATTGCTTATGAAAGACATCTTTCATTTCTGACACAGACTTCAGTTCGATTATGACTTTATCTTCAACAAGAATATCCAGACGGAAATCAACAGGCAAAACCTTACCGTCATACATGACATCCAACTTAACCTGACTCTCAACCCTAAGTCCATCTTTACGCAACTGATAGCACAGAGCTGCTTCATAAACCGACTCTAGCAAACCTGGTCCCAATTCATTATAAACCTTATAAATGGCTCCAATGACCTTATAAGATATCTCATTTTCTGTCATAACCAAACGATTTTAAAATCCTCCATAAAAAAATCTCCCACAGACGTCACAATCGTTACAGATATTTGCAGAACAAAAAATCTGTGTAAATCTGTGAAATCTGTGGGAGATTCGAATATATCAATCTGTGGGATTACTCCTCAGCTGCCTTCAGCTGCTCTGCTACCTCAGCATTGATGCGCTGAGCAAACTCTTCCATGCTCATGGTAGCCTGCTCGCCACCACCCTGCTTACGCATAGAAACGAGGCCCTCGGCACTCTCCTTCTCACCAACGATGACCATGTAAGGCACACGCTTCAACTCGTTGTCGCGAATCTTGCGGCCAATCTTCTCGTTACGGTCATCAACCAAGGCACGAACACCCTGCTTGTCGAGGTACTGACGTACCTTCTGTGCATAGTCGTTGAACTTCTCTGAGATAGGGAGAATAGCAACCTGGTCTGGAGCCAACCACAATGGGAAGTGACCGGCTGTGTGCTCGATGAGAACGGCTGTGAAACGCTCCAATGAACCGAATGGTGCACGGTGGATCATCACAGGAGTCTTCTTTGAGTTATCCTCGGCTGTATATTCCAGCTTGAAGCGCTCAGGCAAGTTGTAATCCACCTGGATGGTACCCAACTGCCAGCGACGGCCGATGGCATCCTTTACCATGAAGTCGAGCTTAGGACCATAGAAGGCAGCCTCGCCAACCTCCTCACGTGTCTCAAGACCCTTCTCCTTGCAAGCCTCGCGGATAGCGTTCTCGCTCTCTGCCCAAATCTCCTCAGAACCGATATACTTCTCGGTATCCTTAGGATCATGGAGAGAAATCTGTGCCTCGTAGTTCTCGAAACCGAAAATCTTGAATACCTTCAGAATCACGTCGATTACATTCTCAAACTCAGACTTCACCTGATCTGAACGAACGAAGATGTGAGCATCATCCTGAGTAAAGGTACGAACACGAGTCAAACCATGGAGCTCACCGCTCTTCTCATAACGGAATACAGTACCGAACTCTGCAATACGCAAAGGAAGATCCTTGTAAGAACGAGGCTTACGAGCGTAGATCTCGCAGTGGTGAGGACAGTTCATTGGCTTGAGCATATACTCCTCATCCTCCTCAGGTGTCTGGATAGGCTGGAATGCATCCTTGCCATAGTGAGCATAGTGACCAGATGTTACATAGAGACTCTTGCCACCGATACCTGGACAGATAACCTCCTGATAGTTATAAGGCTTCAGGAGCGAACGGAGCAACTCCTGCAGGCGCAAACGAAGCTGTGTACCCTTTGGCAACCAGATAGGAAGACCCTTACCTACACGCTCAGAGAACATGAAGAGTTCCATCTCCTTACCAATCTTACGGTGGTCGCGCTTCTTAGCCTCTTCGAGAACAACGAGATACTCATCGAGCATCTTCTTCTTAGGGAAACTGATACCGTAGATACGGGTCATCTGCTCGCGCTTGGCATCACCGCGCCAGAATGCACCAGCCACACTTGTAATCTTCACTGCCTTGATAAGACCAGTGTTCATCAAGTGAGGACCACGGCAAAGGTCTGTGAAATTGCCCTGGGTATATGTGGTGATGGTACCATCCTCCAAGTCCTGCTCAATGTGCTCGCATTTGTAGGTCTGACCGTCAGCCTTAAACTCAGCGAGAGCATCAGCCTTAGCCACCTCCTTGCGAACCACAGGCTCGTTCTTCTTGGCAAGTTCCATCATCTTAGCCTCAATCTTGGCGAAATCATTCTCTGAGATCACCTGACCCTCGGCTGGCATCACATCGTAGAAGAAACCACTCTCTACGGCTGGACCGAAACCGAACTGAATGCCTGGATAAAGCTCCTGGAGAGCCTCAGCCAACAAGTGTGCAGATGTATGCCAGAATGTGTGCTTACCCTGCTCATCCTCAAACTTGTAGAGTTCTACATTAGCATCCTCATTGATAGGACGGTTCAACTCTACTGTCTCACCATTTACACCGCAAGATACAACGTTGCGAGCGAGAGCCGGTGAGATACTCTCGGCGATTTGTAAGCCAGTTACGCCCTGTTCATACTCACGAACAGATCCGTCTGGGAATGTGATTTTTACCATAACAACTTAGTATTTTTATTAAATCGCTTGCAAAAGTACTATTTCTTTTTGTAATGAGCGAATATTTTCGTATAAAAAATGTATTTTATTTCAAAAGATGCAGGATTATCGGCATTTTCCCCTTATACCTTATATTATATATAGGCATTTACATATCCTCCGCCAACAGTCTGGTTTCCTTACGAATCATAACATAATGTAAAAATGGTAGATATTTTCCGGGCATTTTCTTTGATATATCGAAAGTTTTCACTATATTTGCAACCGATTTAGTGACAAAATGTAAATATCAATCAAGAAAAATGGCAACACCAAAGATTCTCATTATCTATACAGGAGGTACCATCGGCATGGGAAAAGACCCTGTAACAGGCGTTCTGGAGCCACTCGACTTCAACCACCTCGTTTCATCCATGCCCGAATTCCAACTCATCCAGGCTGAAATCGACGTCAGGAAATTCGAACCGCCTATCGATTCCAGCGACATGGATCCGATGAGATGGGCGGAAATCGTAAGCATCATATCCAACAGCTATAACGACTACGACGGATTCGTCATCCTCCACGGTACCGATACCATGGCGTATACCTCTTCAGCGCTCAGTTTCATGCTCGAGAATCTTACCAAACCGGTGATTCTGACCGGTAGCCAGTTGCCTATCGGTGAACTGCGCACAGACGGCAAGGAGAACCTGATGACTGCCATCGAGATAGCATCGGCAAAGGACGAGAACGGCCATCCGATGGTGCCTGAGGTATGCATCTTCTTCAACGGAAAGCTGCTGCGCGGCAACCGTGCCATCAAGATCAATGCCGAAGGTTTCCACGCCTTCGAATCGTTCAACCACCCTCACCTCTGCGATGTGGGCATCAACTTCCAGTATCATCAGCACCACATTCTGACTCCAGACTACAGCAAGCCGATGGTTCCCCATCTGAAGCTAGACCCGAACGTAATCGTCTTCAGTCTCTTCCCAGGCATCCAGGACAATATCGTGCGCCACGTGATGGAATCGCCAGACCTCAGAGGTATCGTGATGCGTACCTTCGGTTCGGGCAATGCTCCTCATGCCCCTTGGATTATGCGACTGCTGGACGAGGCAGCCCACAGAGGCGTGAACATCGTGAACATCAGCCAGTGCCTGACGGGTAGCGTGGAGATGGAACGATACGGTGCCGGATTTCAGCTGAAGTCAGCCCACGTGATCAGCGGCCACGACTCTACCGTAGAGGCGATGGTTACGAAACTGATGTATCTGCAGGGCAGATACGAGGACAACCTGAAGGTAAGGGAGATGCTGCAGAAGTCGCTTGCTGGCGAAATCACGCTGCTATAAGACAGCTAAGATGCTGTTGTCTAGATATATGCAGAAAATATGCAGAATAGACTTAAAAAAGATTAAATTAGAGTAAATTAGTCGACACATCCTTGCTTTGCATTGATATTTTATATACCTTTGCAGTGTGAAAAGATGAAAGTCTAAGTGACCTATATTGAAAAAGTAGCGAAATGTTATACGCATTGAGCTAAATAGATAAAATAATTTAATCAACAAAACCTATTCATTATGCAGATCAACAAAGCGAAAAAGTATGGTGAGTTTGTAGAGATTACAGCTCCAGTAGAAAGAACAACTTCAGAAGAGTATCCAACTATCTTAGGTGGCGAGATTTGGTATAACTAGTATTCTTTCCCAAAGAAATGAAAAGAAAGCTCGAAGGTTTTATTAAAGTCTATCCCTTGCAGAACTCGTTCTCTCGCAGATAGATGAAAAACCGCTGAGATTTCTAGGCAATTTAAACTCAAAAAAGATGAAGGCTCAATCCCAGTCAATTCGGGGTTGAGCCTTTATTTTCCCACAGAGATATTATTTTAAAGGCCCACATATTGAATATTTTTAGTCCCACAGGTAAAATATAAAGTCCCACAGATTTACACAGATTTTTTCTCGAACTGCAGAAATTAAATCTGTGAAATCTGTGGGACTAAAAATATTCAATCCGTGGGTTAATGCTTGCCGCAGCAGCCACCCTCTTCGTGATGATGTTCGTGCTTGATGCCACCCTCTACAGCCTGATGCTGGTCGCGGAGCAGATCGTTGACGGTCTTCACTGGGTTGAATGTGTCCAGAGGAACCTCTACGAATACAGTATTCCAGTCGCTCATCGCACCATTCCAGAGACCAGGCAACTCCAAGGCCTTCAGGTCCTTACCATTCTTGCTCTTGCTGGAGATGAAACCGGTAGATGGATCTACGTACTTAGGAATATCGAAGGCATTGCCCTGGTAATCCTTGGTAGCGCAGACGAGATCTACCGGGTTGAAATGAGTACCCTCGGTAAACATCTTCATATACTCCTCGTTGTTCTTGTCGATCTGTGAGCTCTCCAGAATCTGAAGACTTACAGTACCATCCTGGTTGTAGGTAAGGAATGGACCACCACCAGGCTCGCCTACGTTCTTAACGACACCGCAGACACGCATTGGGCGGTTCAACTTCTTGCGCAGATAGATAATCAGCTCAGCATCTTCCAACTCCTTGATATCAGACTTACGGCAGCAGAGATCACGCTGAACGAAGCGGATGATCTCCTCCAGCTTCTCGTGATTGTACTGACCAGAATCCAATACCTTCAAGTAATCGAAAGTCTGCTTCTGCAGAGTAACCAATACACCAGCAATCACCTGCTTCCAGGTAACAGTCTCGCCCTTCAGACGATCAGGAACCACGTTGTCAATATTCTTAATGAATACTACATCAGCATCAATCTCATTGAGATTCTCGATGAGTGCGCCATGACCGCCCGGACGGAACAGCAATGATCCATCCTCGTTGCGGAATGGAGTATTATCAGGATTAGCAGCGATGGTATCGGTGCTAGGCTTCTGCTCAGAGAAAGAGATATTATACTTGATGCCGTAGCGCTGTGCATACTTGTCAGCCTTCTCAGCTACCATCTGCTTGAAGAGTTCAAGGTGGTCGTGAGAAACGGTGAAATGAACGTTTGCCTCGCCGTTGCTGCTAGCATAGAGTGCAGCCTCAACCAGGTGCTCCTCCATCGGAGTGCGAACCTCGTCCTCATACTCGTGGAACTGAAGCAATCCCTTAGGCAACTGTCCGTAGTTCAATCCCTCTGGCTTGAGGAGATTAGCTACGATAGCCTTATAATCACCCTTCTTGATAAGGCACATAATGCCCTTCTCGTTGTTGACGTGGCACTTGTCGCAGAGCGCCTTGCGGAAAGCAAACTTCTTGATATTCTCGAAGAATTGTTTTTCAAAGTCAGTAGTAGGAACATCGTATGGAGCATCAAGGAAAGCGAACATGTTCTTGAACATACGACTAGCAGCACCTGATGCAGGCACGAACTTCACAATCTTGTGCCCCTCAGCCTTATAGTCGTTCCAAGCCTTCTCGAAGTCTTCCACTTCCTGGGCTGTAGGAGCCATGATTCCCTTACCGATGGCAGCCGCACCCTCGAGCTTGAGGAATGGGAAGCCATTCTTGATTTGTTCCAACTGGTGTTCAATCTGCTGCTCGGAGATGCCGCGAGCAGCGATTTGGTTTAGATCTTGCTGATTCATAATACCATATTTATGTTAAATTTACACTATATGCGCTACAAAGATAATAGTTTTTTCTGATAATCAGAAATATTTCCACATTTTTTTGTACCTTTGCAATGAAAATTTAACGAAGTACGCGGTTTTTAACGCCGAAACGCCATTGTTTGTCAAATTTAAAATAGAATATTGCGACATGGTTAGTAAATTAGCAAAAGAGCACGACAGAAGTACGTTGCTATCAACGTATCTGTACGGAGTATCAAACTTATTCATTAGTGGAACCGGAATTGGAGGTTTTTCCCCCTTGGTTACCGGCGAAACTATTGGCATTTACAATATCCTCTTCTTAGTACTGGGCATTGCCTCAGCACTCTTCCTTGCCTATAGTGCTAACAGAGTGATGAAGTATAACGATAAAAAATAATAATTATGGAGTTAATAACAATATTTATGGGGCTGAGTGCCGTAATTAGCGCCAGCTTCGCCATCTGGCTTAACACAAAATCAGGTCAGAAGTGGATAGACAGTTTATAACATATAATATAAGCATTATGGAAGGATTTGCTTTAGTAATGTGTATAGGAGCTGTTATTGGTATGAGCTTAGCCATTTGGAGCTACACCAAATCTGGCAGAAAATGGATAGACAATTTATAATCCAAAACTATCGTAATGATGGATGGATTAATGTTTATTTTTTCGCTGGGGCTAATTATCAGCAGCAGTTTTGCCATCTGGCTCAACACAAAATCAGGTCAGAAATGGATAGATGAGCTATAGTTATATATTATGGAACTATATACTATATTTATGGGGCTAGGAGCCTTGATAGGAACCTGCTTCGCCATCTGGCTTAATACCAAGTCTGGTCAGAAATGGATAGACGAGTTATAAAACTCAATAATATATAATCAACGGGAGGGAACGACAATGAATGAAACAACTTTTAAATTTACATCCGAAGAAAAAGAACAGACACTCCAGATCCTGGAGCGCCTGAGAACCACTGTGGGCGACACGTTCAAACCGGGCGATGAGCAGCATCTGCGTGAAGACATACAGCATGCCTTCATCAACCACCAGATCAAGCGCAACGTCTTCGGAATGAATCCAATACTCGCTGCTCTGCAGACAGCAGAAATAGCAGTAAACGAGATAGGTCTGAAACGAGACGGCATCATCGCCATCCTGATGCAGACCAGCGTCATCGACGGCTATCAGACCATCGAAGACATCCAGAAGAAATACGGCGACAGCGTGGCGCATATCATCAGCGGCCTGCTCCGCATCCACGATCTCTACAAGCGCAACCCGATCATCGAGAGCGAGAACTTCCGCAACCTTCTCATCTCCTTCTCAGAAGACATGAGAGTGATCCTCATCATGATTGCCGACCGCGTGAACGTGATGCGACAGATTCGTGATACCGACCAGGAGGAGGCGAAGCACGAGGTGAGCGAGGAAGCCAGCTACCTCTATGCCCCACTCGCCCACAAGTTGGGTCTCTACAAGCTGAAGAGTGAGCTGGAAGACCTGAGTCTGAAGTATCTGGAGCACGATGCCTACTATATGATCAAGGAGAAACTGAACGCTACCAAGGCTTCGCGCGATGCCTATATCGCCCGCTTCATCCAGCCTATCCAGGAGAAACTCGATGCTGCCGGATTGAAATATCACATGAAGGGAAGAACCAAGAGTATCCACTCCATCTGGCAGAAGATGAAGAAGCAGAAGTGCGCCTTCGAGGGTGTATACGACCTCTTCGCCATCCGAATCATCATCGACGCACCAAGAGAGAAGGAATATATGCAGTGCTGGCAGACATTCGCCCTGATTACAGATATGTATCAGCCGAACCCAAAGCGTATGCGCGACTGGCTCAGCGTGCCTAAGAGTAACGGATATGAGAGTCTGCACACCACCGTACTGGGACCGGAGAAGAAATGGGTAGAAGTCCAGATAAGAACCGAAAGAATGGACGATATCGCCGAGCACGGACTGGCTGCACACTGGCGCTACAAGGGCATCAAGCAGGGAGAAGGCGGCATAGACGAATGGTTAGCCAACATCCGTGCCGCACTGGAAAGCAACGACGACCTGCAGCTGATGGACCAGTTTACCACCGACCTGAAGGAAGACGAGGTATACGTATTCACCCCTAAGGGCGACCTGCTGAACTTCCCTAAGGGTGCCACGGTACTCGACTTTGCCTACTACATCCACTCTCGCATCGGCAACACCTGTGTGGGCGGAAAGATCAACGGCAGGGCGGTAACCTTCCGACAGGAACTGCACTCGGGCGACCAGGTGGAAATCCTGACCCAGAGCAACCAGAAACCACGCAGGGAATGGCTCAACATCGTGCAGACTTCCAAGGCAAAAGCAAAGATCCGACTCGCCCTGAAGGAAACACAGAAAAAGGACGGACTCTATGCCAAGGAACTCCTGGAGAGAAGATTCAAGAACCGCAAGATGGAGATTGACGAGAGCACCATGGCACGCATCATCAAGAAGATGGGATACAAGGAGAACTCCGATTTCTACAAGGATGTAGCGGAAGAGAAACTCGACGTAAACACCGTCATCGACAAATATGTAGAGGAACGAGATCACGACCTCAACCCTACCAATGTCACCAAACCAGCCGAAAGTGCAGAGAACTTCGCCTTCGAGAATCCAACCGAGGAACTCCTGAAGCAGAGCGATGACGTGCTGGTTATCGACGAGCATCTGAAGGGTATCGACTTTGAGCTGGCTCACTGCTGCCATCCTATCTACGGAGACCCAATCTTCGGCTTCGTCACCATCAGCAAGGGTATCAAGGTTCACCGCATAGACTGCCCTAACGCCAAGGAACTCCGTCGCCGCTTCGGCTATCGCATCGTCAAGGCAAAATGGAGCGGCAAGGGAACATCAAAGTATGCCATCACCCTGAGAATCATCGGAAACGACGATATAGGCATCGTGAGCAACATCACGAACATCATCTCCAAAGAGGACAAACTCGTGATGAGAGGCATCAACATCTCATCCAAGGACGGCCTGTTCTCGGGCAACGTGACGGTGATGATAGATGATGCAACAAAGACAGATGCACTCATCAAGAAGCTGGCTGCCGTAAAAGGCGTAAAGCAGGTAATGAGAATATAATCCCGCAGATGGATATATTTTCAAGTCCCGCAGATTTCACAGATTTACACAGATATCAGGAATCAAGAGATATTTATCTATTAAAGAAAAGGTTCAATTCCATTGGTTTGGAATTGAACCTTTTCTTTATAATAGACAGACACAGAAAAAAATCTGTGTAAATCTGTGGGACTTGAAAATATCCCATCTGCGCGATTGTTATTTTGCCTTATTGATTCGCTTAATCACAGAATAAGCATCATACAAGCCCAGTTCTCCAGCCTTCGACAAGTCCTGGATACCAGCCTGCTTGTTTCCACTTTTGATACGAGCCAGGCCACGGTTGTAATATGCCTCAGCCAGACGCGAATCTATCCTGATGGCAATGCTGTAATCATCGATGGCCTTAGACAACTCGTTTCTGCCAGCATGCACATTACCCCTATTATAATAGATGTAGGCATTATTGCTGCTCAGACGGATAGCATCGCTGAAATCAGCCTCGGCAGAATGGATATTCGTAATACCCTTGCCCTCAGCACGGTTAAACTCATCCATCTCAGCCTGACAGACAGCACGTTGCCAGTAAGCCAACGAACTCTTTTCATCCAGAGAGATATAATAGGTGAAATCGCTGATGGCTGCCTCGAAATCACGGAGAACACTGTGAGCGATGGCCCTGCGCATCAGCAGACTCTTCTTCTGCTCGATATCCTTAGCCACACTCAGCTCAGCCGACAGCTTATCAATCAAAGAGAAGATCATCAACGAGCTGTTCTCATCCAGCTGCTCCTTGGTACATACGATATAAACCTTATTGGTAGAAGCCTTAGACTGAGCAGCATTCTGCTTGCCGGAAGCACCGCCACTCTGCTTAGCCTGAGCCAGGTGCATATTAAGCTGTTCCACTTCCTTGTCAAATGCCTGAACACCGTTCAGATTCTGCACATTAGGGAAGTAAGAGAGCTGATACATAGGCAGATAGGAAGTCTCCACCTGACGATTCTGGATGCGTCCACGATACTCGCTTTTGTAATTGTGCTCATACTTAGGTTCATCCTCAACCACGATAGAAGCAAACTTATCCGGATCTACCTCAGAACGCTTGCGCACCTCCTTCCTGGTCTTCGCGCTCCATCTAGGCTGAATGCCCAGGTGCTTGTTCATCTGCGCCTTGAAGATACGGAATTCATCCATCTCGGCCTTTGCAGTCATACCCAACCTTCGGTAACAGCTGGCACGATAGGAAAGACCCGTCCAGAAGTTAGGAAACTGGTCGATGACCGTAGAATAATCACGGATAGCCGCCTTCAGATTACCCGTCTTGTCATGCAGAAGCGCACGGTTGAAAATAGCCATGAAGTTTTTTGGTTCCATCTTGATGACGAAGTCGAAGTCGAGGATGGCACGGTTGTCATCACCCAACTGCACACGCATCAGACCTCGGTTGTAATGAGCCAGAAAGTTGTTAGGATCCAAATCGAGCGCATTATCGTAATCGCTCATAGCTCCACGTAAATTGTTGATGTTGATACGAGCCAGGGCACGGTTGATATAACTGTTCACATTGTTAGGCTTGAAATGCAGCGACTTGGTCAAAGCCTCATCCGCTACCTTCCACTCCTTTCTAGCAAGCGCCATATAGGCACGTGTGGTCCAGGCATCACCGTCATAAGGATTGATTTCCAGGCTCTTGTCTATCCATTTCTCTGCCTGTAGGGTATCCTTCTGCTTCAGATACACCTCAGCCTTGAGGGTATAGGCATTCGCAAAATCCTTCCATTTGGCAATCACCGAATCCAATTCCGACTGCGCCACATCATAATTCTTGCTCTCCATCTGGCAGAGCGCCCTGTTGAACCAGTAATTACGGTTACGAGGTTCTATGTGGATGGCAGAATTGTAATCACTGATGGCATCCAGGAAACGGTTCTGACGGATACGGCAGATGGCACGCAAGTCGTAGATATCGTTGATGTAAGGATTCAGATTCAACGCCTCAGAAGCATCACTCTCAGCACCTACATAATCATCGAGATTAAACTTGGCCACACTGCGGTAATACCAAGGCTCATAGAGATAAGGCTTGGCACCGATAGCAAGATTAAAATACTTAATGGAAAGAACGAAGTCCTCATAATAGAGAGCACTTCTGCCCGCCGTAATCAGGCGGTCAACTCTATATTGCGCTGATGCCGACAAAGCCGTTAGCACCAGCACAAAAGTGAAAATAAACTTTTTCATCGACGAATCTTAGTACGATAGCTGCAGCGGAACTTGCCCTTGATGATATTCTTGAGCTTACCAGCTATCATGTTCTTACGAAGAGGAGAAACACGATCCACGAACATGGTGCCCTCCAGATGGTCGAACTCATGCTGCATCACGCGAGCCAGATATCCCTCAACCCACTCATCGTGCTCCTGGAAATTCTCATCCTGATACTTCACGTGGATGCGGGTAGGACGAACCACCTTCTCATTGATGCCAGGAATGGAAAGACATCCTTCATCAGAAGATTCCTTCTCAGCCTCCTCATCATACTCCAAGATATGAGGATTAATAAAAACATGACGGAATCCCTTATATTCAGGAAGATCTTCGCTCAATACATCGAGGTCGATGACCACCAGACGGATAGCCAGACCAATCTGAGGTGCAGCCAGTCCGATACCATTGCTGGAATCAAGCGTCTCATACATATTGTTAATCAGTTCCTTCAATTCAGGATAATCGGGAGTAATATCTTCAGCCACTTTTCTCAAAACGGGCTGACCATATATATAAATAGGTAAAATCATCTTCTTGACTCTAAATAATCTTGTAAAATAATGGTGGCGCTGATCTCGTCCACCAATCCTTTGTTTTCTCTTCTGGTTTTCTTCTTCACCCCACCCTCTATCATGGCACGATGAGCCAGTACCGATGTAAAACGCTCATCATAATATTCGATAGGAACCTCAGGATGAGCCTTGCGCCAGCGATTGAAGAAGTTCTCCACTCGCGCCAGGTTCTCGCTAGGCTGCCCGTTGGGCTGGGTTGGCTTTCCGATGATAATACGCTCCACCTGCTCCTTTTGGATATACTGTTCCACAAAGGCGAAGAGTTCGGGTGTAGCAACAGTGATCAACCCATTGGCAATAATCTGCAATGGGTCGGTCACAGCGATACCGGTACGTTTCTTACCGTAGTCTATAGATAAAATTCGCATGAATCTACGAAAAATCCTAGTCTTTATCTTTAATATCAGAAGCTGGGATTACTTCTTGAGAAGCAACCAAGCATCAGGATACTTGCCAGCACGGAGCTGATTACGGCTCTTTACAGCACCAGACTTATCTGCGAATGTAGAAGCTACAACACGATACATGTTACGTGCGCTGTTGAATACAATCTGAGCCTCATAACCTGCGCTCTTCAATGTATTAGCCAAACCCTCTGCGTTAGCCTTGAGAGAGAAAGAGCCTACTACTACGCTGTAGTTAGAGAGACCTGAACCCATAATGAGGTCAACATTCTCCTGACGAACAGTAGCGTTATCAACCTCTGTATTTGTTGACTCAGAAGGAGTAGTTGTCTCCAAAGGAGTAACAACTGGTTCCTGAGCAACTGGAACCTGCTCCTGCTGCTGAGCCTTCTCGAAAGCCTTCTTATAGGCACTTTCCTTAGAAGTACCACAACTAGCCAATGCTAAAACTGCGCACATACCTGCGCACAAAACTGATAATTTCTTCATAATTTTGAAAATGTTTTTATTGATAAATTCCTTATTAATTGCTTATTCTTATGACGCAATACGCCCCATCTTGTAATCGATTCCAACGCAATTGCACTGCGAAAATACAAAATATTTGGCAAATATGAGCATGAAAACCGCATAAAGTTTGTTAATACAGCATATTTAAATAAAAATTAAGACAAATTCACGCGGTTTTTGGAGAAAAATTAGTATATTTGCATTTGTAAAGCAGCAAAAGAGAATGGAAAGTTTACTTTCCTATCCATCATTTGCTTCGACTTTATAGGTATAAAATCGTATAACGTTTAAAACTTAAGAATTATGAAGGCATTAGGTTACATTGGTGCATTCCTCGGCGGTGCAATCGCCGGTACAGCACTCGGTTTGATTTTTGCTCCAGAAAAGGGAGAAGATACACGCAGCAAGATTGCTGGCGCAGTAGATGATTTTTGCAAGAAGCACGACATCAAGTTGAGCCGCAAAGACGTAGACGACCTGGTAGACGATATCAAGGAAGCTGCTCCTGAGGTATAATTAAAGAGGTATAAAATAAATATCTCAAGATGTTCTCTAACGATAAAAACGTAGAAACCATCGGGCAGCTCGTAGAGGTGCTCAAACATTACATCGGGCTTCAGTCAGAGTACATGAAGCTCGATGTTGTGGATAAAGTGGTAAGGCTGCTCACTGCCATCACCATGACAGTGGTGCTCCTGGGGCTCTTCCTCATCGCCATCATCTACCTTTCCTTTGCTGCGGCTTACGGATTGGCAGGCCTGACAGGAAGCACAGCCCTAGCCTTCTGCGTAGTGGCGGGTGTATACCTATTTATATTAATACTATTCATCATCTTCCGCCACCAATGGATAGAGAGACCGCTCGTCAAGTTTCTTGCCAGCATTCTGATGCAATAACTTTTTTCATTCACCTGAAAGAGCTCAGCCCTCAAGGCGAAATTTTTTCATTCATTCCAAATATTCAAAGAGATGATAGAACAAGATGAAATCATAGAATATAACTCGCTGAACGAAATTCGTCTACGCAAGGAATTACTACGCAAGGATATACAGGCTGACGATGCCAAGATCAAGGCTTTGTGGAAATCGCTTTTCACCAAGCCCGAAGCACTATCCAAGAATGCGAGCGCCAGCAAGCGTTTAAGCAGCATGATGAAAATCGGAGCTGGAGCCTTTGATGGTGCTCTACTTGCATGGAAACTTTATCACAAGTTCAAGAGAAAAAGATAAGGCATAATTGCTGAAAACAAAAGAAAGCACATCATTTTCTTCCTATAACAAGAGGAAAATGATGTGCTTTTTTCTGCTGGAATTCAGACCTTCTTCCAGACTTTCGGACACAAAAAAGGGCCACCGCCGTGGCCCAACCTTGTTAACCTTAAATCTAATACTATGAAAAACACACGTGCAAATATAGAAAGAATCTATGAGTTTCACAAGCTTTTCCGTGAAAAAACTCAAATTCTAAACCATATTTAACTATTTGTGTCTTAATTTCTTATTTATTTAAATGTTGTTAAACCTATTCTATTTAGAACTTAGACAGTTATATTTAGAATAGAAATCTAAATTTTAAAGCTCATCTGATCATAACCAAAGACGAATCCCTGAGGCAGGCGCGCATTGGCATCATCATGAAAACCTATCTGATGAGTAACATGCGTGAGAATCGTCTTCCGGGCTCCTATCCGGCGCGCAACCCGTATGGCATCCTCTACCAGTTGATGACTATGATGCGGCTTATCGAAGCGGAGAGCATTGATAACCAGCGTTTCCACTCCTTCCAGATACTGATATTCCTCCTCGCCCATCGTCTTCATATCCGTAATATAGGCAAATTTGCCCAAACGATAGCCCAGGATAGGCATCTTATCATGGAGAATACGGATAGGCATGAACTCAATATCGCCAATCTGATAAGAGCGATGAGGCTCTATGGTATGGAGTTTGAGTTTCGGCGCTCCCGGATAAAGCTGCTCTGCATCCTTAGGAAAACAGTAAGGCATGGTATGCGGCAAGGAACGGGTAACCAGCTCATCGCCATAAATATGAATATCACCAAACACGCAGAAGCCACGCAGGTCATCTATACCTCCCACATGGTCGTAATGAATATGCGTAATCAGCACACCATCCAACTTGCGGAACGGTTCCCTGAGCAACTGCATCCTTATATCCGGACCCGCATCTATCAGAATACGGGTTTTCTCCGTCTCAATCATCGCAGCACTTCTAAAGCGCTTATCCTTAGGATTATTGCTGCAGCAAACCTCACAATTGCATCCCAAAACAGGAACACCACTCGATGTTCCTGTTCCCAATAAAGTAATCTTCATTAATAATCAAATATTTCCTGAAAAACAAACGAATTCTTCACTCTTCGTTCTTCTCTCTTCACTTAACATTCACCTCCGGATGGATATCAATGCCAAACTTCTGCTTCACATCCTTACAGATTGTTTCACAGAGATTTACGATTTCCTGCCCCGTAGCTCCACCACGGTTCACCAGTACCAGCGCCTGCTTGTCATGCACGCCTGCACGTCCCAGACTCTTGCCCTTCCATCCACACTGTTCAATCATCCAGCCTGCAGGAATCTTCTCGTGTCCAGCATCAATCGTATAATGAGGCATCCCCGGATACTGTGCAGCCAGCTCCTCATATTTTGCCTTCTCCACGATAGGATTCATGAAGAAACTGCCCGCATTGCCCTGCACCTTCGGGTCAGGCAATTTGGCATTGCGGATCTCGATGATGACATCACGGAGCTGCTGGGCTGTAGGATTTTCTATTCCCTTTGCAGTCAGGGAAGTACGGATGTTACCATAATCCAGGTCTGGCACAAAGTGCTTGCTCAGGCGATAGATGACATGAGTAACAAGATACTTATCCTTCCACTCATGCTTGAACCTGCTCTGACGATAGCTGTACTGGCAGTCCTGGTTGTCGAAAACCACCACTTTTCCGGTAGCAATCTCCACAGTTTCCACCTTATATATAATATCCTTCGCTTCCACGCCGTAGGCTCCGATGTTCTGGATTGCGCTCGCTCCCACTTCTCCCGGAATGATACTGAGGTTCTCTGCACCATGATAGCCATGCTCTACAGCGTATGCTACCACGTCATCAAACACTTCACCACTGCCGCAGTTCAAGAAAACGAAGTCGGGATTTTTCAGATTCTCATCACCAGCAGCAGCCAGGGTTTCATTATCAAGCACCTCGATGCCCTTGATGGCAGAATGGATCACCGTACCCTCGTAATCGCCTGTAAGCAAGAGGTTACTGCCACCACCCAGAATGAGCAGAGGCTGATCAGCAGCAGTAAGCCCAGCCACAATCTGCTGCGCCTCTTCTACCGATGAGTATTCCAGGAATCGCTTGCACTTGGCATCAATTCCAAACGTATTGTGAGCCAAAAGGCTATAGTCTCGAATATCCTTCATATCCAGCTATTTCTAAAAAACAATTAATCACTAAACAGTAATCACTAATCACTATATTTACATCTCCAGCTTGGTCAGCATCCACTTCCCTCCTATCTTCTTGAAGGTAAGCAGCGTTTCCAACCCATTGGCGATGCCACGAATCACGAATATCTTCTGGCTGCTCTCAGTATATTTCTGACCGTAAATGATGTTGTAAATCATACCAGAAGGCAACTGAGGCGCAAAGGCAGGCCATGTCTCCGGTTCGATATCGCCCGTCATCGTACTGAAATCATCATCAGGATCAGGACCGATAAACTTCACCGGATTATGCAGATGCTCTGCCTGAAAGGCTGAATCGGTAGCAAACGAACCGTAAAACTTCAGGAAGCTGGCATTCATGTTGGCATACATCGGCTTATAGTTGATGCTGGTCATCAACCACTGACCGTTGATACGGTTGAAGAGGAACTGCTGAACGGTATTGGTCTTATAGAACACCTTTTCTACCACCACATGGTCGATGGTAGTATCCTTCACCAAATTCATCTGCTTCCGGTTGTCAAAGATCAGCGTATAATAATCTTGACGCATAAAGAAATGTTCCATCTTCCACCGGCGTTTTTCTATCTGCTTGATCACTTTTCCGTTACGATAGACAGGTAACGGGAAGTGTACACGCTGCCTCTGAAGCTTACGACTGGCAGCAAAATTGAACAGGAAGTCGTCAAACAACTCGTCTGCAGCCTTAGGCATAGGAGTCTCCTCTATGAGCTTTTCGGTAGAGTCCATAGCCTGCGTGTCAGCGACTATCGTATCGGGAGCCACTGAATCAACAAGAGTAGCAGGCTTCTTATCCTTGCACCCCACAGAGGTGAAACAAACGATGGTAAGGACCGCTAACATTACTGTTATAAAAGATAGTTTCTTCATAAACTTATTAAATTTCTCAAATTTTCATTGCAAAAGTACAACTTTCTTTTGAGATATTTCATATTTTAAGCAAAAAATATTATCTTTGCACTCAAAATAGACAATTTAATAAGATATGTTATTAGAAAAAATAGAAGAACTCTTGAAAGAAGTGGATTCTTTGACTGCTCAGAACGCAGAAGAAGTAGAACAGCTTCGCATCAAGTATCTCAGCAAAAAGGGTGAAATCAATGCCCTCATGGCCGACTTCCGCAATGTGCCAGGCGACCAGAAAAAAGAGGTTGGTATCAAAATCAACGAATTGAAGCAAGCTACCCTTGCCAAGATCAACGGACTCAAGGATCAGATGGAAGAGGCTGACGCAAGCAGCGATGACATCGACCTGACCCGTACAGCTTATCCTGTGGCTTTGGGTACACGTCATCCATTGACTGTCGTAAAGAACCAGATTATCGACATCTTCGGCCGTATGGGATTCACCCTCTATCAGGGTCCTGAGGTTGACGACGACAAGCACGTGTTCACTATGCTCAACTTTGCAGCCGATCATCCAGCTCGTGACATGCAGGATACCTTCTTCATCGAGAAGACCAACTCCGACGATGTTACCAAGAATGTGATTCTCCGCAGCCATACTTCTGGCGACGAAGCTCACTATATGGAGACACACGAGCCACCTATCCGTATGCTCTGCCCAGGACGAGTATACCGCAACGAGGCTATCAGCGCCCGTGCCCACTGCTTCTTCCACCAGGTAGAAGGTCTCTATGTGGACAAGAACGTAAGCTTCACCGACCTCAAGCAAGTGCTCCTCACCTTTGCTCGCGAGATGTTCGGTGCAGATACAAAGATTCGTCTGCGCCCAAGCTACTTCCCATTCACAGAGCCTAGCGCTGAGATGGATATCTCATGCAACATCTGCGGCGGAAAGGGATGTAACTTCTGCAAGCATACAGGATGGGTAGAGATTCTGGGTTGCGGTATGGTAGACCCTCACGACCTCGAGGCTTGCGGCATCGACAGCAATGTCTATACCGGTTATGCCTTCGGTATGGGTGTAGAGCGCATCACCAACTTGAAGTATCGTGTCAGCGACCTGCGTCTCTTCTCTGAGAATGATACTCGCTTCCTGCGCGAATTCGAATCAGCTAAGTAACAACACATATTTAATATAGTATATAGGTTTATATGCTAACTCATCATTAGCGTATAGACCTATTTATTTTTAAACCTCAAAACATAAAGTTATGAAGAAATTTATGGTTAATGCAGTCATTGCAGTCTCTTTAGGCGCCATGACTCTCAGCTCTTGTATCGGCTCCTTCTGCCTTACCAACAACGTTTTGGATTGGAACAAGCGTGCTACTGACAACAAGTTCGTCAACGAACTGATTTTCATCGTCATCAGTCCAGCCTACGCAGTATGTTCTGTTGCAGACTTGTTCGTGCTCAACTCTATCGAGTTCTGGACAGGCGAAAAGGTGATTGCCAATGTCGGCAAGACCAAGGACGTAATGGGTAAGGATGGTCGTATGTACGCCATCAAGACATTGAAGAACGGTTATGAGATTACCGACCCAGAGGGTGAGAAATCATACTTCGTATTCAACAAGAAGAAAAAGAGCTGGTCATACAGCAAGGACGGCGATATCCGTGAACTCTTCAGCTTTAATGAGGATGGCAGCATCCAGGCTTGTTTGCCAAACGGCGAGAAGATGAACGTTCCTGCCGACGGGAATGGCCTTTTCCTGGTTCGTATGGCAATGAACGATGGCTTCTATTACGCATTTAATAAGTAAACTATAGAAAATCGATAAAGGGGTGTGCAGATATTCAAATCTACACACCCCTTCATTATTTCATATTTCCTTAAACTTTAAAGAGTTAACCTAATCCCCTCACAGCTTCTTCCAGCTGCAGAAGCGCCTGCTCCAGCACGCTTCTAGGCACAGCCACATTCAGTCGCATGAAGCCTTCGCCACCGGGACCAAACATCTCACCGTCGTTCAAGGCAAGATGAGCCTTGTCGATGAACAGATCCAGAAGCTGGTCATGAGAGAGATTCAAATCCCGGCAATTCAGCCATATCAGGAACGAAGCCTACGGACGGAGCGGACGGATGGCCAGAATATTCGCCTTGCAGAAGTCCTCTACGAAGCGAATATTATCTTCGATATACGCCAGCATCTGCCTGCGCCACTCCTCCCCTTTCCGGAAGGCAGCAACTGTAGCAATAGGAGCAAAGAGCGTAGGCTCATCCAGTTCGTTGGCAGAGAGCCAAGGATAGAACTTGCTGCGTATCTCCTCGCTAGGAATGATGGCATAACTGCTCACGATACCCGCAATGTTGAAGGTCTTGGAAGGAGCCTGGAAGGTGATGCTGATATCGCGCGCATGGTCGCTGACAGATGCAAAAGGAGCTACCCGAACGGTCAATTATTTTATCAAAATCGTACTTCATACATTGAACTCTTTTTACTTTGAACTTTGAGCTTTGAACTTGGAACTTTATGATTAGCATCAGCTATTGAATACCTCAGTTCGGGATAAGAAATAGTGCCTAAAAAAGTTGGTAATCTCCGATATTTTTTGTATCTTTGTAGTTGAAATCCAA
>ERZ1027188.10-NODE-10-length-110843-cov-21.593440_pt1 | contig 110843 bp, 92 predicted proteins | sample MGYA00519273_ERZ1027188 | MGnify/ENA primary metagenome ERZ1027188 (study PRJEB26926, sample SAMN06164623) | human gut metagenome | biome: ENVO:00009003; feature: ENVO:2100002; material: ENVO:00002003 | host: Homo sapiens | place: USA | collected 2012 ... | reverse complement strand
ATGACGACTTCCGGGAGGCTTTCCGGCACCTCGTAAGTACCCTTCCATACCTATTTATATAGTAACTACTCAGCACCCCTATAGAAAACTTCTCGTTAATAAAGCATAAACTTGATTTTGCTTATTTTCTTCATCCTTACAAACTTTTTAATGATTGAGTCGATGAGGACGTAGGCTGTTTAAAACAGTTCATTTAACGAGTTCTTTTCCGATGATGCCTCCAACATGTCTCCTTTGTCTATTATCTCCCTTCAACAGATTATCTGCCAGGAGATGCGTTTTTGCATTCCCCGTAAGTCAAAAGTCTGCGTTAAGGGATGTAAATCGTGATTTTGCCATGTGGAGATAAATGCTTATCTTTGCACAAAAAAATGGCAAGCGACTGTACTGACATAGATGTTGTTTTGCGCCAGATAAACCAGCGTCTGCGCAAACTTGAGAAGTCCGACTCCGAGAAGACTGAGGAGATCGGACGTCTCAACCGTGTCATTAACCAGAAGGACGTGGAGATACATAATCTAAAGACAGAACTTGCTTCCACAAAGGCTGAACTAGCCGTTGCTGAAAAGCGCATCAAGGAACTCGAGGGTGCTGATGACAATACATCAAGTACACCAGGAAAGCCCGAGAAAAACAGCAGTATCCCTCCATTCCAAGAAAGTATCGCTTCCCGTGAGCTGCGCAGGACAAAGTCTCTTCGCAAGCCAAGCGGAAAGCCGAGCGGTGGACAGCCTGGCCACAAGGGTCACACACTGCAGACTATAGCAGAACCAGACGTAATTGTAAAGCACGAACCCGTCTATTGTAAATGCTGTGGTCGGCTCTTGATTGATATACCATGCCAGAAGATCCGTAAGACACAAATTGTTGATATCAAGGTGGTCGTAGAGACCTGCGAGGAACAGTATTACGAGAAGGTCTGTGAATGCGGTTGCGTAAACAACTGCGAAGCTCCCAACTGTCGTATCAAGTATGGTGACAACCTCCGTGCACTGGTGACATACCTTAATGTAGTGCAGTGTATTCCGTTCAAAAGGATTGCAGAACTTATATCCGACCTGTCCGGCCAGAATATAAGTGAGGGAACAGTGCAGAACATACTCAAAGAGAATAGCGGCAAGGCAGACTGTGCATATGAGGAAATACGCAAGAGGCTGGAAACAGCGTCTGTCGTAGGAGCCGATGAAACTGGTGCTGCGGTAGGAAAGCATCTGCATTGGAACTGGATATTCCAGAACGACCTGCTTACATACGTGTTCCAGTCAGAATCGCGAGGTCAGAAGGCCATAGATTCCAAGTTTCCAAAGGGACTTCCCTATTCGACACTTGTGACTGACAGACATCAGAGCTACTTCAGGATGAATGTTAAGGACCATCAGGTCTGCCTGGCTCATCTTCTTAGGAATGCAGAGTATCTGAACGAACTGGATCCAAACCAGAACTGGTCACGGAGATTCATCCATCTGATAGAACACTCTATAAATCTCAGAAGAGAGGACAACATTACCTCTAGAAAGATAAAGGTACTGAAGACAAAGATGAAGAACCTCTTGGGTGAAAGCCTCACGCATTTAGATAACGAGTTTGAGAAATTCAAGAGGGGTATCCTTAAAGTCAAAGACTACCTATTTACCTTTCTCTCCAATCCAAGTGTGCCTTACGAGAACAATGCCAGTGAGCGGGGAGTTAGGAAAATCAAGATAAAGCAGAAAGTCAGCGGTTGCTTCCGAACAGACAGCGGTGCCGATGATTTTGCCAAGTTGCACTCCATTGCTGAAACTGCTATGAAGAACGGAAATTCTAAATTCAATGCAATTCTTGCTGTAGTACAACAGTAAGACGATTACTCATGCCCATAGGGGTGCTGAGTAGTTACTTCTATAGGGGTGCTGAGTAGTTACGAAGGAAGTTCAATCCCTTAAAAAAGACTAAAATATTCGCAAAAATAGCGAATGTTTATAATTAAGTATTACCTTTGCATAAAATAAGTTGCACCTCAGCATAACAATCAAGCAAGCTTGTTGTTCTGCATTCGGTTTGCATTATTTTTGCAACCAACAAAACATATAGGATTATGTCAAACTTAGGTTTTGGTTTTTACCCAACTCACCCTGGTGAGGTTTTGAAAGATGAATTAGAGGAGCGTGGCATTTCGCAAAGAAAATTTGCGGAAAGCATCGGTATGGGATATTCCGTACTTAACGAAATTCTGAATGGCAAACGTCCTGTTACCACAAATTCAGCTCTGATGTTTGAGGCTGCATTGGATATTCCTGCCGATTCTCTCCTGAAACTGCAGATGAAATACAATATGCATACTGCCCGAAAAGATAATGCTTTGGTTGAAAAGCTCAAGCAGATTCGCAGAGTTGCAGCCATGTTATAAAACAGAAATGCGTCCGCACAATACGGCCGCATTTCTGTTTTTGTAAAGTTACCACACAACAACTGCTATGCAATTTGCTATAGTATGTTCCTAGAACCGGAATCCGAAAAACATTCTTACTCGCCATTTGTTTCTCTTCACCTGCAGGTGATCCTCATCTCCTGCTACTGAGAAATTATAAACCGCAGTGGCACCGGCAAACTTGTTGCGCCAGGAATACACGGCTGCACCTCTACCGGTAATGATGGCAGACGGAAAATGATATTTCATGCTGTTACGAACGGTTGGGATTTCTGTATCACTACTCCCCTCTTCTGCTTCAGCCCTCATCTTGGTATAGTCATGCGAATACACCGTGATAGTTGGCAAGGCTGACAGATGGAACAGCAGATGAGAAGATGGAACGAGATTATATCCATAGCCTGCACCGAGCGCCAACTCGTTAAGACGGATGGTCATTCCCTTTACCTTCGTCTTGGAACCATCAAAACTGGTGCCTACCATCCAACTTCCGGCACTTCGCTTCTGAATGTAGCTCTGGCTGAAGGCTGCCGGGAAGGAGAATTTGCGGTAGTTGAAGGCATAATAGAAATTGAGATTCAATGCCTTCTGCGAGATTTCTCCCTTATGGATATCTATCTCGCTACCTCCCATTTCCTGATGACCATGGAATGTCTTGGACGAGAGATAGACCACATCAAAGCCATAGCGGTTGCTATAGGAATTGAGGTTGAACTCGTAGTCCTGATTCTTGCCAGCCAACTTGGCTGGGTTCACAGCCAAGCCAAGTCCCAATCCCCGGTAAGCCACTGCCATAGAGAGGGTTCCACGGCAGTCTGCCATCACCTTGGTATGCGTTTCCGTTCCATCCGTCTTCGCTGTAGTTTCCAAATCAGCTCCCGAAAGATTGCCTCTTAGTTTAATGGTCCATCGGGCATTTGGACGGGAGATGTAGGTAGTATCATACTTTATCTTGTAATAATTGGCTGCCAGCAGTGAATCTCCTCTGAACAATTGGCGGTCGTATAGGCTCAATCGTCTTTGAATCTTGGCATAATGCTTCATGAACCTTTGTTTTTTCTTCTCACTCATTTTGCTCTTACCCAATTCTGCCATGAGAAGAGAGTCGCCCCATTGGAGCATACGTCCCCGATCAGCAGACTGTCGCAACTGGAGTCGCAGGCTATCTGCCATCATCAGTAGTTCTTTCAGCTTCTTTCGAGGTTTCCTGTTCTGTCCGTTCTGGGCAATGGCAGGAGCAAGTACTCCCATAGAAAATACCACCACAAGAAATGATGCTTCCAACATCACCATTGACCCAGTTTTCATTTTTCGTCTATTCATCTTATTTATCTTTCTTTCCTATTCCGGTACAAAAGTACGGCAAAACTTCGAAACAGAAAAGGAAAAAAGCAAAAAAAATAAGAAATAAAGAAAAGATCAAAAGAATTGATTTTTCGTAGAACTTTAAAAGAAGATAAAAATCAGAATCCGAAACCGTGGTTTCGGAAACACAATCACCTCCAAAACAAATAAAAAAACTTAAATTAGCAAACAAACAAGCTGATATTCAGGCATTTTTATTACCTTTGCATTCGAAACCGCCATTTCCGAAACAGCGGTTTCGAAAAATAACATCAAAAAGAAACTGTAAAATTATAGAAATATGAAGTTCTTTGGAAGCAAAATGAAATAAAAAGATTCGCTACATAAACAAAAAATGCAGACGCATTTCTGTATATAAACTTACCGCACAACAGGGGGATGACGAGCGCACAACAGCTGATGGACGAGCGCACAACAGCTGATATGCAAGCGCACAACAGCTGTTGTGCGGTTCATGATAGTAACTTTTCCAACGACATATACTATCTCTTCCAACAACTTATCCTATATCTTCCAACAACTTATGCCGGTACTTTCAGCACCTCTTCCTATATCCATCGACGCCCCAATCCACTATCGAGAACAGACGGAGGCACATCTATATAGAACAGCAAAGGCTTAAGAATGAGCATGAATGCCCCCACACTTTCTGTTAATCTTTACTATATTCCAGCGGGAAAACTTGCAGGATAATGGGAATATAAGTACCTTTGCATACGAATTTCTGAAACGATTGTCTTTCAAAGACATAAAATTAAGAGAGAAACTTTTTTTTAGGATAATATAGAGATTACAAAAACAAATGAAAAAGGGACTTTTTGCACTCGCTTTGGGTACATTCACCCTGGGCATGACTGAGTTTATCATCGAGGGCATCATTACCGATGTTGCCCACAACATGAACGTATCCATTCCAGAGGCAGGCCACCTCATTTCCATCTATGCGCTGGGCGTCTGTGCTGGAGCCTTCTCACTGATACTCATGCACAAGTATCGCCCCAAGAAGATATTGATGTTCCTGGCTTCCATCATCACCATCGGAGCCATCATCGCATCCGTAGCCCCAACTTACTGGCTGTTGCTCTGCGCCCGATTCATTCAGGGTCTGCCTCATGGTGCCTACTTCGGAACGGCTACCATCGTGGCTGTGAAGATGGCAAAGGAGGGAAAGGGAACCAAGGCGGTGGCAATGATGTGTGCTGGAATGCCGGTAGCCAATCTGGTGGGCGTACCTATCGGCACCTTCCTGAGTCATGCGTTCAGCTGGCGAGTACCATTTGTCAGTTGCATATTGCTCGGTATCATGACGATGTATATGATTCACAGATGGGTTCCGGACGTGGCAGCGTTGCCGAATAAGGGGATGAAAGCACAGTTCCACTTCCTCCGCAGCTTGGCTCCCTGGCTCATCATCGCAGCCACCTTCCTGGGCAATGGCGGCATTCTCTGCTGGTTCAGCTACATCTCTCCTCTGCTTCAGATGGAGGGCGGATTCAGCGCAGCCAGCATCTCATTGCTGATGATTCTTGCCGGCGGTGGAATGGTAGTTGGTAACCAGGTGAGTGCGTTGCTTGCCGACCGTTTGAAGCCGGGGCGCTTCACCTGTTATCTCCAGTTTCTGGCGGCAGCATCGTTATTGCTCACCTTCTTCCTCGCTCCTTTCGGCTGGATATCAGTAGCGTTGATGTTCGTCTGCTGCGTCTGTCTTTTCGGCATCGGTTCGCCAGAGCAGTTCCTCATTGTGAAGCACGCCAAAGGTGGCGAAATGCTGGGTGGATGCTGCATTCAGGGTGCCTTCAACCTGGGCAATGCCGTGGGTGCTTTCCTCGGTGGTATTCCGGTAGCAATGGGATTGGGCTATAACTATCCAGCCCTCATCGGAGTGCCGATGGCATTGGCTGGAGCTATCTGTTTGCTGGTTTTTCATAAGAAATATGAATAAAAGGTGCGATAATCCGAAATAAAAGTGTATCTTTGCAGAAGATAAGCTGCACTCGGCAATTTGAAAGCAAGCTTTCATTGCGCTCGTTTGCATTATCTTTGCAAAATAATTGCAATATAAACAAAAAACATGATGAAACTTAACAAGACATTCTTAACACTCGGTCTGGCAGCTGCCCTGCTGCAGATGCCAGCCTCATCGTTCGCCCAAAATGCGGGCGGCAGTCGTCAGAATCCACTCTTGCAGAAGAGCAGTCTCCCATTCGGAGCTCCAGATTTCAGCAAGATTCAGGAGAGTGATTATCTTCCTGCTTTCGAAGCAGCCATCAAGAATCAGCGTGCCAACATCCAGAAGATTGTAAGCAACAAGAAGAAGCCTACCTTCCAGAACACCATCCTCGCTTATGAGAACAGCGGTATGTTGCTGGATCGTGTTTCCAACGTATTCTTCGGTCTTACCAGTGCCCACAAGACTCCAGGCATTGCAGAAACCCAGAAGAAGGTAATGCCTCTGCTCACCAATCTGGACAACGAGATTTCATTCAACCAGAAACTCTTCGAGCGCATCAAATATGTTTATGACAACGAATACAAGAAGCTCAAGGGTGAGGACAAGCGACTCACCGAGGTCATCTATAAGGGTTTCGTCCGTTCAGGAGCCCTGCTTTCTCCAGAGAAGATGGAGCGCATGAAGCAGATCAACTCACGCATCTCAGAACTCCAGGAGCAGTTTGGCAATCTTCTTCCTGCAGCCACCAACAACGCCGTGGTTTGGGTAAACAGCAAGGAAGAACTCGCAGGCCTGAGCGATGCTGACATCGCACAATGCAAGAAGGATGCAGAGAGCCGTGGAGGCAAGGCACCTTACTGCATCGTCATCGTGAACACCACCCAGCAGGCTATCCTCACCAATCTCCAGAACCGTGAGCTCCGCCGCAAGGTTTATATGGCAAGCATCCACCGTGCTGACGGAACCAATCCTGAGTTCAACACCTTCCCTATCGTAACCGAGATTGCCAAGTTGCGTGCCGAGAAGGGACAGCTGATGGGTTACAACAACTACGCCGAGTACTCATTGGAGAAGACAATGGCTAAGAACACCAAGAATGTAAACGCATTCCTGCAGCAGCTGATCAAGGAATATGCGCCAAAGGCTGATGCTGAGACCCGCGACATTGAGGCTTATGCTCAGAAGACTGAGGGCAAGGACTTCAAGTTGCAGCCATACGACCGCTTCTACTATTCTGCAAAGATGAAGAAGGAGATGCTCAACATCTCTGACAATGAGATCAAGCCATACTTCAACATCGACAGCGTGCAGGTGAACGGTGTGTTCTATGCAGCTCATCGCGTATACGGCTTGAACTTCAAGCAGCGCAAGGACATTCCTACCTATCACCCAGACATGAAGGTGTTCGAGGTAAGCGACAAGAACGGCAAGCCTATCGCCCTCTTCTACAGCGACTACTTCCGTCGCCCTACCAAGCGTGGCGGTGCATGGATGAGTGCCTTTGCCAAGCAGAGCGACAAGTGGGGTCAGTTGCCTATTATATATAATGTATGCAACAACGCCAAGGCACCGGAGGGTCAGCCTACCCTGATTACATGGGATGAGGTTTGCACCCTTTTCCATGAGTTCGGTCACGCACTCCATGGAATGTTGTCAAAGTGCGGTTACAATACGCTTTCAGGAACAGCCGTGGCTCGCGACTTTGTGGAAATGCCATCCCAGTTTAATGAGTCATTCGCCAGCATTCCAGAAATCTTCGACCACTACGCCCGTCACACCCAGACCGGAGCAGCCATGCCAGCCGACCTGAAGGAGCGCATGCTGAAGAGCATCAACTTCCAGCCAGCCTATGCCCTGGGTGAGAATCTGGCAGCCACCTGCCTCGACCTGGCTTGGCACGAGTTGACACCAGACGAGATTCCTTCACCATATATGGCAGGCGCCTTCGAGAAGGAAGCCCTGAACAATGTAGGTCTGCTCAATTCTCAGATTCCTCCTCGCTACTCTACCACCTATTTTAACCATGTATGGGGCGGTGGTTATGCAGCAGGTTACTACAGCTATCTCTGGACAGAGGTGCTTGCCGTGAATGTGGCAGATTACTTTGCCAAGCATGGTGCCTTGGATCCAGCCGTTGGTCAGGCATTCCGCGATAAGGTTCTGAGCCGTGGCAACACCAAGGACCAGATGGAAATGTTCACCGACTTCACCGGCATGAAGCAGCCAGATGCTTCCGGCTTGTTGAAGGCAAGAGGAATGTAAGACAAGAAAATCATATAAGAAAAAAGCGTCTCCCTGAGAAATCAGGAGGACGCTTTTTCTTTTATAAGACTTTATCAACTATTTTACCGCCTTAGGAGTCCAGTTCTTCAAGAAGCGGAGAACCTTCTTCTCATCATAGCCTTTACCTTCTTCCAGGAAGCTGGAGTCCTGGATATGGAGAACAGTTCCCTTCTCATCCAAAACCACAAAGACTGGGAAACCGAAACGGGCAGGATTGTTCAGGCGCTTCATCAATGACTCTGCCTTCTTTACAGCCTCAGCACCCGCAGCTTTGCGAGGATTGTAATTCACGTGGATGTACTCGAAGCTGTCATTCACCGCCTTGTTTACCGCCGTATCCTTCTCTACGAAATCGGCAAACTTCAAGCACCAAGGGCACCAGTTGCCACCCACCTGACAAATCACGAACTTGCCTTCAGCCTTCGCCTTGACCAAGGCCTCATCAATCTGAGTCATCGGATCAATGCTCTCATTATACACTTTCTTCAATGCTCCCTGAGCATGCGCCATCACAACAACCATGGTCATCATGAAGGCAAGAGTTACGAGTCTTCTCATACGAAATACTAATTATTGTTTCTCTAAATTATTGTTTCTCTATTATTGTTCTAATTCATCCTTTCGTTTTATCTCTTTAAAAGAGGCAACACCCCAGGAAGGAATCAACCCATGTCAAACGGAGTCAATACATTCCTGAGCTTTTCGAAATCAGCCTTCGTGATGCGCCTGCCCCGAAGACTGCGCACCTGCGGGAAATCAGCGAAATAAGACTCCTGCGTAGTGTACCAGTTATGCGAACTCAACTCACTAACCGTCAACAGCTGGCGTTCCAGACTGCGGGCGAACCTGGGACTTACCCTAGAAAGGAAATGCTTGCCATCCTTCAGTTCTACAGCCAGAATCAGATAGGTCTGAGGTCCTGCTGCCTTCTTCCTAGCCACCACATTCTCGCTCACCTTCCAGCCTTTGGTAGAAGTCATCACCCGAATATCCCAACCGTATTTACGATTCAGACTGTCCATCATGCCCCGGAACACGACACCATGAGGAGCCGTATCCTTCAGTCCCGTATAACCGATGATATAATGTATCATCTCGTGCAGAAGCACACTCTTTGCCTGCTTGTCGGTCATATCATAATAGGTAGACATGGAGAGTTTGAAATCGTAAAGCTTGGTACGTCCCCATCGGGAAGAACGCTTGAAGGCAAGTTGTCCCAACCGGGTCTTGGCACGAGTCAGTCCCAGCTCCGGCAACGGCAGTTTACCCCCGAAATATTCCTGGTCAAAACGTTTGAACCACTCCTCCATCCAGTCTATAGTTACTATCATATCTGTATATTTATCGTATATTTATTCAGACGAATCGTCTACATATTACAAAACGAGTGCAAAGATACATTTTTTTCCGGAAAAACATTCATATTTATTAGAAAATGAGTAACTTTGCAGCCAAATTTTAAAACGAGAAATGAATAAAACAGCACAGCACATCATTGACATACAGAATGTGTCTAAAAGATTTGGCGAGAAAGTAGCCCTCAACGACATCAACCTCTTTGTGAGAAAGGGCGAATTCGTGACCATTCTCGGTCCTTCGGGATGCGGAAAAACTACTCTCCTGAGACTTCTGGCTGGATTCGAGACAGCCACAGAGGGCGTCATCACCATAGCAGGGAATGATATTACCAACCTGCCACCCTACAAACGCAACGTAAACACGGTGTTCCAGAAATACGCCCTGTTTCCTCACCTCAATGTATTTGACAACATCGCTTTCGGCTTGAAACTCAAGAACACGCCGAAGGACCAGATCATGCCTAAGGTGAAGCGTGCCTTGAAGATGGTGAACATGAGCGATTACGAATACCGCGACGTCAACTCGCTTTCGGGTGGACAGCAGCAGCGCATTGCTATCGCCCGTGCCATCGTGAACGAGCCGGAAGTACTCCTGCTCGATGAACCACTTGCAGCACTTGACCTGAAGATGCGCAAGGACATGCAGCTGGAACTGAAGGAAATGCACGAGCGACTGGGCATTACATTCATCTACGTAACCCACGACCAGGAAGAAGCCCTGACCCTGAGCGACACCATCGTGGTGATGAGCGAGGGAGAGATTCAGCAGATAGGAACCCCTACCGATATCTACAACGAGCCAGCCAACTCTTTTGTGGCAGACTTCATCGGCGAGAGCAACATCTTCTGCGGAACGATGGTCCACGACTGTCTGGTCAAGGTGGCAGGAGCAGAGATTCCTTGTGTGGACAAGGGATTCGGCTGCAACCAGGAAGTGGATGTAGTGATCAGACCGGAAGACATCGAAGTTTCTACCGATACGGAGCACGCCCAGTTTGTAGGCAAGATAACCTCATCCATCTTCAAGGGCGTGCACTACGAGATGCTTGCCGAGAGCGACAAGGGCTACGAGTTCCTGATTCAGAACTACAAGCATTTCGAGGTGGGACAGACCATCGGCATGAGCGTGATTCCCGACAACATCCACATCATGAAGAAGGAGCGCACCACGAACACCTTCCAGGCGAAGGTGAACGGCGACGGAACCATCGAGTTCCTGGGCTGCGAATACCAGATAGAGATTCCGGAAGAGAAGAAGAGCCAGATTCATACCGATGAAGAAGGCAAGGAAGTGATCAACGTAAACGTAGATTTCGGAAAGATTGAGCTTTTCGACAACGAGAGCGAAGGAACCTTTACCGGTGACATCTGCTTCATTCTCTATAAGGGCGACCATTATCACCTGACCGTAGACACCGACTGGGGCGAGAAGCTCTATGTAGACACTCAGGATGTCTGGGACCTTGGCGACCATGTGGCAATCACCATTCCAAGAGAAAGCATTTCGTTTGAATAAAAATTATAAATTATTAATTATCAATTATAAATTATAAATTGAACATTATCAAGTTTATATCCTCTCGACAAAGCTGGTCTATTCCATACGCCATCTTTGCGGCAATATTCGTGGTGCTGCCGTTGATTCTCATCGTAGTGTTCGCATTTACCGATGAGAACGGGAGTTTGACGCTCTACAATTTCCAGAAATTCCTGGCGCACCCGGAAGCCATCAATACCTTCGTGTATTCTATCGGCATTGCCTTTCTCAACACCCTGCTCTGCATTCTGTTGGGTTATCCGGCTGCCTATATTCTGACCCAGACCAAGATGAAATACGCCAACACCATCGTGATGCTCTTCATCCTGCCGATGTGGGTGAACATCCTGGTGCGCACACTTGCCACCGTGGCACTCTTCGATTTCGCCGACCTCCCGTTGGGCGAAGGCGCCCTGTTGTTTGGTATGGTCTACAACTTCATCCCATTCATGATTTATCCTATCTATAATACGCTGCAGAAGATGGACCGCAGCTATATAGAGGCAGCCGAAGACCTGGGCGCATCGCCCTGGCAACAGTTCATCAAAGTCATCCTTCCCCTCTCCATGCCGGGCGTGGCTAGTGGCATTCTGATGGTTTTCATGCCCACCATCTCCACCTTCGCCATTTCGGAACTGCTGACGATGAACAACATCAAGCTCTTCGGAACAACCATCCAGGAGAACATCAACAATTCGATGTGGAACTATGGTGCAGCCCTCTCGCTCATCATGCTCTTCCTCATCGGCGCATCAACATTGATTGCCGGCGACGGCAGTAAGCAGGAAGGAGGCATCAGATGATGAAAACAATATTCAGCAGGGAAATGATGAAGAAAGTATTCTGCCAGGGCTATCTGTGGCTGCTCCTGCTGCTGCTCTATTCCCCTATTCTCATCATCGTCATCTTCTCGTTTACCGAGGCAAGGGTGATGGGCAACTGGACCGGCTTCTCCCTGCAGCTCTACAAGAATCTCTTCGTAGAGGGAACCCACCATTCGTTGACAGCGGCACTCGTCAATACGATTAGCATCGCGCTGATTACCGCCACCGTTTCAACCCTCTTCGGAACCCTCACCGCCATCGGAATCTATAATCTGCGTAACCGTTATGCGAGAAACGCCATCCAGTTTGTGAACAACATTCCGATATTGAACGGCGACATCATCATCGGTATTTCGCTCTTCCTGCTCTTCATCACGCTGGGCATTCCGCAGGGCTACACCACGGTGGTCATCGCCCACATCACCTTCTGTATGCCCTACGTCATTCTGAGCGTAATGCCTAGATTGAAGCAGATGAACCCGAACCTCTATGAGGCGGCACTCGACCTGGGAGCTTCACCGATGCAGGCTTTGCGCAAGGTGATTATCCCTGAAATATTGCCGGGAATGATTTCGGGCTTCATGCTCGCCATCACCATGAGTATCGACGATTTCGCCGTGACCATCTTCACCATCGGCAACGAAGGTCTGGAGACGCTCTCCACCTTTATCTATGCAGATGCGAGAAAGGGAGGACTGACGCCGGAACTCCGTCCGCTGAGTACGATTATCTTCGTGCTGGTGCTCGTGATGCTGATTATCATCAATCGTCGTTCAGAAAAAAACAAGAAGAAATAAGATGAAGAACAAGATATTTTTGGGAGTTAAAGGAGTTAAGGGAGTTCAAGGAGTCAAGGGAGTTAAAGGAGTCAAGGGAGTTAAAGGAGTCAAGACAATAGCTTTTCTTTTCCTGAGCCTGCTGATGATTCTGCAGCTCTCTTCCTGCTACAACAAGGAGAACAGGGAGGAGATTCTGAAGGTTTACAACTGGGGAGACTACATTGACGAGGATATTCTTGCAGAATTCCCGAAATGGTATGAGGAACAGACCGGAAAGAAGATCCGGGTCATCTACCAGACCTTCGACATCAATGAGGTGATGCTGACCAAGATAGAGCGCGGTCATGAAGACTACGACGTGGTGTGTCCGTCGGAATACATCATCGAGCGAATGCTCCGCAAGGACCTTCTGCTGCCCATCGACACCGCGTTCGGCAAGACTCCGAACTATCTGAAGAACGTGTCGCCCTACATCGTGGAGCAGATTGATGCAACTTCCAATCACGGTCGCATCGCCCACAACTATGCCGTTCCCTATATGTGGGGAACCTGCGGAATCTTATATAATAAGGTACACGTACCGCAGAAGGACGCACAGACCTGGGGCACGCTCTGGAACAGGAAGTATCGTGGCAAGTTGCTGATGAAGGATTCCTACCGCGATTCCTACGGCATGGCTCTGATCTGGGAACACCGCAAAGACCTGGCTGCAGGCAAGGTAACCGTTCCGGAACTGATGAACGATTATTCGCCAAAGGCTATTGCCACCGTAGAAAGACAGCTGAAGGCGCTGAAGCCCAACATCGAGGGATGGGAGGCTGACTTCGGCAAGGAGACGATGACCAAGGGAAAGGCTTACCTGAACATGACCTGGAGCGGTGATGCTGTATGGGCGATAGAGGAAGCCGGAAACGTGGGTGTTGATTTGGGTTATGAAGTGCCGAAGGAAGGCAGCAACGTATGGTTTGACGGTTGGGTGATTCCGAAATACTCCCGCAATCCGAAGGCAGCCTCCTACTTCATCAACTATCTCTGCCAGGAAGACGTGGCACTTGCCAACATGGAGACCACGGGTTATGTGAGCAGCGTGGCTGGCAGGAAGGTGCTGGAAGCGATGAGCGACAAGGAAGCTTATCCTGAGACCGTGAACCTGGCTTACTTCTTTGGAGAGGAAGGCAGAAAGGCGCACCTGAATCCAATCATGTATCCGGACAGCACAGTGGTGGCAAGATGCGCCATGATTCATGATGCTGGCGATCATACTCCAGAAGTTTTGGACATGTGGTCGAAGGTGAAGGGCGACAACCTGGGTGGCGGAATCGTTATCTTCCTCTTAGCCGTAGTCCTTGCCCTGACCGTCTTCGTAGGCATCAAGAAATATGAGCACTACAAGCACAGAAGATTGTCAAGAAAGCATCGCAGAAGACACGTGGTAAAGGTAAAAGGGTAAAAAGGTAAAAGGGTAAAAAGCTTTACTTTTTATGGGAAAATTGAACTTTTTTGAAGAAAAACAGAAAAAAGTTGCAGAAAAATTTGGTGGAATGAAAAAAAAGTACTACCTTTGCACTCGCTTTTAAGAACAAAGCGTTTGGGTAGTTACCAGAGTGGCCAAATGGGGCAGACTGTAAATCTGCTGGCTATGCCTTCGGTGGTTCGAATCCATCACTACCCACTTTTCCCAAAATAACTCAAAAAATTTAAGAGTCCGGTTTTCGAAAGAGAATCGGATTTTTTTGTTTTACAGATTCACAGGAACACAAACAACATAAAAAAGCGATGGATTTCTACAGTCCATCGCTTTTCTTATTTCAAGATTATCCCAATCAAAAGATTAGTCCTTCAGGCTCTCCTGATACCAGTCGAAGAGTTTCTTCACACCATCCTCGATTTCTACCTTATGAGTCCATCCTAGGCTATGGAGCTTATCTACGGAGATGAGCTTGCGCATGGTTCCATCTGGCTTGCTGGCGTCAAACTCAACCTCTCCTTCGAAACCTACTGCCTTTACTACAAGCTCTGAAAGCTCACGGATGGTAAGTTCCTTACCGGTTCCCACGTTGATGTGGCAGTTGCGAATCTCACCGAGAGATGGGATTGCACCACCTCTACCTTCAGAATTGTTTCTATCCACAGCACCATCCACCTTGGCACCATAGAATACAGAGCTGTATTTCTCAATGCCGATGATGTCCTTGAAGTCCACATTCAGGAGCACATGAACACTGGCGTCAGCCATATCCTCGCTCCAGAGGAACTCACGCAAAGGCTTGCCGGTTCCCCAAAGCACCACCTTGTTGTCGTAGATTCCGTAGAACTCCAGCGCCTTCAGAATGCGCTCGTGAGAGTTGCTGCCGTCCACATTACCCTCGCCGATAATGGCGCGAAGCTTGTCAGTAGGGTTGATAGGACGCTTGTTCATATCTACCTCAATACTGTGCCAGTCGCCGTCATGGATGAGCTTGGCAAGATAAATCTTGCGCATCATCGCAGGCATTACGTGACTGTTCTCCAGGTGGAAATTATCATTCGGACCATAGAGGTTGGTTGGCATTACTGCGATATAGTTGGTTCCATACTGAAGGTTGTAGCTCTCGCACATCTTCAGTCCGGCAATCTTGGCAATGGCGTATTCCTCGTTGGTGTATTCCAAAGGAGAAGTAAGGAGCACGTCCTCCTTCATAGGCTGCGGTGCATTCTTTGGATAGATGCAGGTAGAGCCCAGGAAGAGGAGTTTCTTCACGCCATGAGAATAGGCATTGCTGATCACGTTGCACTGAATCTTCATGTTCTGCATGATGAAGTCGGCACGATAGAGCGAATTTGCCATGATTCCGCCCACGAAGGCAGCAGCCAGAACCACTGCATCTGGCTTCTCCTCATCAAAGAACTTCTCTACTGCATACTGGTCGGTCAAGTCGAGTTCTTTATGAGAACGACCCACCAGGTTATGATAGCCTCTCTTCTCGAGGTTATTCCAGATAGCAGACCCCACAAGTCCGTGGTGTCCTGCTATATAAATCTTTGAATTCTTATCCAACATAATTACCTAACAATTCCCTTTTCCAAGTATTCCACGAGGTTGCAGCGAACCTTCTCGCCAGCATCCTCGGCAGCCACCTTCGCCATATCGCTCTCTACCATGATCTTGACGAGATCCTCGAAAGAGGTAGAATTAGGATTCCAGTTGAGCTTAGCCTTAGCCTTTGTTGGGTCACCCCAGAGGTTCACCACGTCGGTAGGACGATAGAAGTCAGGAGAAACCTCAACGAGTGTCTTGCCGATGAGTTCCTCAGGACCCTCAACGCAGATACCCTTCTCGTTCTCATTCTTGCCTTCCCACTTCAGTTCGATTCCAACATAGTGGAAAGCCAGCTGGGCGAACTCACGGACAGAGTGCTGCTTACCGGTAGCAATGACGAAATCCTCTGGCTTCTCTGCCTGGAGAATCAGCCACATGCACTCTACGTAATCCTTAGCATAACCCCAGTCGCGGAGAGAATCCAAGTTACCGAGATAGAGCTTGCTCTGCTTGCCCTGCTTGATACGGGCTGCAGCCAGCGTAATCTTGCGGGTAACGAAAGTCTCGCCACGGCGCTCACTCTCATGGTTGAAGAGAATACCTGAGCAGCAGAACATGTTGTAAGCCTCACGATATTCCTTGACAATCCAGAAGCCATACTGCTTGGCAACAGCGTATGGAGAATAAGGGTGGAACGGAGTGTTCTCGTTCTGTGGGACCTCTTCTACCTTACCGTAAAGCTCGGAGGTAGAAGCCTGATACATGCGGCAGGTTTCTGACAAACCACACTGGCGGATAGCCTCCAGGATGCGGAGAACGCCCGTTGCGTCTACATCGGCAGTAAACTCCGGAGAGTCGAAACTTACCTGTACATGGCTCTGTGCCGCAAGGTTGTAAACCTCTGTAGGTTTCACCTTGTTCATCACCTGGATGATACTCATGGAGTCACCGAGGTCGGCATAATGAAGATGGAAATTTGGGGTACCTTCCAGATGAGCGATGCGCTCGCGATAGTCGGTAGATGAACGTCGGATAGTTCCGTGAACATCATACCCCTTACTCAGCAGCAACTCTGCCAAATAAGAGCCATCCTGACCTGTAATACCCGTGATTAAAGCTACTTTTCTTTTTTCCATTTATTTTTTATATATGATAAATTAATAAATTTCTTATACCTTTGCATAAAAACCCCACACGCCCTTTCATGGCGTGCGGAACACACTTCATATTTATCCGGATGCAAAAATACGATTATTTTTTCAAACCAACAAATATTCTGATGTTTATTTGCCGAAATCGCTGATATTGAACCAATTTGAAACTAAGAAGTAGCGGTTTGCGTCTCCGGCCAGTTGACCAGATACAACTTCTCGGTGGCACGGGTGAAGGCGGTGTAGAGCCAGTGGATATAATCGGGCGTGAGCATGTCGTCCGTCATGTAACCCTGATCCACATAAACATGCGCCCACTGTCCGCCCTGCGCCTTATGGCAGGTCACGGCATAGGCAAACTTCACCTGCAGGGCATTGAAGAACTGGTCCTGGCGAATCGCCTTCATCCGATCCGCCTTGAGCGGAATATCCTGATAATCTTCTTCTATCTGACGGAAGAGCTGCTCCTGCTGCTCATGGGTCAAGGCTGGCGCCTCGCTCGTCAAAGTATCCAGCAGCACCGTTGCCTCCAGCTCGTAATTGTCATAATCGGGGAACTGCAGCAGAAGCGTGGCGAAACGGAAACCGTAAAGGTCGATGCGGCGACGAACCCGCAAGACCTTGGCACGGTCGCCATTCGCAAGAAAAGCAGGAAGTTCTTTACTTTGAACTTCGTTACTTAGAACTTTAAACTTGGAACTTGGAACTTTATGATTACTTTGAACTTCGTTACTTGGAACTTGGAACTTGGAACTTGGAACTTTATGATTAGCTAAACCATTGAATTGACTTTCCCTTCGGCCGCCGAACGCTGTTTCTTCACTCTTCACTCTTCGTTCTTCACTTACTTTCTTCCTCTCCTCTTCCATCCAGTAATAATTGTTTTTCACAATCATGAGGATGTCGCCCTGCGAAAGTTCCTCATCCCTGTCAAGCACCATATTGCGAATGCCCTGGTTGAAGATGTTGGCACGCTTGTTACTGCGAGTCACGACGATGGTGTCGTCCAGACCCACATGATGATAACTATTGGCAAGCGCCTCTATGAGTTCGGCTCCAGGCATCTGCTGGATGTCGGAGAATCCGGAGAAATGGATTTTCGGAAGCTGCGTAATGTCATCGTGCGTAATCATCTGACGAATCATCGTGGCATTATACAGAATGCCCGACTGTTCACTCTGGCGGAGCACCTCGTTCAAGTCGCATTCATAAACCGACAAGCCGTAACCTTCGAGCATGGCAGCATGAAGGGCAGGCGATTCCTCCTCGCCGATAGGTGGCAACTGCGCCTTGTCGCCTATCAGCATCAGGCGGTCGTTATGACCCTGATAAACGAAATGAACCAGATCATCCAGCAGACAGCCACTTCCGAAAGTAGTTCCACCCAGTCCCAGATTGGAAATCATCGAAGCCTCATCCACCATGAAGAGCGTATCCGTATAGAGATTGTCGTTGAGATTGAACTGGCCGTCAACGCCCGAAAATGCTTTCTCGCGATAGATGCGGCGATGGATGGTGAAGGCAGGCGAACCGCTGCTCAGGGAGAAGACCTTGGCAGCCCTGCCCGTAGGAGCCAGGAGCATCACCTTCTGACCGATGGCCTTCATCGTGCGGACGATGGCACCCGAAAGCGAAGTCTTACCCGTACCCGCACTACCCCGCAATATCATCACAGCATGAGGATTGCGATCGGTCATGAAGCGGGCGAAGACATCCAGCGCATTCGCCTGTTCGGGAGTTGGCGGAAAGCCAAACTGCTCCAATATCTTATATTTTAGTTCATCTACAATCATGAATGTATAATTTATAATTAATATTTAATAATTTCAACACCAAATATTTTGTGTTGTCTCGGTTTTGCTGTATCTTTGCAGAAGCAAAAGCTGCACTCGGCAATTTGAAAGCAAGCTTTCATTGCGCTCGCTTGCAGTATCTTTGCAGAAGCAAATGCAAATGCAAAAGTAATAATACTTTTTGAAATGAGAATGAAATTAAGGAAAATAAACAATAATGCGGTCCTGGGAGCATGCGTCATCGTCATGATGACCCTCTGCGTACTCAGCATCTGCCAGCCCCTCATCTTCCAGAAACGGATGAAGAGCAGAGAGGCAGAGGTGAAAGCCAGGCTGATGATCATCCGGGAAGCGGAAGAGAAGTACAAGGACAAGCATGGGGTGTATACGGGCGACTTCAATACCCTCGTCAAGGGCAAGTATCTGAAGGCTGCCGATTCCTTCATCCCCTACTCCGACGGCAAGAAATTCTCGCTCGCCGCTACCACGATTGTCAGTAAGAGCGGCAAGCAGATTCCGCTCATGGAATGCGGAGCCGCCTATGAAGATTTCCTCGACGGGCTGGACGAAAACGCCATTCAGGAAATCACCGAGCAGGCCAACTATGCCGGAGAATATCCGGGACTGAAGATTGGCGACATAACAACAGATAATAACAACGCAGGCAACTGGTAAAACAACAAGATGATCATGCAGCTAACAGGCAATAAAACACTTCAGGCACGCCTCACGATAAGAGTGAGCAAGAACACACTCAGCTTTTCGGTAGTTGACCGCGAAGCTGAGCATCAGGTCATTTACGAGCCTTATACCGTGAAGAGCGGTGTTTCCATGGCAGCCAACTTGCGTCAGGCTTTCAAGGAAAGCGAACTCCTGCAACGTGGTTATCAGAAGGTGCGAGTCTACATCGACTCTCCAATCCTGCTGGTTCCGATAGAGGAATTTCATGAAGAAGACCTTGACGTGCTCTATCAGCACGCCTTTGCCGGTCATCATTCCGACGCCATCCTCTACCGTGTTCAGCCGGCTCTCAACGTAGTAGCTGTGTTCCCTATCAACAAGGATTTCAAGATGGTGGTGGAGGATAATTTCCGGGATGTGCGCTTCACTCCTATCATGCAGCCGATGTGGCACTATCTGCATCAGCGCAGTTTCACGGGCATTCACCGCAAGCTCTATGCCTATTTCCACGACAAGAAGCTGGACCTCTTCTGTTTCGACAAGAACCGCTTCAAGTTCTTCAATTCGTTCAATGCGGCTCATGCCAAGGATGCGCTCTATTTCATCCTCTACGTATGGAAGCAGCTGGGATTGGACCAGATGCAGGACGAGCTACACGTTTCGGGCGAAGTTCCTGACAAGGACTGGTTCCTTTATAACAGTAAGCTTTACATCAGGAAGACTTTCCTCCTGAATCCCGCCGCCGAATTCAACCGTGCCCCTATCACGGAAATCAAGGGAATGCCTTTCGACTTGCTGGCACTGTACTTGAGTAAGTGAAGAGTAAAGAACGAAAAGTGAAGAAACAGCGTTCGGCGGCCGAAGGGAAAACCAATTCAACAGCATAGCTAATCATAAAGTTCAAAGTAATAAGTTCAAAGTAAAAATATGAGAATCATAACAGGACAATATAAGGGTCGCCATTTCGACATTCCACGTTCGTTCAAGGCGCGCCCTACAACAGATTTTGCAAAGGAGAATATCTTTAATGTTTTGCAGGGTTACATCGATTTTGAGGATGCAACCGCCCTCGACCTCTTTGCCGGTACGGGCAGCATCTCGCTGGAACTCGTTTCCCGAGGTTGCCAGCGCGTCATCAGCGTAGAGGCAGACCGCGACCACGCCAACTTCATCCGCGAGTGTTTCAAGAAGCTGGGCGAAGACAAGGATCTTCTGATTCGTGGCGATGTGTTCCGCTTCCTGAAGACCTGCAAGCAGAAGTTTGATTTCATCTTTGCCGATCCGCCATACGCGCTGGAGAAACTCCCGGAGATTCCAGACCTCGTACTGAATGGCGACCTGCTGAACGAAGATGGAATCTTCGTTTTCGAACATGGCAAGAATTATGATTTTTCCGAGCATCCCCGATTCGTGGAGCACAGAAGCTATGGAAGCGTCAATTTCTCGATATTCAGATAAAAGCAAATTTTAGACGCGGATTACAAGGATTACACGGATTTTGTATGAGATTATAAATTCGGGATATTGAATTTAGCTCATAACTCCGTGTAATCCGTGTAATCCGTGCCTAAATAAATCCATTCTTAAATAAAAATCCATTCTTAAATAAAAATCCGTGCCTAATCACAGCAGCGGCGAAAGCAATCTGACGATGCTTTCGAACAATCGCTTCATGAACGGGCGCTTCACGAAATAGGAAACATCATCCACCAGGATGCTCTGCGATTCATCCTTCAGATAAATCGCCTTGATGCGCTGCGCCATTTCCTCATCATAGAAAAAGGCATTCGCCTCGAAATTATTCTCGAAACTGCGGAAGTCGATATTCGTACTTCCCACCGTGCAGAGATTATCATCACTCACCAGCAGCTTGCTGTGGTTGAAACCACCCATATAGAGATAAACCTTCACTCCAGCCTCTATCGCTTCCATCACATACGAACGCGAAGCCCATTCCACCAGCTTCGCATCTGCCTTGCGGGGAATCATCAACCTGATGTCCACTCCCGCCAATGCCGCCGTTCTCATCGCAAACAATACCGGTTCGGTTGGCAGGAAATAAGGAGTCTCCATATACACATACTTCTGCGCCTGAAGCAGGATGCGCACATAGCCCTGCATGATGTCGGGCCATGGAGCAATAGGACTGCTCGTCACAACCTGGACCAGACAGCTGTTGTTGATATGAATATCCACCGGAGGATAATAGACGCGGTTGGTAATCAGCGTGCGGTCCACGAAATACCAGTCGATGAGGAACGCACGCTGCAACGCATAGACACCGCCACCCTGGATGCGAAGATGCGTATCTCGCCATGGTTGCTTTCCCGTTCCTTTCACATATCTCTTGGCAATGTTCATGCCCCCGATGAATCCCACCTTGCCGTCAATCACGCACAGCTTGCGGTGGTTGCGATAATTCACCTTGCTGGTAAAAGCCGGGAAGCGCACGGGCATGAAGGCGTGCACGTCAATGCCCGTATCTCTCATCCTTTCGAAGAAGGCGTCCTTCACCTTCCAGCAGCCCACGTCGTCATAAATCACTCTTATTTCCACTCCCTGCTCCGCCTTGTCTATCAGCGCATCAGCCACCAGATAGCCCAGTGCATCGTCCTCGAAGATGTAAGTATCCAGGTGGATGTGATGCTGAGCCTTACCTATATTATATAATAAGGAACAGATGAATTCATAACCATCGGTAAAGATGTCCACCCTGTTGTCCTTGAACGGGAACGCCCAGTTCTGGTTGGTGAAGAGATTCATCAGCGGCTTGTTGTTGGCAGGCAGGTGCAGGTTCTCCTGCTCTACGAATTCCAGCATCGAGCGCTTGGTCAGCTGGTCCATGCTCCGGTCGCTGATGTGACGCTCCTTCCGGGTGTTCTGTCCGAAGAAGATATAGAAGATGATTCCCACGAACGGCATGAAGGCGAGCACGAGAATCCAAGCCATCGTCTTCGCCGGCTGTCGGTTGTCGAGCAAGACGCGGATGATCGCAGGAATCATGATTGCGACATAGAGCAACAGATAAATCCAATGGAAATAAACCATATCCTTATTCTAATTAAATACTGAGTTCGTCTGACTTGCCACAAGTGCATTCATCTGCTTGAGTTTCACAAACTCCTGCAGCAGCTCGCGGTTGGTCGGGTTCTTGGCAAACTCCTGCTGCACTTCGATGATGCGCTGGGCGATGTAATGCGTGCGGAAGCTGAGCAGGTCCTTGAACACATACTGGCGCAGCTTCTCCGGACTCAGTTTCAGCTGCAGACTGGCCGTGGCAATCTCCTGTTCGCCCAAAAGCATTCCGGCAATGCGACTGATTTCCGGATTGGAATGGGTAGTGAAATAGGTCTCTGCCACGAATCCCTCCTCATCGAGATGATCCAGAGCCTCCTGCAGAATCTGATTATACAAGTCCTTGTGAAACTTGAATCCGTCGCCGCCCATATCCAGGCTGATGTATTGAGCCACGGGCAGCTGCACCTCGTTTTCGTCCACATCCTTCACCGTGATGATCTTGTCGCCATAATGGATAATCAGCTTCACCAGCAGGTCTTCCACCTCTAGCAGCTTGTCCAGCGGCGAGGTTCCCCTCATCCCCTGCAGCAGTCCCGGCTGGGGTGTTCCGGCCACCGGTTCTCTGAGTCCGGCAGCTCTGCGCTCAGCCTTCACCTGCTCGCTCATTCCGTTGCGCACGAAGTTGTTCAGGGCGTTGACGATGATAGCCTCGTTCACGCCCAGGCGATGGGCACAGTCGGTGATGTAGGCTGCACGGGTAATCTGATTCTTGATTTTCGAGATGCTCTCTACAATGGAATTGATTGCCTGGCTGCGCTTCACGGGGTCAGTGACGCCCCTGAGCGAAATGTCGGTCTTGAACTGGATGAAGTCTACCTGATGGTCTTCAATATATTTTCTGAAGTCTTCTGCCGTATGGTTGCGGGCAAAGCTATCCGGGTCGTCGCCTTCGGGCAGGAGGAGCACCTTCACGTTCATCTCCTCTTCCAGCAGCATGTCGGTTCCTCGCAGCGCCGCATGCACGCCCGCAGCATCGCCGTCGTAGAGCAATACGATGTTGCTGGTGAATCGGTGGAGCAGTCTTATCTGATGGATGCTCAGGGCTGTTCCCGAGTTTGCCACCACGTTCTCAATGCCGCACTGGTGCATGGAGATGACGTCCGTATAGCCCTCCACCATGTAGACGCAGTCTTCCTTGGCGATGGCTTTCTTTGCCTGATACAGTCCGTAGAGCTCCCGTTCCTTATGGTAGATTTCGCTGTCGGGCGAATTGACGTATTTCTGGTTCACACCCTTGGTCCGGGAGTCCAGCACGCGTCCTCCGAATGCCACGATCTTTCCACTCACGCTCGTCCACGGGAAGATGGCACGGCCGGAGAATCGGTCCAGGTACTGGTCCTGTCCGCTCCTGTTGCCAGCCTCGTCCTTGTCCACCTTGAAGCAGAGTCCGGTGGCGGTGAGATATTTCGGGTTGTATCCCTTCTTCACAGCCTCGTCAAAGAGAGCCGTGCGCTGTGGCAGGGCGAATCCCAGTTGGAACTTCCGGATGATGTCGTCACGGAATCCACGGCTGCGGAAATACTGCATTCCGATGGCCCTTCCGTCCACGTCGTTCTGCAGAATGTCCTGGAAATACTTCGCAGCCCAATCGTTCACGATATACATGGATTCGCGTTCGCTCTCTCTCTGCTTCTCCTCGTTGGTCATCTCGCGTTCCTGAATCTCGATGTTATATTTCTTGGCGAGCCAGCGGAGCGCATCGGGATAGCTCATCTGCTCCAGCTCCATCAGGAAGTTGACGGCGTTTCCACCCTTGCCGCAGGTAAAGCAGTGGCAGATGCCACGGGTAGGCGAAACGGAGAACGACGGATGGGAATCGTTATGGAAAGGACACAAGCCGATATAGTTGATGCCGCGCTTTTTCAGCGTCACGAATTCAGACACCACCTCTTCTATCTTGGTGGAGTCCATAATACGGGCTATGGTCGGTTTGTCTATCATATTTTTCTATCTTATTCAAGTTTCGCAAGTTCAGGAATTAAAGAAGTTAAAGGAGTTATCGCTCCCTACGGTTGCTGAGGAGTTAAGACAATAGTCTTTTTTGCGTAGTTTATAAGCTGCAAGACATACGTCTTAACTTCTTAACTTCCTTAACTCCTTTAACTTCCTGATATGCGACAGTTCTGTTTTTTACGTTGCAAAATTAATACTTTTCTCTGAAAACACAAAACATTTAGGGGAAAAGACGTACAGAAACCGCATGGAAAGCCAAAATGAAACAAATAATAAAGTAAAGGGGACATCTAATAAAGAACTTTCCGGAGAATATTCCTACCTTTGCAGCTATCAAACAACAAACACAATTAAATAAGTATGAGACTTAATGACATCAAGAAAGCATTTTTAGCTTCCGCTGCCCTCCTCTCAGCCATGAGCATGAGCGCAGCTGAGAGATTCGTAAGTTTCCAGCAGGGCGACTTACTCATCAACGGTAATGATAAGGTAGAAATCTATATGGACGCCAACGACTGCCGCGGCGTGAGCTATGCTGCCAATGCCCTAGTCAAGGACATCAGCAAGGTGAGCGGCTCCCAAGCCACCATCACCTCCAACCGCAAGGCAACCATCCTCGTGGGAACCATCGGACATTCTGCTGCCATCGACCAGCTCGTCAAGCAGATACGCATCAACGGAAATCTGCTCAAGGGCAAGCGCGAGAAATTCATCATCACCGTGGTGGACAACCAGCTCATCATCGCCGGAAGCGACCGCCGAGGCACCATCTACGGCATCTACGAACTCTCGCAGCAGATGGGCGTATCGCCTTGGTATGACTGGGCAGACGTGCCTGTAGAGCACCACGATTCTATTTTCGTAAACAAGGGTATCTATACAGATGGCGAACCAGCCGTACGTTATCGCGGCATCTTCCTCAACGATGAGGCACCTTGCCTAACGTCATGGGTCAAGAACACCTACGGCACCGGATATGGCGACCACCGTTTCTATCAGCGCGTCTTCGAACTGGTATTGCGACTGAGAGGTAACATGATGTGGCCTGCCATGTGGGGTTGGGCTTTCTATGCCGATGACCCTGAAAACGAGAAGACGGCAGATGAGATGGGCGTAGTGATGAGTACTTCCCATCATGAGCCGATGGCCCGCAACCACCAGGAATACGCCCGCAACCGAAAGGGATGGGGACCATGGAACTATCAGAAAAACAAGGCAAACCTGCAGAAGTTCTTCCGTGAAGGCATTGAGCGAATGAAAGGAACAGAACAGATTGTAACCATCGGAATGCGCGGCGACGGCGATGAAGCGATGAGCGAAGAGGCAGATACTAAGCTGATGACCAACATCATCAACGACCAGCGCAAGATCATCGCTGATGTAACTGGAAAGAAGGCCAGCGAAACACCGCAGGTTTGGGCACTATATAAAGAGGTGCTGGATTACTATGACAAGGGAATGAAGGTGCCTGATGACGTAACCCTCCTGCTCTGCGACGACAACTGGGGTAACGTGCGCCGTGTGCCGAATGCCAAGGAACGAAAGCACAAAGGCGGTTGGGGCTTATACTATCACGTAGATTACGTAGGTGCTCCAAGAAACTCAAAGATGCTCAATGTAACTCCTGTACAGAATCCTTGGGAGCAGTTGACACTTGCTTACGAGAATGGCATCGACCGTCTCTGGATTCTCAATGTGGGCGACCTCAAGCCGATGGAATATCCTATCAGCCAGTTTATGGACATGGCTTGGAATCCACGTAAATACGATGTAAACAACATCACCCGTCATACCCGCGACTGGTGCGCACAGCAGTTTGGTGAATCGCAGGCCGATGAAGCAGCCCGCATCCTTAACCTCATCTGCAAGTACAACGGCCGCTGCACTCCGGAGATGCTCGACAAGAACACCTACAGTCTGGAGAACGGCGAATGGCAGGAGGTGGTGAATCAGTATCTCCAGCTCGAGGCTGATGCGCTGCGCCAGTACAACAGTCTGCCGGCAGCCTATCACGATGCCTATCGCCAGATTATCCTCTTCCCTATCGAGCTGATGAGCAATCTGCATCAGATGTACTTTGCCCAGGCTCAGAACCATGCTCTCTACAAGCAGAACAATCCGAAGGCGAACATCTGGGCGGATGAATGCGAGCGCCTCTTCAAGCGCGATTCCCTCATCTGCGATATTTACAACCACAAGATGTCGGGCGGCAAGTGGAACGGCATGATGACGCAGAAGCACATCGGCTATAAGAGTTGGAATGATGCCTTCGAAAAGGATACCTGTCCGGAGCTCTTCCGGGTAACCTCCAAGAATGGAGTGATTATCAGCGAAAACAGCGGCGTGGTAGAAATCGAAGCTCCTTACTACAGCAGCAAGACGGATGCTGCCGAGGCAAAATGGACAGAGATTCCATTCATGGGCAAAAGCGTATCGGCAATGACTCTGATGCCGTATACCAAGAGTGTAAAAGGAGCCAGCATCACTTACAAGTTTAAGATGCAAGTTAGCAAGACTTCGGATGACAAAACTTCGGATGACAAGGCATTTAATAGCAATGTTTCCAATGGCAAGCAGAAGGTTCGCATTCATGTGATTACTAAATCAACCTTGGATTATCTCAACAAGGGCGGCTTAACCTATGGTGTAAGTTTAGATGGTGCTTCTCCTGTAGAGGTTAACTTCAACAAAGATTTGAACGAGAAGCCGGAGAACATCTACAATATCTATTATCCAACGATAGCCACTCGCATCGTGGATCAAGTGATAGAGTTGGAACTGCCGGCTACTACCGATGGCATCCACAGCCTCACCCTCACTCCTAACGACCCAGCCATCGTCTTCGAGAAAATCGTGATTGATGGAAGAGAAGGAAAAAAGAGTGTCAAGGTGATTTAAAAGTAGCATATAATAAAAAGGTATAGGCACGCACCCACGAAAGGATGCGTGCCTATTCTTTTTACGCAAACTATCACTATCTTCTTATGTTCCATACTTCGTAGCATTCATTTTTACATAAACAATCACAATAGTAACAAATAAATGAAAAAAAAGAGTATTTTTTAAATCTTTTTTGAGAAATATACGTTTATATGAGTAAAGTTAGAAACATAAAAACAAGAAACGAATGAATATAGGCAACCCAAAACTCATAAAACAACTGGAGAGTCTTGTCGACAATCGGCAAGACTGGCTATTTCGTTTTGCCTATATTCGAATCGGGCAACGTGAGGATGCAGAAGATATTGTGCAAGAGGTGCTGCTTGCAGCTTTCAAGAAACTGAAAGAAGGGCAACAAGTGGAAGAGTTGGACCGCTACATCATTCGCTCTGTTAGCAACGCATGCCGAGACTACTTGCGCAAAAATCGTCCGCAAATCATAGCTATCAATGAAGCGGCAAGCATACCTAACAGCAATGGTGACAAACAAATACACGAGGAATTTCTCAGAATATCAAAACTGCTGGAAGATATTCCACAGCAGCAAGCGGAAATCGTAAGAATGAAATGTTACGACAACTTGACGTTCCGAGAGATAGCCGAACTGGAGGAGATACCAGAAGCTACCGTGAAATCTCGCTATCGCTATGCCATCCAACATATCCAACAACGACTCAGAAAGGAGAAAAGTTTATGAAAGATCAAATGAACATCCATAATGACAAAGGATTTGAGGATATAGAGCAACTGCTCCAACCTCAATGTGATTTCCATGCCTCCTCCCAAACCAAGCAACAAGTAATAGAGAAGGCAAGGAAGAGCTTGGTCAGCCATCGCACCTTGCGTATCTTTCCATGGATTTGCGCAGCATGCGTGGCTGGCATCATCGCTATCATCCTGCAACCACCCAAGGATACCACTTCTGCGTCGGGCAATGAGACAATGGCTGTGAGAAAGGCTACACAGCCGATGCAAAAAGCTATGATGCAAGAAAAGAATTTGACGGCAGAAAAGGAAAATACAGCAGAAAAAGCCATCATAGAAGAGAGCAGAACATACGAGAAGAAAAAGACTTTCGCCAAGCTCAATGCTCCCAAAAGGGAGGCTAAACCTAAAGCTGAGTTTGGAGATGACATGCCAGACACCAAAGAAAAAGGTCCGGTACTCTTCCCTATGTCAACCTTGCCCGAAGAGCATCTTTTCAAAATGCAGACAGCAGAAGCTCAAGCCACTACAAGCAATGCCGTGCAAAGTGAGGATGACCGCCAACAAATACGGCGAATCACCGTAAAACTCTAAAGAAAGTATATATAATAAGGTATAAACATTAAAGAACAAAGAACATGAAAAAGTATGTCATATATTTATTACTCATGATGTTCTCATCAATGGGAGCACAAGCACAAAAGTCTTATTTCAAAGAGGCTTTGGAGAAATTGGTAAGCAACAAGGCGTTCACCATGAATCAATCAGGAGCAAAAAATGAGGTTGGTGACACAGCACAATGGAGTTGGAAAAAATATCGCTTTAAAACTCTCAAGAAAGACAAGTTTCTCAAGGAACTGGACAGAATCAACAAGGCTTTTCAAAAAGATTGCAATCAGCCTGTAACTGACTTTTACTATATGGTAGATGGAAACAACAACCCACTTAAAACATGGATGAACTTTGACATATCTGTAGGCAACGACCTTATTATGGTTGGAAATTTCTCGGCATATAGCGTCCTTATCAATCGCCAACAAATGGGTCACTCTGGCATGCGCAGAGTCTGTGCCATAGAATGGGGCCATATCGTAGAGAATGGTTGGGTTAACGAAAAAGGCTATGAAGGAAACATCAGCATCGTAGAAGGAAAAGCTCCTTTAAACAAGCACCGCGTGGCTGATGAAATAAACCAGCAAACGTATAAAACCACACAATTTACAGGCGATTTAATAATCCCAAAAGACACCATAAACGAAAAGGCTGCTCCTAAAGAAGAGACTAAAGAAGAAAAAGAAGTGCCTAATGAGCAGTTGACCAAGATGCTTAAAGATGCTCAGACCAACCTGAAAGGCAACTTTGAGATTATTGGCAAGCGTGACCCTGAACTTTGGGACCGTGGCTATTTTATCTGTTACAAAGACGAAACAGATATGTATGTAGAACCCATCCTTGTGGCTACCAACGGCACTAACTTCTCATACAAGCACGACCTGAAGGACATTACCATTGGAAGAGTGAGAGCACTGATGAAAGATGGAACCATCTGCTCGGAATGGATAGACATTCCTTTTGTACCAGGAGAGATAGCAGAGCTAAGCGTACACAATGGTTACTACAGCCTCACAGGATCAAGTTTCTATAAGCAGTGGGTGGAAGAGGAAAGCAAGAACCATGATGGATGGGACGAGCGCAAGTATACGGCTTACGCACTCAGCAATATCCATTCTCCGGGCATCATCTGCTATCTGTTCTATCAGCATTTGATAAAAGGTTCTTCGAATCAAAAGAAAATATTCAAAGCCCTCCCAACAACTCTACAAGAGAATCATGTGGGTCGCTTTATTAAAAAGCATATGAACAATAAATTATAAAAATCTCAACTTTCAGTCACATTCATTTAATACATATGTGATGTAAGAAAGGACATACTGCATAGAACCCAATGCCACCTCTATCAGTTTTGATGGAGATGGCATTTTTGCTTCAAATTAGCGCATCCCCAATAGAGGTAAATTTCAATGCCGACATGAATGAGAAGCCAGAGAGCATCTACAGCATTTACTATCCTACGATAACCACTCGCATTGTGGACAAGGTGATAGAGCTAGAGCTGCCTGCCTCATCCGATGGCATCCGCACGCTCATAGATAACTTCTGCCGCTGTATGCCCATGAGCAGCATAGTGCAACTTATTTTGCACGATTCTTTCCAATAGTTGCCACCACCAAGATTTTTGAGTCGTTCATCGTCCATCGTAAACCCTTTTACGATGTACTCATTCAGTCGCTCTGTAGCCCATTGACGGAAACGCGTGCCTTGAATAGATTTTACACGATAACCTACAGATATGATAACATCAAGGTTATAGAACTTCACTTCTTTGCTTTGGTTTTTTCCTGCCATAGCACCATGCTGAGTGGTCTGTCGGAATTTCCGACAAACCACTTTTTCATCCAATTCTCCTTCCTTGAATATATTCAATATGTACTCATTGATAGTAGAGCGCCCTTTATTGAAAAGCACTGCTATCTGTTCCACATTTAGCCAAACCGTCTTATTCTCCAATCTCACATCAAGCTTCACGCCATCATCAGATTGGTAGATGATCATTTCTCCCTAATCAGTTTGGGGTGCGTCCTCCCATTTATAGCCACAGATGCAAAACACCCTCTGTCTGCACATTGTCTGAATTGCACTTTGGACATTTTATATTATTATTCATCATTGTTTCATCTTTGTTATTATCTAAGTCAAAAAATGATATTCTTGTATGACTTATGATTAGACATTATTATTTTTCCATTTCCTTTCGCAAATCATCCAATACTTTACCTTTAGATGAAAAGAACTTTGCACCTTGGTAAGCTCCAGAAGAATTTTGCTTTTCTAATGGAAGAAATGTCCCAACAAATGGAGATAGCTTATAAATGCGACCTTCATACTCTATCGTATTGTCACTTGCCACTTTCACATCAACCCCTGTTGGAACAAAAGTAACCATCTCTCCTATTTTGATACCAACCATACTAAACTTGAAACGCGGTCTTTTGTGCTCTTTCTCAGACTTGTTTTGTAATTGTGAGGCAAGAGAAGATACTTTTGGCTTATTGTCTTCATATTCCGTAACCACGGCATCATCTATCGTCTGGGCTATATCCTTGAATATATCCAAAGCGATTTGAGGTGCAACATTAAAGAACTCACGATTCTGACGGATTCGCAAATCCGTCAAACGGTCGATGGTTTTATGAACCAACTTCTCCACTTCATTATACTTCACCGTTTTCATTGTGGCAAAGATTTCGAAAGGCAAAGGCACAGCCGTGTTGTCCAACTCTTTCGAGCGGACATCCACTGGGCGTGAACTCTTGCCGATCTTTACCCAATCCTCCCGAAAGCTCGGATTGGTAAGGATATAAACATAACCTATTTCGTCTTTATTCATTGTGCTTTGTTACTTTAAATATTTGTCCAAGATGGCTTGCTTGCGAGAGGAAGCATTTGCTATATGCTGCTTGAGGCTCTCAATATCTTTCATTAGCCCTTTATATTTTTCTGCAATCAGCATTTGCTTATCCATTGAAGGAACAGGAATTTCCAAATCTTCATAGAACGAGATTGGCACACGTCTATGCCCACTCGAACCTGTCATAACCTCTGCTGCCTTTGAACGAATTTCTTTTCTATTCAAGTATGCAAAGAGATAGACGTTATTAATAAGTTTAGCATTTGCTCTAAATACATGGAACTCAGAGCTACCAAATCCTATACCATTCTTCAATCCTGTAGCCAATGCACATTTTCCATTCTCCATGCAAGGAGTTATCTTAGCTATAATAATATCTCCTTCTGCGAAATAAGTATAACTACTCTTTCTTACGTCAGCCAAAGGTTTGTCAACCGTCTGCTCGATATACCCATCATTACTTACAGAAGACATTTCCACAAATGATACCAACATTGACTTTTCCAATGAATTAACATCAGATTTGGATGGATTAATTGCAGAACAGAGTTTCTGAATTTTCTGAGCATCACCCTCCACCTCTAACATCATTTTCGATATAGTAACTTCTATATTTCTAATCTGTTCATTGTCTTCGGCAACTGCTTTATCTATCTTCTCACACTCTTCCACAATTTTCTTCTGTACATCCATTGGTGGCAAAGGAACTCTTAGCTTCTTTACATATTTAAAATGACGTTCATATTTCCCACTATTTTCTATTTCTATAGAAGATAAGAAATAATACAAATATTTATTCAAGCAACCTTTTTCTTCTGAAGTTTTGATCAACTGAGTGCCATCAGCGCCTCTAAAAAACGGAAAATCTACATACTTTAAAGTACAGCTATGATCCCCAAATAGAATTAAAGGAACATCAGTTATTGGATTGTCTTGATTTGTATATCCAGATATGATCTTATCTGTTTCTTGCGTCAATATAGGCCATTGTCCTTCCTCCAATAATTGTTCATTCGCAATTTTAGATATTGAGCCCTTAATAGGCAACAAAATATCCTCCATAAGAGAAGAATTCCAACGATATTCAATTTGCTTCTTTCTCAAAGAAGTCTTGAACTCTTTAGTAAAAGCTGTTCTTGTGAAGTCCAACATATCCACCAAACGCCCTTTTGTTACATAAGTCTCCAAGTTCTTTGGTATAACGACTTCTTCTCCCATAAAGTTTTTGCGAATCAAAGTATTAATCTTATCATCGTCAAAAAGATTGGCAGGATTAAACAGAGGAGTCTGCACACCATCTATACCGCGAATTTGACTCATGGTATCATCGTCCTCTCCATCTTCGTCAGCGCTTGACTTTGCCTTACCGATATTCAGATACTGAATGCCCTCATTGCCTTTACTGTCACTCCAGCCATACCCCAAGAACTTCTTGACATCTGATGTAGAAGTTGGAGACTTGATCAATAGCACAGGTTGAGACACAGCATAAGCCAAAACAAAGTAATATACTTTCTCTTTTTCTATGGCTGTAACAAAATTCAAGAAAGCCTTTTCCTTGATTTGGTTTTGCTCCACCAAAGGCAATTGCTTGTATGTTCTTGTATTGGCACGAGAAAGATATTTATTTCTGATAGTCTTAGCCTCATCACAAACATCCTTCATGGCATTACGCTGATTGCCAAAGAAAGAAGCATAGTAAGCCTGGACGGTCTCTGTATTCAAGAAACCATCATCAATCTTTCCACCAACAAATGTTTTATAGTCCTCTAATTGATAACCACAATGATTGCAATAAAGTCCCAACAAATGTTCATCTTGGTAAACCGCATTGGTTTCATCACGCTGAGCAAACCAACTATTCACCCTATTTTTATAGTGTTCGGCATCTGGCGTATTTGTTTCCTTACGACGCAAGAACATGGTAACAGTATTTGTTCCTGTTTGTCCAAAGGTTCCACTTCCAAACTCTGCCAAAGCCACAATGTCGAAGCACTTCAAGATAATCTCACGAGCATGAGCATGGATTCCATTTCTATTCAATACAGACACTGGCAAGATGATTCCTGCCACGCCACCACTTTTCAACAGTTGCGCAGCACGCTCTATAAAGAATGCTTCAATAGCATTGCATTTATCCGTATTCAAGTCATCGTTATATAAAGTATAGCATTTGCGTTGCTCCTCTGTCAAGGTATCCAAAAAGCCAGAAACAGAATATGGTGGATTAGCTACCAAGACCTCGTATTGTCCATCCTTTACATCAGCATGTTTAACCAAAGCATCAGCATAGACTATCTTAATGTCATCTTGCCCATACATAAATGCAGAAACCTTAGACACTTTCGACAAACGATATTCTTTTTCAATACCCGTAATTCGAGAGTAATATTCTTTAAGAGGAATATCCTTGCGATACTTCTCTACGAACTCTTTAATTCTCACAGCATACTCCGTCAAGAAATGTCCAGCACCACAGGCATAATCTATTGCCCATGGTATAGTTTCATTATCTCGTACAATATGTTCCAACGGCAAAGAAGAAACAAGGAAACGAACAATAGGCATTGGTGTGAAGAATTGTCCCTCACTCTGTTTGATACCTCTGTTCAAGAAACCTTCAAACAAATCACCCAAGAATTGATTTTGATTAACTTGATCTGTCTTCAATCTAATGTCTTGCAACATCTTCACCATTTTCCTCAAAACTACAGCATTCTGACGGAAAAGCTTCTCATTATGTACACTGATAAATGAGAAATCATTATCAGAGAAGAACTTCAAGGCACGGAAATACTCCATAATGGTCTTCTTTGTTGCATCTGGGTCGTTCTTAAATCTTCTAAAGGCCCAATCTATCTGGCTATTTTCTATATAAGTAACCTTTTCACTCAAAAAAAGTTCCATTCCATCCCGATACAATCTCTGCAAACGGTCCTGCAACTGGAAATCATCATCATACGCAGTACCTTTCCAATAGAAATGCAAATCTTCAGGGTTATTGGTTTCATCCACGACTTTTGCCAAGAACAAATTGACCAACTTATCGAATGCATTTTCACGACCGCTCACATTATGCTGACGCAATATAAGGGCAAACTCATGATACTTCTTTTGAATCTCCTCATTATTCACCTCAACTAAGTCAGCAACAGTATATTTGTTCTTGCCAATCTCGTATGGTCTAATATCATCCTCAAACAAGCCCTTTGTATCATAGTCGCAACAATAAGTATCTCTCCAAACACGATAACGCTGCTTGTCGTTCTTATTCTGATAGCTCCGTGCATTCTTATCTGATTCCAACAAATCCTGGTTGTCTTGCACATTGATCAATTTATATTCAGGCAAGACTTTTCCATCAACAATGTCAGACGTATAAAGGCACAAGAATTTTGTAGCAGGCTCTTGCTGGAAATAAGAAAACAACTGAGCACCATCATCCAATGTATCATTCCATGCTTCGCCAAACTTAGCGCCGCTTGTTTTGCATTCGATGATAAGCAAAGAATTCTTATCGTCATCATTACCATCAAAAACATTATCAGTGTATGTACGAACCCAAATGTCGGCATATCCACCTTTTGTACCATGCCCTAATTTCCAATGAGGCTCCAACTCTATATGATTAGCTTGGTAACCTTTAGACAAAAGACGGTCAACACATTCTCATACCACAAGGTTTTCATCTTCGCTAAAATTGGAAGTGTTAGTACGATTAACCGTAATACCGCTATTATCATAATATATAAGCTCTTTCTCTACATCAACCTGTAAGGGATGCAGAGCTGTCTTATATTTTTTTGTATATATATTACATCTTGGCGAAACCCAAGTAGGTTTAACAATTCTATTATTTGTTTTTTTACCATTTGTTGGCCTACTTTTTAATCCTTTGCTATAATTATACAAATGCCCTTTAGTCTGAGTATATCCGAAATTTACTGCAAATTTACAATAAATTTCGGATAAATCAGCAAAGCTTACTAAGAAAATGAAAAAATTAAATAAAAGGATCGAGCAATGCCATCAAGTCAGCCTTCGACATCGCACCACTCTCCCGATACAGCACCTCGCCATTGCGGAAGAGCATCAAGGTTGGCACTGAGCGAATGCCATACTGTGCCGCCACATCATTGTGAGCATCTACATCTACCTTGATGATGCGAAGCTTGTCGCCCACCGTCTTCTTCAAGTCTTCCAACACAGGGTGCATCATCTTGCAAGGTTGGCACCATGTAGCAAAGAAATCAACCAATACCAGTTGATTGCCAGATATTACATCATTGAATGTTTCCATAAATTACCTTTTTTATAATATTTCACTTCTCTCTCAACATCCATTCCCACGTAGGGAGAACATGAACCTGCTTGCCATCTATCTCAAGTTCTTCCTTCTCCTCCATCGTAAGAATATATCCCTCAGCCAAGCCATAAGCATTCATGGCTTCCATCAGCCCCTCGATTTCTGGCTTGCGAGTTTTCTCATCATTCATGGCTATCGTTACCTGATAAGCCTCCTTGATTTTCATGCCCTCCCTCACCACAAAGTCACATTCTTTCTTATCTGCATGATAAAAAACATCATGCCCGCGACGCTTTAATTCGACAAACACCATATTCTCCAATTTCACGCCCATATTATCTGTGGCATTGAAGCCCATGCGACTTACAATGGCATTATCGATGAAGTAGATTTTCTTAGGGTTCAGCATCTGCACCTTTACCGATGGCGAATACTTCATGAGCTGGAATATCATATAGGTTTGCTCGATGTACTCCAAATAGTTTTTGACGGTTTCGGAATGACGAATGCCCACTATCTTACCCAGTGAGGTATAGGTAATGCGCTTCGTGGCATTGCTGGCGAGATAAAAGATGAGTTCCTGCATCTCCTTATCATTGGTCAACCCATTACGAGCCATCACATCACGGAAGATGATGCTATCGTAGAGTGACGAGAGGAAACGAGTGGATGGCGACTGGAGATACTTAGGAAATCCACCTTTCTCCAAATACTCCTTGAAATGCCCCAAGAGAATGGCACGCTTGCTGGTTAGATAAAAATCCCTGGCTTCCAGCTGCACCCTTGCCAACTGCAAGTATTCTTGAAAGGAAAAAGGGAAAATCTCCACTGCGATATAACGCCCCGTGAGATGAGTGCCAAGCTCTCTACTCAGCATTCGGGCATTTGATCCAGTTACAATCACCTTATTGCCTTCGTTGTAGAGACGGCGCACAAAGGTCTCCCAGCCCTTCACATTCTGTATCTCATCAAAATAATAGGTATGCTGCTCACCAAAGAGTTCGAAGAAACATTCTTGCAATGTTTGGAAATCTGCCACAGTAAAGTTGACCAGTCGCTCATCATCAAAATTGAAAAAGAAGTCTTGCTCCGGCAATTTGCTGCGCATTTGCTGGAGCAAAACAGACTTTCCACAACGTCTTATACCAGTAATAATTAGTATCTCCGTTGTGGTAAGCCACTCTTCCTCAATAGTTCTCGGAACCGTATCTTGTGCTATATTCTTGCAGTATTCCTGCTGCTCAAATATAATTTTCTTCAATAACTCTTTCATGTTCAAACATTTAATCGTCTGCAAAGATACGATATTTTATGATAAATACCAAGAAAATCCTCCTTTTTATTCATTCTGAACGAGCAATTTCTATTATTTTTACTCATTCAGAATGAGTAGTTCAAAGCAAAACCACTCATTCAGAATGAGCATTTCTTGAAATTGGCAAGGGTTAGATGGATGATAACAATGCCACAACTTATATGATGCAAGGAAGCAACCATAACGATGCAAGGAATCCTTTCTTACGATTGCGTGACATTTGTCATGCGATTATACGACACTTATCATACGGTCGGATGGCAAATGCCGTATAATCACATGACATATACCAATGTATAAATAAACCTAATATTTTACACCAAAAGATACAAGTTATCACATTATTATATATATTTGCATCATCTTTCATAGAAGACAAAGAATATAGAAAACAACGAACCATCAAACAACAAGAAATATGGAACTGAAATACGACATTTACATGCTCAACAATGCCCAGGGCACAGGAGAAAAGCGCCAATACGTTCGTATCGTGCAGCATGAACCTATGACCGAGAAGCAACTGCAAGAGAAAATCCAGAGCCGCTGCTCACTCACCAAGGGAGATGTGGCTGCGGTGTTGGCAGAGCTTCATGACATTTTGGTGGAAGAATTCTCCATGGGACGCCGCTTTTATATCCCAGAGATAGGCTACTTCTCCATGTCGGCTAGCCTAGAGATGCCAGAGGAGAATCCAGACAAGAAGATTACGGGCAAGGAAGTACGCATCACCGGCATCAACTTCCGACCAGAAGGTAAGCTAATGGAGGAAGTACAGCGCAACGTCCACTTTGTCCGCTCTCGTTATTCCAACCAATCTACAAAATACTCCGAAGAAAAGATGTTGGAGAAAATCAAGGAGTATCTTCAAAAGAATCGCTACATCACCACACGTATCATGCGCATCCACTTCGGCTTGACTCCATACATGGCTCAGAAGTGGCTCAACCATTTCTGCGAGAAAGGTATCATGGTGAAGGAAGGCACCCAGCATGCTCCCATCTATTTCTTGAAATAGTTACTTTATACAAAACAAGTAGCGCTGTCGGTAACAAAGTGAAACATTTTAGTTATTATCAAAAGAACTTAAATAATTTGGTTGTTTCAGCCGAATGCCCTATCTTTGCAAACTGAAATAATCATGAAACCAAATAAAAATAGAATATATGTTTAGTGGAATTGTAGAAGAAATGGCCACTGTCGTGGCTATCAAGCATGATAAGGAGAACATCGACTTTACGTTGAAGTGCTCTTTCGTTGATGAACTCGGTATCGACCAAAGTGTGGCTCATAATGGTGTGTGCCTCACCGTAGTGGAAATAAAAGATGGCACGTATACCGTTACTGCCATGAAGGAAACCCTGGACCGCAGTAATCTGGGTCTGCTCAAGGTGGGCGACAAGGTGAACGTAGAGCGCTCTATGGTGATGAACGGCCGTCTGGATGGTCATATCGTACAGGGACACGTGGACGAGACTGCCAAATGTATCGCAATGAAAGACGCTGATGGCTCTACTTATTTTACTTTCGAATATAAGCTCAATAAGGAAATGGCAAGAAAAGGCTATTTCACGGTGGACAAGGGCAGCGTGACCGTGAACGGCGTTTCGCTCACCGTCTGCGAGCCTACCGACAACACCTTCACCGTTGCCATCATTCCTTATACACGAGAGAACACCAACTTCTGCAACATCGAAGTGGGAACCGTGGTGAACATCGAATTCGATATTCTCGGCAAATATATTGCAAGACTGAAAAGCTTCGAATAAGTGGGTGTAGCAGATTTTAAGCACGGATTACACGGAGATTTTAGACGATAATGCAAAAAGCGCATTTATAATTTAAAGGAAAATCCGTGTAATCCGTGCCTAATCTATACACAGGGCAGATGGTTCAACCGCCCTCGCTACTTTCTTCTAATCGTCAAATCAATAGTCTCCGGATGCTTTTCGGCAAATGCCTTCACATCATCAACAACCAGTACCAGATAGCCGCCGCCACCAGCTCCCGGCATCTTCCATGCATGAACCTCAGGAAGGACGGAATACTCATCTATGAAGCCCTGAACGCAACCCTGAATCATGGCTGGGAACATGGCTACCTGAGCATCAAACGACGTCTTGAAGGCAGAGGCAAAGGCAGGGAAATCCTTCCGGAGAATGGCATTCCAACAGTCATCGGCTGCCTTGGCAAGATTCTTCACCTTTGGCTCGGTAATGTCCTTGCCTTCTACCACGGAACAGCCCGGACGGCGTGGCTCCATCGGAATCATACAGACATGACTCTCCACCCAGGTGAGAACGTCCTCGTCAAGACAGGTCTCGAACTTATCCGGCCAGAAACGGTTGTCATAATAATGACGCACCAGTCCAGGCATACAGATTCCTATGGAATCCTGTGCCCCGCTCACAATGCCATCGTTGCGCTCAGGATCGTTCTCGAAACAGAACACCAGCTTGGCAAGAATCTCCGGATTCATATCAGGCAACTTCACCGGCCAGATCTTCTTGATCATGTTGCGGGTAGAAGTAGAAAGGCCACAACGCTCACGCACCTCGAAGGTAGGAATCAGCGACATGGTTATCGCCCAGCCCGGAGCATGGCAGCTGACGTAAGGCTGGTCTATCCAGGTACCTGCCAAATCAAGACGGGTAGGAAGCTGGCAGGTGGAATCCTTGATGTCGGTGCTGGAACGTGCCTTCAGGCCCTCGGCAGGCGTGCGCTGCAACACAACATACTCAATGCCTCGCTCCTCGCAGAACCTGCGCTTGGTTTCGCTGCTGCCGTCTGCATTCACCACGAAGATGTCAGGCTTCACAAAATCCACCGTCGGAATAAAATCCATAATGCCATCACCCTGGTTGATAAAGGCATCCTTTACATATTTAATAGACTTCACCATGAAAAGGCGCTCCTGCTCGGGATAGAACGTCTTATGATGCTTGTAGCCGAGAATCGTCTGGTCGGAACCTATACCTACGTATAAGTCGCCATACTGAGACGCCTGGCGGAAAAACTCAACGTGACCGCTATGCAGCAAGTCATAGCAACCACTTACAAAAACTTTCTTCATTATTATTTAAGCTACTTTTCTTAGATTTATTCTTTTTGTTTCCAAGACTTCTGTCCCTCAGTTTCCAAGACATGAATCTTTTGCCTACAAAACTACAACTTTTCTTTCATTCTTCCAAGAAAAACCTGCACAAATATTCCATTTTGCGCACAAACTATCCTATTTTGTGCATTTTTCTAACGAAATATTTGGGTAACACGCAAAAAAGTGTTACTTTTGCGGCTGTGTTTTGACCCAATATGGACATTTGAAAGTCCTGTATCGGACAGATTACCGTCTGACTATGAACTCGAAAACAGACATCTTGAGAATCAAGCACTAACAAACTTAGGAAAAATTTAACAATAACCATTAATTGATATGAGTTTAAAAATCGTAGTACTTGCCAAGCAAGTACCTGACACAAGAAATGTGGGTAAGGATGCGATGACAGCTGAAGGCACCGTAAACCGTGCTGCCCTTCCTGCTATCTTCAATCCAGAAGATTTGAACGCATTGGAGCAGGCTCTCCGCTTGAAGGAGCAGAATCCAGGTTCTACAGTTGGAATTTTGACCATGGGTCCTCCACGTGCTGGAGAAATCATCCGCCAGGGTCTTTATCGTGGTGCAGATACGGGTTGGTTGCTCACCGACCGTCTCTTTGCCGGTGCTGATACATTGGCTACTTCCTATGCCCTTGCTACTGGAATCCAGAAGATTGGTGACGTTGACATCGTGATCGGTGGTCGCCAGGCTATCGATGGTGATACAGCCCAGGTGGGTCCTCAGGTGGCTCAGAAGCTGGGCTTGAACCAGGTTACTTATGCTGAGGAAATCCTCAAGGTAGAGGATGGCAAGGCTACTATACGCCGCCTCATTGATGGTGGTGTGGAGACTGTTGAGGCTCCATTGCCATTGGTTATCACCGTAAACGGAAGTGCTGCTCCATGTCGCCCTTGCAACGTGAAGCTCGTAATGAAATATAAATACGCTACCTGCCCTATGGAGCGCAAGGGTGATGAGCCTTGGGCCAACCTCTATGAAGAGCGCCCTTACTTGACTCTGAACCAGTGGAGTGTTGCCGATGTTGACGGCGACCCTGCACAGTGCGGTTTGAGCGGTTCACCTACCAAGGTGAAGGCCGTGAAGAACATCGTGTTCCAGGCTAAGGAAAGCAAGACCTTGACCAGCAGCGATGAAGACATCGACGGACTGATGAAGGAATTGTTGAACGAAAGTATTATCGGATAATTTTGAAAAGACAATGAACAACGTATTTGTATATTGCGAGGTAGAAGGCACAACCGTTGCCGAAGTATCTCAGGAATTGCTCACCAAGGGTCGTAAGCTCGCTAACCAGCAGGGCGTAGAGCTCCATGCCATCGTAGCTGGTACCGGCATCAAGAGCAAGGTAGAGGATCAGATTCTCCCTTATGGTGTAGATAAATTATTTGTTTTCGATGCTGAGGGATTGTTCCCATATACTTCAGCTCCTCATACAGACATTCTCGTCAACCTCTTCAAGGAGGAGAAGCCTCAGATTGCACTGATGGGTGCTACCGTTATCGGTCGCGACCTCGGTCCTCGTGTTTCTTCTTCATTGACCAGCGGTCTTACCGCCGACTGTACAGAGCTTGAAATCGGTGATTACGACGACAAGAAGAGCGGCAAGCACTACGAGGGTCTGCTCTATCAGATTCGTCCTGCCTTCGGTGGTAACATCGTGGCTACTATCGTAAACCCAGACCACCGTCCACAGATGGCTACAGTCCGCTCTGGCGTGATGCAGAAGAGCATCTACGAGGGTGAGTGCAAGAAGGAAGTAGTTTACCCTGAGGTAAGCAAGTATGTTCCTGCTGAGGACTTCGTAGTAAAGGTACTCGACCACCACGTAGAGGCTGCCAAGCACAACCTGAAGGGTTCTGCCATCGTCGTAGCCGGCGGTTATGGCGTAGGAAGCAAGGAAGGCTTCGACCAGCTCTTCGAGTTGGCTCATCTCCTCCATGGTGAGGTAGGTGCTTCCCGTGCTGCAGTAGATGCAGGTTGGGTAGATCACGACCGTCAGATTGGTCAGACTGGTGTTACCGTTCATCCTAAGGTATATATCGCCTGCGGAATCTCTGGTCAGATTCAGCACATCGCCGGTATGCAGGATTCAGGCATCATCATCTCTGTAAACAACGACCCAGATGCTCCAATCAACAAGATTGCCGACTACGTTATCAACGGCAATGTTGAGGATGTGGTTCCTAAGCTCATCAAGTACTACAAGCAGAATTCTAAGTAAATAATATACAAGGAGTTAAGGAGTTAAGGAGTTAAAGGAGTTAAGACAATAGTATTTGTATGTTTAGATTCGAAGATATTTATGCTTGGCAGAAGGCTCATGCTTTTGTATTACTCGTTTATCGGGTAACAGGACATTTTCCCGAAGTGGAGCGATTTGGATTGATTTCCCAGTTCAGAAGAGCAGCTGTGTCTATCGAAGCAAACATTGCAGAAGGCTATAAGAAGCTTAGCAAAGCTGACAAACTCCGTTTCTTCAACATTTCGCAAGGAAGCCTTGAGGAATGTAGAGATTACATCATCTTATCAAGAGATTTAAATTTCTTGCAGAAAGGTGAATTTGAGGCATTATGCATGAGTATTGAAGAAGCTAGTAAACTTCTAAATGCATATTGCAAAGGTGTTATAAACAATAGTGCTATCAGCTAGCATTTTAGGAGATAAAGGTGTTGTCTTAACTCCTTTAACTCCTTAACTCCTTTAACTCCTTCCAAAAATAAAAAAATATGGCTAATTATTATACAGACCATCCTGAGATAGAGTTCCACCTGAACCATCCGCTCATGAAGCGTGTTGTGGACTTGAAGGAAAGAAATTATGTAGAAAAAGACCAGTTTGAAGATGCTCCTGTCAACTACGAGGATGCCATCGAGAACTACAAGCGATTGCTGGATATTACCGGCGATGTAGCTGCTAACATCATCGAACCAAACTCTGAGGATGTTGACCTCGAAGGTCCACACCTGGAGAACGGCCGCATGATCTATGCCAGCAAGACATTCGAGAACCTCGATGCTACCCGCAAGGCTGGCCTCTGGGGCTTGTCAATGCCTCGTCGTTACGGCGGCTTGAACCTGCCTAACGCCATCTTCTCTATGGCTTCAGAGATTATCGCTGCAGCTGATGCAGGTTTCCAGAACATCTGGTCGCTCCAGAGCTGTATCGATACTCTTTATGAGTTCGGTTCTGAGGAGCAGCGCCAGAAGTACATCCCTCGCATCTGCGCTGGCGAGACCATGAGTATGGACTTGACTGAGCCTGATGCAGGTTCTGACTTGCAGCGCGTGATGCTGAAGGCTACACAGGATGAGGACGGCACATGGCGTCTGAATGGTGTGAAGCGTTTCATCACCAATGGTGACTCAGACATCCACCTGGTTCTGGCTCGTTCAGAGGAAGGCACCAAGGACGGTCGTGGTCTTTCTATGTTCATCTACGACAAGCGTGATGGCGGCGTAACCGTTCGTCACATCGAGCACAAGTTGGGTATTCATGGTTCTCCAACCTGCGAGTTGGTTTACAAGAATGCCAAGGCTGAGCTTTGCGGTAACACCCGTCTCGGATTGATTAAGTACGTGATGGCTCTGATGAACGGTGCCCGTCTGGGTATTGCAGCTCAGAGTGTAGGTGTTGAGCAGGAGGCTTACAATGAGGGTTTGGCTTATGCCAAGGAGCGTGCTCAGTTTGGTGAGAAGATCATCAACTTCCCAGCTGTATACGACATGCTTTCAAGAATGAAGGCTAAGTTGGATGCAGGCCGTTCACTCCTCTACTGCTGCGCTCGCTACGTAGATATCTACAAGGCTTTGGAAGACATCGCCCGCGACACTAAGCTCACTCCAGAGGAACGTCAGGAGATGAAGAAATACACCCGCTTGGCTGATGCATTCACACCATTGGCTAAGGGTATGAACTCAGAGTATGCTAACCAGAATGCATACGATGCCATCAGCATCCACGGTGGTTCTGGTTTCATCATGGAGTACAAGTGCCAGCGCCTGTTCCGCGACGCCCGCATCTTCTCTATTTACGAGGGTACTACTCAGTTGCAGGTTGTTGCAGCCATCCGCTACATCACCAACGGCACTTATCTCAGCATCATCAAGGAGATGCTGGAGAGCGAGGTTTCAGAGGATTTGAAGCCATTGAAGGAGCGTGTAGCTAAGCTCGTAGATCTTTACGAGGCAGCCATCAACAAGGTGAAGGAAGCAAACGATCAGGCAATTCACGACTTCCTGGCTCGCCGTCTCTACAATATGACTGGCGACATCGTAATGTCTCTCCTCATCCTCGACGATGCAACCAAGGCTCCAGAGATGTTCCAGAAGAGTGCCAATGTTTATGTTCGCATGGCAGAGGAGGAAGTTCTCGGTCATTCAGCATACATCCAGAACTTCAAGGCAGAAGACTTGGAGAGTTTCAAGGCGTAAGACATTTATAAGAATAAGATAATTTAAAAAGTCCGTGGGCAAATGAATGCCCACGGACTTTTTCATTTTATTCCCTTATAATTAAAATTTTAGTTAATTCTTTAGCTATTGCTTGAGTTTTTTCATTGCTATTGTAGTATTATCAGAAAAAAATAGTATTTTTGTAGCGTCTAATCTGACGGAAACCCAATCATTGGGAGGAAGTAGAGAAAGACAATACATATTGGAAAGGCGTTTGGTGCGCTTTGGTTTTGACGATTCAAGAATCTAGCAGTTCATCGACAAGTCAAGAACTAAGCAACGGAACGCCCTATGAGGTGTTTTATATATAATCCTCAATGTCTTCGGATGCTCACACATTCGTTGGTAGGGAGGATGAATTGTATATCAACACTTGCGTGGGGCTTCAGCGTTGCTCGTTTCGACTTGCCGGGCAATGCTAGAGCCTTTGAATCGTGAAACGAGTGACAATGAGCTCTGCGCTTTTTTATTCAGACAAGAGAACTATTCGATAATTATTAACTTTTAAAAATAAGAACAATGAAAAGTTTTACAACTCTAAAAAACGTTTTGTTTGCAGTAGTAATGATGCTGTATTCTTTGACAACAACAGCGCAAGTTCCAACAACAATGGATTATCAGATTATGGCGACTAATCCTAAAACTGGTATGGTCCTAGCCAACAAAGATTTGACAATTCGTGTTGAATTACGTTTGAATGCTGCTGATGGTGAAATTGTATGGAGCAAGGAAGAAGCACTAACTTCCTCTAACTCTGGCATTTGTACCATTTCCTTGGATTTTGCAGATGTAGATTGGAATCAAGGTAATTACTTTATTAAGGCATTTGTTAATGGTGAAGCTATCGGTGCCAGTCAAATCAAGTCTGTACCATTTGCCCTTATTGCTGATGGTGTAAGAGGTGTGTTGACCAAACGTCAGCTAATAGGTACGTGGAGCACCAGTCGTACGGACAAAGGTTCCGTAACCTATTATACTGTTAATCTAGAAAAGGATGGTAGTTTCTCGTATACTCGTAAGGATAGCTATGAATCGGAGTATTACAGCGGTACATGGAAGGTTAACAATTTAGGATTTATCACATTTAATGTAACTAAGGCTTCTCCATATACAGAATCCGTCGGCAAGTATGTTATGTTCTCTTTATATGATAAAGATGATAACACTCTTTATCTGGGTGGAAATGATGATTTTCTAAGTGATGGATTGTCGTTTTATAAACAATAAAATCAACATTTTAAAGCTATAGAACACAAAAGCTTATGAAACGATTCATATTATTATATGTCCTCTGTTTATCGTTGTCAGTTTCTGCTGATGATAACGTTATTGGTGGATTTGTAGTTGCACCAATTTGTACTGATGGCGGTATCGCTTATGGTGATTGCCTGTCTCCTAATGAGATTGTCACCGTAGATGCTTCTTATATTGCTGGCAAGTATAGTACTATAATTACCGCTATGACTGCTACCGATATAAAAGAGGTTAAGAACGTTGAACGCGATAATTACTACACCTTGCGAGGTAGTTTGTTAACAGTTAATGCTGTTGCTTCTCTTTATACACTAGATGGTAAGAGTATAAAGTGCCTTAAAGCAAACACTTCTATAGATTTGGGGAGCCTTCCTAGTTTGATAATCCTCAAATTTAAAGATGGCATGTCTTTTAAGATACTGAAAACTGAATATAAAAACTAAAGGTACCAACCTCACCTTGGTACCTTTCACGAAAGAGAGGGTGTGTCATCTGTCCATGGCACACCCTCTTTCGCTTATCATTTCTTCTTTGTATTACTTCTCACCATCGAAGGGTCAGCAACATACTTTTGCTGCGGATGATTAATCATCTCGGGAATCCAATAGAAAAGCTTGTTTGCTAATCTCAAAGGCTTTATGTACTTATCCTTCATAGGCTTGGCCGCTCTTTGAATTATCAAAGCAAGCTCTTCGTAGCTATAAGGCTTAAAGGCGCATAAATCTACAAGGAGTTGACTAACCTTTTCCTGAGATGCCCACTTTCCTAGTTTTGCAACTCGTTCTTGGAGCCCTTTAGGAAGTTCCCTCAGTAATTCGTTACGACTTTTCGTTTGGCTTTCGATCTCAAATGTACCATGCTGAGGTGGTAACCTTTCGCATAATGTACCATGCTGAGGTGGTAACTTTTCGCATAATGTACCATGCTGAGGTAGTAACCTTTCTCCTAAGGATACCACCTTGGAGGTTCTTATATAGTAAGTGTTACGACCCTGCCCCTTCTTCTCTAGGAATCCAAGATCACAGAGTTTATGAATCTCCAAGCGTGCACGGGCATGAGTAATCGAAGAATCCAGCTGGCGATACGTAGCATTATCTATCGCACCCACTTCTCTCACGAAGTTTACGATAGAAGTTGAGTGCATTCTCATCTATATCATCAAGGTCTGCATCATCTACAATACAACAATCATAGGTATCAGCAGACTGATAGAAAAAATATATATATTCTTCTGAGCACTTTTCATCAGAAGGACCAATACGACGAAAAGCACCTTCAGGCAACTCTTCAATTTTGACAACAATGATACTTTTTATGTTAAATTATGCATATTGTTTAGTCGATTTAACAAAATAATCGTATTTTTGCAAAATCAATTAAACAATAAGAGATTATGATACAAAAAGAAGTTATCAGAGAAATACTCTTGGAAAATAGAAAAGAGATAGAATTACAGCATATTGTCCCAAGAGACATCCAAATGGAAGAGTTTGCCAACTATGTCTTGATAGGCGTAAGACGAGCCGGCAAATCTTTCATGCTCTATCAGCAGATTCAACAAAACTTAAAACGGGGCATCACCTGGGACTCCATGCTATACATCAATTTTGAGGATGAACGTTTGATGGGTATGACAGCACAAGAACTTAATCTTATCCTTGAAGTTCATGGTATGATGTCAGACAAACGCCCAATTCTATTTCTTGATGAAATACAAAATATAGATGGTTGGGATAAATTTGCACGACGCTTAGCTGACAACAAGTACAGAGTCTATATTACAGGCAGCAACGCCAAAATGCTTAGCAGTGATGTGACAACGACCTTGGGAGGTCGCTATATCACTAAACACATTATGCCATATAGTTTCTCTGAATTTCTGAATGCCAATGAGATTTCTTATGACACAGATATCATCGCAACCACATCAGGAAGAGCAAAAGTACAAAGATATTTTGAAAGCTATTTCCATTTTGGAGGTTTTCCTGAAGGTGCAAAACTGGCATCAAAAAGAGATTATATCAATAGTGTATATCAAAAGATTTATCTCGGCGACATAGCCTCTCGCAACAAAATAGAGAACCAGTTATCACTTCGCATACTTTTCAGAAAACTTGCTGAGAGCGTAAAGCAACCAATTTCTTTCACACGACTCACCAATATAATAGCATCTACTGGTGCTAAACTCAGCAAACCAACTCTCATCAATTATATTGAATATTCTAAAGATGCTTTCTTAATTTATCCTATCAAGAATATCGCAGACAATCTCACACAACGTGAGACCAACCCTAAATACTATTTTGTAGATAACGGTATTATCAGTATCCTTGCCATGGATATAGACACATCATTATTAGAGAATATGGTTGCAATGGAACTATTACGAAGATATGGGTTAGACGAACAAGTTTTCTTCTATAATAAAAATATAGAAGTAGATTTTTATATACCTGATGCAGCAATGGCTATACAAGTAAGCTACAATCCCAAAAAATCTACAGAAACTTGGGAAAGAGAATCTACAGCTCTTATCAAACTTTCCAAGGTATTGGATTGCAAGCGTCTCATAATCCTAACTTACGAGTTGGAAGAAGAGATTGTTGTAAAAGACAAGAAAATAGAAGTGATACCTGTATGGAAATGGTTACTTGATTTATAGCTATTATCCAGAACGTCAAGGCAGAAGCTTCAATAACAATATAATAAGAAAGTCCGTGGGGAAACAAATTTCCACGGACTTTTCTTATTAAAGACACCTCTCAACACACATAAAATTTCGGGGGAATCGGATATTCTTCATTTTTATAGGATGGTAATCCAGATACCTTCCCCCTTATTCTCAGCCGCCTGGATGCGCTTCATCAGACGATGGAGCCAGATACGGGAGTTCACCACCATGCCCTTCAGTTTGTTTTCACCCACCAGGATGCAGCCCTGGGTATCATCGGGATAGTTACCGGCATGAATGCGGATGCCCTCGAAACCGGGAACCCCCTGCACATACGGCAGCCACTCCTTGAATCGGGGCGACTTGGTGATGAGCACACGATACGAGCCTTCAGGGATGGCTGTATGACCCGGAATCTTTCTTGCCACCTTGCCGCTCTGACGGCTGTACTTGGCAGTATCAATCTCCTAGATAATCAGTTTTTCAGGGCGTTTGCGCTTATCCTTATTGGCACCCTTGCGCATCATTTCATCCTTCCATTCCTTCTCACGCTTCAGGTTTTCGGCATCTCTTTTACGGATATTCTCCATAATGAAATCGATAGGTTTCTGTACACAACTTTTACCTGCACCTGTGCCTGCAAGCAGCACACACGCCAGGGTAGCTTCGTGCTCCACGTTATCGATATATCTGAATCTGGTTCTTCAGAGATGGGTAGCCAGCGGAGGAAAAATGGCGCAAGCCACAGCCGGCTGATAGATTTCCGGAGTCTTGAAAATCAGCAGCTCCACCAGCTTCAGCAGCTTCTTCGGCATCGGAGGCGGAGCAGGATAATCCTCGTCTTCGGAACTTTGAACTCCGTTACTTTGAACTTGGAACTGTATGATTACCATAGCCTGCCATTTGCCCCATAAAGCCCCCCGCCAGGCGTCCCGGGGATTTACAATTAGGTATTTTCAGCTGGTCGATGGCATAAGCAAACTCCTGCTCAGATATACGCTTGGGGTTCAATTCGCCTTTCTTGGCTCCCTCATCATCAGGAGCCCACTGGTTGCTTTTTGGTTGTAGTTCTTCTTCATTCATATTATTATGGTTTTTAAGTATACGCAAAAGCCCCGCCTAGCGAGAGCGTTGTACTCTGCTAGGCGGGGCTTGCGTTCTTTATTGTTATGTTGTTATTCTTTTAGAATAGGCTATTATATTATCATTCTACTATTTTAACTCCAGCTGCTCAGCCGACAGCCCTGTTATTTTCATCACCGTGGCTGTATCCATACCATTCGCCAGCATCTTCCTAGCTATTTCAAGGCTACGCTGGGTCATACCCCTCTCCATTCCTTCAGCCAGCCCTTTCTCCATTCCTTCAGCCAGTCCTTCTTCTTTTCCTTCTCTCTTGGCTGTATCTATCGAATTCTTGATATCACGATACGCCATCTTGCTGGCTTCGTACTCCCGCTGCTCCTGCGGAGTGAATCTTGCTATCTCGGCTTCTTCAAAGAGGCGGTCGAAGACCTTGTCGCATAACGCCTTAGGGCGCTGAGTAAGCTTGTAAAGGTTCTTTAAGGCATAGAGCCACTTGTCGTAGAGCGTTTCCAACTCGTCAAGCGACTTGTCGAACTTAGCGATTTCTACGTAGATAAATTCCAGCTTATCGTAAAAAATCTTGTGCGTAGCTGTATCGCATAGCTGTACATGATGGCGGATTTCTTCCTTATTGAAGGCTGCCTCGTTCATGTTGAAGTTGAGCAGGGCAATTGTGTAAACATGGTTGAGCTTGAAATCCCATTCACTACCCTTAGGAGCCTGCTCACGGATAGGGAAGGTGGAATAGAACAGGGCACGGTCCTTGAAGTATGTCTGGTATGCATTCTGCATTTCCACGATAAACTTCTCGCCGTTTTCTCCTTCGCAATATACGTCAAAGATGGCCTTGCGGTCGGTATATATGTCGCCCACTTTCTCCGGATTCAGATACTTCACGTCCTTAACAACCTGTCTTCCGTTGAACAAGCTGTTAAGGAAACAGATCAGCAAATCCTTGTTGGGAGCTGATCCGAAAATTCGCTTGAAACCGAAATCGGTCAACAAACTGATATATCTTTCTTCTACCTGCTTCATAATCCCAATGTTATTAATATTTCTATTGCATCAGCAAAGTTACGATTTTATTTTCATACTCGCAAGAGTTTTCCGATAAAAGTTTTGAATAAAGTTCAATCAGCCCACTGCCTACAACTTCATTAGTTCAGCCTTGCTTTCTTTTTCCGGTAATGCCGAAATGTCTAGCAAGCGCTTGCCAAACTGATGGAGTACCGGATTATCCACCCCTTCTGTAAGATCAAGAATATCAATGGACAAATAAAAACACAATTCACTAAATTTTCTGAAGTTTTCATGGCGCTTCTGAAAATCAGCCTTCAACATCGGGAATGTAGCGACATATTTTTTAAATTTCTCCACTCTTCGTTTTTCATACAAAAAATTGTCATCAGACTTGTTGCCAGGATAATTATCCAGACGCTGATCATATAACAGCTCTGCCAAATTCAACAGCTGCTCGGTATGCAGTATGTCAAAGGATACAAAGGTATGATGCAATATATACGGATCGTAATCGGCAATTTCAGAGAAGGAACAACCATTGGGAAATATCGTAAAGCTCTCCATGCCGAGCTTGGGATGCTCCACTATCTTAAAAAACGATTCAACAAACTGAGAGCGTATAAAATGCTTCACTATATCCATCATCTGTAATGAAGAATCATGAAGGTATCGCTCGTTGTAACGCTGAAAAAAATGATGAGTGAAAAACTGCACATGAATCCATGGCAATACCGTATGTGAATATACAGCCATATTGAGCTCACCCTTATATAGGAAAACACAGCAAACATTAATAAAAGGACCATTTTCCCGTGTTTCCTTCTTATTCCTGCTTAATGGTGTAAGCAGCATCTTGTTGTGTCTGGGAGATGTCCACTCCACGGTCTTGAACAAGAGCTTGCCATTAGGTCGGTTCATAACCTCTTTCATATACTTCTTAACGGGCAGGTGGACTTGGTATCTGACTACGTTCTTATAATCCTCTTCCAATTCCTTTGCAATATCTGCATAGCTCATTGTATCTGTTATCATACTAATTTTTATTAAGTGATTCATATTCCATAAGTTCTCACTAAAGCGGAGGATAGCCTAGCCATGACAGCGAAGACCAAAGAGTTCATCTGCAAAGATAAGCTTTTTCTACGATATATGCAAATCTTTGAGCGTTTTTTCGAGAGGCATCCTTGGAGTTTTATTTACATCGAAAGAAGTCACATGGAGATTATCTGTTGATACTGACACGAACCTAGGATTTGGCCCGGTTTGACTCAATTACTCAGTTACTCAATTACTCAGTTTATTTCTAGCCCCCTATACCTGGAACTTGGTTATAAATTGAAAGTATATTTTTTATATTATATATTTAATAAATATATAATATACTATCTATACAAGAAGAAACATACGGGCAGAATAAAACTGAGTAATTGAGTAACTGAGTAATTGAGTACGATTTCGAGGAAGAACGGACAGACGCCTTATAATGGGTTAAATGATTATTTAATAGTAGTTTAGACTGAATCTCTATGTTTTTCTGCCAGCAACTCTATATTTCTCTCTTCTCTTTCTTACGAGTTAGGATTATTAACGCAGTTTCAAATTGAAAGCTGCTGAAAATCGGCCCTTATCACACCCAGAAATTTGGTGGTTCCAGAAAAAAGCTGTATCTTTGCACCGTCATTCAGAGATAAGGAGACTTATCGGAAGAATGACAAAAAACTGAATGAGTAACCATTAAAATTGAATTATTAACCCTTTAAAAAACTGATTGACTATGGGACAAGGAACTAGTAAGGCAAGATTACACGTACCCCTCAAACGGGTGAGAACGCAGGTAAGAAGCTCTGGTATGCTACTGCCGTGAGCGACCGTGTGTCTTTTTCACCCCTGAGGTCGTAACCTTTCACCCTAATCAGAAATAGGGATTTCCCCTTCTACTTTAGGGAATCCTTCTCGTTTCTTTTCGGAAGAAAGTAGTACTTTTGCAGGCGCAAACAAGATAATGACCGAGCACTCTTTTTAAAAGGGGCTCAAGATTATAACTTTCAAAAACAGTATCGCTTATGAAAAGAAATGAAGTAATGGCGCTTATCGCCACAACCATATTGATGTTTGCCGTATGCCTCTCGGCTTCGGCTAAGGGAAAAAGAAACGTGGAGCGGGGAATGACCAAGCAGGAGGTAATCGCCATTCTTGGAGAACCTAAGCTCACCAGTTTCGACATGTTTGGGGACAAATGGGAATATGCCAAATATAATAATCTGTTTGGAGATTCCAAGTACATCACGGTTTTCTTCGACAGAAACGGGAAGGTGGTGCAATACAACACGAGGATCATAGAACCGAACAGCCAGCAGTCGAATGCTCAGCAGCCTCAACACCCTACTCCACCCCTCTACGATGGAAGATGTGATCCCGATGACAGAATGGATTACGGCTACAGCCTCGATGATGCTTCCTTCTCCAAACTATATAATAAGGTAAAGCAAGCAAGCTTCAACGACAACAAGTTCGACCTGATAGATGTGGCAAGCCTCGGCTGCTATTATTCCTGCGCCCAAGTGGTCCGCATCATGAAGATATTCCCTTTCGACGACGAACAGCTGAAAGCGCTCAAAATGATGGCGCCACATATCGTGGATCTTCAGAATACAGGCCTCATCTATAAAGTATTCAGCTTTGACAGCGAAAAGGAAAAAGCTGAGGAAATCATCAGAAATAGCAAATAAATAAGGTGATTGATGCGGATTGCAAATCCGCAGAGTATAAAAGGTTAGGTCATTTTTTGATGCCGGATTGCAAATCCGGCAGGACGCCTAACGGATACCAGATAACCACGGATTTTTCTTTCCCCCTCCCTTTCCATTTTTTACAAAAATCACAAGGATTGTTAAAATTGAAACTTTAAGATAAACTTTTCCGTCTAAATGCAATCAGATTAATATCTTTCTGAAATAAATAAAACGGGATAAAAAGAAAATAGAAGAAGATTATGAACGGAAAAGTAAAAAACGCAATGGCTGCTCTGCTTCTTGTGGCGGCACCATTGGCTACGCAGGCAAAACAATGGTCGCTGAAAGACTGTATCGACTATGCGCTTGCCAACAACATCGCTCTTCAGAAGACGCAACTCACCAAGGCCAACGCCCAAGAAGATTATCTGCAGTCGAAAGCTGCTCTGCTTCCGTCGCTCAGCGCCAGCACCAACCAAAGCGTGAACTATACGCCGTGGGTAGCTAGCGGAATCAGCGGAGACGGTTTCTCGAGAGCAAGTATAGACAAGGTTTATTACAATGGAAATTATTCCGTATCGGGAAACTACACCATCTGGAACGGAAACAAGAATCACAATCAGATTAAGCTGAACAAACTTGCTGCCGAGGCTGCCGACCTTGATTCTGCCACTCAGGCTATCAAGCTGCAGGAGCAGATTGCCCAGCTCTATGTTCAGATTCTCTATTCTACTGAGGCTATCCAGGTGAACAAGGAGAGCTATCAGTCGAGCTTGCAGAACGAAGAACGGGGCAAGGAGATGGTGAAGATTGGAAAGATGAGCAAGGCTGATCAGGCACAGCTCACCGCTCAGAGAGCACAGGATGAATTCAACATCGTACAGGCTGAAAGCAATGTGAAGAACTACAAGCGACAGCTGAAAGAACTGCTTCAGATTACAAGCGATGAGGCGTTCGACATCGAGATTCCTAACACTACCGATGAGATGGCACTCGCTGCGGTTCCTGCCCTGAATGGTATTTATGAAGCTGCACTCGACAATCGTCCTGAGTTCAAGACCTTCCAGAATCAATTGGCACAGAACGATTTGAGCATCAAGATTGCAAAGGCGGGCAAACTGCCTACCATCAGCGCCAACGGTGGTATTACAACCAGCAATACTTCCATGAACAGTACAAGCTTGGGCAAGCAGCTGAAGACCAACTTCAATGTTGGAGGCGGCATTGGTGTCAGCATTCCTCTCTTTGAGAACCGCTCTACCAAGACACAGGTGAACAAGGCGTTGATTCAGCGCGAAAGCATTCAGCTCGACCTGAAGAACCAGCAGACTCAGCTCTATTCTACCATTGAGAATTACTGGTTGCAGGCAACAACCAACCAGAGTCAGTTCAAGGCGGCTAAGGTTAGCAGCGAGAGTGCTCAGACCAGTTACAATCTGCTGAGCGAGCAGTTTAAGCTGGGATTGAAGAATATCGTTGAGCTCCGAACAGGAAAGGATAACCTGCTCAAGGCGAAGCAGAACGAGCTCCAGGCCAAATACCTCGCCATCCTCAATATCAATATGTTGAAATTCTATAAGGAGGGACATATTTAAGGAGTTAAGGAGTTAAGACATATGTCTTGCTGCTTAAAATTACGCCTAAAAGACTATTGTCTTAACTCCTCAGCGACCGCAGGGAGCGATAACTCCTTTAACTCCTTAACTCCTATCAAATCCCATAAAAGAAAAATTATGTCTGAAACATCAAATAACAACGAGAACAAGAAAGTGGTGATAGAGCTCGACAACGTGCGTCGCGACTTTCTTGTGGGTGATGAAACCGTCCACGCCCTGAAAGGCGTAAGCTTCAAGATCTACGAGGGCGAGTTCGTCACCATCATGGGTAAGTCGGGTTCCGGCAAATCCACCCTGCTCAACCAGCTGGGCTGCCTCGACACCCCTTCCAAGGGTGAATATTACCTGGATGGCGTGAGCGTGCGCAAGATGAGCCGTAACGACAGAGCCATCCTGCGCAACCGCAAGATCGGCTTCATCTTCCAGAACTACAATCTCCTGCCAAAGACCACGAGCGTAGAGAATGTAGAGCTGCCGCTGATGTACAATCCTGCCATCAGCGCAGAAGAGCGCAAGCAGCGTGCCATCGAAGCTCTGAAGGCTGTAGGATTGGGCGAGAGACTCTACCATAAGAGCAACCAGATGTCGGGTGGACAGATGCAGCGTGTAGCCATCGCCCGTGCGCTGGTGAACAATCCTGCCGTGATTCTCGCCGACGAGGCAACGGGTAATCTGGATACGAGAACCAGCTTCGAGATCCTGGTTCTCTTCCAGAAGCTCTATGCTGAGGGCAGAACCATCATCTTCGTAACCCACAACCCGGATATCGCCAAATATTCCAGCCGCAACATAGAATTGCGCGACGGACACATCATCAGCGATACCTATAATGACAACATCCTTTCGGCAGCAGAAGGCCTTGCCGCCCTGCCAGCCAATACGGACGAATAAGGGAAGTGAAGAACGAAGAGTGAAGAACGAAGAAGTGAAGAGTGAAGAATGAAGAGTGAAGAGTGAAGAGTGAAGAGTGAAGAATTCAACAGCTTTACTAATCATAAAGCTCAAAGCTCAAAGTTCAAAGTTCAAAGTAAATAAGTTCAAAGTAAATGAATTATCAGAATCTTTTAAAGATAGCCCTTCGAGCGATAGCAGCCAACAAGATGCGCTCCTTCCTCACAGCCCTGGGCATCATCATCGGTATTGCAGCCGTGATTACGATGCTTGCCATCGGACAGGGTAGTAAGGCGAGCATCAAGGCGAACATCGCCGAGATGGGTAGTAATATGATTATGATTTCGCCGGGTGCAGACATGAGAGGCGGTGTGCGACAGGATGCTTCCTCGATGGAGACCCTGAAGCAGGCAGACTACCAGAGCATCAAGGAGGATTGTAATTACATCAGTGCCATTTCGCCTACCGTAAACAGTTCGGGACAGTGGATTTATGGCAATAACAATACGCAGAGTTCCATCTATGGCGTGAATCAGGACTACCTGAGCATCCGACAGCTGAAGGTGGCAGATGGAGAAATGTTTACCGATACCGACATCAAGGCAGCTGCCAAGGTCTGCATCCTGGGGCAGACCGTAGTGGATTATCTTTTTCCCGACGGCAGCGACCCGATCGGCAAGGTAGTACGTTTCAACAGCATCCCGTTCCGTGTAGTAGGTGTGCTCCAGAAGAAGGGTTACAACTCCATGGGAATGGACCAGGATGACCTCGTACTCGCCCCATACACCACCGTGATGAAGCGAATCCTGGCACAGACCTATCTGGGCGGAATCGTATGTTCTGCCATTACCGAGGAAGCATCTCAGCCGGCTCAGGATCAGATTTCAGAAATTCTCCGTCGCAACCATAAGCTGAAGGACGCTACCGAGACCACCGAGGCAGATGAGGATGATTTCAACATCCGTTCGCAGGAGGAAATCTCCAGCATGATGAATTCTACCATGTCCACCATCACCATTCTTCTGGGTAGTGTGGCTGGAATCTCCCTGTTGGTGGGCGGTATTGGAATCATGAACATCATGTACGTTTCAGTTACCGAGCGAACCCGCGAAATCGGTCTCCGAATGAGTGTGGGAGCCAGGGGTATCGATATTCTGAACCAGTTCCTCATCGAGGCGATTCTGCTCTCAGTGACCGGCGGAATCATCGGAGTGATATTGGGAGTGAGTCTGTCGCTGAGTCTGAATGCCTTCCTGCATATTGCCACTCAGATAGAGCCTTGGAGCATCATCATGAGTTTCGCCGTCTGCACCTTCACCGGCGTGTTCTTCGGCTGGTATCCGGCAAAGAAGGCTGCAAGACTCGACCCTATCGAGGCAATCAGATACGAGTAAAAAACTGATTAGTTTTTTCTGAAATATATCTGTTTTATCCAAACTTTATTGTATTTTTGCAGAAGAATTCAATAAACTTAAGATAAAACAGATAGAAAGAAAATGAATACAGAAATATTATCAGCAGATAAAGACCCGATGGGCGCAGCCATTCTCGACTTCCAGCAGCATGGGAAAGCAGCCCGACTGAGAGTGCTCTCTTCGATGTTCGAGGAAGACGAAATGCCAGTGAAACATCTGTTCAGAAGCACCCGGGAAATGCCGATGCTGGAGCAGAAAGCCCTGCAACTAGCCAAGGGACGGGTGCTGGATATCGGTGCCGGAAGCGGTTGCCATACGCTCGAACTTCAGAAGAAGGGACTGGCGGTGAAGGCGATTGATATTTCGCCCTTGAGCTGCGAAGCGATGAAGCTGAGAGGGGTGAAGGATGCGGAATGCATCAATCTCTTCGATCCGCATCTGAGCAGTGGGAATCATTCCAGAGAGCACCAGGAGACTCATTCCGAAGAGAACCAGGAACAGTTTGAAGGCGGTTTCGATACGATTCTCCTTCTGATGAACGGAACGGGAATTGCCGGAAAAATAGAAAATCTCCCTGCTCTCTTCCTGCGTCTGAAAGCGTTGCTGAATCCGGGCGGTCAGATTCTCATCGATTCCTCTGATCTGAAATATATCTACGAGAATGAGGATGGAAGTTTCGACATCAATCTGAATGGAGCCTATTACGGAGAAGTGGATTATCAGATGATTTACAAGAATGTAAAAGGCGACCGCTTCGACTGGCTCTACGTGGATTTCCCATTACTCAAGTCCATTGCCGAAACCTGCGGGTTGCATGGTGAACTCGTGGAAGAAGGCGAGCATTATGACTATCTGGCTAGGTTTTTCTAATGATTTCAAAGGATTTTTTGAAACTTCATAAAAGGATTTTCTAAAAAACATCATAAAAAAGTGAAGGAGCTAAGACAAATGTTCTTGGCTCCTTCATTTTTTCCTCCTAACCTATTTTATTTTATCGTTGAAATCGTGACATCCGAGAAATCTTTCATGTAATCAAGAATCTCCATGGTGTGGAAATCGCGCTTTGCCTTGATTTCTATGTTCGCTTCCAGGAATTCCTCCTTCGAGAAGCGGCGCTCTTTCAGCTCATAGGAATGAACTTCCAGGCCTTTCTGCTTGATTTGCTTGATAAACTCCTTCACGCTTTCACGCGATGGCGCGGAGAAGGTCAAGTCGACGGTAGTTGTTCCCAACTGCGGAATCCAGTAGTTCAATACTTCCAGTCCCAGCAGCACCATCGCCGTGGTAATAGCTGCAGCCATATACATTCCCGTACCGCACGCCAGACCAATAGCCGCTGTCACCCACAAACCAGCCGCCGTGGTAAGACCTCTCACTACGTTTTTCTGGAAGATAATCGTTCCGGCGCCCAGGAATCCAATGCCCGAAACCACCTGCGCAGCCACACGGGAAGAATCCTTTAAGTCAAATCCAAATCCATACTGGGAAACAACACAGAAGAGCGCACTTCCCAATGCCACGAGAAAGTGAGTACGGAAACCAGCCTCCTTGGCACGATATTCTCGCTCTATTCCTATCGCACCTCCTAAAAGCAGGGCGAGAGACAGGCGAATGGTCAGGTCAATATAAGTTGTATCCATAAAATATCCTTTCTTTTAAAGTTTGCTTGCAAAGATAATATAATTCGAAGACAATACAAAATAAATCTATTGATTTTATGACGAAAATATTTTTTCCTTGGTAATTCAAGAAAAAAGCGTATTGCAGCCAAGTCTAATTCCTCTACCGACGGAGAGTTATTTACCGATAAAGAACACTTACGTAAAGTTGGAATAACGCTTACGTAAAGTTGGAATAACACTTACGTAAAGTTCAAGTGAGGCTCATTTGGAGTTCAAAAGAGGCTTACTTGAAGTCCAAAAGAGACTCACTTAAAGTTGGAAAAGCCTTACTAGATGGCAGCCAGGACGTTCTGGAAACTGCATTGCGACGTATCTGACTGTACGTCGGGACATAACGGTTATTACGTCGGGACGTATCAAATGCTACATCGGGACGTAATTTCTTCTTTACCGTGGCAATGCGTGGCAATAAGGTGGCAATAAAAAAGCGCTTATTGCCACACGTTATCAGTTTATAATCAAATAGTTAAGTGCAAGTGTGATAGATGTGGCATTAATTTAGAGAAAAAATATACTTTGTCCGACACACATAAAAAAGGGAAGCGCCGAAACAACACTTCCCCATGGATTGGATAAGTTATATAATCATCTGTCTCGCGACATCTTATTCTGCGTATGCTGTCTTGTAGGCAGAGTCAAAGAACATAGCGCAAGAACCTACGCCAGTCTCATACTCATGCTGCTTCTGACCAGCGCTGTCATACTCCACTACATAGCCGTTACCACTATAGTCGGCATAGCCATTATCGCCCATTTTATAAGAGAGCACGAAGATATGACCGTTCAATGGATCGGCGAAAATGCCGCATGGGCTCACAGGCATCTCTGAGAGCGTCATCGCCTGTGCTTGTGTACTTCCTGCTGCAAGCGCACTCACGCTAGGAGTGCCGCCATAAGGTGCATTGAGCACATAGAAATAAGGATGAGCCGCCTGCATACGTGTTGTAGCCCCAGGGGTTACGCATACAGCATAGTTGCCGTCTGCCACCTTCTGTGACTTGCCCTTGTCGAAGAGTACCACACGGAGGGCATTCTCGCCAGTGGTCGCATAGTCAGGAGCAGGTCCATACACAGGGTTGTCGATGACATACACACGCCCCGAAGCATAATAGATGCTGGTAGGATTGTTCACCCCCTCAATATTCTTTGTTTCTACATTGTCGTTGGAAAGGTTGATGCAAGAGATGTTGCCACCACCAGCACCATAGTTGCTGTTAGCAACGTAGAGATTGCCATTACCGATGACCAAGCCCTCAGGATAGCTGCCCACCTGCCACTTCTTTTGAAGAGCAAAGCTTGTGGTGTCCACGGCAGCTACATAGCCACCGTATGTAGTGAAATATACCTTGCCGTCACCAGCGATGATATGGCGAGGCTCGGTACCCTCGGCATTGCCCAGCAACTCTGTGGTCTTGATTTGCTTGATGCTCTGCTTGGTTTTCTTGTCGATTACCTCGATAGTGTTGCTCTGGTCTACGGCGAGATAAATCTTGTTGCCATAAACGATGCCGTCATTGGCAGTATTACCGAGCGAACGACCGTTAGCAGCCTTGAATACGTTCTGTGTGGCTGTGCTTGAAGCATAGTCGATGGCTGTGAGAGAGCTCTCAATTTTGTTATACATGTTACCTGAATTCACGACATAAGCGCCCGTACTATACACCTGGAGATAAGTCTCAGGACCATCGTTGTCGTCGCTACATGATGTCATCACTGCAGTGCCCATCAAGAGCACCGCCAAACCTAATAAATACTTTTTCATTTTCTTTTTTATCTGTTTATATTTGAATCTAATTTGTTACTATCTAGAAGTTATACCCGATGCTTAACATCCAGCTGCGGCGAGGCATCGGATAATGCCCTACTAGTTCATACTGCTCCGACAGCAGGTTCTTCACATCCATTCTGACCTTCACACCTCTCAGGGATTTCCCCAAAAGACTCAGTCCGTCCAGCTGACGATAGAGCGTCAACCCCATGTCCCAGTAGCCATCCACTTCGGTGCCTTCATAATGCTCATTGTTGGCCCATCGCTTGCTCATTCCCTGTCCATGGAGTGAGACATTCACCCAGGGATTCTCCCACCCCAAGGCAATACTGCCCGAGTGCAGAGGGATATAGGCTACTTGATTGCCATAATATTTGGACGAGCGGTCGGTATGGTTCACCACATGCTGGTAGCTATACGACCCTTGCAGCGAGAGTTGCTGCCCCGGAGCCATCTGCCAAGTGCCACGCAAAGAAGCATCCACGCCAACGACATCAACCCGTGCCAGGTTTACGGTACGCCAAACGAACATATTGTAAGGAACGCCCACAATCTTGTCGGTCACCCGATTGTTGTAGCCGTCCAGCGTTGCTTGAAGATTCCATCCCCTGTAACGCAGGGATTCGCCGTTTCCCCCATCTTCTGAAGAAGTTTTTTTCCACGTAAGCCCGATATTCAACTGTCGGGTTTTCTCAGGCTTCAGATCAGAACTTCCATAATGGAAGAAATAGTTCTCGTTGAAAGTAGGAACCCGGAAGATGTCCTTGTACGAAGCCCTGAGATAAAGTTCATCGCTGGCAGTACCATTCCCCAGGAGCCGATAAGAAAGCGAAAGCGATGGCGAAAGCCGGCGTGCATCCTTGGCAGCCTGTCCTGCCTTGGTAGAATTGGCACTGCCTGGCTGAGTCTCTATCTTGCGCCCCACGCTGTTGAGGTAAACCGAAGCCAGCATCCTGGCAAGAGCCACCCATCTTCCCTTCGCATATCGAACGGAGAGCGACTGCAGGTTGCCATGTCGATGAGGTCGCAGATCGGTGGCGAGGGTGCTGTTGAGCGAGTTCATCATCCAGTCGGCAGAGTAATCCACCGCCCAGCCATCATCCGGCATCCACATCAGTGCTGCCGAAGTATAATATTCCCTCTGCCAGTAGGTAGCATCATTGCGCCGATTTGCCACGAGCGTGTCCTGATAGGCAGAACTCGCCCAGTTCATCTTGGCTTGCACCTTCAGCATCCAATGGTCATCAAGACTTCTGGCTTGCCATCTCGCCTGAGCAAAGGCGTTGCGGTCGTGCAACTGTTCGGCAGTTACATCGGTATAAAATCTCACGATGCCAGGCAACTGTCGGTCGTTGTCATAATAGTAGAGCTTTGCCCACAATTGGCTCCGGCTCATGCCATCGGATCGTCTGCCCATCATCCAGTGCATATTCAGTTCGCCATGCCCCGAGTTCATCCGGCTGTTGGTTCTTCGCTCATGGGTAGTATATTTACCGTTGCGCAAGAGGAAAGGATAGTTGTTTTCGGCATAGGTGTACTCACCCATCGCCTGGAGGGTGAACCTATCAGACAATCTCTGCACATAGCGCAGATAAGGCGAGACATATCCGAAGGATCCCACCTGCAACTGAGTAGAGAGGTGAGGCTGCTGGTCGATGGGAATCTCGCTCATGGTCTCGATGGCAAGTAAAGCTGCCACCGAGGCTTGCCGAGCCGAAATGAAGATGTCGTCGTTGTCACCAATGGTGAGTCGCAATGTCTGCACTTGGTCGAGCGAATAACGGGACACATCAATTTCGCCGCCCTGACATTCGCTGAGCAGCACACCATCGTAACTCACTCCCGTATGTCCCGCTCCGAATCCACGCACAGCTACCGTTTTCATTCCTCCTGCCCCACCATAGTCGCGCAGATTGATGCCTGGCATGCGGTGCAAAGCGTCGGCCATATCCGTAACGCCAAGCCTCAACATATCCCCCTTGTCCAAAAGCTGGAGAGGCGATGTGCTCGTAAGTATCCAGTGCTGCCGAGCATTCACTTTTACTTCCTGCAAGTGCTCGGTACGAATGGAATCTTGCCCCATACCCACTTGTGCATACAACAGTAGCAAGCCACCGAGACAAAATATCCTCAATGCCTTCATTCATTCTATCTTTTATATTATTATCTGTGTCTCCATCACGAACCCATCCCACGGGGTTGGATAGAATCATCGAAATCTCTTATCCTAAAGACACTCTTTCATCATATTGTTTCCGATGGCAACGGCAGGTCTTCTGACTTGCGTCCTCCCAGCATCTTACTCTATGTAAACATAAAAAGATGCAAAACTCATGGCAAGCGGTCTTCCCGAAAAAATGTCAGTGACCATGGTGCTTGCCGCAATAAGACGCTTACAGCAGCGGGACTGTCCGGGCTTCTCACCCGATTCCCTTTTAATCACTACGCACTCATCCTGCCTGAGGCGGCAGAAGGTGGCAGCAAACCAATTGCGAGTGCAAAGGTACGATAAAAAAATGAATTAACAGCTAACTTCATGCGCTTTTTATTTGGTAATTTGCGATTTTCTTCTTAAATTTGCGGAAAAATTAAAAATCATACATTTTAATATTATATGGCAACAGTTGACGACAAGAAGATTATCTTTTCGATGGTGGGCGTATCTAAGATTATCCCACAAAACCAGAAACAGATTCTGAAGAACATCTACCTATCGTTCTTCTACGGAGCAAAAATCGGCATCATCGGTTTGAACGGTGCCGGTAAATCTACGTTGATGAAAATCATCGCAGGACTTGAGCAACCTACCCAGGGTGAGGTGGTTTGGAGCCCAGGCTACTCTGTGGGCTACTTGCCTCAGGATCCTCCGCTCGACGAGAACAAGACCGTGAAGGAAAACGTGATGGAGGGTGTGCAGAAAATCTATGATGCACTCGCAGAATACGAGGACATCAACAATAAGTTCGGTCTCGAAGAATATTACGGAGACCCTGATAAGATGGACAAGCTGATGCAGCGTCAGGCTGAGGTGCAGGATATCATTGATGCTACTGATGCCTGGAACATCGACTCCAAGCTGGAGCGTGCGATGGCTGCCCTACATTGTCCTCCTGGCGATTGGCCTGTTACCAATCTCTCGGGTGGTGAGCGCCGCCGCGTGGCTCTCTGCCGCCTGCTCCTGCAGAAGCCGGATGTACTCCTGCTCGATGAGCCAACCAACCACCTGGATGCTGAGAGTATCGACTGGCTGGAGCAGCACCTGCAGCAGTATGAGGGTACCGTAATCGCCGTAACCCACGACCGCTACTTCCTCGACGACGTGAGCGAGTGGATTCTGGAGTTGGACCGTGGCGAGGGTATTCCATGGAAGGGCAACTACTCTTCATGGCTCGACCAGAAGACCAAGCGAATGATTCAGGAGGAGAAGACTGCCTCTAAGCGCCGCAAGACATTGGAGCGCGAGTTGGAATGGGTTCGCATGGCACCTAAGGCCCGTCAGGCTAAGGGTAAGGCTCGTCTGAACTCTTACGAGCAGATGCTCAACCAGGAGCAGAAGGAGCGCGAGGAGAAGCTGGAAATCTTCATCCCTAACGGTCCTCGTCTGGGCAACAAGGTGATTGAGGCTCAGCACGTTAAAAAGGCGTTCGGCGAGAAGGTTCTCTTCAACGACCTCAACTTCATGCTTCCTCCTAACGGCATCGTAGGTGTGATTGGTCCTAACGGAGCCGGCAAGACTACCCTCTTCCGCCTCATCATGGGCTTGGATCAGGCAGATGGCGGCACATTCGAGGTGGGTGAGACCGTGAAGCTGGCTTATGTTGACCAGCAGCACAAGGACATCGACCCTCAGAAGACCGTTTACGAGGTGATTTCCCAGGGCAACGAAACCTTGCGTCTGGGTGGCAGAGACGTGAATGCACGTGCTTATATCAGCCGTTTCAACTTCTCGGGCACCGACCAGAGCAAGCTCTGCAGTGTTCTCTCGGGTGGTGAGCGCAACCGTCTGCAGTTGGCCTTGGCATTGAAGCAGGAAGGTAATGTGTTGCTCCTCGATGAGCCAACCAACGATATCGACGTGAACACACTGCGTGCCTTGGAGGAAGGTTTGGAAGCATTTGCCGGTTGTGCTGTGGTTATCAGCCACGACCGCTGGTTCCTCGACCGAATCTGTACCCACATTCTTGCCTTCGAGGGCAATGGTGAGGTCTTCTTCTTTGAGGGCAGCTATTCTGAGTACGAAATCAACAAGGCGCGCCGCCTGGGCGATACAGAGATCAAGAAAGGTCGCTATCGCAAGTTGATGGAGGAATAAGTTGATGGAGAAATAAAAAGGAGAAGCCCCCATCGGGTCTTCTCCTTTTTTATTCCAGCAACTGGTGTCAACACCATCATCCATAAGCAGCACTCTGCTTCTAAGATTTTAAAAACTAACAATATAAACGTTTTAAACTAACAATATAAATATGAGAGCAGCATTCATATCACTATCATTTCTGCTGGCTGGCTCGCTGATGGTTCCTGCCATCGCACATACACCTGCAAGCAAGAAGAAAGTTGCAACTACAACTCAAAAAAGTAAAATCCTGCCGATGAAGGAGTATATCGACCAGCTGATGGCAAAGATGACCCTGCAGGAGAAAATCGGTCAGCTCAACCTGATGGTGGCTGGCGACATCACTACCGGTGGAGCCCTGAACACCCAGGTGGGTGGCGACATTGCAAAAGGCAACATGGGCGGCGTATTCAACATCAAGGGACTCGACAAGATCAAGGCTCTCCAGGACATCGCCATCAAGAACAGCCGTCTGGGCATTCCGCTGCTGGTGGGCATGGACGTAATCCATGGTTACGAGACTATGTTCCCTATCCCTCTCGCCCTCTCCTGCTCCTGGGATACAGAAGCGATGAAGAAGGTAGGCGAAGTATCGGCTAAGGAAGCCAGTGCTGCAGGAATCAACTGGACTTACTCGCCCATGGTAGATATTGCACTCGACGCCCGATGGGGACGAATCAGCGAGGGTAACGGAGAGGATCCTTACCTGAGCGGCGTGATGGGTGCCGCACTCACACAGGGTTACCAGGGCGCCGATATGCGCACAGAGGAGATATTGAAAGCCGATAGAATCATGGCTTGTCTCAAGCACTTTGCCCTCTACGGAGCCGTGGAGAGCGGCAAGGAATACAATACAGTAGATATGAGTCGCATACGTATGATGAACCAATACCTGCCTCCTTACGAAGCCGTAGTAAAGGCTGGCGTAGGCAGCGTAATGTCTTCGTTCAACCTGATAGATTACACCCCTGCCACCGCCAACCACTGGATGATGACTGATGTTTTGAGAAAACAATGGGGATTCAAGGGCTTTCTCGTAACAGATTATGCATCTATCGCCGAGATTCTGAACCACGGCACTGCCAAGGATCTGAAAGAAGCATCAGAACAGGCACTCCTGGCAGGCACGGATATGGATATGTGCTCCAATGCCTTCGTCAAGCATCTGGCACAAAGCGTGGCTGAGGGCAAGGTGACAGAGGAAGATATCAACATCGCCTGCCGACGCATCCTCGAGGCAAAATACAAACTGGGATTGTTCAGCAATCCTTACCGCTACTGCAATACCAAGCGAAACAAGACCGACATCTACTCTGCCGAAAACCGACAGATAGCTCGCGACGTAGCAGCCGAGACCTTCGTGCTTCTGAAAAATGAAGGAAATCTTCTTCCTCTGAAGAAGCAGGGAAAGATTGCTCTGATTGGTCCTCTTGCAGATACCCGCAACAATATTGCCGGCACATGGAGTGTAGCTCAAGCTCCTGAGAAATACACCACCATCAAGGAGGCGATGGAGAAAGCGCTCAATGGCAAAGCCACCTTATTATATGCTCAAGGTAGCAATATCTGGCGCAACCATGAACTTCAGAAGAACGGCGAACTGGGCAAGTCTATAGCCTGGGGAGATGAGGTAAAGATGAAGAACGAGGCACTGCAGATAGCAAAGGAAGCAGACGTAATAGTATGCGCTATGGGCGAAACAGCCGACATGAGCGGTGAATGCGCAAGCCGCACTAATCTGGAAATGCCTGATGTGCAGCAGGAACTTCTGGCAGAACTCGCAAAGACGGGTAAGCCTATCGTATTGCTCAACTTTGCCGGTCGTCCTACGGTTTTGTCATGGGAGAATGAACACATTCCTGCCATCATGAACGTATGGTTTGGTGGTTCTGAAGTGGGAGATGCACTTTGCGATGTCATCTTCGGCGACAAATCGCCATCGGGTAAGCTCACCACTTCGATGCCTAAGACTACCGGTCAGGAGCCTCTCTACTACAACCATCAGAACACCGGTCGCCCTGTACCAGACGATAATGAGAAGTTTGCCAAGTTTGCCAGCAATTGTCTGGATGTAAGCAATGGTCCTCTCTATCCATTCGGCTATGGATTGAGCTACACCACTTTCGAGTATGGCGATTTGAAGCTAAGCAGCCATGAAGTCAATACGGATGACTGGAAGATTACCGCCACCATCAACTTAAAGAATACAGGTAGCCGAGATGCCGACGAGATAGTTCAGCTCTATATCCGTGATATGGTAGCCAGCATCTCTCGCCCAGTCAAGGAGCTGAAAGGTTTCCAGCGAATCCATCTGGCTGCAGGAGAAAGCAGGGAAATCAGCTTCGATATCACTCCTGAAATGCTCAAATTCTATAACGCAGAATTAAAGCATGTGATTGAACCAGGCGACTTCCAGATTATGGTGGGAGGAAACAGTAAAGAGGTAAAGACACAGAACCTCACTGTAAAATAAATCAAGTTTCTCAAATGAGGAAATTGGTTGAAGTTAAAGAAGTTATCACTCCCTACAGTCGTTCGGGAAGTTAAGAGACAATAGTCTTCCGGTGTAAAACGTAGGACATTTGTCCCTTAACTTCCCTCTTACTTTCCTAATTTCCATTAACTTCTCCACATACGACAATTCTGTAATTAATCTCAGACCAGCCCCAGGAGTTCTGCAAAATCATCAATGATAAATTCGGCAGAAGCCAACTGCTCGCGGGTTCCGTTTCCGTAAGTTACGGCACAGGCCTTGCAACCGGCATTGTGAGCCATATCTACATCAAAGGTCATGTCACCAACCACCAAGACTTCATCAAGCATATCCTCCACATCTCCTGCTTCTGCTGAAGTTACGGGATTCTTCATTCCCTTCATTTCTCCCAAAGCCATGAAAACCATGTCGGGTGCTGGCTTCACATGCTCTACATCATCGCCAGCCACAATAGAAGAGAAGATATTCTCCAGCTGCATCTGCTTCACGTATCCATCCAGCGAGCAATGGTTTCTGCTGCTAGCCATTCCCAGAATAAAACCCTGGCGATGTAATTCTCTCAGGGTTTCTATTACATGAGGGAAGGGCTGCACGATCATCGTCTTCTTGTTATCCAGGAAGATTTCGCGATAGGTTGCCGCACATTCCATTCCTTCCTCAGCACTCATTCCGAAGAGCGAGATGAAAGCCTCATCCAGTCTTAAACCGATGGTCTTGGCACAAGCCTCATCCGATTTCACTTCCAGTTTTCTTGCCCGCATCGTATCCTGCAAGGTCTTCACAATGAGACTCTGCGAATCGCCGATGGTTCCATCAAAATCAAAAATTATATACTTCATTACTTTCTTGTTCTAATTTCGCATGCAAGCTCCACACGCCCTGAGCCAACGGTCACCGACCGAAGGGAAAGGTAAAGGGCGAGAGTCTTGCAGGAGCTTTTGAGCTTTCAGCCCATCTAGAACCACATGCGAAAGTTCTGTTGTTTTATTTGTTCTTTATCACTTTTATGATGTTGTTACGGGCCACATCCGGCTTCATCGCCTCATCCAGCGGCATTTCTTCCGGAGTAACCTGAATAACCCTATCAAATCCTGCATCCAGCATCGTCTGCCTGTCGCTCACGCCACCCGACACGAGCCACACAAGGGGGAAAGAAGATTCCGGGGATTTGCAATCCCCGGCAAGCTGTGAGCAAGCCACATGGCTTTTATCCGATTCCTTACACTTCAGAACATGCTCCAGAATCCTTTGCGGCAGTTTCCCCATCAAGGTCTGTTTATCACTATGTCCCTCGCCCGTAATCACGAGATCAGCATCCTGAATGAGCGCATCAAACTCAATCTCATCCAAGAGAAGCTCAGCCCCAGGACGAGCCTCAGCATTGAAATATTGCAGGAAAGCATAGCCCAAACCTCCGGCTGCACCAGCTCCGGGAACCTCACTCCTATCATATCCGAAATGCCTGGAGCTTACCTCGGCAAACTTCCTTGCCCTATCATCCAGCATCTGCACCATCTTAGCATCTGCTCCCTTCTGAGGCGCAAAGACATGAGCCGCCCCATTTTCACCACAGAGCGGATTGGTAACATCTGAAGCCAGCACAAAACTGCATTCCTGGCGGATTTTCTTCCAGTCGTCGCCCATCTCCTTAAGCATTCCGATGCCACAATCGGATGTGGCGCTTCCGCCCAAGCCCACGATGAAATGGCGCACGCCTCGGCGATAAGCATTCATTATCATCTCGCCCACGCCCCAGGAAGTAGCCTTCATCGGGTTGCGCTGTTCAGGCTCAATCAGAGCCAGTCCGGCGGTCTGCGCGATCTCGATAATCGCGGTATCATCCACGATTCCGTATTCCGCCTCAATCCATCTCATCAGCGCATCATGGGCATGAATCCTCACTCGCTCTCCCTTCATCGCCGAGAGAAAAGCATCGAGCATTCCCTCTCCCCCATCACTCATTTCCAGGGTAATGATTTCGGGAGAAGCATCTTCTGAATCCAATATCTTTATTTCAGAAGCAGCATCAGGAGACAATTTCTTTATTTCGGGAGAAGCATCATCCGCATTCCATTCCTTTACACCCGAAGCAATCGCCTCATTCACCTCTCTGCTCGAAAGGCAGCCCTTATAAGAGTCGCAAGCAATTATTATCTTCTTCTTTTTAACCATTGTCATTTTTCTCTAATAAATCATTTTATACCCAATCCCCCTCACATTGATGATTCTGATATTTTCATCGGCAGATAACTTGTGGCGGAGCTTGGTGATGAAAACATGGAGACTGCGGGAATTGAAGAAGCTGTCATCACCCCAAAGTTTCAGGAGAATATCCTTGCTCTCTACCACATTGTTCTTGCTCTCCACAAGCATGCGAAGGATTTCTGATTCACGATGTGACAGTTCTGTATCTTTACCATCCAACTGCAGAATCTGACTGGTAACATTCAGGCGATAACGACCGATGGAGAGCCATTGATCAGCAGCATCCGGATTATCAGGAGAAACATTCCCCCCATCCTGTTCTTCAGAAGAAATATTTCCTGCAGAAACCCGATGACAAAGCGACTTGATGCGGACGATGAGCTCCTGGATGGCAAACGGCTTCTTCAGATAATCATTGCCACCCAATTCAAATCCCTCTACCACATCATTCACCGCCGAACGAGCCGTGAGAAAAAGCACAGGAGTACGGGAATCCGTCTTGCGGATACGGCGCACCATCTCGAAACCATCCATTTTGGGCATCATCACATCCGCAACCAGCACATCAGGCTTCTGGTCATCAAACATACGAAGCCCCTCTTCGCCATCACGCGCCGTGCGCATCTCGAAGCCCTGTGCCTCCAAGGTGTCGCTCAGAATCATCGCCAAGGATGTTTCGTCTTCTACCAGTAATACTTTTATCTTATTCATTGCTTCTTTTACCTTTAAGATTTGGGAGACCAGCGATGGAATCGCTGGGAACGGGGGTGCAAAGGGGACTAAGTTCTTTTAACCTTTTTACCCTTTTAGCCTTTTACCCTTTAAGAAAATGCAGGGTGAAGCAGCTTCCTTTTCCCGGCTCGCTTTCTACGGAAACAGAACCACCCATTTTCTCCATCAGGCTCTTGACATAGAAAAGCCCGAGACCATAGCCCTTAACCGTATATTTATTGCCATCCGTCACCCGATAGAACTTGTCGAAAATATAAGGCAATTTATCGTGAGCAATACCGATTCCATTATCTGATACGGAAACCAGCACTTCATCCTCGGCTTTTTGGAAAGCCTTGATTTCTATCTTCACGCTATCTTCAGAATACTTGATGGCATTGTCTATGAGATTGCTCACGATGTTTGAGAAATGCATCCGGTCGGCATGAACCATCAGATTTTCCGGTTCTACAGACAACGAAATATTCACCTTTTTATCCGTTCTTACTCCTGATTTCACTTTCAGCTGATGCTGGGAGATTAATGGTTCAATCACCTCCTTCACTGGAACTTCCACGATATTGAGCAGCATCGATTTCCGTCGTTCCATACTCATCGACAGAATCTGTTCCACCAATCCGCTGAGCGTCTGCAACTGCTCCTGGGCGATGGTAAGATACTTGTGCGCCTTATCAGGATGCTGGAGCATTCCGTAGTTCAGCAGGGAGTCGGTGGCAGCATAGGCTACGGCTATCGGAGTCTTTAATTCGTGCGTGATATTATTGGTGAAATCACTCTTCATCTCATCAAGCGTCTTCTGCTTGAGCATCGTATGAATCAGGAACCAGAAGACGAAAGCCAGGATGAGCATGATGAAGAGCGATGTGGCAAGGATACCTGCCATCTGGCTGAGCACAGTCATCGTAAGAGGCTCTAGGCTAAGGACATATTTCTCCTCATTCGCCTCCCCCTCATTACAAACCACATATTGGTATTGCTTGGCATTGGCGGAAGGCACATACCCCTTCGTTGTCACTTTCGCCAAAACCTTCTTTCCTGCAAAAAGCTGAATCTGATGCGGAAGCGGATGAGCATTATCGCCCACCAACAAACTGTCTGAAAGCATCTTGGCAACCCATGCACTGTCATAGTCATTGATGTCTGGTTTGGCGATTTCATTCAATTTGCCAAACAGCGCTTGTTGCACCATAGTTGCCAGCTTGCCCGACATCATCATCATCAATTCCTGGTCATTGTCATCTTCACTACGCTTCTCTTGCTTGGTAAAAGTTGTTTGAACAGACTGAACGATCTTTCCTCCACGAACCTTTTTAACCTTTACCTTTTGACCTATATCATCGTCTTCATCCATAGAAAAAGCAACAGTACCCGTCAGTTGTCTATGAGGCCCTTTATCATCATTGCGCAATCGTTCGATTCGCTTCTTCATCTCCATGAAGTGAGCGTACTCCATTCCACCCTTGATTTTTGCTTCAACCTCCTTTTCCTGAGACTGATAAAGCCCCACGAGCCAATAGGTCTGATATGCGAAGATGCAGACCAAAGCCGTGATGACGAGCGTAACTATGTATTTAAGATTCAACTTCATTCTTTCCTTTATTAAAGATTTTTCCAGATGAATTCAATACTCATTTTCTGAAAATCGGATAAACCTCCGTGGTATTCTTCCATCCCCATTTACCATTCTTTTGTGGCGCAAACTCTCGTCCCATCTTGGCTCCTATCCCCCAATGTTGATTGAACATCACTTCCATGAAGCCACCATAGCTGCTTTTGGGATTGAAAGGAGACATGATGACGCTTCGAGGATCAGAGGTTTTCGTTGGAACATATTGTCCATAGAATCCCACTGTGAGCCAGTCGTTTACCTGATAAGCCATTCGTCCACCAAAAGAAGCTTTGGTGAGATTGCCAAATCCATATACTCCCGTGTTTATCTTTTCTATCCCAGCATAAGGAGAAAAAACAAAACGACCGAAATTTTGTTGATAAACAACCCCTGCAGCCTGACTGTTCATCAGTCCCGGGACTTCAATACCCGAAGAATATACCGCCATCGTACCCAAATTCGGGGAAGGAAGAGAAAAATGAGGTATTGCATTCGGTGCAATCTCCAAAGGTTTTCCTTCTTCCGACATCCAAGGTGCATTCGATTCAGAGTAATAAGATTTGCCTTGAAGTACAGGAAAACCACCGAGCGAAGGACGAGAATATTCCAACGACATACCTTCCTTAAACGACATACCTTCCTTAGGTAAAGATGCCTTCGGAACGGAATCCAAAGAAACACTCTTCATTTCCTGCGCTTGCATTACCAATGTACAAAAGCAAGCCACAACTGCCAATATGAATATTCTTCGTTTCTCTTTCATGCTTGCAAAAGTAATAAAAAAGAAGATAAGTAAGATACTTTTCAGGAAATTATTTCTGATTTGATAAGACTAAATAACACTTCTGATAAGACTTGATAATCAAAATTCCTTGCTGACACGAGATTTTTGCAGTACTTTTGCAACCGAAATCGGGAGGGTTTCTTCCGAAAGAACGATAAAAAGATAAAACGATAAGAAGAATATGAACAGATTGGTTATATTAAGCGCTTGCCTGGCAATCAGTCTTGCCGGCTGGGCACAAGGAAACAGAAATGATTCCCTGAGAATGGACAGCATCATCCATTCCCTCCCCGATGTGATGGTAAAAGGCAACCGACCTATCGTAAAGGTAAAAGGGGCGACATTGACCTATGACCTGCCTCAACTCATCAAAAACCATCCGGTGGACAATGCCTATGAAGCCATCAAGCAACTGCCTGGCGTGAGCGAACAAGATGAAACCTTGACGCTCAACGCCCAATCCGTAACCGTGATGATAGACGGCAAAACTTCCACCATGACGAGCGAGCAGCTCTATTCGCTTCTGAAAACGATTCCTACCAGCCGCATCGCCAACGCTGAAGTTGTCTATTCAGCCCCAGCCCGCTATCAGGTAAAGGGACAAGTCATCAACCTCCTGCTGAAGCACAACACAGGCTTTCACTCCCTGCAAGGCGAGTTCTTCGGCGGCTACACCCACCAGAACCGCAACAGTTACACAGAGCGCACCTCCTTGCTCTTCACCAACAAGAAATGGGAAATAGACATGCTCTATTCCTTCGGTCATGGCAAGAGATATTATTACTATGAAAATGAGTTTGCCCACACCTTGACTGATGGCACTTCCTATGCCTTCTCTACACATAGCGACAATATCAAACGTCATCTCAACCACAACATCCGACTGGGAATCAACTATCATCTGGCAAAGGATCATCAGCTCAGCTTTGCCTACACCTCACAACTCAATAACACGAGAGGAACTTCAGAGGATGATGGCGATTTCACATCCCTTCTCAGAATCCATGCCAAGAGTCAGTTTCACAATTTCCGCCTGGATTACTCTACCCCATTCGGCTTCTCGGCAGGAGCAGAATACACCTATTATAATTCACCGGATGAACAATGGCTGAAAAGCAGTCTCTACGATGAGATTTACGACATCACAAGCCAGCAACGAATCGACAAATGGTACGCTTACCTCAAGCAGGAGCACGACTTAGGAAAAGACTGGGGCTTGAACTACGGCATCAATTACACCACATCAAGAGACAAGAGTTCGCAGGAAAACAACAACAAGTCTTCTAATGGCAACACCATTCAAACCGAAGACCAAATGTGTTTCTATATCGGAGCCAGCAAGTCGTTCGGCCAAAAACTCACGATGGAAGCATCGCTCATGGAAGAATATTACCACACCCCAATCTGGGATGAGTGGAACCTCTTCCCTACACTCTCCATCACCTATCTTCCAAAGGCAGGACACATCATCCAATTCGACTTTGATTGCGACAGAGACTACCCTACCTATTGGTCGGTGAAGAACTTCACCACCTATAATGCGGGCGGATATGGAAAGATTGTAGGAAACCCGACGTTGAAGCCATCACGAGACCTCAGCCTCTTGCTTACCTATATTCTGCACAGCAGATACGTGGCAAGTCTCTTCTTCAACAACTCGAAAGATGAATTTCGTCAGCTTCCTTACCAGAGCGACAAGAAGAAGGAGATGGAATACAAGCATGTCAACTTCGACCATGTAAACCAGGTAGGCTTGATGCTCACAGCCCCAATCAACATAGGCAACTGGTGGCAGAATCGCCTTACCTTCACTGGCGTTTATCAGAACGATAAGAATTCCCACTTCTATGATCTCCCATTCGACCGCAGCAAATGGTTCTGTCAAGCCCAGTGGAACGGCACTTTTCTCTTTGGCAAGCATGTGCTTCTCAACCTCGATGCTTCCGTCCATACCGACGCCATCCAGGGAATCATCGACATCCCAGCCTCAGGCTATCTCAACGCTGCCCTCACCTGGAAGCCTCTCAAGGATGACAAGTTCCAGCTGAAAGCCTACTGCAACGACATCTTCGAGACAGGCGACAACCATCTGCACGATACCTATCGAGGTCAGCACGTCATCAACAAAATGTACTTTGGCAGAATTATCGGCCTCTCCCTCACCTATCGTTTCGGCGGCTACAAGGCCAAGCAGCATGAAGAAGTAGATACTTCCAGATTCGGGAAATAGAACGAGAAAAGCTCGCCAAGACCATCAAAGTCCTGGCGAGCTTTTCTCGTTTCATATACACTATTCAAGTTTCTTTACTTCAAAATATTGACATATCCCTTATTCTGTACCAATTCAGAATTTAAATCAATGCATTTCTGAGGAATCGGGAAGACGGTGGTGTAGCCGGAGGATTCACCCTGAAGAGGCGTACGGAGATCGTAGGCACCGGTGAATTTGCCGAAACGGATGAGATCCTGACGACGCCATCCTTCCCATACCAACTCCAGCAACCGCTCTTCCAGAATGTTATCGAGCGTAGCCTTACGGTAAGGCATTCCCACACGGGCACGAATCCTATTCAACTCCTCATCACCATTCTCTCCGTTTCGGACCTTTGCCTCTGCCTTCATCAATAAAACATCTGCATAGCGGAAAAGAACTATGTCGTTACTCTGCAACTTGCCGTCCATATAAGAGGTTCTATCCACCTCATACTTCGCCATCCTCGCTCCAGCCGTCTTGACAAACTTACTGTTGGTCAGGTTTTGAGCCACTTCAAAAGGCTGATACTCCAACGGCTTTCCATTATCCATCAGCAGTTCATGACCATCTACCATTACCACTCCCGCCACAAAGTTCATCTTGCAACGGGCATCTTCATCAGCCTCGCCATAATGATTGGCTTTCATCGTAGAAATCGTGGCACAGGTACCATTCTCACTTCCCCATCCCAAGACACCACCATGCGTATAATGGTAAGAGCGGAAGAGATAATGGAACTGGTTGGTATAGATATTCTTATCCATCGGAATCGTGAAGATATTCTCCTTCGATGTCTCATTATGCGTAGAGAAATTGAATGAATCATCCGACTCCAGGACATAGCCTTCTTCTGCCAGTTTATCACAATAATAAATGCAGGTTTCCCAGGCATTCAACTTCCTGCAGTCCACCTTATCACCATTGCGCAAAGAGGCATCAGAAGCCGGCACAGAGAAATGAATGTCACTTCCCTTCGGACGGCTCGCATAACCCTGGGTCCAGTCATCATACATATAGATTTCTGCATTCAAAGCCAACTTCGCCAACAGAAAGTTGACTACCGGCTGGGTGATGCGACCATAATAATTGCCTTCCTTATTGCTGTGCTGGTCGGGAAGTGAAGGCAATACCTGCTGCAACTCCTGAAAGACAAACTGGAAGATAGAACTGCGATCTGTCTGACCTTGGAACAGGCTGGAATGGAGCTGTTCTGAACTGGAAAGGACCAATGGAACCCGACCGAACATGTCCATAGCATAGTAATAGAACATAGCCCGGATGGCTCTTACCTCTGCCCGATATTCCTCCTGCTGTGCGGCAGAAAGCAGGGCCGACTTGTTGCTGATAATATCCAAAGACTTATTAGCCAGCACGATAACCTTATAAAGGTACTTCCACGTATCATAAAGAGACTGGTCATCGGCACCCCACCGATGCTGGTACATGGCATTCCAGAGGCCACCATCATACCAGTCGCCGCCTCGAATCGGAATCATCGCCTCATCGGTGGTCAGCGTATTATAATCGTAAATGCCACGGCAGGTGCCCTGGAGGCCCTCACTCTCGTTAGCTCCACCTATATAATTATAGAGAGAAGCCACGGCATTGATATAAATATCAGATGCAGAGCCATAGATGGCATCCTCGTCCAACTGATCCTTAGGATGTTCGTCCAGGCAGGATGTCATAGACAATGCCGCCAGCAGTAGAAATAAAAATCTATATCGTTTCATAACTTTCTGATTTTAGAATTGAACACTTAAACCCAATGAAAAGGTTCTGTAAACAGGATAAGTCCGCTTATCATCAATACCCATCGTACTGTTCACCACGTAGCTGTTAATCATCGGAGTCAAGCCGCTGTAACTGCTGATGGTGGCAAGATTGTTGACACTCGCCGAAACTCTGAGCGACTGCACCACGCCCTTTCGGATAGGGATATCATAGCCCAGCGTGAGATTCTCTAAGTTGAGATAATCGCCCTTCTCCAGCCAATAATCAGAAACATTCTGGTCAACGATATTCTTCTCAGGAGCTCCCTTCAGCACATTATAATCCGGGAAACTCGACATATTGGTGTAGGCTAAGCCAGTACCATTGAATATCTTATGTCCGAAGGCTCCGTTCATCTGCAATGAAAGATACCAGTCGCGATAACGGAAACTGATATTGGAACCCAACGTTACCTTAGGAGTAGCCTGACCGGCAATATATCTGTCACCGCCATCACTCAAATCTACGGTTCCGTTCTTGTCCAAATCTTCGATATCATAGCGGTAATGCCCATTTCCATCTTCTATAATTCCCTTGCAATGAGGAAGATAGAATACCCCCAAAGGCTGACCAACTATCTGATAGACCACATTGTTGTAACCACCATGCTGACCGGCACCCGACAAGACACCCATCGCAGTAATATCGGCTGCCGACATCTGCATTCCGTCATATTCACCACTCAGCGAGAGGAGTTTGTTCTTCTGCCAGGAGAGATTCATATTGATGTTCAGTTCCATGTCCTTCTTCTGGATAGGAGTGAAGGAAACGCCGACCTCCAAACCCTGGTTGCTCATAGAACCCAGGTTTGCCAACAGTTTATCATAGGCAAAAGGCGGAACAGGCACATCATAGGCATAGAGCATGTCGGTGGTCTTGGAATAGTAATATTCTGCCGTCAGAACCAGCCGGTTGTTCCACAATCCCAAATCGGCTCCGATATTCCAGGTAGCGCGGGTTTCCCACTTCAGATCAGGATTGTTATTGCTAATCATTCCCATCGTAACCGTAGGAGAACTGTTCACCGAAACAATACCATTCTGCCGCACCGTATTCAAAGTGGTATAAGAAGATATTCCGCCAAGATTACCTGAGCGTCCATAGCCCGTACGCAGTTTCAGCATGGTAATTTCCTGGAGAGAACGGAGCCATTTCTCCTGCTTCATATCCCAGGAAAGAGAGACGGATGGGAAGAAACCCCAGGTATGGTCATTGCCCACCATCGAAGAACCATCGCCACGCATGGAAACCGAAAGACTATACTTATTATATAAGGTATAGTCGACATTGCCCATCACAGAAGCCAGGGCCGGTTCTTCGTAGTTGCTGTCTGTCCCACCGAAAGGCCGTGATGCAGCAGCACCTATGTTATGGTAATACATGTCGTTGTTGGTGATTCCCTTCGCAGAAGTCCAGAATCCCGTTCGGATATCCTTCTGATATTCTGCACCCACCATTGCCTTCAGATTGTGGATTCCCCACGAATGCTGATAGTTAAACGATACATTGGCAAGCCAGTCCTCGCTCTTGAACTCCCCACGATAGAGATTGCCCTGCGCCCAAACCCAGGTAGGACAGAACTGGTTGTTCTCGTTGGAAGCATAACTGTATGCTCCGAAGGCAGAAACACTCAGAGAATTTGTCATATCATAGTTCAACTTCAGATGAGCATTGAAGTTCATGTTCTTCGTATCATTACGCTCCTTGAGCAAGATACCGGGAGGATTCACCTGAGATGCAGCCCCATTCTTCACCCAACTGCCGTTCAGCTTATCATAAGGATAAGTAGGATTCATGGCATCGGCAGAATAGAAAAGCGCCTGACTGTCGAAGATATCATTGTTCTTGAAAGACGAACCGAACACGCCGAAATCTCCCGTCAGTTTATCGCCAAACGCCTTCTGGGTGACATCAATCTTAGCCACCAGATTACGATAGCCCTTGCTCCGAATAATCGTGCTATGGTCGATATAGCCAAAAGAAGCGCGGTAGTTGCTCTGCGGAGTGCCACCGCTGAAGGCCAGATAATGGTTCTGAATATTTCCGGTTCGGGTAATCGCCTTGCGGAAATTGGTATCATATCCCTTATTGTTATACTCCAGCCCATACTTCTGTGCAGCAGCTATGTATTCGGCGGCATTGAGCATCTCCATACTTTTGTACATCGCCTCTATACCATAGTTTCCCTCGTAAGAAATCTGAAATCCCTTACCCGTACCCTTCTTGGTCTTTACCTGGATAACGCCCGAAGCACCACGGGAACCATAGAGTGCCGTTTCGCTGGCATTCTTCAGTACTGTAAAGCTCTCTATATCGGCGGGATAGATTGTAGCAAGCGTCGCCACATCAGAAGTAACACCATCAATAATCACCAGAGGATCATTGCCGCCCATGATAGAAGTTGTACCGCGAACCCGGACGGAGTTCAACATAGCAATACGGTCAAGACCATTGGTAGTGACGTTAACACCTGCCGTCTGTCCGCTCAAGGCATCCAGGGCATTATTGAGTACACCCTTCTTCAGAAGTTCAGGCTCCACTACACTCACCGAACCTGATAAGCGCAAGGAGTCTAGGCCTTCAATGTTCACAGACTGAGCACTGAGGGTTTGTGGTGCAAGAATCATCGCACCCATCGCATAAAATATAGTTTTTAACTTCTGTTCCATAACTATTTCATCGTTTAGTCAAGGTTCAATTCGATTTTCGATTGCAAATATAATAAAAAAGAGTGATTCAAAGTCCATTTCCTTGAAAAAACTTCAAAAAAACGCAGGCCTAAGAGTTAAGACAGAAGAAAAGCTCACCAAGACCCTCAAAGTCCTGGCGAGCTTTCTCTTTTAATATTTGCCGGGAACCACACGCATGGTATTGGTCTGGGAATCCCAACCCTCGAAACTCTGGCGAGGCAGACTGATGGTTTGTCTTAAATGTTATAATCTTTGTTCTTGTGATTGTTTTCAATCTCGGTGACAAAGTTTCATTTTTATTTTTGAAACCGCCTCCCATTTTGGCAGCAAAGTTTAAATTAATTATACTTTGCTGCCAATATTGTCATCAATCCGACACTGGCACGCAAGTTGCTCAACATAAGAGTGAAAGCTGAAGCTAAAAGATGAAGGAGTTCGAAAGGACAACGGAGTTTCGAGGCGAAGGCAATCAAAAGAACAGATAAATAAATAACAAGCAGAAATCCCGACGGAGCCGCAAGGAACCGAGAGGACGAGTAAAATAAAATTGGAGGTTTTAATTATGTTGTTAGCACGTAGAAATAATAATTCAGATTGGTTGAGTAACTTCTTTGATGATGCATTCTTCAACACAGAGTTGATGCCACGTATGAATGCTACCGCTCCAGCCATTAACGTAAAGGAGACCGAGAAAGCTTACCAGATGGAGATTGCAGCCCCTGGACTGAAGAAGGAATGGGTTCGCATCAACATCGATAACGATGGCAACCTGAATGTGGCTATCGAGAACAAGATGGAACACAAGGATGAAGATAAGCACGAGCACTATCTGCGCCGCGAGTTCTCTTACAGCAACTATCAGCAGAGCTACACACTCCCTGAGGACGCTGACCGTGAGAAGATTTCAGCAAAGGTAGCTGATGGTGTTCTTGAGGTTGAGATTCCAAAGCTTGCTCCTAAGGAGGAGGCTAAGGCTACCAAGAATATCGAAGTCAAATAATCATCTCCCATAAATGATTGAGGCAGATTCCAAGGCAATTTGGAACCTGCCTTTTTTGTTCCCTTACCTGAGCCACCACATTTTTCATCTACCTTATTATAGTGGTTTTCATCTATCCATCAGGATATTTCTTCCATAAATCTTGTGGGGGTCATAATTAATATGTAATTTTGCAGGCAGAAAAGCAGATATGAAAGCTTCTGCTTATAAAATTCATAACATTTATATAAAAAACAGATGAAGAAAACAATTCCAGTAATAGGCATGGCTTGCAGCGTATGCTCTGCCAATGTAGAAAAGAAGCTGCAGTCGCTAGAGGGCATCAACTCCGCCTCGGTTTCCCTGGCGAGCCGAACTGCCCTGGTAGATTATGACCCAGACATTATCTCTCTGGAAGATATGAAACGGGAAATCAGCAACGCCGGCTACGACCTCGTCATCGAAAGCAACAGAAGCGTGGAGGAAATCAACCGCCGTGAGTTCACCCTCCTGCGCCGCAGAACCCTCGCTTCCTGGCTCTTCGCCATCCTGACCATGTGTTTTTCCATGGGTTGGATTTCCCTGGGTATGGAACAGAATATGATTTCAGATGGCGTTGCTTCGGCTCATCACTCGAGTTCCTTCGCCAACCAGATCTGTCTGCTCCTGGCACTCGCCAACCTGCTCTACTGCGGCAAACAGTTTTACGTTTCCGCCTGGAAACAGCTTTTGCATCATACGGCAAACATGGATTCGCTCGTAGCACTCAGCACCCTCATCGCCTTCCTCTTCAGCACCTTCAACACCTTCTTCGGAGAAATGGTATGGGGAGCGAGAGGCATAGAATGGCACACTTATTTCGATGCTTCCGTGATGATCATCACCTTCGTGCTGACCGGCAGATGCCTGGAAGAAAAGGCGAAAGACAGTACGGCGAGCAGCATCCGACAACTGATGGGAATGCAGCCGAAAACCGCCCGACTGGTGACTTACGAGAAGATAGAAGGCACCAACGACTACAAGATGGAGGAAGTTCCGATTTCCACCATTCAGATAGGCGACATGATAGAGGTAAGAGCCGGCGAGAAGATTCCGGTGGATGGCGTGGTTACCCAGGCAGAGAGTTTCATGACTCCCGATGCTTCCTATGTAGATGAAGCAATGATCAGCGGCGAACCGACTCCGGCGATGAAAAAGGCAGGCGACAACGTGCTGGCTGGCACCATTCCGAGTCAGGGAAAGCTCCGCATGAGAGCCAAGCAGATTGGCGAGAACACCGCCCTGGCACACATCATCCGCATGGTTCAGGAGGCACAGGGCAGTAAGGCGCCCGTGCAGCGCATCGTGGATAAGGCGGCGCTGATTTTCGTTCCAGCCGTGGCAGCCATCGCCCTCATCACCTTTTTAATATGGTGGCTGATAGGCGGCAACGCTGCTCTTCCGCAGGCCATCCTTTCTGCCGTAGCCGTATTGGTCATCGCCTGTCCTTGCGCCATGGGCTTAGCTACTCCTACCGCCCTGATGGTGGGCATCGGCAAGGCGGCGCAGAAGCAGATTCTCATCAAGGATGCGTCGGCGCTGGAGAATCTCCACAAGATCAACGCCCTCGTCATCGACAAGACCGGCACCCTCACCATTCCTAACCAGAACATCGATTTCACCAAGCAGGAGGATTTGGACCTGGAGACGAGAGAGACCCTCAAGCCTCATGCCCAGGAAGCGATGAAGCAGTTGCAGGAAAAGGGAATAGAGGTTTATATGATGAGTGGCGACAAGGAGGAAGCGGCTCACTACTGGGCTGAGAAAGCCGGCATCAAGCATTACCAGAGCAAGGTGCTGCCTGGCGACAAGCAGGCATTGGTAAAGAAACTTCAGGACGAAGGCAAGCAGGTAGCGATGGTGGGCGACGGAATCAACGATACCCAGGCTCTGGCCCTTGCCAACGTGAGCATGGCGATAGGAAAGGGAACAGATGTGGCGATGGATGTAGCGCAGATTACGCTGATGAGCGACGACCTGCTGGCACTTCCGGAAGCCGTAAAACTGAGTCAGAAGACGGTTCACATGATTTGGCAGAATCTCTTCTGGGCGTTCATCTACAACATCATCTGCATCCCGCTGGCAGCCGGCGCCCTTCATATCTTCGGCATTGATTTCCAGATAACCCCGATGTGGGCAAGTGCCCTGATGGCCTTCTCCAGCGTAAGCGTAGTGCTTAATTCATTGAGGTTGAGATTAGCGTAAAATGAAAGAAAATCCTAGAATTTCTTGGCAGTTTCAATAAAAAAGTGTATCTTCGCAGCAGAATTGCAATATTGCGTCCACGACCTTATAAAACGTAAGAAGATGGGAAGATTTATAGACCCACGTGTCGATTGGGCTTTCAAGCGAATCTTTGGAAGCGAGGACACTAAAGAATGCCTGATAACATTCCTCAACGGACTGTTTGAAGACGAGTTGGTAATCAAGGACGTGACGTTTGCCAAGACCGAAAAACTTGGCTTGCGCCCCGATGACCGTGGTGTGGTCTTCGATGTCTATTGCGTCACAAACGAGGGCAAGCATATCATCGTTGAGATGCAGAAGAAAGAACAGGAATACTTTGCCGACAGGGCATTGTATTACACGGCACGTGCCATCGTGCAGCAGGGCGTTCGTGGAATCTGGGACTATCATTTGGCTCCAGTCTATACGGTGTGTTTCATGGACTTCGTGTCGGAAAGTCCGATGCTAAAAGAGTTTCGTACCGACTTGGTGCTTACCGATTTGCAGACACGCCAGCGAGTGTCCGACAGGATACGTATTGTGTACCTCCAGTTGCCATTGTTCGACAAGCATACGGAGGCAGAGTGTATGGATATATTTGATTGTTGGATTTATATAATGAAGAATATGAACATGTTTGAGCAGATGCCATTCAGCGAGAAGTATCCAGTCTTCCGCAAATTGGCAGAGATAGGCGACCTCCGCAAGCTCTCCCGCGAGGAACTTGAGCTTTATGACGAGGACATCAAGAATATGCGTGATATATATGCCACCAGAAAGTTTGATGAGAAGAGAGGAATGGAAAAAGGAATGGCGAAAGGAATGGCGAAAGAAAAGATAGCCACAGCTTACCGCCTTTTGTCAATGGGACTTTCTGAAGCGCAAGTATCAACGGCCACAGAGCTTCCACTGGAGGAAATTCAGAAAATAAGAAAATAAGAACTAGCTTTGAAAAATTGATTTATGAGACTTCTTGGCATTCAAACCAAGAAGTCTCTTTTATAAATATAGACAACACACTTTTCCTATAAATCAATAGTTAAAAACTACACTTTTCCTATAAAAACGAGGGCTGGAAACCACACTTTTCCGAAAAAAGCGGTATTTTACCCATAAACCACCCCTTTTTAGTAAAGGTGATTTTCATGAAAAACCGTAAAGGACTTTTAAGGGATTGGAAAACCTTAATGACCGATAATGACCTTGACCTTAATGACCTTAACGACCTTATCCCCTAAATAGCCAGACTCCATTGTCAACAGAAAATCACATTACCCAAGCAAAAATGACAAGAAAGGCAGGATTGTTTTTTTTCAGAGAAAGAAGGAGAAAAATGCTCTTAAGAGCAAGAAAAAGTGGTTCCGATGGCACTTTTCACCCCTTCAGAAGGCAAAAATAAGAGGGGTAAAAGGCTGAATGAAGGGGGGAAAACGAGGAACTTCTTGATATATTTTGCCAAGATTCTCATAAAAAGAGCAAAAAACTGGGATAGAGCGAAGAGGAATATGTACGGTTTTAGCTGTACAAAGCATGGTACTCTGCAGAAGCACTGTGCAAACTATTCCACTGACTGTCACTATCTTACAAACAAACATCATCCTTTCCGAATAACTTTCAGAAGCCTGATACGGTCATTAAGAACCCGGTCATTATCGGTCATTAAGGATTTTCGGGGGCGGCGAAAATGGTGTATAGTATAATATTAAAATATTTAATATTATACTATAGGACTAAATGACCAGAACTGATTTTCCTTAATGACCGTTAATGACCGGGGGCTTAATGACCGGATGACTATGATTTACCATTACCCCATTTCACAAAACAGGGGAAAAGTGAAATCAAGTAAGGGGAAAACTATTGCATCCTCGGATGATTTTTTGTACCTTTGCACCGGCAATCGAAAGAACAGTCTTCTTGTGCCAAGAGTCGGTCATCTATGACGACCGAGGCTGGTCTTAATAGATGGCAGGCGCCGGTCATCAATGAAGACCACAAAATGGGCAGGAAACGGCTTTCTGGGGAATTGTGATTCAAGGAACTCTTAAACGCAGACAGAACATGATAAACAAAACTAAACTTCTTCGAGGGTGGCGATATTTTAACATAAAGATAACATGCACTTAACCCAACAAGCCAGGATTTTATTATATCTTTGCCCCCATATTTGCTGCACTCGGCAATCTGAAAGCAATCTTTCATTGCGCTCGTTGGCAGCATCTCTACAAGAGATAAGATTTCAGTAACAAACAAAACTACAACTTTATGGAAAAAGAAAAACTTTCAGCAATCCTGGCAAAGGGAAGAAACGGAAACAAGGGATGGTTCCTGTATCGTGCATGGCCTGGCACCAAAAGTGCCATCTACGTCTATCTGATGTCCTTGTTTGCCGCATTACCGGTTGGCATTGCAGCAGCTTTTAGCTGCGAATTTATCGAATTCCTGACGAAGACAACCATCAATAGTGCATGGATCATGGCAATTTATATGCTGGCTGCAGAGCTATATGTAATTCATAAATGCCGGAAGAAGTTCCATCTGCGTGTTCGCCTGGAAAAGATTCAGCAGATGCCTAAGGCAATCATCTTCTTGCTGGTTTTCTTGGTGGGATTGTTCCAAACCATTCCTATGACTGCATTAGAGAACTTCATGGACTTGCCTAATTACATGGAGCAGGATTTTGTTAACCAGGCACATAATCCGATTGGAATCCTGGTGCTCTGCATCATTGCTCCTATAGCCGAAGAATACCTCTTCCGCGGATTGATGATGCGAAAGATGCTGAAATGGAACATCAGTCCCTGGTATGCTATCATCGGCTCAAGCATCATGTTCGGCCTCATTCATCTCAATCCGGCACAGATTCCAGGAGCCATCATTCTGGGAATATTCATGGCGTGGATGTGTTACCGAACCAGGAGTTTGATTCCGGGCATCATCATCCACATCACCAACAATACGCTCTGCCTGATTCCTGAAGAATGCTACGATACTTACATCGCCAGCACTCCGATGATGGAAGCAAGCCTCAGCCTTGTAAGCATCGCAATCATCATCCTTTCGATTTGCCTCTTCAACAAGAAGACTGCTGCTGCATCGTAAAAAGATTTCATAAAAGGAAGTCTTCATAAGAAAGGCTTCCTTATCAAATTCCTCATCATAAGGGGAGAGTTATTCCTCCCCCTCTACCTTGCAGCTGTCGAATCCCATCTCCTTGGCTTTATCAGGACCAAAGGTAAAGTAGATGGCTTCGCCCTCATCACAAACCTCGCCTTTGGAGTTCTCCAGAGTCAGGTGGATGGTAACGATATTACGGCGCTGACTGGCGATGTGACCACGCACCGTAATCTGCGAATCGGTGGTCATCACAGGCTTCTTGTATTTCACGTTGAGCTGCATCGTCACACCCGTGGTCTGCAGTTTGCGGTTGATAACCCAGCCTGCCACTTCATCCATCAGCATACTGATGATTCCGCCATGCAGGGTATTGATCCAGCCCTGATAATTCTCGCCGGGATTCCAGATGGTAAGCACATCCTCACCCTCTTCCCAAAACTCAAGATGCAATCCTACAGGATTGTTTGGGGCACAGCAAACGCAGTTGTAACCCTCCTTGTTCAAATATGGATTTAATATCTTCTTCATTTTTCCAACTGATTAAACTGATTTTTAACTGATTTCTTACTGATAAAACTGTTTAAAGACCACGCAAAGGTACGAATAATATCTGATAAGGCAAAGTTTTTAAAAAATATTATTATTAATTCCCTCTGATTACCTGAAAATAGAGGGTCAGACGGAGCCCAAACTGTTTAGAATAAATAAAAATACCTAGAAATGAGGATAAAGATAAAGCCTCCACTATTTAGAAGAAAAGAAAATACCGTTTATTAAGTATTGCAGGATTTTGAAATACCCAGTACCTTTGCAGCGTGAATTAAAGATACTCGCAAGCGGCAGGCAAGTGCGCAAGAAACAATATAAAACATAAAAGAAATGAAGAGATTTTTTTTTATTATTTTAGGCAGCATCAATATTTGCCTTGCTCATGCACAGAGCTTTAACGGACAGTATATTTCTGAATGGCAATGGGACATGAACAAGAATACCAATCTGATCAATCAGCTGAGATTGGAACTGAGTGTTCCGATAGGAAAAGGAAAGGATTCGTTCGAGGCGGCTACGCTGCATGTGGCAAAAACCAACGATGGCATTATTGATGACTGGCAGGGATTTTCGAACATAGATGCAGACAATAACTTCGCCATGCTTGCCGTGCTGGGCTACATGCACGAGTGGAATTCGGGCCATCTGTTTGTGGGTGTGAGAAACGTGAACGAGGATTTCTTCACCTCTGATGTTACGGCTCTTTTCCAGAACAGTTCTGAGGGAATTTTTCCTACCGTTGCTTCCAGCTATCCGATAGCCAACTATCCGTATTCGGGCTTGACCCTTTACTTTGATGTAACCAAGGGAAAATGGACTTTCAGAAACAGTCTGTATAATGGTGCGGGATATAATGGCTGGAAAGCCCACGACAATCCTTTCCTGGTCCGCCCGAAGAAGGATGGAATCTTCAATATGTCGCAGTTGGAGTACAACGATAAAGGTGGAAAATATTTTACAGGTGCTGCCGTTCATACCCGTCAATATCCGATAAACGAGGATGGCGAAATGGTTTCTGCCGATGAATCCAAGGGCAAAACAACCTGTGCCTGGTGGGTCTATGGAGAGCAGAGTGTATGGAAGGCTGGCGACAAGAACATTTCGTGCATGGTGCAATATTCCGAGAACACCAGTCATCAGAATGCCTGCTACCGATACGCAGAGTTGGACGGTGCCTATCAGGACGAGAAGAACGAGTGCGGCTTGTCGGGCCAGTACGCCCGCTTCCAGCAGGGTTCAGAATATTCGCTGGAAGTAACCTGGAAAAGACAGCTGACGGAATCCATTTCCCTTCAGCCATCGTTCCAGTACATCAAAAACGACAATGGAGATTTCACGACGCTCAGTGCCCGACTCTATGTCAGTTTCTAGCAATCCATTTCGGCAAGACCAGGATGCCCATCACCAGGAAAGGGTAATAGAAGATGGCGCGCCAGAGCATGGCGGCGAGGATGGCTACCGAGGCATCGGGCAGGAAATCGGCATAATAAAGGCGGAACATCAACTCCGCCACGCCGCTTCCGCCGGGCGTAGGACTCAGGATGGAAATCATCCACATCACCCATTGCCTGCACCAAGCCACCAGCATGTTGCCCTGACAATGGAAGGCTACGAGAATGGCTACCACGATGGCGAATCTCGACAACCACGCCAGGGAAGTATAACCCATCAGCTGCAGCCAGAATCTTCCGCCCTCCAGCTTTGCCTCCTCCGAAGCCATCGTCATCTCCTCGGAAAACTTTTCTACCTTGGGCAGGAATCTGCGAAGGAAAGGAATCTTGCAGCACCCCTTCAATACCCATCCCAAAATTTGGGGACGATGCAGCAACAAGAGATAGAGAATGGCTGTCCAGACAACCACAATAAGGGTGCTGACGATGAAGACAACCTGTACTCCACCCTTGACCCATTCGTTTGTTGTATCCGTAGAAATTCCCACTCCATCTGCCAGACTGAAAAGCAGATGCGATGGAACACAGAAATACAACAGGCAGCAGCTGATGGCAAGGAATGCCTCATCAGCCAGCAGGGCTGCAAACATAGTGAAGATGCTTCTGCCCATCGATATCCCCTCACGGTTCAGATAGACAAAAGCCAAGCCACTGCCTCCCACCGCCGAAGGAGTAACGGCAGAAGTAAACTCGCAAAGTACATTGATGCGAAACGCCTCGGCTATCGACAACTTGCGCTGGCAAAGATGTCGGAAACGGAGAGTGAGCATCAGATTCTGGACGGCAAAGAGCAATACAGCCAAACCTACCCCCAGAAAAAATCTCGGAGACAATTCTATCCTGCTCAAAACTTCCACGTCAAACTCCCGAATCATCATTCCGGCGATGACCACCAAGCCGATGGAAGCTGCCACCCATAAATGCCATTTTTTCATATTATTCTCAAAAATAAAACTATACCTTAATCATATATAGTAATATAACGATTAAATGGCCAATCTATTTTGTTGTCTGTCTATTAAATGTTGATATCTATCCAAAACTTCTACAGCTATGTCATTCCAAGAGCGCACCAGAGTCTCCGCGGTTGCAATTTATGGGCATTTATAGACTATTTCTGCTCCACCTTCACTCCCGTAATCCGGCTCTTGAAATCGCCTGCCTTCTGGAGCGGGAACACCAGCGTGCGCTGATAATACATCTTGGCTGAAGGATTATACACGATAGGCTGAGTGGCTGCAGCATCGCTCTTCTGGAATGTAGCCAGGTCTTTCTGCTGCATCGCATAAAGAGTGATAGGACCCAACTCCTCGCGCAACTTGCCATCCACATAAAGACAGGTCTTCCTGTTGTCGCCCGTAATCGCCAGAGTTACCTTCTTGCCCTTCTCTACCCTGTAGTTGAACTTGTTGAGATAACCCTCGTGGGCAAAACCAAGCTGACCGCTTTCAGGGTCAGAAAGATAGAACGTGGCGTTATCTGATGAGAACAGCACCGTGCCCTTCGGCTCATCGGCTCCCTCGATGGTGAACTCCACCCGATAGCCATAGCCCACTTCCTTCTCGCCCGTGGTCTGACCAGGGTTCAAAGTCTCTATCCTGAGCTGCTTGCCCTTCTGCCAGCGTGCTGACTCGTTTACCGCTGGAGCCTCGCTGAGCGCAAGGCGAAGACGATTGAAATCTTCAAAGGAGAAAGATGTAGCAGCACCCGTCCAGCACTTTGCCGACAGCGTCTGCAGGGCAGGGAACAGTCGGTCGTGAATATCCTTCACCGTAATGCCGTTGCCCGCATGGTCGTTCCATACGGCAAACATTCCGCCGAGAATGGCAGGGTCGTTCTCCTCGAACTTCTCGTTGCCAATCTGCGCCGGAGTCCAAGAATCGTAAAGATACCGGCAATTCAGGTAATCGTAATAATAGCCCGCTGCCGGAACGATGTAAACCAATCCGTCAGGAATGCTCACCAGTTTGTAGCCCAGGCGCTTCATCTCCTTCGGGTCAGCATAACCATTGTACCAGCAATGCATCATCACGTTCTCCGACTTCACCTTGGTGTCGCCCTTGGCATGAGTAAGTGCGCCCCAAACGGCTGCCTGCTTGCCAAACGACTCCACATATTTAATATAATAGTCGGTGAAATAGCGGAATTTCTCCACCACCTCCTTCTTGGCGTTGGAATACTCATCGGTTCCGATATGCACTACCTTGCCCCGGAACACGGGGTTCTTGCCCTCCAGATACTCCTTGAAGAGCCCATCCACAAACTTGTAGGTCTCGGGATTGAAGAGGTCGAGATGATCCATGCCATATTCCTTGGAATCGATTTCCGGCTTGTAATGGGTGAAGGCGAGCGAATGGGCAGGCACATCTATCTCGGGGATGATGTTGACGCCATACTGCTCTGCCAGTTTCTGGAGTTCGATGAACTCAGCCTTGGAATAGCTGCCATCCTTCGCCGTGAGTCCCGGATAGGTGTCGCATTCCAGGCGGAAGGCTGCCGGAGTTTTCGCCCAATCGTTACCGAAGAACTGTCGGAATCCGTTATCGTTGAGATGAATCTGCAGGGTGTTCATCTTGTAATAAGACATCATCTTGACCAGCGAGCGCAGATAAGACATCGGGATGAACTTTCTGCCGCAATCCATCATGAAGCCTCGCAGCCCATAGGCAGGCGTATCCTGGGCTGAACCCTTTGGCAGCACGAAACCTGCCGAACGCTGCTGCTCTGAAAGCTGCAGCACGGTGCGGGTTCCCCATACCAGTCCTTCTACCGAAGAAGCCGTGATGGTAGTTACGTCGCCGATGGTGAGGCGATAGCCTTCCTTGCCGAGCAGTCGGGCTGATTTCTTATCAGACTGGAGCACCAGCACGATGTCGCCGGCAGAGGGCTTTCCCGTCTTAGGCGTGAGCGTTTTTCCCACCAGGTCATGGTAATCGGCAGCAAAGAGTTTCGCCACCTCCTGGGCGTTCTTTCCGCCCTTCACCACGTATTTGCCCGATGGGGTAAACATTCCCTCTGCCCCGCTCCATTGCTTTAGTTCAGGGATTACAAAAGGTTTTTCGTTGACCGCTGCCCAGCCACACGAAAGCACCAAGGTGCAGCAAGCCGTCAGCAAGAGACGCTTGAAATCATTTAGGTTTTTCTTCATATTTTACTGTTTTAATCATAAAGATAAAAAATGCGCTCCATCATGTGCCACTTCTCATTGCTCGTAGCACCCTTGCCGCACTTCTGGAACTTGCCTACCACTTCCTCCCACTCTGCCTGTCTAGGAAGGGTGGCGAGCTCTGCCATTTTCTTGTCCCAATCGAAATCTACGGGAGCATCCACAACCATCACCAGTCGGTTGCCGAAGATGTAAATCTCCATCTCCAGGATACCAACCTGACGGATTCCGTCACGAATCTCCTTCCATTGCACACCTTCTGAATGCAGGCGGCGATATTCACGGATAGCCTCCTCATCAGATTCCAGTTCCAACCACTGCACGTAGCGCTTGGTGGCTACCGGATACTTCTTCTGTTCATAACCTTTCATCATAATCATCAGGGGTTTAAAGATTAAATAATATGTTGTTTTGTTTATTTAGTGCAAAAATATAAAAAAAGATTGAACAAAACAAACCAAGTTACCGAGATTTTGTTTATTTTTGCATTATCATTGCAGAAATGCATGATCAAGATTTGCAAAACAATTCTATGAAATTTAAGAAACTAAAGATTAAGATATGAAGAAACTACTTTTATCCATCGCCTTTCTGCTCCCTACTATGGGAATGATGGCGCAGACTCAGGTAAAGACTGCTGAAGGTATTCTCGAAGGAAAAGACCTCTCAGGCATCACTGTTTTCAAGGGTGTTCCATTCGCAGCCCCACCGGTAGGAAATCTCCGCTGGAAGGCTCCTCAGCCAGCCCAGAAATGGCAGGGCGTTCGCGAGGCAAAGGAGTTCGGACCGAACCCGATGCAGGAACCCATCTTCGGCGATATGAACTTCGGTACGAAGACCAACAGCGAGGATTGTCTCTATCTGAATATCTGGACTCCGGCAAAGACCATGAAGGAGCATCTGCCGGTTTTGATTTATTTTAACGGCGGAGGACTGATGGCCGGTAGCGGAAGCGAACCTAGATATGCGGGCGATGCAATGGCGCGCGAGGGAATCATCTCCATCACAGCCAACTATCGTGAAGGCATCTTCGGCTTCTTCGCTCATCCTCAGCTCTCCAAGGAGACCTCCTATAAGGGTTCCGGCAACTATGGTTTCATGGACCAGGTGGCTGCCATCCAGTGGGTGAAGGACAATATTGAGGCCTTCGGCGGCGACCCTAACCGCATCACCATCGTGGGCGAATCGGCTGGTTCCATGTCTGTAAGCGCCCTGATGGCTTCTCCTCTCTGCCAGGGACTCTTTGCCCAGGCTATGGGTTCCAGCGGTTCGGTGATGGGATTCAAGAAGATTGCCACCCAGAAGGAAGCCGAGGAGAAAGGCGTGCAGCTTGCCCAGAAAATAGCCGAGAAGATGGGTAAGGAAACAGGCAAGAAGGTGAAAAAGAACGTAGGAATGAAGAACCTCGACGAACTTCGTGCCCTGCCTGCCGAGAAACTGATGAAGCTGGCGGGTATAAGAGCCGTTCCGGTCTATAACATCGACGGATATTTCATGAAAGAACAGCCTATAGAGGTATTTGCCAAGGGCGAACAGACCAAAGTGCCTCTGCTCATTGGCGGTAACAACCAGGAGATGACTCCATGGGCGGTATTGATGGGCAAACAACCTACCGTTGAAAATCTGAAGGCTGGTGCCAAGGCTACTTTCGGAGAAGAGAACATCGATGAACTCTTCCGTCTTTACGGAATCAACAGCGACAAGGATGTGTTGGAGCAGCCGGGTGTAGATCTGGCTTCAGATATCTTCCTGGATTATTCTACCTGGAAGTGGGGCAACATGCACAAGTTGACCGGCGGACAGCCAGTTTACCGCTACCGCTATTGTCATCCTCGTCCTGCGATGGCCATCAAGGGCAAGGTGGCAGCTTTGGCTGGCGGCGTGGTAGATGCCAAGGAAGGTGCAGCTCCTGCTCCACGAGATAAGGGTGCCGTTCACTCTGCCGACATCGAGTATGCAATGGGCACATTGCCAACCAACCGCGTATTCGACTGGCAGCCTGACGATTACATGATCAGCGACATTTTCAACCAGTATTACGTCAACTTTGTAAAGACCGGCAATCCGAATGGTCTGGGTCTGCCTGAGTGGCCATCCACCAACGGCAAGGCAGTAGCCCCTGTGCTTCAGATTGACGTAAATACCGTCGTTAAGTCTGATGCCCAGATGGAGAAGCGCTATGATTTCATCGACAAAATGTTCTGGGAGAAGAAATAGAGATGTTTCAGAAATTCATCATCAATAGAGACGGAGTGCTGAAGTTCGGCCACGTCTACCTGCATCGCGACATGCTGGCTCCAGGCGAGCAATGCACCTACGGCGGCGGATTGTGGAAGATAGACGAAGGCAGAGGTGCCATCGTACTTTATGGCAGAAGTTTTGACTTCGGTCCTCCCGATTTCGACTTTGTGAAACAGATAGACTGGACGGGCTTGGGGGGAACCCCTCGCCCGCTCCTCTATCTGCCTCATTGGCCTGACGAAGAAGAGATTGTGCCAGTCATCATCAATTGAGAAAATAGTATAATATTCTATAAATTCTATGCAAAAAGTTTGCTCGTAACAGATAAAAGCGTACTTTTGCGAAAAGAATTCATCCCCAGGAGAAGGACTCTTAAAGGAAGCATTCTATAAACCCAGAAGGGATGTATTCAATAAAATAAGTATTCACTTAAAAAAGCAGTATAGTATGAAAAAGAAATTAGTTTTGACTGCAGCCGTTATCGCTGCATTGTCTGTTGTCTCTTGCAACGGCAAGAAGACAAATAATAAGGAGGCTGACCAGGATAGCCTCAGCTATGCAGAAAAAGATTCGCTCAATTCGAACGATGTGGTTCTCGATTCTATCGCAGGCACTTACGAAGGTACTCTCCCAGCTGCCGACTGCCCGGGAATCAAGACTGTATTGACGCTTAATGCCGACAGTACATACCAGTACTCTGCCGACTATCTGGAGCGCAAGGACGGTCACGACGAAGCAAGCGGCATCTTCAAGGTTCTGGCAAACAACGTGGTAGAAATTACCCGCCCATCAAGCGGAGAGACAACCTACTTCAAGGTGAAGGATGCCAACAGTCTTATCATGACCGATTCTCTCGGTACCGAGCCTGAAGGCGCCATGGCTAAGCACTATGTGCTGACTAAGAAGAAGTAAATACCTTATTTTAAGGAAGAAAGAAAACAAAAGAATAATGTAAAATCCCTCGTTCGAAAAGAATCGGACGAGGGATTTTTCATACTTAATTATCAACTTATAAATAGGAATTTGTATTATAAGCTAACATCGGTGCCATTATTGTCTGAAGAACTGTCACCAGTTTGGGAATTGCCACCCGATGGAGTATTACCACCTTCACTGGTTGAAGCACTACTCACAACACTAGCCTTCTTCACACTGGCAGAACTGTTAAGGTTAGCATTGCTCAAGGTACCGGTAGCACGAGCTCTGAGTTTCACACCGGCAATATTGTTTGCCGCAGTAAATTCAGCCTCAGTCTTGGCTCCCTCCTTATTGCGGATACCCACGCTGAAGATGGCAAGGTTGTCAATCTTCACATTCTTACCAGCCAGGAGCTGCTCCTTGATACACTTCACCATGGCAATCATCATACCCAGGCACATCGCCTCAGTGAATCCCGTATTGTGCTCCTCCATGTGCTTGGCAAGTTCTGCCAAATCCATCGTCTCTTCTACCACAGGGAAAGCATACCACTTACCAAAAGCAAGACTCTTCTTGTTCTTGTTCTGCTTCAAAACGTACTTAATCATACCTTTCAAAATTTTGAGTTAATTACTGTCAAATCCACATCTCTATTTTCCTTCAAAGGCATAGGATCCATCGCCTTGTCCGTCGGAGAGTTTCATCGAGTAAACCCCTTTGGTTTACATAGCAAAGATACAACATTTTGAAAGGTCATTCAGACGATAGCATACGTTGCGTGAGATAGCATACTTTATAAGGATTTTTTATGGTTCACCCAGGTATTCAATGATAAGAGCCACCTCCTTAGGAGTGAAAAACTTGGCCGACTTACGATAGCCTAACTTATGGAGCCCATTTACGAGATCCGGGTTGCGACGTACCCAAGCCATCAAGTGATTCACAGCCGTATGAGCCGAATTGGCTGTTGGAAAATAAAGCCAGGCAAGCTCTGACTTGCCATAGGCTCTGACTTTAAATTCTGTCATATTATCAATCTTTTGAAATTACACAATGAATAAAATTATTACCCCCATACTTACGCCTCGTAAAGATGATACTTACGGAGCGTAAACCTTATGTTTAGAAAGGGCAGACATCAGAAGGAGGTGGCAGCAGGATTTCGGGTTTCTGTTGAGCCTCACCCAACAGGATATCGGCAATATCGGTGTTCGCCTCAAACTGCTCCATGAAGTCCACTACCCGATAATCCCAGCATCCACTCTTCGCCATCTGCTCCTTCCACTTGTCATACTCTCCGCTATCGGGATAAACCACGAGTCTTCGATGCTGCAAGGGGAGCAGCTTATCGGTCTGCAGATTGCCACATCCGCCCGTTGCCAGCCATAGGAACTGTGGATATCGGCAGGCACAGATAAGCGATGTCTTCTCACTCTCCACGATACATACCGTCTTATCGGGATAGCGGGGAAGCAGATGCTGTCCAAAGAGCACCTTTTCGGTGTTCTGAAGCTGCGGTCCGACATGAGAACGTTCGCAGATGGAACGCATGGTATTGGCCCATCCCTGTACCCGATGACCGTCATTGCGATAAGCCATCAGCTTGGCATCATGCACCCGCTGCTGTTCGTCTATCAGCCAGAACACCACTGCCCTGCCATAATTCACTCCCTGCACAACGACGTCTCGGGCTGTACCTCCCACACAATAATCGGCTAGCACCTGCCGGGCATCACCACCGATGTTCTGGCCTTCAAACCACATGCTGAAAGCACTCGGTCTCAGCATCGCCTTCTGTACCCATTCGGGGCTGAAGAATTCGGTCTGTCGTCTATCCTGAGGTTGCACCAGCAGTCTGTTCTTACGAACATTCAGGTCGTTATCTGAGCCCTGTCTCCTTTTTCCCAATCCCAGTAAGGGTTTACCATTTACATATTCCGTCTGGTAATCTTTCTTGCAGCTAAACTCCGGATGATCATGGAAATATTGACGCGGAGGATAATGATAGCCACACGATGCCGTATGATTGCATTTACCACATTCATCAGCCACATATTTGCCCGTCTCCAGATCCACATACCGGGTAAAGCACTTCTTGCGTCCACATTGAGGACAGACATAGCGGTTGGAACCGCCGGAACGATAACGCTCCAAAACAAATCTGTTTTCTGTATCATTATACATACTATACTGAAATTTAAATATAAAAAAAATGTATCAGAGTGTATCATTTCCGCATTGATACAAAACAATCATTAATCTATTGATATTCAGAAGGTTATTATGTATCAAAGTTGATACATTCCCTTTGTATCAGATATAGCAGCTGTATCACTCATGATACAGTCTAACTATATCTATATCAATTAATTAAGTATTATTTTGTATCAAAAATCAGAATGATACATCCCTGATACAAATACTTACTTCTTGTAAGGCTTACTTGCCTTTTCTGTTCAAGCCATTGCTCTTGGCAACACGCTGAACCATACTCGAACTGGTACCCAGTTTGTCAGCAATATCCCGATAAGAAGAACCGTTAGGCTGCTTGAGTTCACGAATGATATCGCGCTCCAGTTCTGCCCTTTCATCTCTTGATCTTGGCAAATGTGCACGTTCCTCATCATAGCCACCATATTCAAAATGGAGCCATCCGTCAGAACTGGTCAACGTAAGTTCCTGCACGTTCTTGAAATCAAGTTCGATTGGGAGAGAACGATACTTCAGTTGGATGAAGTAGCGCATATCCTTGTCCTTTCTCGATTTGTTGAAACCAATTATGTTATCGGCAAAGTTACTGAGAAGCTTGCTACCAGCCAGGTCATCGATTGTAAGCGGATCGCCCTGCTTGCGCTTAGGCGTATGGGCAAGGATGAGCATGGTACAGTTGTGAGTCATACGCATAGCTACCAGTTGCTGCATGGTTTTTCCAGCTTCAGCTGCCTCCTTAGAATTGATACAGAGATTGGTAAAGTTATCTATGATTATCACCTCTATATTCAGTTCCAGTGCCATTCGCTCAATCTCAGAAAGAATCATGCTCTGGTCGGTAACATCGTGCATCTTGGTATAATCGATGCTAGCGTGGTAGAGTGTATCAGGACTATCCTTGTTGGGATATCTCAGAGCCAATTGCTGAGTCGAAAGCTCAAAGTTGACATAAAGTACCCGCATTCCCTGTTCAGCCAACTCGATAGCTATCTGAATGGCGAGGACTGTTTTACCCACACCCGGGCCGCTAAAGAGAATCGTAGTCTCATGCTCCACCAGAATATGGGGAATAAGTTCCTTCGGAGGTTTCATTTTCCGTCCTTTCTCCAGGTCCTCTTTTAAAGTGGACACATTGAAAAAGCTATCCCTGCCCTGCTGCTGAGCAGCCCCTGAAGCAAGAGCCTGAGCCTGTTTCTGGGATTCAGTCTGCTGCTGAGCTTCCTGAGCCATGAATTCATCCAATTTCTGTTTAGAATCAATGTTAATCATACCGTTCTCCTTTCTTGATATAATCAACAGATTCATTACTTGCCATCATATCCTGCACGTGCTTGCGATAAGCCGCAGCCGGAGGGGCGTTGCTGTGGAGTAAATACTCATTGAGGATTTCTCCTATAGTTAATACCTTTTTCATTTTTTATCTTGGTATTAATCCTTCCGTTTATGAAGCAATTTGCATTCAGATAGTCAAGTCCTCAAGCTTCAGGGTCAGGATGCTTGTCTGTCTGCTGGACTTAAAGAATACAACGGACGATATCCAATAAGCCCTAGAGATTTCCATTTTGCCAACTCTATCTGTCTTCATTTATTGAATACACAAAAAGCCGACGAGAACTAAATCTCGCCGGCAAAATTACAACAGGCCTTGGTAAGGTTGCAAGCACCTTACCAAAACCTTACCAAAAATTTAAAATAAATTAAACTTTAATAGTAGATTTCCTATAACTTCCATACGCCCAGAACTGGCAGCAACTTCTAGTCCTGGGCAGCGTTCTAGATCATTTCAACATAATAATAATGCGCCCTATAATTATAGGACGCATTACTAATTGTATATAGGCTCAGCTTTTTTAGCTTTCAGCCTGCTCTTCAACTACTTTGAAGCGTTCACAAACTCAGTCTTTATTGTTTGCTCTTTTAAGACAAGCCTTATAAAAGGTTTTTGCTTTATCTTCCAACTCCACGAAAGTATTTAAATAGGTACTCTTTTGAGCCTTAGTGGATTTGCTTAAAAGAGTTGAATATTTACCGCCTTTCAATTGGTCGGTGTATAATGCTTCACTCATCAGATCCATTATATCAACCTGATTAACTTTGCCACCATCTTTTTTCTCAAAATAATTAGCATCACACATTGCTTTTATTACTTTTATGAAATCTGACAAATGTCCTTCTTTAATACGTATATCAAAAGTGTTATCTAATTGCGTTTTGCTTTTCTGCTCTACTTGATTTGCTGAATCCGCAAGACTATCCTGTATATCTGCATCTGGCTCTATAAAACCTGGCAATTGAATATTTTTCTTCGATAAAGCTTCATTAACCTCATATTCTATTGCCTCAAGAAGTTCGAAGCCTTTATCTGACAAACTGTAATAATTGAATTTTACTGCAATCCATTTATTTCGCCTCAAACTGGATAATCTTTCAAAAAAAGTGGAATCATCCCTAATTTCTTTGGAAAAATCTTTAGAACCATTATTTTTTAAATCGAGAAGAATCTTATAGTCACATCCTCGTATATTTTTTTCACAAAGAACATGATTAAGGATTACCTTTTCCTGTTCTTTTAAATCATCCAAAACAGCACTGCCGGCCATCTTAATCTGAGAAGAAACAACCTTTCCTCCTTCCTCAAAAGCAGCATATATCAAATTTTTCTGTTTGAGCAATTGTACTGCAATACAGAACTGAGCATCAGTTAATCCTTTTGGAGCTTTATCATGTTGCTCACCATCTGACAATGTTCGCAAAACGCGAAATTCATTTATGCTTATATACATAATTGTTATTTATATTAAAAATTTCTTCAAAGTTACTACTTTTTCTTGATAACAAAAAACAAAATAACATTTTTTAAACCTTAAGAAAGAGCAAAACTCTACACTTTTAAAGAATTTATTGGACTTTTTATGGGTTCAGGAGAAGATAATAAAGTGCGGAAGAGATCGAAAAACACCTTTCTCGAAAACTTTTTCAGAGAAACTTACAATAATATCAATTATTCTTTGTACCTTTGCCGATAGATTAGGCAGAAGCCTTTTCCAAGACATCGTTGATAAAAAAAGCATTCGCTATTATTTCGCGTTTAGCCAAGAGCGTCGGAAACTCATTTGGAATAACAAGCACGGAAATAATATGTGATAGGTGGATCGTATATATACGTTTCGTATGAAGCCCCTTATCTACCAGGTAAAGCAATGCAAGCACGCTATAGGCGTGATGCATTCTTATGGTAGATCTGGGGCTCCATCCGACGCCGCCCCGTGCTAAACGCGATAAGAGGCATCACGCCGCTTTTGCGTCTTAGCGGATTGATAGTTGTTTGCAGATGCCTTTTCTTATAACTATCAATCAAAAGTATATGGCAAACAAAAATCTGAATGCCGCTAAGGTGGCAAAGAAGGATGAGTTCTACACTCAACTTTCTGATATTGAGAGAGAATTGCAGCACTATTGGCAGCACTTCCGTGGGAAGGTGGTACTCTGTAACTGTGATGATCCTTACGAAAGCAATTTCTTTAAGTATTTTGCGCTACGCTTCAACCAGTTGGGTTTGAAAAAACTTATCTGTACCTGTTATAATGGTTCTCCTGTAACGGGTAATGAACTCATGCTCCATTTTGAAGGCTTTGGCGATGAAGAACCAAAGAAAATTGCCTACAAGGTGGAGATTACGGAAGTAAAAGATGAAAACGGAGATGGGGCTGTTGACCTGTCGGATGTACGTTATCTTTTAGAGAACGACAAGAATGTAATGTCGATATTGCAGACTGGCGACTTCCGTTCTAACGAATGCATTGAACTTTTGAAAGAAGCAGATATTGTAGTAACAAATCCTCCATTCTCTTTGTTCCGAGAATATATTGGGCAGTTGATGGAATATGATAAGAAGTTCCTGATAATAGGCAACATCAATTCTGTTTCTTACAAAGAAGTCTTTCCATACATTATGAATAACAAGATGTGGATTGGCTTAAGCATATCAAGTGGAGATAGGAAATTTTTCGTTCCTGATGATTATCCTTTGAATGCATCAGGATGCGGCGTAGATTCAGATGGCAAGCGCTATATTAGGGTGAAAGGTGTAAGATGGTTTACTAATTTAGATATATCAAAGAGAAATGAAGAAATGGATCTGGTATGCAGATATTCGCCTGAAGCATACCCTTCGTATGTAAATTATCAAGCCATTGATGTCAGTAAAACTGCAGATATTCCTTTTGATTATACAGGTCTTATGGGAGTTCCTATTACCTTTTTAGATAAATACTGTCCAAATCAATTTGAGATTATTGGACATAGCCTAGAATTGGCAGACATGAATATTATCAAAAAGGAACTGGGTAAGCTAAATGGCGGTCCTCGTTTCTATGTTCGAGAACATGGACAACTTTGTCGCAAATTTGAAAGAATCATTATCCGTAACAAACATCCACAAATATTATGATGACAATTAAACAACTGGAAGTAACCGTTGGCGAGATAACCAAAGGTTACATCAACAATGAAGAACAAGGAGTACGTGGCTATAATGGTCTTCTGGATATCCGTCCACCTTATCAGCGAGAGTTCATCTACAACGAAGCTGAACAGCGTGCCGTCATCAACACCGTGCTTAATGAATATCCGCTCAATGTAATGTATTGGGTGAAGAGAAGTGATGATGCAGAATGTCCTTATGAGGTAATGGACGGACAGCAACGCACACTTTCGCTTTGTGAGTACGTAGCAGGAAAATTTGCTTTAAAATTTAAGAATTTCTTTAATCAAACACCTGATATTCAGAAGAAAATTCTCGACTATAAGCTGACTGTATATGTTTGCGAAGGCAAGGAGTCAGAAAAGCTGGAATGGTTCAAGACCATCAATATAGCTGGTAAGCCATTGAATGAGCAGGAAATCCGCAATGCAGTATATGCAGGTCCTTTTGTTAGTGATGCAAAACATCATTTCTCCAAAAGCAAATGCGGAGCTTATAACCTAGGTAAGGATTTGGTAAATGGTTCACCTATCCGCCAAGACTTTCTCAAAAAGGCTTTAGAGTGGATGGCTGATCATGAAACTCGCAATGGAAAGCCACAAAATGCCGTTGGTTATATGGCTGTTCATCAACACGACAAGAATGCCATTCCTCTTTGGACTTATTTTCAAAACGTACTGAATTGGGCTATATCTACTTTCAACATAAAGAAATTCAAAATCATCATGAAGGGAGTGGATTGGGCTTTGTTTTATGACAAGTATCATGAGCAACCATTGGATATCAAGGCAATGGAGGCAAGAATTACTGATCTTATCGGTGATGATGAGATTCAGAAACCGAATGGTATTATTCCTTATGTGTTAACTGGTGATGAGCGTTATCTGGATCTTCGTACTTTCAAGGATAAGGTAAAGAAGGCAATATGGGAAAAGCAGAACCATAAATGCGCCATCTGTGGCAAAGAGTTTGACTTTGAATTAATGGAGGGCGACCACATCAAGCCTTGGCGAGAAGGTGGAAGAACCGACATCAAAAATTGCCAAATGCTTTGCCGACAGTGCAATCGTAGTAAGGGATGCAAATAAAAACAAACGTAACCACTCTGTCATCTTTTTATCTGACGATTTATCAATATGACTGAGTGGTTACTTTTATCCTTATCTAATGACTATCATCTATAGTTAATATCATAACGTGGCATTAATGAGAAAAGAAACAAGAAATAGATTCCTAATCTCTCAAGCACCCTATCGGCACAACATATACGCCGTCCTGCGGGCGCTGGTAGGCATATTTACCGACACCGGTCAGCACCATTTTGAAAGATGGGGACCTCATCTTATCGGTATCGATTTTACTTTCCAATGTCACCAGGTTTCTTGCGCCCTCCTCTATGAGCTTGTCGCCACCCAGCTTCACCTCTATCAACCCATACTTACCATTACGAAGATGAACCACAGCATCACACTCCAGACCATTTCTATCACGAAAATGATAAACGGAGCCGCCTAATGCATCGGCATAAACTCTCAAATCACGTACACACAAGGTTTCAAAGAATAAGCCAAACGTACTCAAATCATTGATCAAGTCATCCGGTCCCATTCCCAATGCAGCCGTTGCTATCGAAGGGTCGGTAAAATATCTGGTATCAGAAGTACGTATCGCCGACTTGCTTCTCATATTCGGGTTCCAGGCAGTAGAATCCTCTATCACAAATATCTTCTTCAAAGCCTTGATGTAGGAATAGATGGTATTCTCGCTAACCTCAGTACTCTCATTGTTGGCTATATCTGCCAAAATGGTACCTGCCGTAGCCTGACTTCCCTGATTTCTCGCATACGAACGCATAATCCTCCTTGCCAATTCACTATCACGGTTGACTCCATCTACACGGGATACATCGAATCTGGTTACTGCCTCAAAATACTCAATGGCCTGCTGTAAAGCAGCCTGCTTGCTTTTCTTATCCAAAGCTTTCGGCCAGCCACCCCGACAAGTCAAATACGCCAGATGCTCCAAGTCGATTGGGTTGATTCCTTCTACGAAGTAATCCGTCCTGTCAGTTGCGAACAATTTGGCTAGGCTCACCTCTCCGGTAGAATCTCCTGATTCCCACAAACTCATCGTTCGGAGTTTGAGCCAGGCAAAACGCCCCGTTCCCGTATGAAAGATTTCGTCATAACGAGGTGGTACAGCAGACCCGGTCAGTATGAACTGCCCATCATCATCACGCTTATCCACTTCATTTCTCACGGCATCCCAGAACTTAGGTGCTATTTGCCATTCATCTATCAAACGTGGCGTTTCACCCCGAAGCAACAGTTTGATATTGGTATTGGCCATGGCTATGTTCTGTTCCATGGTATCTGGATCAGACATAGACAGAATACTTTTAGCCTGTTGGCTGGCTAGAGTAGTCTTACCGCAATACTTAGGACCTTCTATCAAAACAGCCCCCATCGCATCCAGTTTTTCTGCCAATATTTTATCTGCAATTCTTGCTTTATATTCTTTCATAAAATCTCATTTTTAATTTCTGATGCAAAAATAATATATTTTATTGAATATCAAGCACATAAAACAGTTAAACCTTGTTATTTTTCTATTCTATTGTGGCAGTTGACCCAATTTCGTTGTGGCAGTTGGCGCTTTTTCATTGTGGCAGTTGGCGCATTTTTATTGTGGCAGTTGGCGAGATTGTCAGTTTTACTTATAATTACAGAATCAAATATGACTATGATCATAAAAAGATGATGCAAAATTATAAAAAACGACGAGAACGAAGGGGATTTTTCGAGAAATCAGGAGTATTTTTCGAGAAATCAAAAGTTATATTCTACATTCCAACATATTACAAACCCATTACATTCTCATCTTTCACGTTAAATTCAATTAAGTTTTACCTCATAACTTTCGCTATTTCAGATATTTTTCCTAATTTTGCGTCCACGTTTCCAACGGATGAAATGAATATGAAGATTCAACTATAAAATTAGGTATTATATAAAATAGACAAGGAAAAAAGAAAAATGGAACATGTTTTTACTGAATCGATGTTTTTGGTGGGTTTCGTGATATTCATCGCCGCCATACTCGTATTAGACATGCTGGTCATCGACCGAAAGGCGCATGTGGTTTCCATCAAGGAAGCCGGCTCCTGGACGGCAGTATGGATTATTCTCGCACTTGCCTTTGCCGTGTTCATCTACTTTCATGGCGACATGGTGCACGGCATAGAGAACTTCGACGACCTGAAGCTGATAGCCTCGCGCTATGCTTCTCATCTCAAACTGGATCCGAACGATTATGAAGGGAGTCTGCAGCAATATCGCCACTACATGACCATCTCTTACATCTCGGGTTATCTGATAGAGAAAACGCTCTCGGTGGATAATCTCTTCGTGATGATGATGATCTTCACGTCGTTCGGAGTGGACAAGAAAGATTACCAGCACGTATTGAACTGGGGAATTCTGGGAGCCATCGTGCTTCGCTTCGTCTTCATCTTTGCGGGTGCTGCCCTCATCAGCCGATTCGCCTGGATATTGCTCATATTCGGAGGATTCCTGGTTTACAGCGGCGCCAAGATGTTCTTGAACAGGAACAAGAAGGAAGAGATCAACGCCCTCGACCATCCGGTGGTGAAGTTCATGCAGCGACGCCTGCATCTGGGTCCGCTGGTAATGACGGTGGTGTTCATCGAGTTCTGCGATCTGATATTCGCTTTCGACAGTATCCCTGCCGTGTTCTCGGTTTCGCTCGACCCGTTCGTGGTGTTCTTCTCCAACATCTTCGCCATCCTGGGCTTGCGTGCCCTCTTCTTCCTGCTGGCAGCGATAGCCGATAAGTTCCGTTACTTGAAGGTGGGCGTGAGCGTGCTGCTGGTGTTCATCGGTGTAAAGATGCTCATCCACGATTTCTTCGAGATTGATGCAGTAAGTTCGCTGGTATTCATCATCCTCGTATTGCTTGTCAGCATCGGAGCTTCGGTGGTGATTCCACAGAAAAAGGAAGCTTTGGAAAATGCGAAATAAGACTCAGAAACATAAAGTTATCTTTTAGAAAATAAAAAAGTTCTGTCTGCAAATACAATGATGCAAACAGAACTTTTTGTTTATTAAATTAATCTTCCTAATACCTCCTCAACGGTCTATACTTTATGGTATAAATATGGTTGAAATAATCCTTCCATTCATTCGGCTCCTTGTCATCATCCCGAACTATCCGGATGCCATAAAACCTGGTGCCCGTTTCCTTATACTCCTTGAACCTCGCCAACATCTGCTGCGGCGGATTCGGAATCAGGAAATCCGTAATCCAAAGCACATCGGCATTCACATAATGCAGACCATCGTTATCCAGCAAATCAAACATCTGGTTCATCATCTTCTTAGCCGAAGTTCCTCCACCTATAAAAGGCAGATGGGTTGTTGTAGGCTGGCGCCTGATACCACGCCCCGTATGAGCCTGACCATCAGAAAATAACCCGGCTGAAGATGCTGGAATTTCAGAAGTTCCAGAAGATTCAGAAGTTCCGGGAATTCCAGGTGATTCATAAGTCTCCATAACCGTGATTCCTATTCTCTTCAACCGCTCCGCCTTCCGCTTCGCCATCAGATCGATGGCACGGGTGCTCACGGAGAAATCTATCAGAAAGCAATCCCGCTCCAAATCCTCTGCCGTTTCTTCCAACAGGGATATCAGCGTAGAAGAAATCCTTTCAGGCGTTCCATACATACTCGCCGAAGTATCCAGACAGACTATCATCGGACCCTTTCGGGAAGCATGGGTAAAGCCGAGTTTGCGGGATGGCTTCGACATTTCGCTCTTGTAACGGAAAGTCTGAAGCCTGCGGGTTCGATACTTATAGATAAAAAGCCCCTCCATATCCTCATCGCTGTATTGCGCCAACTCCAGCGGAAGAAGCGAGTTGAGATCATCGCCCACAGTAATGCCCTCGATGTCACTTCCTGCGGAATGCTCCATCTTCATCTCTACCCCCGAAGCGATGGTGAGCCTATCTTTGCCGTTGGCATCTGCCACACGACCCATCTTCGCCACAATCTCCTTGATTTCCGGATATTGATCCTGAATCTTCACCTGGTTCAGGCGGCGTTCAAACTCCGTTTCCGTCCATCCGTTCGTCATCAGTTCCCAGGCCTGTACGGCTCGCTGCTCCGAAACGCCCTTCGTCTTCATGTTGCGGGTTATCTGGTCCATCATGCGAACCAATCCCGTTTCGAAATTATTCTGACGGAGAGAAATAAAATCCTTCAGTTTGTTCAATACCTGATGGTCGATGCACACCTTCCAGTCTCTAACCAGTCGCTCCCAGTTTTCGGGTTTCGAAGCTCCATCGCCAGCCATCAGTTTCAGGAAGAAAGACTTATCGAACCCATCCTCCTGGTGTTCCTGCTCCAACTGGTCAATGAGCGGAAGCCACACCTGCTCATCCATTCTCTTAAAGGGAGTCCAGTCGAGCACATCATCAGCCCGATGACTTTCGGTCCAGGCACGCTGGCGCTGGAATCGCATGTGATGAACGCATTCCACGATAAACTTTCCCACGCAATCATAGAACACCTTGCTCTTGATTTTGCTGTTCACCACCTGGCGCACGAATTTCTGCACCTCTTCACCAGTTTCCGGAATCGTCACTTTCAGGGTAAAGAGATGAATCAGATAATCCTTCAGCGGGTCTTCCTTCAAATTCCAAGGCATGGCTGTGCCTGTCGGATCAGGAATCTTCACCTGCCCCGACTTGCAGAAGTCGTCCAGCATCTTCAAGTAATACTGTGCTTCCGCCAAATCCTTGTTATTCTGGTATTTCATCTTATTCGATATTTTTTACCAAATTGGTAAAAAGCTTCTTATATATTATAGGAAGACTAAGCCTTCTCTTTCTCCATCAGATATTCTGCGAAGATTCTTGCAGCACTCTCCACTTTGGCTGCGCAAGGACGAGACTTGTAGTATTCTGCCGTTCTTGCCGAAGCCACATAGCTGGATTGCGCCTTCTCATGGCCCTTCAAGCCCAGAATCTCGGCACAGATGATGCTGCCGTTCTGCTCCTTCGATTTGGCTAGCAAATCCTGCACCACCTTATAGCAAGCCGATTTACCCTCGCGGTCATCCCCCTCGGTCTGTCCACAATCCAAGCCAACGAGCACCACGATACCCGAAACGGCTCCGCACATCATTCTCATTCTGCCAACTCCACCACCGAAGCCGGCACCAATGCGCTTCGCCATCTCATCATCAAGACCATATAAATCAGCAAAAGCAGCCACCACCGACTGGCAACAGCCATAGCCCTGCATAAAGTTCTCCACCGCCTGGTGAACACGCGCCTCCAATTCTGGAGTCAATATTTTCTGTTCGTTCATAATGTTTTGAATCTTCTGTATATAATTAATGTATAAATAATAGAAGGCGAATAAAACTCATAGAGTTTCATCGTATTATACCTCATAGAACTTCATCATATTATGCCTCGTAAAGTTTCATCGTATCCTGTCTGGTAAACGCCAACTCCTTATAGAAATCACGAAGATAGACCGAAATTTCTGTCTTATCATCCGAAGACATAAAGAGATTCTCGCCCAACTGCCTTTCCAGCGAAGTCAAGCCATCCGAAAGGGTTTCGATTTCCCCCTCGTAATCTCTGCCATCACCAGGATTTCTGCGAACACGATGATACTTAATATCTTCGGCAAGCGCATTCTTCATCTCCACGAGTTTTTCTGCGAAAGGAGAAAAGAGTGCACGGATTACGATGCTTCGGATAGCGTCACGCTCCTCAGGTTCCTGCCACAGACAATGGTAGATAGGAAGCAGATCGCAGATATCCACCTCTTCCCTATCCTGCATGAAGGCAGAAGTGCGAAGCAAACGGACGATATTCTTCCATCGGCGGTCGCTCACATAGATGTTTCTGCGTTCGGCAGCCTCATCCACATTCACGGCTCTCAGAGATTTACGGATGGCGGAAATTGCATCAAGCACCACCTCCTTTACACCAATCTTACAGATTTTCTCCGCCCATTCAGCATACTCCTCAGGGGATATTCTTATATCGCACACGGATTTCACAGATCTCACAGATCTCACAGATTTTTTCTTTGTATTCTCAGAAATAAACAAATCTCTTTCTGATGTTTCTACTCCCATTGGCGTTTGCTTTACAGAAGACTTCTTGTACATAACATTAGCCTCATCCGTGGAATCAGTGAGATCCGTGTGAGACTCATTAGAATCCAGCAGCATCGCCCGGAAATTCTTCTCCAGCTTAATCGGTCTACTCTCTATTCTGATGACGAATCGGTCCCAAAGCGCCTCCAGTCCTTCTCCCTTTGCAGGAAGTTCATTACTAGCCGCCACAAGAAGTTTCAAAGGAAGATGCATCTCGCGATTACCATTTCTGAAGATTTTCTCATTAATCACCGTGAGGAGCGTGTTCTGGATAGCAGGTCCCGCCTTCCAAATTTCATCCAGGAAAACCACATCGGCAGTAGGCAGATATCCCTCCACCGCACGCTCGTAAGTATCCGATGTCTTCAGTTTCTGAATACTCACCGGACCGAAGATTTCATCTGGCGTAGAGAATCGCGACATCAGATACTCGAAACTCCGGGCATCCTTGAATGCCGTTTTCAACTGTCGTGCCACCATACTCTTTGCCACTCCCGGAGGTCCCAGCAGGATGATACTCTCACCTGCCAGAGCGGCAAGGAGCGACAAGGATATCTCCGTCTCCTTCTCATAAATCCCCCGGTTCATCTCACCGAGTAATTGTTTGAATCTTTCAAGCATATCTTTACTTTCTGATCAGAATCGTATAAAGACGAAAAGAAGTTAAGAGATAAAATTCATTATCCCTTAACTTCCTCATATTCTTTTATATAAATAAGGTATGGCTTACTTTACGTTGCCAACCTTAATCAAATACTCAGCAATCTGAACTGCGTTCAGGGCAGCACCCTTACGAATCTGGTCGCCGGTCAACCACAATGTGTTACCATTGTCATCAGCCAGATCCTTGCGGATACGACCTACATATACATCGTCCTTACCGGCGCTCTCCAATGGCATTGGATAAACGTAGTTCTGTGCGTCATCCTTAACGGTTACGCCTGGAGCAGCCTCCAAAGCCTTACGGATGTCCTCTACTGCCAATGGCTTCTCTGTCTCGAACCAAACACTCTCTGAGTGAGAACGGAGTGAAGAAACGCGAACGCAGGTAGCACTGGTGCGAACATCAGAGTGCATAATCTTGCGGGTCTCGTTATACATCTTCATCTCCTCCTTGGTGTAATCGTTAGGAGTCATCTTGTCAATCTGTGGGATGACATTATATGCCAACTGATGAGGGAACTTATTGATATGCTCAGTCTTACCAGTCTCGATGATGTCCTTATACTGCTGTTCAAGCTCTGCCATGGCAGCAGCACCAGCACCAGAAGCACTCTGATAAGAAGAGATATGGATTTTCTTGATATGGCTTAAGTCATCGATAGGCTTCAACACTACTACCATCATGATGGTGGTACAGTTAGGGTTGGCGATGATGTTGCGAGGGCGGTTCAAGGCATCCTCAGCATTTACCTCAGGCACAACCAGAGGCACGTCGTCGCACATACGGAATGCGCTAGAGTTATCAATCATCACGGCACCATACTTGGTGATAGTCTCGGCAAACTCCTCAGAAGTGCCGCCACCAGCAGATGTGAAAGCAATATCGACATCTTTAAAGTCATCGTTATGCTGCAAAAGTTTGACCTCATAGTCCTTTCCCTTGAAGTTGTATTTTCGTCCGGCAGAACGCTCAGAACCAAACAACACCAAATCATCCATAGGGAAATTTCTCTCGGCAAGGATACGCAAAAATTCCTGTCCTACTGCGCCACTTGCACCAACAATTGCTACTTTCATAATCGAATCTTTTAATTTATAAAGTTGTTATAAGTGAATCTATATATGAGAAAGATGCTCCTTTCCAGCCGGATGTTTCTCCATCTTTAATTGCCAAAACAGCTTATCTTCTCAAATCCGCTGCAAAGTTAAGACTTTTTTTACAATAACAAGCATAAATTCCTAAAAATTATTGCTTTTTGATGCATTTTTATCATTTTTGCTTACTTTTCTGCATAAAGCTACCCTAAAACTGAAATTAGATAGCAACAGTTGTCATTCAGCAATGAACTGTAAGTAAAAGGGTAAAAGAGTAAAAAGGTAAAAGAGCAAAAAGGTAAAAGGAAAAAACAGCTAAAAGAATCTGCGTCATCTGCGAATTGAAAATCGGCGGCCGAAGGGAAAGCCAATCTGCGTGACAAAAAACAATCAGCATAAAAAAATAATCAGCGTGAGAAAAAGAAAGATTCGCGTGAGAAAACAAAAAAGCCTCAGAAATCTTTCGAAATCTGAGGCTCTTGATGAAAGAAGGCGGCTACCTACTCTCCCGCATTGCATTGCAGTACCATCGGCGCAAGTGAGCTTAACTTCTCTGTTCGGAATGGGAAGAGGTGGGACCTCACCGCAATAACCACCTGATAATGGGGTATGACGTATTTGCACACAAGCAAACTGTATTTGACAGTAAAGAACCACCGTCCCTCTCGATTACATCGAGAGTCAACAGCTGAAACTATGAACTTTCTAAAGAAAGTGTTCGGGCAATTAGTAATGCTCGGCTTTGACATCGCTGTCTTTACACCTGCATCCTATCAACGTCATCGTCTCTGACGACCCTCAATGGAGTTCTCATCTTGCGGCTGGCTTCGCACTTAGATGCTTTCAGCGCTTATCCAATCCAGACTCAGATACCCAGCGGTGCGCCTGGCGGCACAACTGGTAAACCGGAGGTCTGTCCATCACGGTCCTCTCGTACTAGTGACGGCACCACGCAAAACTCCCACGCCCACGATAGATAGAGACCGAACTGTCTCACGACGTTCTGAACCCAGCTCGCG